>Ga0102590_1000380_pt1 | contig 104759 bp, 96 predicted proteins | sample AraplaMF_Col_mMF_FD_76859 | JGI IMG/M metagenome (GOLD analysis project Ga0102590, IMG submission 76859) | Arabidopsis root microbial communities from the University of North Carolina, USA - plate scrape MF_Col_mMF | ecosystem: Host-associated > Plants > Roots > Endosphere | place: USA... | reverse complement strand
GAACAGCACGAGTGCGATCACCAGCCAGACAGCGACTTTGGAGAACCATTGATTGTTCACCGCGGCTCCTTCTTGCGATAAATCCTCAGCGCTGGCACAGGACGTGCCCAGCATCCACGGCATCTGGGGACGATTCTAGTCCACACAACCCAAGCGGGTTCACGAACGCTTATCGACCTGGATACCAGGATTCTTGAGTCCGATTCCGACCAAAAAGGTTTCCGACGATTTGTCGCGCGAAGCCTTGGGTTTGATGGGTTTCACGACGCGGAAGGTTTTCTTGAACATCTCGACCAGCTGGCTGTGGCCGCTGCCATGGAAAACCTTGCTGACCAGTGCGCCATTCGGCGTCAGGTGGTTCTGCGCGAATTCGACCGCCAGCTCGACCAGGTGCTCCATGCGGGCGGCGTCCGAGCTCTCGATGCCCGACAGGTTGGGCGCCATGTCGGAGATCACCACGTCGACCGGCCGGCCGCCGACCTGCTCGTGCAGCTGCGCCAGCACCGCGTCCTCGCGGAAATCGCCCTGGATGAAGAGGACGCCCTCGATCGGCTCGAACGGCAGGATGTCGAGCGCGATGATGGTGCCGTTGAGCTCGCCGACCGCCGCCCCGCCGCTGCCGGTCTCCTTGGGCGCGAACTTGCGGCGCACGTACTGGCTCCAGGCCCCGGGCGCGGCGCCCAGGTCGACCACCAGCTGGCCCGGGCGGATGAGCTTGAGTTCCTCGTCGATTTCCTTCAGCTTGTAGGCGGCACGGGCGCGATAACCCTCTTTCTGGGCCAGCTTGACGTAGGTGTCGTTGAGGTGGTCGTGCAACCACGCCTTGTTGACTTTCTTGCTTTTTGTCTTGGTTTTCATTGGCTTACGCTCATCGCAAACGATAATACCCAGATGCCTGCCATTGAACTGACTCCTGCCCAGCGCAAGGAAAAACGCGCCGAAGCCCACCACCTGAACCCGGTCGTCATGATCGGCGGTGACGGCCTGACTCCCGCCGTGCTGAAGGAGGCGGATTCCGCCCTCAATTCCCACGGCCTGATCAAGGTGCGCGTGCTGTCCGACGAACGCGACAACCGCGAGGCGATCCTGGCCCAGTTGAGCGACCAGCTCAATGCCGCCCCGATCCAGCACATCGGCAAGCTGCTGGTGCTGTGGCGCCCGATGCCGCCGAAGGAAAAGGCCGAACGCGAAGACCGCATGCCCGGCCCGCGCACCGTCAAGATCCTGAAGTTCTCGAAGAGCGGCAACCACCGCCCGCAGGTCAAGAAGATCAAGGTGCTGGGCAACCAGCGCGTGGCGGCCGGCGGCGAGATCAAGCGGGCGAAGAAGCGCATCACCAGCCTGAAGAAGACGGCCACCGACTGATCAGCCCCCGGGCTTGGGCGCATTCAGGCGCCAGGCCAGCACCAGCAGCACCAGCGTCTTCAGCGCATACAGGCCCATCGCCAGCCCGTGCAGCGCGCCGAACGACATGCCGCCCTGCCCGGCCTTCGCCGCCGCCAGCGCCGGCAACAGCCCGAAATGACCCAGTACGGTGCAGAACGCGACGCCCAGCAGCATCAGCGCATCGGCACCCAGCACGCTGCCGCCCGCCTCGGTCATCTGCCAGATGCGGCGCAGCATCAGCAGCAGCAGCACCGTCAGCCCGAGGCTCAGGTAGGCCTCCTGCTGGAACATGCGCCCGGCGATGCGGCCGGCGGTTTCCGGAAAGGTGCTCGCGAACCCCGCCGGCGCACCGATGAAGCCGATGCCCAGCAGCACGCCGGCCCACAGGCCCGACAGGTAGGCGGCCAGCCGCTGCAAGCGCGCCGGGCTCATCATCAGATGTAGCGGACTTCGACGATCTCGTAGCTCTTGACGCCGCCCGGCGCTTGCACGTCGGCCACGTCGCCGGCTTCCTTGCCGATCAGCGCGCGGGCGATCGGCGAGCTGATCGAGATGCGGCCTTCCTTCAGGTCGGCTTCATCGTCGCCAACGATCTGGTAGGTGACCGAGGCGCCGGACTTCTCGTCCTCGAGCTCGACGGTGGCGCCGAACACCACGCGGCCTTCGGCATTCAGCGCCTTCGGATCGATGATCTGCGCGGCGGCCAGCTTGCCCTCGATCTCGAGGATGCGGCCTTCGATGAAGCCCTGCTTGTCCTTGGCCGCCTCGTATTCGGCGTTTTCCGACAGGTCGCCCTGCGCGCGCGCCTCGGCGATGGCCTGGATGACCGCATGGCGCTCCACCGTCTTCAGCCGGTGCAGTTCCTCCTTGAGTTTTTCGGCACCGCGCACGGTGATGGGGATGGTGGTCATGGTGGAACCTTGGAGGCAAAAATGAAACCGCCGCCCTCTCCTTTGCAGGAGGCCCGGCGGCGGCCGATCGAGTCGAAGAAAGTTTAGTGCAGTTCGCGGTGCAGCTCTTGCAGGGAAAGCACGACCAGATCGTCCTGGTGCTTCATGCCTTCCACCGCCGCTTCGCAGCCGGCCATGCTGGTGTAGTAGGTCACGCGGTTGGCGAGCGCCGCCTGGCGGATGTGGCGCGAATCGGCGATCGCCGTGCGCGTTTCATCCACCGTGGTGAACACCAGCTGGATCTCGCCGGCCTTCACCATGTCGACGATGTGGGGGCGGCCGTCCTTCACCTTGTTGACCGCCTTCACCGGCACGCCGCCCTCGGCGATGGCCGCCGCCGTGCCCTTGGTGGCGACCACCTGGAAGCCGAGCGCGTGCAGGTCGCGCGCGACGACGACGGCCCGCGCCTTGTCGCCGTTCTTGACCGTGATGCACACCGTGCCGCGGTCGGGCAGGCGCGAGCCGGCGCCGAGCTGGCTCTTCAGCATCGCTTCGCCGAAGGTCCGGCCCGTGCCCATCACCTCGCCGGTGGAGCGCATCTCGGGGCCGAGGATCGGGTCGACACCCGGGAACTTGTTGAACGGGAAGACGGCTTCCTTGACCGAGAAATACGGCGGGATCACCTCGCGCGGCAGCTTGCCGTGGCGGTCCTTCTGCGACGACAGCTTCTGGCCCACCATGCAGCGCGCCGCGATCTTCGCGAGCGCCTGGCCGGTGGCCTTGGACACGAAGGGCACGGTGCGCGACGCGCGCGGGTTCACTTCGAGCACGTAGACCACCGCGTCGGCGCCCTCGCCCTGGATCGCGAACTGCGTGTTCATCAGGCCCTTGACCTTCAAGGCCCGGGCCATCAGCACCGTCTGGCGGCGCAGCTCGTCCTGCAGGCTCTTGGGCAGCGAGTACGGCGGCAGCGAGCAGGCCGAGTCGCCCGAGTGGATGCCCGCCTGCTCGACGTGCTCCATGATGCCGCCGATCATCACCTCTTCGCCGTCGCTGATGCAGTCGACGTCGACCTCGATCGCGTCGTCGAGGAAGCGATCCAGCAGCACCGGCGACTTCTCCGACACCTTGACCGCTTCGCGCATGTAGCGCTCCAGGTCCTTCTCGCCGTGCACGATCTCCATCGCGCGGCCGCCCAGCACGTAGCTCGGGCGCACCACCAGCGGGTAGCCGATCTCGGCGGCCAGCGTCTTGGCGGCTTCTTCGGTGCGCGCGGTGCGGTTCGGCGGCTGCTTCAGGCCGACCTGGTGCAAGAGCTTCTGGAAGCGCTCGCGGTCTTCGGCGATGTCGATGCTGTCGGGCGTGGTGCCGACGATGGGCACGCCGGCGCGTTCGAGGTCGAGCGCCAGCTTCAGCGGCGTCTGGCCGCCGTACTGAACGATCACGCCGACCGGCTTTTCCTTCGCGACGATCTCAAGCACGTCTTCCAGCGTCACCGGCTCGAAGTACAGGCGGTCGGAGGTGTCGTAGTCGGTCGAGACCGTCTCGGGGTTGCAGTTGACCATGATGGTTTCATAGCCGTCCTCGCGCATCGCGAGCGCGGCATGCACGCAGCAGTAGTCGAACTCGATGCCCTGGCCGATGCGGTTCGGCCCACCGCCCAGCACCATGATCTTCTTGCGGTCGGTCGGCTCGGCCTCGCATTCCTCGTCGTAGGTCGAGTACATGTAGGCGGTCTGCGTCGCGAACTCGGCGGCGCAGGTGTCCACGCGCTTGTAGACCGGGCGCACGTTGCGCGCCCAGCGCGCCTCGCGCACCTCGTGCTGGTGGGTGCCCAGCAGCTTGCCCAGGCGCTTGTCGGAGAAGCCCTTCTGCTTCAGCAGGCGCAGCTCGTCGGTCGACAGGCTGGCCACCGTGCGGCCGGCCAGCGCCTGCTCCACCTGCACCAGCTGGTGGATCTGCGCGAGGAACCAGGGGTCGATCGCGGTCTCCTCGAAGACCTCCTGCTGGCTCATGCCGATGCGGAAGGCGTCGGCCACGTAGAGGATGCGCTCGGGGCCGGCTTCGCCGATCTCGGCGATGATCTCGTCGCGGTCCTCCTGCTTGCAGGACGTGCGCTCGGTCAGCCCGTCGATGCCGGTCTCGAGGCCGCGCAGCGCCTTCTGGAAGCTTTCCTGGAAGGTTCGGCCCATCGCCATCACCTCGCCCACCGACTTCATCTGCGTCGTCAGGCGCGAATCGGCGGCCGGGAACTTCTCGAACGCGAAGCGCGGGATCTTCGTGACGACGTAGTCGATGCTCGGCTCGAACGAGGCCGGGGTCGCGCCGCCGGTGATGTCGTTGCGCAGCTCGTCGAGCGTGTAGCCGACGGCGAGCTTGGCGGCCACCTTGGCGATCGGGAAGCCGGTGGCCTTGGAGGCGAGCGCCGACGAGCGGCTGACGCGCGGGTTCATCTCGATCACGACCATGCGGCCATTGGCCGGGTTGATCGAGAACTGCACGTTCGAGCCGCCGGTGTCGACGCCGATCTCGCGCAGGATCGCGACGCTCGCGTTGCGCAGCAGCTGGTATTCCTTGTCGGTCAGCGTCTGCGCCGGCGCCACCGTGATCGAGTCGCCGGTGTGGATGCCCATCGGGTCGAGGTTCTCGATCGAGCAGACGATGATGCAGTTGTCGGCACGGTCGCGCACGACTTCCATCTCGTACTCTTTCCAACCGATCAGGCTTTCCTCGATCAACAGCTCTTTCGTCGGCGACAGGTCGAGGCCGCGCTTGCAGATCTCCTCGAACTCTTCCGGGTTGTAGGCGATGCCGCCGCCGGTGCCGCCGAGCGTGAAGCTCGGGCGGATCACCATCGGGAAACCGGTGCCGCCGATCTCGGTGGTGATGCGCTTCTGCACCGCCAGTGCCTCTTCCATCGAGTGCGCAATGCCCGAGCGCGCCGAGTGCAGGCCGATGCCCGTCATCGCGTCCTTGAACTTCAGGCGGTCTTCGGCCTTCTCGATCGCCGTCTCGTTGGCGCCGATCATCTCGACGCCGTACTTCGCGAGCACGCCGTGCTTGTGCAGGTCGAGCGCGCAGTTCAGCGCGGTCTGGCCGCCCATCGTGGGCAGCACCGCATCGGGGCGCTCCTTGGCGATGATCTTCTCGACCACCTGCCAGGTGATGGGCTCGATGTAGGTGACGTCGGCCATCTCCGGGTCGGTCATGATCGTCGCCGGATTGCTGTTGACGAGGATGACCTTGTAGCCCTCTTCGCGCAGTGCCTTGCAGGCCTGCGCGCCGGAGTAGTCGAATTCGCAGGCCTGGCCGATGATGATCGGCCCGGCCCCGATGATGAGGATGGAGTGGAGGTCGGCGCGCTTAGGCATTCTTCTTCTCCATCAGCGCCGTGAAGCGGTCGAACAGGTAGCCAATGTCATGGGGTCCGGGTGAGGCCTCGGGGTGGCCCTGGAAGCAGAAAGCGGGTCGGTCGGTGCGGGCCAGGCCCTGCAGCGTGCCGTCGAACAGGCTGACGTGCGTGGGACGCAGGTTGGCCGGCAGCGTCTTCTCGTCGACCGCGAAGCCGTGGTTCTGGCTCGTGATGCTGACGCGGCCGTTGTCCAGGTCTTTCACCGGGTGGTTCGCGCCGTGGTGGCCGAACTTCATCTTGAAGGTCCGGGCGCCCGAGGCGAGTGCCAGGATCTGGTGGCCCAGACAGATGCCGAAGGTCGGGATGCCGGTGTCGATCAGCGTGCGCGTCGCGGCGATCGCGTAGTCGCAGGGTTCGGGGTCGCCGGGGCCATTGCTCAGGAAGATGCCGTCCGGCTTGTAGGCCAGCACGTCGGCGGCCGGGGTCTGCGCCGGCACCACGGTCACCTTGCAGCCACGGCTGGCCAGCATGCGCAGGATGTTGCGCTTGACGCCGTAGTCGTACGCGACCACGTGGAAGCGTGGATCCTTCAGCTCGCCGTAGCCTTGGCCGAGGGTCCATTCGGTCTCGGTCCAGTCGTAGGCCTTGGTGTCGCTGACGACCTTGGCCAGGTCGAGGCCGGCCATGCTGGGGGCGCCCTTGGCCTTGGCGATGGCGCCGTCGCGGATCGCATCGGTGAGAGCCTGGCCGGCGGGCAGCGTGACGATGCAGCCGTTCTGCGCGCCGCGGGTGCGCAGAACGCGCGTCAGGCGGCGGGTGTCGATGTTGGCGATGGCGACCGTGCCTTCGCGCTTCAGGTAGTCGGGCAGCGTGGTGGTCTGGCGGAAGTTCGACGCGAGCACCGGCAGGTCCTTGATGATCAGCCCGGCGGCGAACACGCGGCTCGCTTCGACGTCTTCCTCGTTGACGCCGTAGTTGCCGATGTGCGGGTAGGTGAGCGTGACGATCTGGCGGCAGTAGCTCGGGTCCGTCAGGATCTCCTGGTAGCCGGTCAGTGCGGTATTGAAGACCACCTCACCGACGGTCTCGCCGGGCGCGCCGATCGAGATGCCCTGGAAGACCGTTCCGTCCGCAAGTGCCAGAAGGGCCTGCCCGTGGTTCGACAGCAGGTTTTGTAGCGTGGACGGCGGCACACTTATCTCCGTTTGTGCGCGCCCAGCTCTGCTCATCGAGCGTCGGACCGGGGAGAAAACCGAGGGAGTTTTCGACAGGAAACGGCGAGGGTTTCGCTGGGGCGGGCGGGTTGCAGGTAAACCGCGGGATTATAGACGAGCTTCGAGGGTTGACCCTCATCCGTGAGGGCGTCTCGCGAATGCGATGGATTGCCGCTTGCAACGCGAGCGGACAACTCGGATTTGCGCTTCGCCGCGCCGTGCGCGGCTCCCATAATGCGCGCTGATCCGCACCTCTCACAACACCCCAACAAGAAGGAGCCACGCATGAAGGGCGACCCGAAAGTCATCGAACACCTGAACGCGCAGCTGAAGAACGAGCTGACCGCCATCAACCAGTACTTCCTGCACTACCGCATGCTGAAGCACTGGGGCTTCGACAAGCTCGCGGCCAAGGAATACGCCGAATCGATCGGCGAGATGAAGCATGCCGACAAGCTGATGACGCGCATCTTCACGCTCGACGGCCTGCCCAACCTGCAAGACCTGGGCAAGCTGATGGTCGGCGAGGACACCGTCGAGATCCTGCAATGCGACCTGAAGTCCGAACAGGGCGCGCAGGCCACCATCAAGGACGGCATCGCCCATTGCGAGACGGTGCGCGACTACGTCTCGCGCGACCTGCTGCAGGAAATCCTCGACGACACCGAGGAGCACATCGACTTCCTCGAGACCCAGCTCGACCTGGTCGACAAGGTCGGCGTGCAGAACTACCTCCAGTCACAAATGGGCGAGGCGGAAGACTGATCCCCCGTGACCGAATCCTCGCACCCCCGCGGTGCGGGGATATCCCCGGTCTTGAAGTGAGAATCGTTCTTGTTTAAGATGCACACCATCGGCCCTCGACGAGCGGCCGGGAGTGCATCTGATGATCGTGTGTGTCTGCGAGCGCGTTTCCGACAAGGACATCGAACGGCATGTCCGCAATGGTTGCGACTCGTTCGATTCCCTGCAACGCCAGACCGGTGTCGCCACCTGCTGCGGCCGTTGCGACGACTGCGCACGCGAGGTGTTCGAATCGGCCGCCGCGGTGCAGCGGCCCCACGGCGGCGGCGGCATGCGCGTGATCCCGCTGGTGGTGGCCAATGGTGCGGTGCCGCGCCTAGCCGCCTGATCAGAGCGCCGCGATCCCCGCCTTCGCGATCTGCACGTCCTCGCTCGATTTCACGCCGCTGACGCCCACGGCGCCCACGCACTGCCCCTGCACCACGATGGGGACGCCGCCCTCAAGCATGCCTTCCAGCGTCGGCGCGCTCAGGAACGAGGTGCGGCCCTGGTTGATCATGTCTTCGTAGACCTTGCTCTCGCGCCGGCCCACGGCCGCGGTGCGCGCCTTGCCCGGGGCGATGTGCGACGAGATCGGTGCCGCGCCGTCCAGCCGCTGCAGCCACAGCAGGTGCCCGCCGTCGTCGACCACCGCGATCGTCACCGCCCACTGGTTCTTCAAGGCCTCGGCCTCGGCCGCACTGGCGATCCGCTTCACGTCGTCCAGGGTCAACACGGGTTTGCTGTTCATGCGCTTGCAGGGTAAGTTGGGAAAGCCGCCACTGTAGTCTGCCGGCCGGACCGGACCAAGGCCGCACAATGCACAACTGCCCTGCCCTGGCGCAAGCAATGCCGGATGTCTCTTGATGTCGCGGTGTAACAGGGAACTACAATGGACCAATCGGGGTCCATGCCCGTGATCTCACACTCTCTGGAGGATTCATGAACGACAACCTTCAAGCCGCCTACGGTGGCTACATCGGCGCGGTGCCGAGCGCTGAAGAACGCGGCCGGGTTCTGCGCAACACCTACTGGATGCTCGCGCTGTCGCTGATCCCGACCGTCATCGGTGCCTGGATCGGCATGGCGATGGGCTTCGGCGGCCTGGTGCGCGGCAGCCCGTTCCTCAGCATCGCGATCTTCTTCGGCGTCTCCTTCGGCTTCTTCTACGCGATCGAGAAGACCAAGAACTCGGCGATGGGCGTCGTGCTGCTGCTGGCCTTCACCTTCTTCATGGGCCTGATGCTGTCGCTGACGATCGGCCGCGTGCTGGGCAGCTACACCAACGGCGGCCAGCTGATCATGATGGCCTTCGGCGGCACCTCGCTGGTGTTCGTCGCGATGGCGACGCTGGCGACCACGATCAAGCGCGACATCTCCAGCTGGGGCAAGTTCCTGATGATCGGCGTGATCGGCCTGATCGTCGCGAGCATCGCCAACATCTGGCTGCAGATGCCGGCGCTGGCGCTGACGGTGTCGACGCTGGCGGTCGTGATCTTCTCGGCCTTCATGCTCTATGACCTGAAGCGCGTCGTCGACGGCGGCGAGACGAACTACGTGACCGCGACGCTCGCAATCTACCTGGACGTCTACAACGTCTTCGTGAGCCTGCTGAACATCCTCGGGATCTTCGGCGGCGACCGCGAATAAGCCATCCACGGATGAAGAACAACGGGGCCCTCGGGCCCCGTTTTCTTTGGGTCGAGAAGCAGATGCGGGCCGAGCGCCGGGCCGCCCCAAGCCTGTCCTGAGCCTGTCGAAGGGCCGGCCCGCGCCCCCTCGGGGGGCCGTTCGCCGTACCCGGCGAACGAGGGGCAGTCATGCGCGCTCGAACACCGCCATGCTCTCGACGTGGGCGGTATGCGGGAACATGTTGACCGCCCCTGCTGCGGTGCAGCGGTAGCCGGCCTGGTGCACCAGCAAACCCGCATCACGCGCCAGCGTCGCCGGGTTGCAGCTGACGTAGACGATGCGCTTCGGCGGTTCATAGCCCGGCGCCGACGACGCATCCGCATGCAGGTCGGCCAGCGCCTTGGCCAGCGCGAATGCTCCTTCTCGCGGCGGATCCACCAGCCACTTCTGCGCATTGCCGTAGCCCGCCAGTTCGGCCGGCGTGATCTCGAACAGGTTGCGCGCGACGAACGAGGTCTTGTGCGCCAGCCGGTTCACCGCCGCGTTCTCGCGCGAACGTGTCACCAGCGACTCGCTGCCCTCGATGCCCAGCACCTCGCGCGCCTGCGTCGCGATCGGCAGCGTGAAGTTGCCGAGCCCGCAGAACCAGTCGATCACCCGCTCGTGCGGCTGCGCACCCAAGAGCTTCAGCGCGCGCGACACCAGCACCTGGTTGATCTGGTGGTTGACCTGCGTGAAGTCGGTCGGCTTGAACGGCATCGTGATGCCGAACTCGGGCAGGTCGTAGGCCAGCGGCGGCCCGCCGGCGTCGAGCAGCTGCACGCTGTCCGGACCCTTCGGCTGCAACCACCACTGGATGCCGTGCGCGGCCCCGAACGCCCGCAGGCGCTGCAGGTCGCCGGCGCTCAGCGGCTCGAGGTGGCGCAGCACCAGCGCGGTCACGCCGGTGCCGATGGCGACCTCGATCTGCGGCAGCCGGTCGCGCTGGTCCATCGCGCCGATCAGCTCGCGCAGCGGCAGCAGCAGGTCGCTCAGGTGGCGCGGCAGCACCTCGCAGCTGTCCATGTCGGCCACGTAGCTCGACTTGCGCTCGTGGAAGCCCACCAGCACCTTGCCCTTCTTGACGACGTGGCGCACCGACAGCCGCGCCCGGTAGCGGTAACCCCAGGCCGGTCCCTCGATCGGCCGCAGCACGCGCTCGGCCTTGGCCTTGCCCAGGTGCCACAGCGCGTCTTCGAGCGCCCGCTGCTTGGTCGCGACCTGCGCGCCGACGTGGAAGTGCTGCATCTTGCAGCCGCCACAGGTGCCGAAGTGCCGGCAGCCCGGCACGACGCGCTGCGAGCTCTCCCGGCGCAACGCCGTCATCGTCGCCTGTTCCCAGTTGTTCTTGCGGCGCCCCACGCTGACCTGGACCTGCTCACCGGGCAATGCGCCCTCGATGAACACTACCTTGCCTTCCGCGTTGTGCGCCACGCCTTGCGCTTCCAGGTCGAGCGATTCGACCGTCAGCCATTCATCCTGTGCTGTCATCCCGCGATTGTCGCAGGCGCTAGAAGATGGAGTCGCGATCGATGCCGCTGCGCGCCATGCGCCGCTTGAGCTTCACCAACGCCTCCTGCTGGATCTGCCGGATGCGCTCGCGCGTCAGCCCCAGCCGCTCGGCCAGCACCTCCAGCGTCTCGGGCTCGCGGTCGCGCAGCCCGTAGCGGCCCGACAGCACCTCGCGCTCGCGATCGTTCAGCTCGTCGAGCCCGTGCTGCAGCAGCACGTCGATCTCGTGGTTCAGCGTCGTCGACAGCGGGTCGCTCGCGCCCTCGTCGGCCACGCTGTCGAGCATCGACTCGGAGTTCTCGCGGTCGATCGGCGCGTCCAGCGAGGCCGGCAGCTCGGCGAACTTCAGCAGCTCGCTGACCTCCTGCACGGGCCGGCCGACGCGGGCCGCGATGTCCTCGACGCGCACCGGCTTGTCGGCACCGTCGCCGTGCGTGCCATCGGCCTCCAGCGCACGCCGCGCCTTCAGCACGTGGTTCAGCTCGCGCACCACGTGCACCGGCAGCCGCACCAGCCGGGCCTGGTGCATGATCGCGCGCTCGATGCTCTGGCGAATCCACCACGACGAATAGGTCGAGAAGCGGAAGCCGCGCTCCGGCTCGAACTTGCTGATCGCGTGCATCAGCCCGAGGTTGCCCTCCTCGATCAGATCGGTCATCGGCAGGCCGCGGCCCAGGTAGTTCTTCGCGATGCTGACGACCAGCCGCAGGTTGCGCTCGATCATCGACTGGCGCGCCGCGAAATCGCCGGCGCGCGCACGCGTCGCGGTGTCGAACTCCTCCTGAGGCGTCAGCAGCGGCGCGCGGCGGATGTCGCGCAGGTAGGTCTGCAGCGTGTTGCCGACCTCGCCTTCGCCGGCCGCGATCAGGATGGCCGGCCGGGCATCATCCGGGCCCGCCTCGCCGTCGAGCACCGGCTCGGGCGCGTCGACGTCGAGCTCGTGCACGACGACGATCGGCAGCGGCACCTGCGCCCCCTCCTCCTGCTGGCCCGGCGCATGCCCGTTCACTGTGCTGCGCTTCTTGGCCATGCTGTTGCCCGGGCTGGTGGAGATGCGCCGTGCGTGTCAGCGCGGCGGCAGGAGCTTGGCCGGATCGATCGGCCTGCCCAACTTGCGGATCTCGAAGTGCAGCAGCACGCGGTCGGAGTCGGTCGACCCCATCTCGGCGATCTTCTGGCCGCGGCGCACGGTCTGGTCTTCCTTGACCAGCAGCGCCTGGTTGTGCGCATAGGCCGTCAGGAAGGTGCTGTTGTGCTTCAGGATCACCAGGTTGCCGTAGCCGCGCAGGCCCGAGCCGGCGTAGACGACGCGGCCGTCGGCCGCCGCGAGCACCGGGTCGCCCGCCTTGCCGGAGATCGACAGGCCCTTGCTGCGCGCCTCGTCGAAGCCCGACAGCACCTGGCCGGTGGCCGGCCACTGCCAGTTGACATCGTCCTCGTCGCGCGCCGCGGCCGGGGCCTGCGGCGTGACGACGGGCACCGACGCGGCCGAAGCCACCGTCACGCCCGGGGCCGGGGCCGCACCCGATGCGGCACGCGGCGCGTCGAGCGGCTTCACGTCGATCTTCGCGGCCGTCACACCGCGCGTCGCGACCGCGTTCGGATCGGTGCCGGGCGGCACCACCCGCAGCACCTGGCCGACCTCGATGACGTTCGGGTTGTCGAGGTTGTTCCAGCGGATCAGGTCTTTCCAGTTTTGCCCGGTCTCGAGCCCGATGCGGATCATCGTGTCACCGGGCTTGACGGTGTAGAAGCCGGGCTTGCCGGCGTTCTCGGCGCCCGGCAGCAGCTTGGCCGCCTCGGGGGAGCCCGCCACGGGGGCGGAGGTCGCCGGCGCCGCGGCACCGGGCGTGCCGGCCATGGTCCCGGCCGGGTTGCGCGAGGCACCGGGACGGTCTTCGACCGGTGCGCGGTATTTCGTCGACGAGCACGCCGCGAGCGTCAGCGCAGCCAGCACGATGACGATCGAGCGTGTGCCTGTCGAACGGCGGCGCGTGGCCGCCAAGGTCGGTGTGCTTGCCATCACTGCCAATGTCATCAATCCGTTCCTGATTTTAAGGGGACGAAATGCACGGCCTCGTGAAACGAGCGCTCGTAGGCATCCTCCGTCCTGTCCACCACCACCAGCACCTGGCTTTGTCCGGCCGGGCGCTGCACGGGCGCCACCAGCCGTCCGCCGATCGCCAGCTGGTCCAGCCAGGCCTGCGGCAGGCTGTCGCCGCCCGCGGCCGAGATGATGCTGTCGTAAGGCGCGTTCGGCGGGTGCCCGCGCATGCCGTCACCATACACCAGCCGAATGTCCGTGAGGCGCAGCGGCGCGAGCAGCTCGCGCGCCTTGTCGTGCAGCGGCTTCAGGCGTTCCACCGACATCACCTGGCGCGACAGCTGCGCCAGCACTGCCGCCTGGTAGCCGCAGCCGGTGCCGATCTCGAGCGTGCGGCCCAGCGTGCGCCGTGCACGCGCGGCGGGGCTCGCCATCAGCAGCTCGATCATGCGGGCGACGACCGAGGGCTTCGAGATGGTCTGGCCGAGGCCGATCGGCAGGCTGGTGTCTTCATAGGCCTGGTTGACCAGCGCGGTGTCGACGAAGGCGTGGCGCGGCACACGCGCCATCGCACCCAGCACCAGCTCGTCGCGCACGCCGTCGCTGCGCAGCCGGTCGACCATGCGCTGGCGCACGCCGGCCGAATCGAGGCCCAGGCCCGAGGGCGCGCTGCGCGGCACGGCCTGGGCCGCCTCGGCCGCCTGCTGCAAGGGCCGCTGCGGCCGCAGCACCGGACGCGGCGGGGCCGCAGGCGTCACGCGATCGAGTTGCAGCGGGAACTTCGGGCGCTTCGGGCTGTCGCTCATGCGCGCAGCCCTTGCGACCACTGGCGCCAGTTCGGCAGCCGTTCGTGGTCGGTCAGGTCGACCTGCAGCGGCGTGATCGACACGCAGCCGTTCGCGGTCGCATGGAAGTCGCTGCCCTCGCCGGCTTCGCGCGCGTCGCCGGCCGGGCCGATCCAGTAGATGGGTTCGCCGCGCGGATTCTGCTGGCAGATCACCGGCTCGCTCGCGTGGCGGCGGCCCAGGCGCGTCACGCGGCGCGGCAGCGCGGCGGCATCGGGCCGGTTCGGGATGTTCACGTTCAGCAGCCACGGCCCCTGCGCCGGCGGATGCGCCAGCACCTGCTCGACCAGCGAACGCGCCAGCTGCGCCGCCGCGTCGACGTGGGCCCAGCCCTTCTCGACCTGCGAGAAGGCGATCGCCGGGATGCCGAACAGGAAGCCCTCCATCGCCGCGGCGACGGTGCCCGAGTACAGCGTGTCGTCGCCCATGTTGGCGCCGTTGTTGATGCCCGACAGCACCAGGTCGGGCCGCTGCGGCAGCAGGCCGGTGAGCGCGACGTGGACGCAATCGGACGGGGTGCCGTTGATGTAGCGGAAGCCGTTGGCCGCGGTGAAGGCCGACAGCGGCCGGTGCAGCGTCAGCGAGTTCGAGGTGCCGCTCGCGTTCTGCTCGGGCGCCACCACGTCGATCTCGCCCAGCCCTTCGCAGGCCTTCACCAGGGCCGCGAGGCCGGGGGCGAGGTAGCCGTCGTCGTTGGCAATCAGGATGCGCATCCGGCGATTGTAGGGACTCGTCACCTGGGCGACGCGCGCATCCGCCGCGGCTGCCTATCATGCGGCGCTGGCCCCGAGACCACGACCCACGGAGACAAGACCATGCAAGCCTGGCTGTGCGAGAACCCCATCGGCCCCGAGGCCCTGCGCTGGAAGGAACTGCCGACGCCGCAACCCGCGGCCGGCGAGGTGCGCGTCGCGATCCGCGCCGCCAGCCTGAACTTCCCGGACCTGCTGATCGTGCAGAACAAGTACCAGATCAAGCCGCCGCTGCCCTTCGTGCCCGGTGCCGAATACGCCGGCGTGGTCGATGCCGTCGGCGACGGCGTCACGCACCTGAAGCTCGGCGATGCGGTGGCCGCGTTCGCCGGCACCGGCGGCTTCGCGACGCATGCCTGCGTCAACGCCGCGCTGCTGATGCCGCTGCCGCCGGGCTTCGCGTTCGAGGACGCGGCGGCCTTCCTGTGCACCTACGGCACCACCCACCATGCGCTGATGGACCGCGCCGCGCTGAAGGCGGGCGAGACCGTGCTGGTGCTGGGTGCCGCAGGCGGCGTCGGCACGGCGGCGATCCAGATCGCGAAGGCGGCCGGCGCCCGCGTGATCGCCGCCGCGTCGAGCGACGAGAAGTGCGACTTCTGCCGTTCGCTCGGCGCCGACGAGACCATCAACTACGGCAAGGGGCAACTGCGCGAGGAGCTGAAGGCGCTGACGCAAGGCAAGGGCCCGGACGTGGTCTACGACCCGGTCGGCGGCGACCTCGCCGAGCCGGTGTTCCGCTCGATCGCATGGCGCGGCCGCTACCTGGTGATCGGCTTCGCGCAAGGCAGCATCCCGTCGCTGCCGCTGAACCTGGCGCTGCTGAAAGGCGCTTCCATCGTCGGCGTGTTCTGGGGAGAATTCGCGCGCCGCGAGCCGAAGGCCAACGCCCGCGCGCTGGCCGAGCTGGCCGGCTGGTATGCCCAGGGCCGGATCAAGCCGGCGATCGACCGCACGCTGCCGATGGCGGGCCTGTCGGATGCGTTCGCGCGCATGGGCAGCCGCCAGGTCCACGGCAAGATCGTGTTGCGCAACGACTGACCCGTTCCGACCCCCTCCACCCGCGGGGGGTGGGGGGTGCTTCGCACACCGCTGGACACAGTTTGCGCCGGGGCGAGTGCGCTACGATGCAAGCCGCACAAACCCTCCCCGTCCTCCGGCATGGCAATCAAGGTCCTGATCGTCGAAGACAACCCCGTGGCACGCAGCTTCCTGTGCCGCGTGGTGCGCGAAAGCTTCAGCGACACCATCGCGATCACCGAGGCCGGCGACCTGGAGAGCGCGCGCCGCCACATCGGCCTGCCCGACCGCCAGAAGGTCGAGGCCGCCACCGATCCGTTCAAGCTGATCCTGGTCGACCTCGAGCTGCCCGACGGCAACGGCATGGAGCTGCTGGCCGAGCTGGCGCGCTACCCGGCCACCAAGATCGTCACGACGCTGTATTCCGACGACGACCACCTGTTCCCGGCGCTGCAGTGCGGCGCCGACGGCTACCTGCTGAAGGAAGACCGCTTCGAGGTGCTGGTCGAGGAGCTGCAGAAGATCGTGCGCGGCCAGCCGCCGCTGTCGCCGGCCATCGCGCGCCGGCTGCTGGGCCACTTCCGCCAGGGGTCCGGCGGCATGGGCGGGCTGCCGGAGCCGGGCCCCTCGGGTTTCCAGAGCAGCCGGCCGATGCCGCTCGGCCGCGGCGCCCCGCTCGACCACGAACGCCTGACCCCGCGCGAGAGCGAGGTGCTGACCTACCTCAGCAAGGGCTTCACCATCAAGGAAATCGCCAACCTGATGGGCATCAAGTGGTTCACCGTCAACGACCACATCAAGTCGATCTACAAGAAGCTCAACGTGTCCAGCCGGGCCGAGGCCGCGGTGCTGGCCAGCAAGCAGGGCCTGGTCTGAGGCCTGCAGCCCTGGCGGGCTGACACCGCATGGACAACCCACCGTCCGCGCAGTCCGCGCACCACCCTGAATCGACGCTCGACTCCGGCCTGATCGACCACGCGCTCGGCGATGACCACCGGCTGTCGCGCTGGATGGGCTGGCGCCTGCGCCTGCTGGTGGTGGCCGCGCTGCTGGGCTGCGTGGCGCTGCTGCTGACCGCGCGCTGGCTGGCCGGCCAGCCGCACATCCCGTCCGACTGGCGCGTCGGCGCGCAAGGCGAGATCGAGCTGGCCCATGCCGACGAGGCGACGCTGCGGCCCTTCGAAGGCCGCGCGCTGGTCGGCCTGCTGAACGACAACGGCCAGGTCGCGATCCTCGACGGCCTGGCGCTGCAGCGCTCGCCGCGCTGGATCACGCGCGACGTGCAACGCGAGCGCCACTTCGACCAGCACCAGCAGGTGGCGGCCGTGATGGGCGGCAGTTCGGTGCGGCTGTTCTTCGTCGGCGGCCGCCAGGTCGAACTGGCGCTGCAGCCGCGCGGGCTGTCGCAGCTGGGAACGATGTTCTGGCTGCTGTCGGCGATGAGCCTGACGCTGTACATGGTGGCGATGGTGGTGCTGCTGGCCAAGCCGTCGATGCGCAACCTGCTGTATGCGGTGGCATCGCTGTGCCAGGCCGGCAACCTGGTGTTCATGGCGATCGAGTCGACGCTGCAGCTGGGCCTGCCGCTCGGCTTCGTGCGCGCCGACATGCCGGTGCGCATGGCCTTCGACCTCATCACCGGTGCCGCCGTCGTGCACGCGGCCTCTCCGACCGTGCGCCGGCTTGCCCGCGCCCCCCGCAGCGTCTGGATCGGCTGGACGCTGGCGCTCGGCGTCGCATTGCTGGGCGGCCTGGGCGCGCTGCCCGGCGCGTGGTGGTGGGCGCAGGGCGGCGTCACCGCGCTCGGGCTGGCATCGCTCGCGCTGCTGACCTGGTCGTACCGCCACGAGCCGCATCCGTTCGCGATCGTGATGCGCCGCTTCGGCGTGATGACGATCAGCACCTGGATCCTGCTGTCGATCGCGATCGCGGCCGGGCACCGCATGCCGGCGGTGCAGCAGCAGCTGGCCAGCATCGGGCCGACCATCTGGTACCTCTTCTTCGCGTCGCTGCTGCTGCTGGTGCCGTTCCTGTCGAAGTCGCAGCAGGTGATGCGCGAGTTCTCGCTGCTGGCGGCCGTCAGCACCATCGCGACCTCGCTCGACCTGCTGTTCGTCGCGGTGTTCTCGCTCGGCCAGTTCGCGTCGGTGACGCTGGCGCTGTTCCTGTCGCTGGGCATCTATTCGGGGGCGCGGCAGTGGATCCTGAACCAGCTGCTGGGCAGCAGCGTGCTGACCACCGAGCGCATGTTCGAGAAGCTGTACCGCATGGCGCGCGAGGTCGAGACGCACCCCGAGCGCGCGTCCGACCTGCTGATGCAGCTGCTGCGCGAGCTGTTCGACCCGATGGAGGCGGTGGTGGTCGAGAAGGCAACGCGCAACGTGCGCGTCGCAGGCGACGGCTCGACGCTGCTGGTGCCGGTGCCGCAGTTGCCGGGGGTCGGCGGCGACGCCTTCCCCGGCTCGGTGGTGCTGCGTTTCGCGCACCGCGGGCGGCGCCTCTTCACGTCCGAGGACGCGCGGCTGGCCGAGCGCATCCTCGAGCAGCTGCGCCGCGCGATCGCGTTCGACAAGGCCGTCGAACAGGGGCGCAGCGAAGAGCGGCTGCGCCTGGCGCAGGACCTGCACGACGACATCGGCGCGCGGCTGCTGACGCTGATGTACAAGGCGCAGTCGCCCGAGATGGAAGAGTATGTGCGGCACACGCTGCAGGACCTGAAGACGCTGACGCGGGGCCTGGCGGCACCGAACCATCCGTTGTCGCACGCGGCGGCCGAGTGGAAGGCCGACCTGACGCAGCGCCTCACCGCGGCCCACATCGAACTCGGCTGGAGCCTGAGCTTCGACCGCGACATGTCGCTCACGGTGGTGCAGTGGTCGGCGCTGACGCGCGTGATGCGCGAACTGGTCAGCAACGTGATCGCGCATGCCAACGCGCGCCGCGTGGACATCGAGTTCCACCTGTTGCAGGACCGGCTGGAGCTGACGATCACCGACAACGGCAGCGGCCGCAACCCGCAGGCCTGGGCGCACGGCCTGGGGCTGGGCGGCGTGCGCAAGCGCGTGAAGCAGCTGGGCGGCGAAGTGGAGTGGAAGGAGGCCGGTGCCGTCGGGATCCGCTGCCGCGTCACGATCCGGCAGCTGTCGGAGCGGCGGTAGACACGCCAGCCAGCCCGGCCTTAATCAACCAAAACGTCCAAAACGTTAAAACATGCCTCGGATCTGCGAGCGGGGGGCCGAAAACCCAATCAGCGACCGCACAGTGCGCCGCGTTCTAACGATTGGATGGCCATGTTGTTCAAAAACCTCCGTCTGGGCGCACGTCTGCTGCTCGCATTCTCGACCTTGATCGTGCTGGGCGCCCTCGTCGCGGCCTTCGGCATCAACGGCCTGTTCCGCCTCAACCGGATGAGCGCCGACTTGTACAACCGGGAATTGCTCGGCATCTCGTACGTCAAGGAAGCCAACATCAACCTGATCTATGCGGCGCGCGCCCGCGGCCAGTTTTCGCTGGCCACCTCGGAGCCGCAGCGCCAGGCAGCCCGCCAGACGTTCAAGGAGTCGGTGGACACGATGCGATCGTGGCTCGACAAATCGCGTCCGCTCTTCCACACGGCGCGTGGCCAGGAGCAGTTCGACAAGCTCGAAGTGATGATCAAGGCATGGCTGCCGACCACCGAAGCCTATCTCGCCGCTGCGTCGGCCAAGACGTTGCAGGCCGCGGATGCCGAGTTGTCGCGACTGGACCTGGCGGTGAAACAGGCCAACAAGGCCGTGGACGACCAACTCTCCCTCTTGACCGAGATGAAGGAGCAGAACGGCGCCGAGGCCGCCAAAGAGGGCGACGAGACGTTCCGCTTCGTCAGCCTGCTGATGGTGGCGCTCACCGCGGCCAGTGCGCTCTGCGGCATCGTCATCGGCGTGCTCATCACGCGCGGCATCACCCGTTCGCTCGGCGGCGAGCCGGCTGACGTGGCCGCCGTGGCGAATGCGGTGGCGCAGGGCAGGCTCACGACGCAGATCGACACGTCGCGAGCAGGCCCCGGCAGCGTCGTGGCGGCGATGAGCCACATGCAGCAATCGCTGCGGGATGTCGTCACCCAGGTTCGCGCCGGCAGCGACAGCATCGCGACGGGCTCGTCCCAGATCGCCACCGGCAATGCCGACCTCAGCCAGCGCACCGAGGAACAGGCCAGCAACCTGCAGCAGACCGCCGCGTCGATGGAGCAACTCACCGCCACCGTCAAGCTGAACGCCGACACCGCCCGCCAGGCCACCCAGCTCGCGGGCTGCGCGACGACGGCGGCCGGCCAGGGCGGCCTGGTCGTGGCGCAGGTGGTTCAGACGATGGAAGGCATCACGGCCTCGAGCAAGAAGATCGCCGACATCATCGGCGTCATCGACGGCATCGCCTTCCAGACCAACATCCTCGCGTTGAACGCGGCGGTGGAAGCGGCCCGCGCCGGCGAGCAGGGGCGGGGCTTTGCGGTCGTCGCGAGCGAGGTGCGCACCCTGGCGCAGCGCTCCGCGGCAGCCGCCAAGGAGATCAAGGGGTTGATCACGGAGAGCGTGGTGAAGGTGGAAGCGGGAAGCCTGCAGGTGGGTGAAGCGGGCCGCGCGATGGATGACATCGTGGCGCAGGTCCGGCGCGTCAACGACCTGATTGCCGAGATCAGCTCGGCCACGCTGGAACAGACGCAAGGCATCAGCCAGATCGGCGACGCGGTGAACCAGCTCGACCAGGTGACGCAGCAGAACGCGGCCCTGGTCGAAGAAAGCGCAGCCGCCGCCGAGAGCCTCAACCAGCAAGCCGCCAGGCTGGTCGATGCGGTCAGCCTCTTCACGCTGGACGGGGGCGAGCCACTAAGATCGGGTCGATGAACGAGACTGCGCGCTCCTACTCGACCGCCGAGATCGCCAAGCGCCTGGGGATCTCGTTGCAGACCGTGCAGCGCTGGGTCGACTCGGGCCGACTGAAGGCCTGGAAGACGCCGGGCGGCCACCGCCGGATCGACGCACGCAGCGCAGAGCTGCTGTTCGAGGAGCAGCAGCAGGTCATCGGCGCAAGGTCTGCGCAAGAGCCTGCCGCAAGTCCGGGGAGCAGGCCGATCACGGTGGTTGTCGTCGATGACGATCCGATCTACCGCGACCTGATCGCAGGCCTGGTGCAGCAGGCATTGCCCGGCGCCCAGCTGCGCGTCGCGGGCAACGGCTTCCAGGGCCTGGTCATGATCGCCAAGTGGGCGCCTGACATCGTCGTGACCGACGTCCACATGCCCCACATGGATGGCCTGGAGATGATCCGCAACGTGCTGGCGGATGCCGAAACACGGCCGCGCCTGCTGGTCGCGGTGTCGGGGAAGTCGTCGGCCGAGCTGGCCGACTTCGGGCAGCTTCCTGCGGACGTGGTGCTCCTTCGCAAGCCGCTCGAACACGACAAGTTCCTGGCGGTACTGCGGGCGCGAGCCTGACGCCACGCAAGCGCCAGCCGCGTCGATCAGATCTCGAAGTCGACCGCCTGCGACTGGCTGTTGTTCTTGTCGTCCACGATGGAGACCACCATGTGGTGCACCCCCGCACCCAGCTTCTCGGGCGTGTAGACGAAATGCCGCGTGCTGCTGAAGCTGCCGCCCAGGTAGACCCCGTCCATCGTGATGTTGATCCCGTAGATGCCTTCGGCCCCGGTGATGTCCATCGTGAACGTGATGGGACCGGGCTCCTTCGCGCTGGTGATCGCCAGCCGGATAGGGGGCTCGCCGACCTGGACGAGAACCGGGGCCGAATCGGCGCTGTTCTGCGCCGCGTCGCGCGCAGTGGCCACCACGCTGTGGCTACCCAGACCGAGTTGCGCGATCGGAATGCGGGTCATGAACGTGCCCGGTGTCGACGAATCGGTGAGCGTGACCTGGGTCGTGCCGCCGTCCACCGAGAAATCCACTTGCGTCACACCCACGTTGTCACCGACCGTGGCCGACAGCACCACGACGTCGTGGTCGACCGTCGCAGTGATGGTGATGCTGGGCTTGATGGTGTCGGCGGCCGGCGAGGGCGCGTTGTCTGCGCTGCTGCCACCGCCGCCGCAGGCAGCCAGGAAACCGAAGGACAGTGCCGCCAGGCCCGCGCGAATCGAAATTGGGGTCGTCATGAGAGGGTTCCGTAAAAATGTGCGCATTGCACATATCGTGCAGTGTCGACGATCCCGGTGACCGTTGCTCACGATGCTTGCCTCTTGCGCATTTACATCCGATGGCGCGCGCGGTGTACTGCGCCGGCTGGAGGGAGCACTCCAGGAACTCGAACCAACAAGGACCCGGAGATGCACAAGAAATACCCGTTGATGCTGAGCCTTGCCTGTTCCAGCGTCGTACTGCTGGCGGCCTGCGGCGGCAGCGATACCGACACGGCCACCGACGACCAGGCCGATGCACAAGGCCAGCGCGCGATCGAGATGGCCGCAAAGCCAGGCGCGAAGATCACGACCTCGGTCAGCACGCTGGTGGCCGACAGGCTCGGCGCCTGCACCGAAACGGTGTCGTCCAGCTGGGACATCCGGCTGGCCGCCTGCAATGCCGGCGCGGCGCAGAAGTTCCAGTTCGTGCCGGTGTCGTCCGACAGCGCCAGCAACCTTGTGCTGATCAAGAACCCGTCGACCGGACTGTGCGTGACCGGCCGCGGCAGCAAGCCGGGCGCGTTCGTCGACCTCGACGACTGCACCGGCCGCAAGGCGCAGCAGTTCCGCCTGGCCGCGCTGGGCACCAGCCTCGCGCAGGTGGCCAGCTACGATGGCAAGCTGTGCCTGACGGCACCGACACGCGTGGCCGTCAACGAGTTCTCGCTGGCGACCTGTGCGACGGGTAACGGACAACAGGCCTTCCGCTTGCCGCTGGACAGCACGCCTGCGCCCTCACCGGCTCCCGCGCCCTCGCCGGCTCCCGCCCCGGCCCCAGCGCCCACGCCTGCACCTGCACCTGCACCTGCACCGGCACCTGCACCGGCTCCTGCCCCCGGCGACTGGTGGAAGCCCACGAATGCCACCACCTGGCAATGGCAGCTCACCGGCACGCTGAACACCTCGTACGACGCCACCGTCTACGACATCGACCTGGTCGACACCAGCGCCGTGACGATCGCCACGCTGAAGGCCGCCGGCCACAAGGTGGTGTGCTACTTCTCAGCCGGCAGCTCCGAAGACTGGCGGCCCGACTATTCGAAGTTCGCCACCGCCGACAAGGGCAAGGCGCTCGACGGCTGGGCCGGCGAGAAATGGCTGGACATCCGCTCGGCCAACGTGCGCACGGTGATGGCCGCGCGCCTGGACCTCGCCCGCTCCAAGGGCTGCGACGGCGTCGAGCCCGACAACGTCGACGGCTACACCAACGGCACCGGCTTCCCGCTGACCGCGCAGGACCAGCTCGACTACAACCGCTACCTGGCCACCGCCGCCCACCTGCGCGGCCTGGCCATCGCGCTGAAAAACGACGTCGACCAGCTCGCCGCGCTGGAGCCCTCGTTCGACTTCGCGGTCAACGAGCAGTGCAACGAGTACTCGGAATGCGGTGGCTACTCGGCCTTCACGTCGAAGAACAAGCCGGTCTTCAACGCCGAGTACAAGAGCAGCTACGTGAACAACTCGAGCGGCGCGCGCGACAAGCTGTGCGCCGCATCGAAGGCCGCCGGCCTGCGCACCCTGGTGCTGCCGCTCGGCCTCGATGGGTCGTTCCGCTACGCCTGCGACTGACCGAGCTGCGCCAGTGCCGCCTGCAGGCCGGCGAGTCCACCGACCCGCTGGCCGTTGATGAAGATCTGCGGCATCTGGCGCACCGACGGCCCGCACTTCTCGAAGAAGGCGAGGCGCTGCGCCTCGTCATCGATGCGGATCTCCTCGAAATCGAGGGCGCGCGACTTGAGCAGCATCTTGGCCGAGTCGCATTGCGGGCAGGCCGATTTGGAGTAGACGACGATCTTCATGGGCATGGGCCGTAGAAAAGAAAACGGGCACCTGGGGTGCCCGTTGTTCATGATCTGGTGGGGTGGCTGATGGGACTCGAACCCACGACAACAGGAATCACAATCCTGGACTCTACCAACTGAGCTACAGCCACCACCGAATCGCGAATTATAGCCTCTCCGCGAGGCTGTTCGTTCAGTTGCCGGCGGCGCTCGCCGCAGCCTCTTCGGCCGCACCTGCTGCCGGGTGCACGTCGACCTTGTAGCGCGTCTTCAGCGCGGCGTAGTAGGCCTGCGCCTCTGCCGCCGCCCAGGCCTGCGCGTACTGGCCCTGCGCACGCACCGGGTCGGCGGCCACCGGGTCGCGGCCCAGCACCTTGGTCACCTTGGCGATCACGTAGCCCTGGTCGCCCAGGTCCACGCCTTCGATCGCCGGCAGCTTGGCGGCAGGCGCCTTCAGCACCGCGTCGACCACGGGCTTGGCGACATCGCGCGGCTGTGCGCGCGAGACCAGTTGCGGCGCATCGGCCAGCGCCGTCTCGGGCGCCTTGCGCAGCTCGGCCAGGCGGGCCTCGCCTTCCTTGCGCGCCAGCGCGGCGGCCTGCCTGGCAACCAGCTTCTCCTTCACGCGGGCGCTGACCTCGGCCAGCGGCTGCGTCGCCGCCGGGCTGTAGTTGACGACACGGGCCGAGATCAGCTGGCTCGCACCGGCATCCACCGCCTCGGTGTTCTTCTTGTTGCGCAGCACGTCGTTCTTGAACAATGCCTCGAGGAACTTGGGCGACGCGAGCGGGCCCTTGGCCGCCGGGCCGGCCGTGCGCGTGATGCCTTGCGCGGTCTGGATCGGCAGCTTCAGCTTGTCGGCCGCCGGCTTCAGGCTGTCAGGCTGTTCGTAGACGGTGTTGGTGAAGTCGACCGCGAGCTCCGAGAACTTGGCCTGCGCGAGCTGCTTCTTGATCTCGTCCTCGATCTCGGCACGCACCTGCTCCAACGGCTTCTTGTCGCCGCCGCGGGCCTGCGTCACCTGGATGATGTGGTAGCCGAAATCGCTCTCGACGACGTCGCTGATGCCACCCGGCTTCAGCGCGAACGCCGCATCCTCGAAGGGCTTGACCATCGCACCACGGGCGAAGAAGTCGAGATCGCCGCCGTTCTGCGCCGAGCCGCCGTCCTGCGAGTTCTTGCGTGCCACGTCGGCAAAATTCGCGGGGTTCTTCTTCACCTCGGCCAGCAGCGCTTCCGCCTTGGCCTTCGCGGCGGCACGCTCGGCGGCCGGCGCCGACTTGTCGGCCTTGATCAGGATGTGGCTGGCACGGCGCTCTTCAGGCACGGTGTAGCGCGATTCGTTCGCCTTGTAGTACTCCTGCAGGTCCTTCTCGGGCACCGTCAGCGTCTTCTTGATCGCGTCCACGTCGAGCACGACGTATTCGATACTCGCTTGCTCCGGCGACTGGAATTGCGCGGCATTCGCCGGATCCTTGTAGTAGGCCTGGATGTCGGTGTCGGTCGGCGAGACCTTCGCGAGGTAGTCCTTGGTGTCGAAGCGCTGCTGCTGGAACTCGCGCTGCTGGAACATCGCGTCGACCGCGCTCGATGCCGCCGCCGCCGGCGCGAACACCGTGCCGCCGATGCCGAACATCACCTGCCGCTGCTCCAGCTGCTGGCGCAGCATCTGCTCGAAGGCCCCGACCGTCAGCCCCTGCGACGACAGCGCGACACGCAGCGCCTCCTTGTCGAGCGCGCCGTCCGCGGTGCGGAATTGCGCGAACTGCGGGTCGTTCATGTAGACGTTCAGCACGCGATCGCCGGTGGCGACGAAGTGCGACTTGGCCGCGGCCGTCTGCAGCACGCGCTCGCGCACCAGGTTGTCCAGCGTCTGGCGGCGCATGGCCGGCGTGTCGAACATGCGCACGTCGACGTTCGGGGCCTGGCGGCGGATGCGGTCGACCTGCTCGCGCTGCGCGGCATCCCACTCGGCCTGCGTGATCTTGTGGCCGTCGACCGTGGCGACACCGCCCCCGCCGTTGGACATGGCGCGGTAGCCCTGGTAGGCCCCTGTGAGGACGAAGGCCGGAACGACCAGGATCAACAGCAGGAACTGGAACAGGCGGTTGTGCGTGCGTACGAATTCAAACATCGATGGCCTCGGAGGGTGATCGCTGCGCAGCCGGACGGCGCTGCTTCAAATGCAACAAAGGCGAACCTGGGTTCGCCTTTGTGGGGGAGGACTCCGCGGGATTTTAGCCGACGTCGCGAGAGCCTCGGTGGTGGGTGCTGAGGGGCTCGAACCCCCGACCTACGCCTTGTAAGGGCGCCGCTCTACCAACTGAGCTAAGCACCCGCGCAAGCATCAGTTGACCGCGTCCTTCAGGGCCTTGCCCGGACGGAACTTCGGCACCTTGGCGGCCTTGATCTTGATGGTGGCGCCGGTGCGCGGGTTGCGGCCGGCACGCGCGGCGCGCTTGCTGACGCTGAAGGTGCCGAAGCCAACGAGCGACACGCTGTTGTTTTTCTTGAGCGTGGATTTCACGCCGCCGATCAGGGCTTCGAGCGCGCGCGTAGCGGCCGCTTTGGAGATGTCGGCCTGTTTGGCGATGTGCTCAATCAGTTCGGATTTGTTCACGAAGGTACCCCCTCAAAAAAGGTGTCTCGAAAAGAATCTGGATGGGTGGATTGCCTGGATGTGGCCGCGCGGGATGGGGCGTTACGGCTCAATCGATTACAGCCGCAGGCACCCCCAGTGTCAAGCGCGGAAGCGGATTCTATGCGTAATCGGCTGCATCCGAATGCGCGCTCAGCGCGCGTGGTTCCACGCTTGACAATAGGCGGTCAACGTCATATTCGGCGCGGGTTGCAGAGGGGTGGTGACGCCCGCGCGTCATGTGGCGTCACATCGATTCGGCGATCGCGCGGCCCAGGTCGGCGGTGCGCGCGCTCCCCCCTAGATCGGGCGTACGCGGCGCCCCCGACGACGGATCCAGCACCGCCTCGATCGCGCGCAGCACGGCATCGTGCGCGTCGCGGTGGCCCAGGTGGTCGAGCATCATCGCCCCCGACCAGATCTGCCCGATCGGGTTCGCGATGCCCTTTCCGGCGATGTCGGGCGCCGAGCCGTGCACCGGTTCGAACAGCGACGGGTGCGCGCCGGGCGGGTTCAGGTTGGCCGACGGCGCGATGCCGATCGTGCCGGTGCAGGCCGGCCCCAGGTCGGACAGGATGTCGCCGAACAGGTTGCTCGCCACCACCACGTCGAACACCTCGGGGCGCTGCACGAAGTGCGCGGTCAGGATGTCGATGTGGAAGCGATCGACGTCCACCTGCGGATAGCTGCGGGCCATCGCCTCGACACGCTCGTCCCAGTACGGCATCGTGATCGAGATGCCGTTCGACTTGGTGGCCGAGGTCAGCTTGCGGCGCGGGCGCGATTGCGCGAGATCAAATGCGAACTTCAGCACCCGGTCGACGCCGACGCGCGACATCACCGTCTCCTGCACCACGATCTCGCGCTCGCTGCCTTCGTACATGCGCCCGCCGATGCTGGAGTACTCGCCCTCGGTGTTCTCGCGCACGATCATCATGTCGATCGCGCCGGGCGCGCGCGGGCGGCCGTCGCGGCCCACCAGCGGCGAGCGGATGCCCGGCATCAGCCGCGCCGGACGCAGGTTGACGTACTGGTCGAACTCGCGGCGGAACTTGAGCAGCGAGCCCCACAGCGACACGTGGTCGGGGATCTTCTGCGGCCAGCCGACCGCGCCGAAGAAGATCGCGTCGTGCCCGCCGATCTGGTCCTTCCAGTCATCCGGCAGCATCTGGCCGTGGCGCTCGTACCAGTCCCAGCTCGCGAAGTCGAAATGGTCGAACTGCAGCCCGATGCCGAAGCGGCCGGCCACCGCCTCCAGCACGCGCAGCCCCTCGGGCACGGTCTCCTTGCCGATGCCGTCGCCGGCGATGACCGCGATGCGGTGCTTCATGGTGTCACTCCTGGATGAAAGCCTGGATCTCTTCGAGCAGCAGCTGCGGCTGCTCCTCGGCGATGTAGTGGCCGCAGGGCACGGCCCGCCCGCCCACGTCGCGCGCCGCCGCGCGCCACAGCGCCAGCACGTCGAAGCAGCGGCCGACCGCGCCGTGCTCGGCCCACAGCACGCGCAGCGGCATCGCCACGCGACGGCCGGCCGCGCGGTCGGCGCGGTCATGCTCGAGGTCGATCGACGCCGAAGCGCGATAGTCCTCACAGATCGACGCCGCGCTGCCGGGCCGCGCGATGCAACGCTCGTACTCGGCCAGCGCCGCCGGGTCGAACGCGGCCAGGCCCGCATGGCGGCTGCCCATCACGCTGCGCAGGTAGAACACCGGGTCGGCGCCGACCAGCCGGTCGGGCAGCGGCGCCGGCTGGATCAGCATGAACCAATGCCAGTAGGCGCGCGCGAACGCCTCGGTCGTGCCCTCGTACATCGCAAGCGTCGGCGCGATGTCGAGCAGCAGCAGCCGCGACACCGCCGCCTCGTGGTCCAGCGCCAGCCGGTGCGCGACGCGCGCGCCGCGGTCGTGCGCGCAGACGGCGAAGCGCGCATGGCCCAGCTGCGCCATCACCGAGACGGCGTCGCGCGCCATCGCGCGCTTGCTGTGCGCCGCGTGGGTTTCGTCGGGCGCCGGCCGCGACGAATCGCCATAGCCCCGCAGGTCCATCGCGACGACGCGAAAGCGCTGCGCCAGGGTGCCCGCCACGCGGTGCCACATCGCGTGCGACTGCGGATGGCCGTGCAGCAGCAGCAGCGGTGCCCCCTGCCCGCCCACGCGTGCGTGGATCACGGCGCCGTCGACGGCGAAATGCCGGCTCTCGAATGCTTCGAACATGGGGCGGATTCTGGTCCTGGCCCCGTGCGACATCAAGCAATAATCCGGAAACCCATTCGTTCCCTGGAGGCATCAATGATCGAGCGCTCCGATCTCGTCCTGGTGGCCCGCGCGGCCGACCTGGGCAGCCTCGCGGCCGCGGCGCGCCAGCTCGACCTGGCGCCGCCGGCGGTGTCCAAGCGGCTGGCCGCGCTGGAGTCTCGCCTGGGGCTGCGCCTGTTCCACCGCAGCACGCGGCGGCTGCAGCTCACCGCGCACGGCGAGGCCTTCCTGGCGCAGGCGCGGCCGCTGCTGCAGGGCTTCGAGCAGCTGCAGGCGCAGCTCGGCGAGCGCCACGACGAGCCGCGCGGCATGGTGCGCCTGTGCAGCTCGTTCGGCTTCGGCCATGCCTGGCTCGGGCCGCTGATCGCGCAGTTCCATGCCGCCTACCCGCAGGTGCAGGTGCAGCTGCACCTGCGCGAGCAGCTGCCCGACCTGCGCGCCGCCGGCTTCGACGCCGCGGTGTGGCTGTGGGCGCCGCGCGACCCGAACGTGGTGACGCGCAGGCTGGCGCAGAACCGCCGCGTCATCGTCGGCGCGCCCGCCTACCTGCAGCGCGCCGGCGTGCCGCAGACGCTGGACGAACTGGCGCGGCACGCCTGCCTGGTGGTGAGCGAGAACGACGACCAGCCGGCCGCCTGGCGCCTGCAGGACCTGGCGCCGCGCGGCGCGGCCGTCACGGTGCGCGTTGCCGGGCCGCTGGCCAGCAACAGCGGCGAGGTGGTGCGCGACTGGGCCCTCGCCGGCCACGGCCTGATGCTGCGATCGCTGTGGGATTGCCACGAGCACCTGCGCAGCGGCCGGCTGCAGCAGGTGCTGCCGCGCTACGCGATGCTGGACGCCGACGTGCACTGGGTGCTGCCGCCGCGCGCACCCCACAGCACCGTGCCGCGGCGCGTGCGGCTGCTGCAGCAGCAGCTCACTCAGGCCTTGGCACGACCGCCGTGGCTGGCGCCGGCGCTGCCCGCACCACCAGCGCCACGCCGGCCGCGGTGAGCGCCATGCCCACCACCATCGCGACGGTGATGCGCTCGCCGAACAGCGCCCAGGCCAGCAGCGCCGTGGTCGGCGGCACCAGGTAGAGCAGGCTTGTCACCTGCGTCGCCGCGCCGCGCTGGATCAGCAGGTACAGCAGCGAACTGCCGCCCAGCGTCAACCCGATCACCGACCACGCCATCGCACCGACGAAGTGCGGATGCAGCACGATCGGCTCGCTTTCGAGCAGCGCGACCGGCAGGCTCACCGCCAGCGCGGCGAGCAGCTGCACGGTGTTGGCGGTGCGCACGTCGCACGGCGCGACGAAGCGCTTCTGGTAGAGCGTTCCGACCGTGATGCACATCAGCGCAAACGCGGCGAGCGCCAGGTTCCAGGCCGTCAGCTCGCCGCCGCCGAGCTTGCGCCACACCACCAGCAGCAGGCCCGACAGCCCGAGTACCAGGCCCAGCCACTGGCGCGTCGACACGCGCGCCTCGGCCTCCTGCGCGGTGAGGCTCAGCCACAGCGCGGTCAGCACCGGCTGCAGGCCCACCAGCAGCGCGATGGTGCCGGCCCCCATGCCGGACTTGACGGCCGCCCACACGCCGCCCAGGTAGCCGGCGTGGATCAGCATGCCGCAGACGGCCAGGTGCAGCCATTGCGCCCGGCCTTGCGGCCAGGCCGCCCGGGCGAGCAGGATCCACGCGCCGAAGCACAGCACCGACAGCGCATAGCGCACCGAAAGAAAGGAAATCGGCGGCGCATACGGCATGCCGTAGCGCGCGACGATGAAGCCGGTGCTCCAGATCAGCACGAAGACGGCCGGCATCGCGCGCGTCACCGCCGCGGAGTTCATCGCGCCTTGGCTCGGATCTCGGGCAAGGCCTTCTGCAGGTAGTACACCATCGACCAGATGGTCAGCACCGCCGACAGGTAGATCAGCCAGGTGCCCCACAGCTGCGTGTCGACCAGGCCGAACAGCGTGCCGTGGTACAGCAGGAAGGGGATCGCGATCATCTGCACGGTGGTCTTCACCTTGCCGAGCATGTGCACCGCGACGCTGCGCGACGCGCCGATCTGCGCCATCCACTCGCGCAGCGCCGAGATCGCGATCTCGCGGCCGATGATGACCAGCGCCACCAGCGCGTGCAGCCGCCCCAGGTGCACCAGCACCAGCAGCGCGGCGCAGACCAGGAACTTGTCGGCCACCGGATCGAGGAAGGCGCCGAACGACGAGGTCATCTTGAGCCGGCGGGCCAGGTAGCCGTCGGCCCAGTCGGTGAGCGCGACCACGATGAACAGCACGGTCGCGATCAGGTTCTGGTGGGGTTCCTTGACGTCGAGGTAGAAGACCCCGACCACCAGCGGTATCGCGACGATGCGCGCCCAGGTCAACAGCGTCGGCAGATTGAAGAACATGGGCGGCATTGTGCCCAAGTTCTTCAGGGATCCAGCGTGCGCGGCTTGAAGCGCTTGTCGTCGTCGAACAGGAAGGTCTCGACGAACTTCCAGGGCTTGGGCAGGCGCGACACGTCGCCGAACGGTGCGGCGCGCTTGACGGCGTCGATCGCGATCTGCGTGGTCTCGGGCGCCTGGCCCGGGTAGCGCAGCACGTCGATGCGGCGGATGCTGCCGTCGGAATTGAGCTCGACCTCGAGCACCGGGATGGCCAGCAGGATGTCGGGCGGGCGGCTCATGTAGGTGCCGTTCGGGTTCGATGCCACCAGGCGGCGCGCGGCCTGCAGCCGCACCTCGTTCCAGTTGCGCACCGGCCCGGGGGCGCCGAGCTTGACGTAGCCGGACGACGACGGCGCCGGAGCGACTGCGGCCGGCGCGGGCGCCGGCGCCGGGGCCGAGCGGGGGGCAGGGGCCGGCGCGGGCGCCGGGGCCGGTGGCGGCGACGAACATGCGGCCAGCAAGGCCAGCATGGCCGCTCCCAGCCATGCGCGGCGGGATGCAGCCGACCCGGGGTACTTCTCAATGCAAGGCACGGTAGATCTCCTCCGCAAGTTCTCTGGAGATCCCGTCGACGGTGACGAGATCTTCCACGCTCGCATGGCCCACGCCACGCACGCCGCCGAAGCGCTGCAAAAGTTTCGCACGTTTCTTCGGCCCCACGCCGGGTATGTCTTCGAGCCGGCTGCCGCCGGTGCGCACGCTCGCACGGCGCGCGCGCATGCCGGTGATCGCGAAACGGTGCGCCTCGTCGCGGATCTGCGCCACCAGCATCAGGGCCGCCGAATCCTTGCCCAGGTAGACCTTGGCACGGCCGTCGGCGAACACCAGCTCCTCCAGGCCCACCTTGCGGCCCTCGCCCTTCTCGACGCCGACGATCAGCGACAGGTCGAGCCCCAGCTCCTCGAACACCTCGCGCGCCATGCTGACCTGGCCGCGGCCGCCGTCGACCAGCACCAGGTCGGGCATGCGGGCCGCGGTGGCCTCGCCTTCCGGCTTCTCGGCCAGCGCGGTCGCGATCTTGCTGTAGCGCCGCGTCAGCACCTGGCGCATCGCGGCATAGTCGTCGCCGCCGGTCACGCCTTCGATGTTGTAGCGCCGGTACTGCGAGTTCTGCATCTTGTGGCCTTCGAACACCACGCACGATGCCTGCGTCGACTCGCCGGCGGTGTGGCTGATGTCGAAACACTCGATGCGGAATGTGTCCAGGTTCTCCGGCGCGAGGTCGAGCGCCTCCACCAACGCGCGCGTGCGCGCCTGCTGCGAACCCTCTTCCGACAGCAGCCGTGCCAGCTTCAGCTGCGCGCCCTGGATGCACATGTCGAGCCACGCGCGGCGCGCATCGCGCGGCTGGTGCTGCGCGGTCACGCGCGTGCCGCTGTGCAGCGTCAGCGCGTCGATCAGCGCCTTGTCGACCGCGTGGCTCAGGATCAGCAGCGGCGGCACCTCGCTGTCGAGGTAGTGCTGTGCGATGAAGGCCTCCAGCACCTGCACCTCGGGCGACGTGCGCTCGCCGTCCTCGACGTCGATCCCGGTGGCATCCTCGACGTGCGCCGGGAAGTACGGCCGGTCGCCCAGGTGCCGCCCGCCGCGCACCATCGCCAGGTTGACGCAGGCGCGCCCGCCCTGCACCTTCACCGCCAGCACGTCGGCGTCCTTGGTCGACACGCCGGTGTTGTCTTCGACCGACTGCTGGTGCAGCACCTTCGACAACGCGCCCAGCTGGTTGCGGATCTCGGCCGCCTGCTCGAACTCCAATGCCTCGGCATGCGCCATCATCTGCGACTGCAGCGCGTCCATCACCTGCTGCTGCTCGCCGAGCAGGAAGCGTTCGGCATTGCCGACGTCGCGCGCGTAGTCCTCGGCGCCGATGTACTGCACGCAGGGGCCGGAGCAGCGCTTGATCTGGTACAGCAGGCAGGGCCGCGTGCGGTTGTTGAAGACGGTGTCCTCGCAGGTGCGCAGGTGGAACACCTTCTGCAGCAGCTGGATCGACTCCTTCACGGCCCATGCGCTCGGGTACGGCCCGAAGTAGCGGTGCCGCCGGTCGACCGCGCCGCGGTAGTAGGCCATGCGCGGGAATGCGTGCGAGACGATCTTCAGGTAGGGGTAGCTCTTGTCGTCGCGGAACAGGATGTTGTAGCGCGGGTTGAGCGTCTTGATCAGGTTGTTCTCGAGCAGCAGCGCTTCCGCTTCCGAGCGCACGACCGTGGTCTCCATGCGCACGATCTTGCCGACCATGTGGCCGATGCGCGTGCCGCCGTGGTTCTTCTGGAAGTAGCTCGAGACGCGCTTCTTCAGGTCGCGCGCCTTGCCGACGTAGAGCACGGCGTCCTGTGCGTCGTAGTAGCGGTACACGCCGGGCAGGCCGGGCAGCGCCAGCACCTCGGCCAGCAGGTGTTCGCGTCCAGGCTCCTCGGCCGGCTCCTCTGGGGGCAGCGATGGGGTCTCGTTCATCGCCTGCGATTGTGCCGCCCCGGATAATCGCCCGCATGCAATGGGATGTCTTCTGCCGCGTCGTCGACAACTTCGGCGACATCGGCGTGTGCTGGCGCCTCGCCGCCGACCTGGCCGCGCGGGGCGAGCGCGTGCGGCTGTGGGTCGACGATGCGCGCGCGCTCGCATGGATGGCGCCCGGCGGCGCGGACGGCGTCGACGTGCGCGACTGGCCCGCGGCGGCCGACGACACCGGGCCGGTCGGCGACGTCGTCATCGAAGCCTTCGGCTGCGAGCTGCCGCAGCCGGTGCTGGTGCGCATCGCGGAGTCGGCGCCGGCGTGGATCAACCTCGAATACCTCAGCGCCGAGGGCTACGTCGAACGCAGCCACCGCCTGCGCTCGCCGCAGATGCACGGGCCTGCACGCGGCATGGCGAAGTGGTTCTTCTACCCCGGCTTCACGCCCGCCACTGGCGGGCTGCTGCGCGAGCCCTCGCTGATGGCGCAGCGGCAGGCCTTCGACCGCGCGGCCTGGTTGCGGCAGCAAGCGATCGTGGCGCACCCCGGCGAGCAGTTGGCCAGCCTGTTCTGCTACCGCGTGCCGTCGGCCGAGGCCTTGCTGGCGGCCCTGGGCCATGTGCCGACGCTGCTGCTCGTGCCCGGCACGGCCCCGGCGCTGCCGCCGCTGCCGGCCTCGGTGCGCGTGCAGGCCCTGCCCTACCTGGCCCACCCCGAGTTCGACCGCCTGCTGTGGGCCTGCGACCTGAATTTCGTGCGCGGCGAAGACTCGCTGGTGCGCGCGATCTGGGCCGGCCGCCCCTTCATCTGGCAGATCTACCCGCAAGACGACGCGGCGCACGAACTGAAGCTGCGAGCCTTCCTCGACCGGTTCCTGGAAGGCCACCCCGATGCCGCTGCGGGCATTCGCAGCGCCTGGCAGGCCTGGAACGGCATCGGCGGCGTGCAGCCCGTCACGCCCGAGCGTGCCGGCTGGTGCACGGCCTGCGAAGCCTGGCGCGAACAGCTGCTCACGCACGACGACCTTGCCACCCAGCTGATGCGCTTCGCCATCGAAACACGCTAAAATCGCTGGCTTTGCGCGTTCTGGGTCGTTCGCAAGACACCGTAAGACACAGTAGCGCGCCCTCCCAGCTGACGGACCCGGACGGAAATCGCTATGAAGATTGCACAGGAAATTCGCGCAGGCAACGTGATCATGCACGACAAGAACCCGATGGTCGTGCTGAAGACCGAATACAGCCGCGGTGGCCGCAACTCCGCCACCGTGCGCATGAAGCTCAAGAGCCTCTTGAACAACTCGGGCACCGAGGTCGTGTTCAAGGCCGACGACAAGATGGACCAGATCATCCTCGACAAGAAGGAGTGCACCTACTCCTACTTCGCCGACCCGATGTACGCCTTCATGGACGCCGAGTACAACCAGTTCGAGGTCGAGGCCGAGAACATGGGCGACGCGGTGCAGTACCTCGAAGACGCGATGCCGGTCGAAGTGGTGTTCTACGACGGCAAGGCGATCTCGGTCGAACTGCCGACCAGCCTGGTGCGCGAAGTCACCTACACCGAGCCGGCCGTCAAGGGCGACACCTCGGGCAAGGTGCTGAAGCCGGCGAAGCTGGCCACCGGCTTCGAGATCTCGGTGCCGCTGTTCGTCGAAACCGGCGACAAGATCGAAATCGACACCCGCACGCACGAATACCGCAAGCGCGTCTGATCGCGCCACGCGGCCATCCCGGAAAGGGCACCTGCGGGTGCCCTTTTTGTTACCGTCTCGTCCCACGATGAGCTTCGCCGCCAGTTTCGATTTCGCCGCCGTCAGCGCGCCGTTCCGCATGCAGCCCGGGCTGCGCCGGCTGGCCGCGGGCGTGCCGCAGCTGACACCGCTGCGGCCGGGCGACCGGGCACTGCGCGAGAAGCTCGCGGTGCTGCAGGACCACGCACCGCAGGCCTTGCTGGCGACACCGGGTTTCGACGCGGCACCCGCACTGCAGGCGCTGTGCGCGCAGGCTGCCGCCGAGCACCCGACCGCGTGGCGGCCGCACACGGCTGGCTGGGCGGCACCGTGGCTCGGCTGGTCGCTGCACGGCGACACGCCGCGCGCCGACGGCGACGCGGTGCCGGAGATCGGCGCCTGCCTCGCCGCGCTGCCCCCGGCATGGCGCCTGCCGGCCCTGCTGTGCCTGGCCTTCGCGCAAGACTTCGCGATCATCGACGGCGACAGCGCGCGCATCCCGTGGCTCGCCGTGTGCCTGCCGTCGAACTGGGCACCGGAAGACAAGGTCGGCCGGCATTTCGCCGAGGTGCACGCGCCGGTCGCCGACAACCAGCTGCTCATCGCCGCCGGTGACCACCTGGCGCGCCTCGTGACCCAGCCCGACCGCTGGGAGCGCTTCGTCTGGACGATCACGCGCCATCCGCACCTGCGCGCGCACCCGGGCCACGTCGACCCCGCGCCGTGGCCGGCATCGGCCGGCGCCGACGAGATCGCGGCGCGCGCCTTCTTCCGCACCGAGCACCAGACCTTCATCCCGGTGCCCGGCGCGCGGCAGGCGGTGTTCACGATCCACGTCGAGCTCGCGCCGCTCGCGCTGGCGCTGGCCACGCCGGCGCACGCGCGCCAGGTGCGCGACGCGCTGTCGACGATGAGCCCGGCCGTGCTGGCCTACCGCGGCCTGGCCGAGGTGCGCGAGCGGCTGCTCGCGTGGCTGGAAGCCCGCAGCGCATGAACACGGCGCCCATCGTCCCGGCCGAACTCGACTGGACGCCGGACGGCCTGCCCTACTCGCCCCGCCACGGCGACATCTACCATCCGCGCGCCGGCGCGGCGCTGCAGGCCGAGCACGTCTTCCTGGGCGGCAACCAGCTGCCGGCGCGCTGGCAGGGCCGCGAGCGCTTCGTCGTGCTCGAGACCGGCTTCGGCCTCGGCAACAACTTCCTCGCCACCTGGGACGCCTGGCGGCGCGATCCGCAGCGCTGCGGCGCGCTGCACTTCATCTCGGTCGAGCAGCACCCGCTGACGCGTGCCGACCTGGGCCGCATCCTGCGCGAGCCGGCGTGGGTGCCGCTCGCACGGCAACTCGAATCGGCGTGGCCACCGCTGACGCACAACCTGCACTGCCTGCCCTTCGAAGGCGGCCGGGTGCAACTGCTGCTGGCGCTGGGCGATGTGGCCGACTGGCTGCCCGAACTGGTCGCGTCGGTGGACACCTTCTTCCTCGACGGCTTCGCGCCGGCGAAGAACCCGGACGCCTGGGATCCGCGGCTGCTGAAGGCCCTCGGCCGGCTGGCCGCGCCGGGCGCGACCGCGGCCACGTGGACCGCGGCGCGCGTCGTCCGCGAGGGCCTGGCGACGGCCGGCTTCCAGGTCGAACTCGGATCGGGCCGCGGCGGCAAGCGCGACATCACGCTGGCCCGCTACGCGCCGGCCTTCGTGCCGCGCCATGCGCCCGCGCGGCAGGCCACGATCCCGGCGGAACGGCGCGCGATCGTCGTCGGTGCCGGCCTGGCCGGCAGCGCGGTGGCGGCGGCGCTGGCCGCGCAAGGCTGGCAGTGCGAGCTGCTCGATCGCCACGACACGCCCGCGCAGGAAGCTTCCGGCAACCCGGCCGGGCTGTTCCACGGCATCGTCAATGCGCAGGACGGCATCCACGCGCGCTTCAACCGGGCGGCGGCGCTCGAGATCGCGCGCGTCGCGGCCGCGGCGATCCGCGACGGCGTGCCCGGGGCGATCGACGGCTTGCTGCGACTGGAGACGGCGCTGCCCGATGCGGGCGCGATGCGCGCGGTGCTCGCGCGCGTGGGCCTGCCGGCGGACTACGTGCAGGCGCTCGATGCGGCCGAAGCCAGCCGCCGGGCCGGCCTGGCGCTGCGCAGCCCCGCGTGGTTCTACCCGCAGGGCGGCTGGATCGCGCCTGCGGCGCTGGTGCGCTGGTTCATCGCCCAGGGCGGCGAGCGCGTGCAATGGCGTGGCCGGGCACCGGTCGCCGCGATCCGGCACGACAACGGCCTGTGGCAGGTGCTGGATGCGCAAGGCGCGCCGCTGGCCAGCGCACCGGTGCTGGTGCTGGCGAATGCCGGCGACGCGCTGCGCCTGCTCGGCGCGCCCGACTGGCCCGTGCAGGCCGTGCGCGGCCAGTTGAGCATCGCCGCGTCGAACGGCTGGCCCCTGCCCCGCATCCCGCTCGCCGGTGCCGGCTACCTGCTGCCGCCCGTCGACGGGCAGGCCGTGTTCGGTGCCACCTCGACCGAGCACGACGACGACCCCGCCGTGCGCGAGGCCGACCACCTGCACAACCTGTCCCAGTTCGCGGCACTGACCGGCAGGCCGGCGCCGGAGGGTGCCGATCGCCTGCAAGGCCGCACCGCGTGGCGCTCGGTGGTCGCCGACCGCCTGCCGGTGATCGGTGCCGTGCCCGACCTGTCGGCGCCCGGCACCCGCCCGCTCGATCAACCGCGCTTCGTGCCGCGCCGTCCCGGCCTGTTCGTCTTCACCGGGCTGGGATCGCGCGGCATCACCTGGTCGGCCCTCGGCGCGCAGGCACTGGCCTCGCTGATCACCGGCGCTGCGTCGCCGTTGGAGGCCAGCCTGCTCGATGCGATCGCCCCCGCACGCTTCGTCGCGCGCCAGGTGCGCCGCGGCCAGCGCTGATCAGGGCCAGAGCCTGCGCAGCCAGCGGTGCATCGCGGCATAGGCCTGCGGATGGTCCAGCAGGTCCATGTGCCCGAGGCCGGCCAGCTCGACCCGCTCGACGTCGCCCTGCAGGCCCCGGGCACCGGCGCTGCCCGAGCGCACCAGCCGGTCGTCGAGCCCCACCACCAGCCGCAGCGGCAGCGGCAGGCCCGTCGCCGGCGCGCCGTCGCGCAGGTCCTGGATGCCGCGGCTGCGCGCATCGGCCAGCCGGCTCAGCGGCCGCGTCATCGCCGACCAGCCGAGCACGGTGGACAGCACGTGGCCGGCCCGCTCCAGCGGCGCACCGAGGTGCGGCGTGCCCAGGCAGACCAGCATCCGCGTGCGGACCAGCCACGCGGCATCCGACAGTTGCGCGCGTTCGGCCGCCGCGCGCGCCACCAGCCCGCCCATGCTGTGCCCGACCAGCACGACGTCGCGCACATGGGCCGGGGCATGCAGCGCCAGCTGCCCGAGCAGGTCCGACAAGGCCTGGCCGTTGTCGGCGATCGAGAGGCCGCTGTTGTAGCGGACGAAGACCACCGACGCGCCGAAGTCGCGCACGACGCCCTCGGCATGGTGCGTGCCCCAGCTGTGCTCGTCGCACGCGAGTCCGTGGATGAAGACGCACAGGCGTTCGCCCAGCGCGGCCAGCGCCTCGGGCGTGACCGGCAGCGGGCGGCCACCGGCATGCAGCCCCATGCGCACCGCGAGCGGGTTGCCATCGGCCTGCAAGGCATCGCCGGCCACGCCGTTCAACACGCCGCGCAGCACCTGCTCGCGCCGGCCCGGCACGCGGCCTGGATCGGAAAGGGATTGTTCGGCAAGACCCGCCACCGTCAGCGCGGCGCCGCCGCCGTGGCGCACCGCCGCATGGACACCACCGCTGATGGCGTCGTGGGCCACCTGCACCCAGCGGGCCGGCGTGGACAGCCCGGGAATGTGCTGGAGCGTCGCGAAGGCCTGGTCGGCGATCGCCTGGTGCATCTGCTGCACCTGCGTGGACGTGCTCTCGAAACCCGCCTTCAAGGCCGCCGCATACGCGCCGGGCGCTTGGGGCTGGGGTTCGGCGCGGCGTCCGCGCTTGCCACGCAAAGGCATGGCGGCAGCGGCGCTCAGGGCGCCGGCTGGTCCTCGGAGGGCGTCTCCTGCGGCTGGCCGTCGGCCGGCTCGTCACCCTGGCCGGGGCTTGCCTTGCGCAGCTCCTTTTCCTTCAGCTTCTCTTCCTTTTTCTTCTTCTTGGCCAGCTCGCGCTGGCGCTTCTCGAACGAGTAGTTGGGTTTGGCCATGGGCCGTCCTTTTCAGCAAATTCAGAACAGGCCCGAGGTTACGCCCTTTTTGGGGCTCCCTGCGCCTCGCCAGGTGCATCAGAACGTCAGTGTCTTCACGCCTTGCGGCGTGCCCAGCAGGCACACGCCGGCCTTGTTGCGCGCGAAGATGCCGACCGTCACGACGCCCGGCCACTGGTTGATCTCGCGCTCCATCGCGAGCGGGTCGGTGATCGACAGGCCGCGCACGTCCAGGATGTGGCAGCCGTTGTCGGTGACGACGCCGGCGCGCAGCTGCGCATCGCCGCCCAGTGCGCGCAGCCGGCGCGACACCTGCGCCGCCGCCATCGGGATCACCTCCACCGGCAGCGGGAAGCGGCCGAGCATCGGCACGAGCTTCGATTCGTCGGCGATGCAGACGAAGCGCTCGGCGGTGTCGGCGACGATCTTCTCGCGCGTCAGCGCGGCGCCGCCGCCCTTGATCATGAAGCCCTGGTGGTCGATCTCGTCGGCGCCGTCGACGTAGACCGGGATCGACTCGACGCCGTTGCTGTCGAGCACCGCGATGCCGTGGGCGCGCAGGCGTTCGGTGCTCTTCTCGCTGCTGGACACCGCGCCGGCGATGCGGTCCTTGATGCCGGCCAGCGCGTCGATGAAGCAGTTCACCGTCGAGCCGGTGCCCACGCCGACGATGCTGCCGGGTTGCACGTACGCCAGTGCGGCCTGGCCGACGAGGGCCTTCAGTTCATCCTGTGTCATGGCGGAGCGGGTCGTTTGAGACAATCCGCGATTATCCAAGACGCTGGTCCCTCACCTCCATGGCCCTGGTTCCCTACGCCCTCACCCGCCCCTTCCTGTTCGGCCTCGACCCGGAGCAGGCGCACGACCTGACGCTGGGCGCGCTGGCGCGCATCCAGCGCACGCCGCTGATCTGCACGGTGGCGCAGCCGCGCGTCGACGACCCGGTGACGCTGGCCGGCATCCGCTTCCCGAACCGCGTCGGGCTGGCCGCGGGGCTGGACAAGAACGGCCGCTGCATCGACGGGCTCGCGGCGATGGGTTTCGGCTTCATCGAGGTGGGCACGGTGACGCCGAAGGCGCAGCCGGGCAACCCGAAGCCGCGCATGTTCCGACTGCCGCAGGCGAATGCGCTGATCAACCGGCTGGGCTTCAACAACCAGGGGCTGGACGCCTTCATCGCCAACGTGAAGCAGGCGCGCTTTCGCTCCCAGGGCGGCGTGCTGGGACTGAACATCGGCAAGAACGCGGCGACGCCGATCGAGAACGCGGTCGACGACTACCTCGCGTGCCTGGACGGCGTGTACCCGCATGCCGACTACGTGACGGTCAACATCTCGTCGCCGAACACCAAGAACCTGCGGGCGCTGCAGAGCGACGAGGCGCTGGACGCGCTGCTGTCGGCGGTGCAGGCGCGCAAGCAGGCGCTGGCGAAGCAGCATGGCCGCAGCGTGCCCATCTTCGTGAAGATCGCGCCCGACCTGGACGAGGCGCAGGTCGGCGTGATCGCCGCGACGCTGGCGAAGAACGCGATCGACGGCGTGATCGCGACCAACACGACGATCGCGCGCGATGCGGTGAAGCACCTGCCGCACGGCGAGGAAGCCGGCGGCCTGAGCGGCGCACCGGTGCTGCAGTCATCGAACCGCGTGATCGCGCAGCTGCGCGCGGCGCTGGGCGCGGGGTACCCCATCATCGGCGTGGGCGGCGTGCTCAGCGGTGCCGACGCGCAATCGAAGATCGCCGCCGGCGCCGACCTGGTGCAGCTCTACACCGGGTTCATCTACAAGGGCCCCGAGCTCGTCACCGAGGCCGCAAGGGCCGTGGCCCGGATGCCAATCCGGGGATCGTGACCCGATTACAGGATCGGCACGCCGGTTTTCGCTTGCAGTTCTTCGCGCGACACCCCGGGCGCGATCTCGACCAGCTTCAGGCCCTGCGGCGTCACGTCCATCACCGCGAGGTCGGTGATGATCCGGTTGACCACGCCCACCCCTGTCAGCGGCAGCGTGCACTTCGGCAGGATCTTCAGGTCTTCGGTGCCATCCTTCTTGCGGGCCACGTGCTCCATCAGCACCAGCACGCGGCGCACGCCGGCCACCAGGTCCATCGCGCCGCCCATGCCCTTGACCATCTTGCCGGGGATCATCCAGTTGGCGAGGTCTCCCTTGTCGCTGACCTGCATCGCACCGAGGATGCTCAGGTTGATCTTGCCGCCGCGGATCATCGCGAAGCTGTCGTGCGAGCCGAAGATCGACGAACCGGGGATGGTGGTGACGGTCTGCTTGCCGGCATTGATCAGGTCGGCATCGACCTCGTCCTCGGTCGGGAACGGGCCGATGCCGAGCATGCCGTTCTCGCTTTGCAGCCACACCTCGATGTCGCTGCGCACGTGGTTGGCGACCAGCGTGGGCAGGCCGATGCCCAGGTTGACGTAGAAGCCGTCCTGCAGTTCGGCGGCGGCCTTGGCGGCCATTTGGTCGTGGGTCCAGGGCATGTCAGGCTCCCGCTTTCTCTGTGATGGTGCGCTTCTCGATGCGCTTCTCCGGATGGGCGTTCAGCACCAGGCGGTGCACGTAGATGCCCGGCAGGTGGATCGCATCCGGATCGAGCGCGCCGGTCTCGACGATCTCTTCGACCTCGACCACGGTGAGCTTGCCGGCCATCGCGACCGCCGGGTTGAAGTTGCGCGCGGTGCGGCGGAACACCAGGTTGCCGCTGCGATCGGCCTTGTGCGCCTTGACGAGGCTGACCTCGGGCAGCAGTGCCCGCTCCATCACGTAGACCTCGCCGTCGAACTCGCGCGTCTCCTTGCCTTCGGCCACCAGCGTGCCGACGCCGGTCTTGGTGAAGAAGGCCGGGATGCCGGCACCGCCGGCACGCAGCTTCTCGGCCAGCGTGCCCTGCGGCGTGAACTCGAGTTCCAGTTCACCGGCCAGGTACTGGCGCTCGAACTCCTTGTTCTCGCCGACGTAGCTGGAGATCATCCGCTTGATCTGCCGTGTCTCGAGCAGCTGGCCGAGGCCGAAGCCGTCGACGCCGGCGTTGTTGGAGATCACGGTGAGGTTCTTCGCGCCGCTGTCGCGCAACGCGGCGATCAGGGCCTCGGGAATGCCGCACAGCCCGAAGCCGCCGACGGCCAGCAGCTGGCCGTCGCGCACGATGCCTTTCAGGGCATCGGCGGCACTGGCGTACACCTTGTTCATGGAGCGTCTCCTGCACGATGGAAAACCAGCTGCGGAGCGTACTACGTAACGGGTTACGTAGCGCGAACGGGCGGTACGTAGAAATGACTAGGGACGATCCCCGGCGCTGGTCATTCCTGTCACTTGATCAGCGGCTCGCCGAGGCACGACTTGAGCTTCGCCATGTCGACGCATGACGATGGAGGCTTCGCGGCGTACTCGTCGGCCATCGCCGACAGGCATGCCTCGATCGCGCCTGCGCGGCGGTACAGCGGCGTGGCCATGAACTTCGTGTCCTTGCGCGCCGCCGCGAGCGCGAGCCCGACCTGGAAGTGCTGGACGACGTCGCCGCGCAAGTCGCTGGCGAAGTGCTTGTTGTCCAGCCGGCAGCTGGCGGCATCCGAGGCGGTCGAGGCCGGCGCGCTCGCGGCCTGCACACCCGCCACGCTGCGCCAGTGCGAATCGCCGCTCAGGATGTACGCGTAAGGATTCGGGTAGTTCGGGTATGAATTGGCGTAGCTCATGAACGCCTTGTGGTACCGGCCTTTCCGATAGTCCCGGTCGCCGTCCGCATTCAATTCGCGCGCCGCGCGCAGGTCGTCGGCGCTGCGCCGGCTGTCCGTCCTGGCGATCTCGTCGAGGATGCGTTGGGCCTGGGGATCCGGCGCCTTCTCCCCGCCGGCGCGCACCGGCATGCCTGCCGCGGCGATCAGCAGCGCCGCGCCGATGGCCAGCGCCTTCATCGCGCGCGCTCCGGCGTGCCCGTCACGACCAGCGTGCCGACGCTCTTGCCGTCCGCCCCGCGGTGGCTGATCAAGGCCTCGTGGATGTCCGGCCAGCGCGCCAGGTCGAGCACCGTCGTGCAACCGTCCGACAGGTTGCCGACGTGGACGTAGCGGCTGTTGTCGCCGAACTTGATCGGGAACCACACCTGGTCGTACTTCAGGTCGGGCGCGACGCTGCGGTAGAAGCGCGTCATGTCCGCCTTGTGCGGGGTGTCCGGCAGCAACACCGTGTAGGTGCCCGCCGGAATCGGATAGAAGCCCTGCGACGGATCCCAGACCGAGTTCATCGTCACCTGCACCGAGATGCCCTCGACCTCCAGGGTCGCCATCTGCTGGTCCAGCGCCTGGCCGCCGCGCGCCTGCGAGATCCAGCCCGGCGTGTAGCGGCCGTAGGTGACCTTCAGCTGCGCGGGCTTCTGCACCGGCGGCTTCGTGCCCAGGTATTCCTTGGCGTTGGCGTCGCCGAGGCTCAGCACCTGGCCGGCATGCGTGCCTTCCTGCACCTTGAAGTTGGTGCGCCCGGGCGTCGGCGCCGCCAGGACGACCTTCGCGTACTTGAACAGCGGCACCAGCGAGCCATTCGCCGCGCGTGCCTGCAGCCAGCCGTCGCTGCCCACCTTGTTGACGTACAGCACCTGGCCCGCCACCGCGGCGGCGGGCGCCCCCTGCGTGTTCACGACCTGCCCCGTTGTCGGTACCCTCGCGCCTGCCATCGCCGCTCCCTGCGCGGGCCCGTGCCGCGCCGCCTGCAGATCATAGAAGCGTGCACCTCGTAACATGCGCCCCGAACCAGTGACTTTCGCCACCATGCCCGACCTCGACTACCGCACCGCCTTCGACCTCGCGCCCGTCGGGTTGGTGCTGTCGCGCAACCGGCTGATGGTCGACTGCAACCAGCAGGTGCTGGCGATGTTCGGCGCCGCGCGCGAGCAGGTGATCGGCCAGTCGTTCGAGATGCTGTACCCGACGCACGAGGAGTTCGAGCGCACCGGCGAGCGCATCGTGGCCGCGCTGGATGCCAGCGGCTGGTATGCCGACGAGCGCGTGATGAAGCGCGTCGACGGCCCGCAGCGCGGCGAGCTGTTCTGGTGCCATGTGTCCGGCCGCGCGCTCGATCCGGCCCAACCGCATGCGGCCGGCATCTGGAGCTTCGAGGACCTGTCGTCACGCCGCCGGCTGAAGGCCGAGCTGACAGCGCGCGAACGCGAGATTGCCGCGCTGCTGATCGAGGGCCTGACCAGCAAGCAGGTCGGCAAGCGGCTGGGCATCAGCCCGCGCACCGTCGATGTCTACCGCGCCCGGCTGATGCGCAAGTACGGCGCGGCGACGACACCGGAGCTGATCTACAAGCTTCTGGCGGCCTGAGCGCCCTCAGGCCGCCGCCAGCGGCACGCTGACGCGGAACAGCGCCCCGCCCCCGGGCGCCTTGTCGGCACTGATCCTTCCGCCCATCGCGTCGACGATCTGCCGCGTGATCGCGAGCCCGAGGCCGGCCCCCTGCCGCAGCTTCAGGCCCTGCGCCCCCTGCGCATACGGCTGGAACAGGCGCTCGCGGTCTTCATCGCTCAGCCCCGGCCCGGTGTCGCACACATCCAGCTCCAGCTGCACCGCCCCGCCCTCGCCGCTCAGCCGCCCCTGCACCTGCACCTCGCCCTCGCGCGTGAACTTGATCGCGTTGCCGACCAGGTTGTTGACCACCTGCCGCAGCCGCTGCGCATCGACCAGCACGCGCACCGCACCGTCGGCCTCGAGCTTCGTCTTGAAGGCCAGCCCCTTGCCCTGCGCGCTCAGCTCCAGCGGCGCCAGCATCTGCGACCACAGCGGCGCGAACTCGGTCGCGGCCAGTTGCAGGTCGACCGGCCTTTCGAGCTGCTGCTCGTACTGCAGCGTGGTTTCCAGCAGGCTGCGAAAGCCCTCGGCCGATTCGCTGATGGCATCGGCCAGCCGCTGCCGGCGCTCGCTCGGCAGGTCTTCCTTCAGCATCTGCGCACCGGTGCCGATCGCGCCGATGGTGCCGCGCAGCTCGTGCGTCAGGTAGCTGATGAAGCGGCCGCGTGCCGACGTGCTCTCCTCGGCCAGCCGGCGCGCATCGCGCTCGATCTGGCGCGCCATGCGCAGCCGCCGGTTGCCGCGCCGCAGCAGCAGCAACCAGGTCAGCAGCACCACCAGCGTCGCCAGCAGCACCGCCCCCAGCCGCAGCGCCTGCTCGCGGCTCATGCTCAACGTGCCGCTGCCGAGCAGCCAGCGCCGCTCGATGTCGCCGGCCTCGCTCGCGCTGACCGCATCCAGCCCCTTGCGCAGCAGGTGCGACAGCTCCGGCAGGTCGCGCCGCACCGCGAAGTACAGCTCGCTGTCGGCGTCGCCCACCGTGCCGGTCACGCGCACCCGGCCGGTGAAGCTGTCGTTGATCAGCTGGTTGACGACCTTCAGGTTGCCGATCGCGAGGTCGGCCCGGCCTTCGGCCACCGCCTGCAGCACCGCCTCCTGCGTCGCGAAGGTGACCAGCTGGACCCCCGGGTAGCGCGTGCTCAGCTGCGGGATCAGGAAGTGTTCCTCCAGCAGCGCCAGGCGCAGGCGGCCCACCTCGTCGAGCCGCGTCACCAGCGGGCCGTCCGGGCTGCGCGTGACGATGCCGGTGGGCACGCGCAGGAACGGCCCGACGAAGTCGAAATCCTGCCGCCGTGCCGCGGTGCGCGCTGCGCCGACCAGCACGTCGATCTCGCCCTTCACGCCGCGCTGGTACATCTCGGCGAAGCTGCCGCCGCTCTCGCTCTCGATCGTCAGCCCCACCTTGCCGGCGGCCAGCCGCATGAAATCGGCCCCCAGGCCGCGCAGCTGGGTCAGGTCGTTGCGCTGCGTGATCGGCGCGAACGCGGCGTCGTAGCCGACGCGGATGCGGCCGTGCGCATTCACCCACTGCCGTTCGGCGTCGGTCAGCACGGTGCCGCGCATCGCGGCGTCGACCGCGCCTTCTTCCGGCAGCCAGCGGCGCGCCAGCTGCGACTGCTCGCCCTGCGTCACCGAGGCCATCGCCTTGTCGAGGATGCCGTGCAGCAGCGGCAGGTCGCGCCGCACGGCCGGGCCGAGCGCCGTCAGGCCCGGCCCGAACCCGCCCTTGACCTGCACGTTGGCCAGCAGGTTCTTCTCGATGAAATGCACCGCGACGTGGCGGTAGCCGATGAACAGGTCGGCGTCGCCCGATGCCACCGCGCGCAAGGCCGCCTCGGCGCCGTCGTAGCGCTGCACCTGCGCCCCCGGGAAGCGCGACTGCAGCAGCCCGTCGGCCGCCGAGGCGGTCTCGACCGCCACCCGGTAGCCGCCGAACTCGGTGGCCGGCGACACGTCGGCGATGTCGCGCCGCACCGCGAGCACCATGTTGGCGCCCAGCATCGGCCGCGTGTACAGGAAGGCGCCGGCGCCATCGTTCGGTGCCGCGGCGAAGGCCACGCCTTCGAGTTCGCCGCGCGCCAGCGTCTCCATCAGCACCGCCTGGCTGGGCGAGCGCTGGTAGTCGAAGCGCAGGCCGGTGCGTTCGGCCAGCAGGTCCATCAGCTCGATCGCGTAGCCCTGCGGGCGCGCGGCGTTGGCGTCGAACGAGAAGTAGGGCGGCAGGCCGGGCGAGGTGCCGATGCGCACGACGGGGTGTTCAGCGATCCAGGCCCGTTCGGCATCGCTCAGCCGCAAGGTGGCGGCGGGCGCCTGCGGCTGCGCCAGCGCCGGAACCTGCAACGCGGCCGCGAGGCCGATCGCGGCGGCAAACCAATGGCACCACTTTCTCACTGCGTTCATGGATCCCCAGCTCGAAGGCCCGCCCTCGGGTTGCGGCAATGTAGCGCAGCAGCGCGGCCTCTAGCTGCGGTTCACCCCCAGCTCGGCGTACAGCCTGTCGACCAGTGCACGCAACTCATCCACTTCGCGCTTCAGGCTCAGCTGCTGCGCCTTCAGCGCGGCCAGCTCGCTGGTGGCGACGAAATCCTCGTCGCTGGCCGCCACCGGCAGCGCCGACAGGTCGACCGCACCGCTCAGCAGGTGGGTCCAGCGCGCCTCGCGCGCACCAGGGGCGCGCGGCAACTTGACCACCAGCGGCCCGCCCTTCTCTTCGGCGCGCGTGGCCAGTTCGTCGAGGAAGGCCTCGACCGACGAGGTGTCGGCAAAGCGGTGCAGCCGCTCGCAGTTGGTGCGCAGTTCGGAGGCCGTCTGCGGCCCGCGCAGCATCAGCACCGCCAGCAGCGCGACCGACTGCGACGGCAACGCGAGCGCGCGGCCCAGGTTGTGCTCGTAGCGGCTGACGCGCGAACCGCTGGACTCGAAGGCCAGGTGCAAGGCCTTCAGCGCATCGACGGCGCCCTGCACCTCGGCGTCGGTGGCGCTCATCACCGGGTCGCGCGCGGTCTTCTGGTTGCAGCCCGAGGCCAGCGCGTTCAGCGACAGCGGGTAGCTGTCGGGCACGGTGCTGGCTTTCTCGATCAGCACGCCCAGTGCACGTGCCTCCAACAGCGAAAGAGGCCGCAAGCTCACACCGCGAACCCGTCGTCGGCCTGCACGATGGCGCCATTGACGAAGTGGCTTTCGTTGGCGCACAGCATCATCAGCACCGCGTCCAGGTCTTGCGGCTGGCCGATGCGCTTGCGCGGCATCATGTCGATCAGCTTCTTGCCCTGCTCGGTCTTCCAGTGGTGGTGGTTGATCTCGGTGTCTATGTAGCCGGGGCAGATCGCGTTGACGTTGATGCCGTAGCGGCCCCATTCCAGCGCCATCGCGCGCGTCATGTGCACCACCGCCGCCTTGCTCATGCAGTAGACGCCGATCTGGCCCAGCACCTTCAGCCCGGCCATCGACGCGATGTTGACGATGCGCCCGCCGGTGAAGGTGCCCGGCGCGGCGCCCTTGGCGCGCGCCAGCATGCGCTTGGCCACCTCTTGCGCGACGAAGAACGCGCCCTTGGTGTTGGTGTCCATCACGTAGTCGTAGTCGTCGGGCGTCACGTCGGTCAGCTTCTGCGTGGTGCTGACGCCGGAGTTGTTGACCAGGATGTCGAGCGTGCCCATCTCGGTCTCGGCGTGGGCGATGGCGGCCTTGATGCTGTCGTGGTCGGTCACGTCGAGCTTGACGACGTGGGCGTCGCCACCGCCGGCCTCGATCTCGGCGCGCAGCGTCTTCAGGCGCTCGACGCGGCGGCCGGCCAGCACGACGGCGGCGCCGGCGTTGGCCAGCGTCTTCGCGAACTGGGTGCCCAGCCCGCTGGAGGCGCCGGTGACGAGGGCCACGCGGCCCGACAGATCAATCGTGTAGCTCATGTCTCGATGCTCCTTGATGGTTGCGCGGACGCCGCATGACCCCAGCCGGGCGGCGCCGATGGCTCTCGGGCAAGATAGCACGAAGCCATTTCGATCCACCACCATGACACCCACCTTGTTCCGTCCGCTCGCGCTGCGCGAGCTGCAGCTGGCCAACCGCGTGATCGTCGCGCCGATGTGCCAGTACTCCGCCGACCACGGCTCGGCCACCGACTGGCACGTGTCGCACCTGGGCGCGATGACGCAGGGCGGCGCGGCGCTGACGCTGATCGAGGCCACCGGCGTCAGCCCCGAGGGCCGCATCACACCCGGCTGCCTGGGCCTGTGGAGCGACGACAACGAGGCTGCGCTGGCGCGGGTGCTGCAGGCGATCCGTCCGCATGCCAAGGGGGCCATCGGCATCCAGCTGGCGCACGCCGGGCGCAAGGCGTCGAGCGCACCGCCGTGGCAGGGCGGGCAACTGATCGCGCCGCAGGACGGCGGCTGGACGCCGTGGGCGCCGTCGGCGGTGCGCCAGCGGCCTGAAGAGGCACCGCCGCACGCGATGACCGAGGACGACATCCGCAGCGTGATCGCGCAGTTCGCGAAGGCGGCCGAGCGGGCGCAGCGCCTGGGCCTGGACGCGATCGAGATGCACAGCGCGCACGGCTACCTGATGCACCAGTTCCTGTCGCCGATCAGCAACCAGCGCAGCGACGCGTGGGGCGGCTCGCTGGAGAACCGCATGCGCCTGCCGCTGGCGGTGTTCGATGCGATGCGGGCGGTGTGGCCGGCGCACAAGCCGCTGGGCGTGCGCGTGTCGGCCACCGACTGGATGGAGCACAGCGGCGCGCCGAGCTGGACGCTGGAGCAGACCATCGTGTACGCGAAGGCGCTGAAGGCGCACGGGTGCGACTTCATCGACGTGTCCTCGGGCGGCATCACGGCGCAGCAGCAGATCAAGCTGGGAGCCGGCTACCAGGTGCCGTTCGCGCGCGCGGTGCGCGAGGCGACCGGGCTGCCGACGATGGCGGTCGGGTTGATCACCGAGCCGGCGCAGGCCGAGCAGATCCTGGTCGACGGCGATGCCGACATGGTGGCGCTGGCGCGCGGCATGCTGTGGAACCCTCGCTGGGTGTGGCATGCGGCGGCCGAGCTGGGGGCGCAGGTGGCGCCGCCGCCGCAGTACGGGCGGGCGGCGCCGCGGTCGCATGCGGACGTGCTCGTGGGGGTACCGTTTGGGGGACGGTAGGCCGCTTTTTTCCCCTGCGGGGGGCTTGGTTTCACTGCGTGAGGCTGCTGCCGGGTCTCGCCCCGGCGGGCGAGTCACTTTCTTTGTCTTGCCAAAGAAAGTAACCAAAGAAATCGCTTGAACCCGAACACCATGCAGTTCGTTCTGCACGCTTCGGCCACAAGCGGCCTTTACACGGCCGTTCTGGCCCTAGCCTTCATCTCGATTGTTGGATCTTCTTCTCCACCCGGCTCGCTTCGCTTCGCCTCAACGAAATGAGGGACGATTCCCGGATTGGCATCCGGGCTACGAACACTGGGTAGCCCGGATGCCAATCCGGGATCTCCGCACCAAGCCGCTGGTTCGACAAAGCCGACGACACGCCGGCAAGATCGCCAGCCGCATCCGCGAAGGCGCCGCCCTCACAGTGCGCGGCGGCAAGGTGATGCTCCAGGTCACCACCGGCTGAGGAGCCCTCCCAACTTATCGAACGGTCGTTCTTTTTTGTTCCTGTGCTCGATACAATGCCGCGCACCACGAGACAGCCAGGAACGACATGACCCCCGAAGCCATCCTCGAACAATACGGCCCGCGCGAATCCATGGAGTACGACGTCGTGGTCGTCGGGGGCGGCCCCGGCGGCCTCGCGACGGCCATCAAGCTGAAGCAGCTGGCGGCGGCGCAGGGCCAGGAGGTGTCGGTGGTGGTGCTGGAGAAGGGTTCGGAGCCCGGCGCCCACATCCTCAGCGGCGCCATCATGGACCCGAAGGCGCTGACCGAGCTGTTCCCGAATTGGAAGGAACTCGGCGCCCCGCTGAACCAGCCGGTGGCCGGCGACGAGATGCTGTTCCTCGGCCAGACCGGCACGCTGCGCACGCCGCAGTTCCTGATCCCCGCCAGCCTGCACAACGAAGGCAACTACATCGTCAGCCTGGGCAACGTGGTGCGCTGGCTGGGCCAGCAGGCCGAGTCGCTGGGGGTCGAGATCTTCCCCGGCTTCGCGGCCACCGAGGTGCTCTACAACGACGACGGCTCGGTCAAGGGCGTGGCCACCGGCAACCTGGGCGTCGGCAAGGACGGCGAGCCGACCGGCGAGTTCCAGCTCGGCATGGAGCTGCATGCCAAATACACCGTGTTCGCCGAAGGCGCGCGTGGCCAGCTGGGCCGCCAGCTGATCGGCCGCTTCAAGCTCGACGAAGGGCGCGATCCGCAGACCTATGCGCTGGGCATCAAGGAGCTGTGGGAGATCGACCCCGCCAAGGCGAAGCCCGGCCACGTGATCCATTCGCTGGGCTGGCCGATGGACGCCAGCACCTATGGCGGCGGCTTCCTGTACCACATGGAAGACAACAAGGTCACGCTCGGCTTCATCACCGGCCTCGAGTACAGCAACCCCTGGCTGAGCCCGTTCGACGAGATGCAGCGCTGGAAGACCCACCCTGCCATCCGCGCCTGCCTCGAAGGCGGCAAGCGCATCGGCTACGGCGCCCGCGCCATCACCTGCGGCGGGCTGATGAGCCTGCCGAAGTTCGTGTTCCCCGGCGGCGCGATGGTCGGCTGCGAGGCGGGCTTCCTGAATTTCTCGCGCATCAAGGGCAGCCACGCGGCCATCAACACCGGCATGCTGGCGGCTGAAGCCATCTTCTCGGCCGTCACGGCCGGGCGCCGGCACGACGAGCTGTCGGCCTACCCGCAGGCCTTCGAGAAGAGCTGGCTCTACGACGAGCTGCAGGCCTCGCGCAACACCAAGCAGTGGATGAAGAAGGGGCTGCTGCTGTCGTCGATCATGAACGGCATCGAGCTGTGGCTGCTTCCCAAGCTCGGCTTCAAGGCGCCGCCGTGGACGATCCACAGCACCGTGCCCGACAACCTGCGCCTGAAGCCGGCGGCCGAGTGCCCGAAGATCGACTACCCGAAGCCGGACGGCAAGCTCACCTTCGACAAGCTGTCGAGCGTGTTCATCAGCAACACCAACCACGGCGAGAACCAGCCGGCGCACCTGACGCTGAAGGACAACAAGGTGCCGGTGGGCATCAACCTGGCCAAGTACGCCGGGCCCGAGAGCCGCTACTGCCCCGCGGGCGTCTACGAGTTCGTCAAGAACGAAGCCGGCGACGACCGGCTGCAGATCAACGCGCAGAACTGCGTGCACTGCAAGACCTGCGACATCAAGGACCCGACGCAGAACATCGTATGGGTCGCGCCGGAGGGCGGCGGCGGGCCGAACTACGCGGGGATGTGACGCCCGGCCAGGCGTAGCCCGGATGCCAATCCGGGCCACCTCAGCATGGAGAGGCAGCAACAAGCCGGCAACGTTGGCAAGTTGGAATGCGGGCACGCCAAGTGCCAAGGCACCCAGCCGCCGACCTTGCCGCCTTGCACAAGTGGCACAGTCGCGCATCCGCCGATGCATCACCCACTGAACGCTGCCCATGCCCATGGACCAACCGCCGAAAGACGCCTCCCTGCCCGCCGCTCCCGCCGCCCCGCGCCGGCGCTGGCTGGGCACCCTGATCGCGATCATCGGCCTGGTCCTGCTCGGCGGCCTGGCCTGGTACCTCACCCACCGCCCCGCCGCGGCACCGTCCGGCGCCATGGCCGGTCCCGGCGGACCGGGTGGGCCCGGTGGCCCCGGCGGCCCGGGCGGTGCGGCCGGCCGCCGCGGTGCCGGCGCCACGACGGTCGGCGTCGCCACCGCGGCGCAGGCCGAGCTGCCGGTGCTGATCGAAGCGCTGGGCACCGTCACCCCCGCCGCCACCGTCACGCTGCGCTCGCAGGTCTCCGGCGTGCTGACCAAGGTGCTGTTCAAGGAAGGCCAGTTGGTCAAGAAGGGCGACCTGCTCGCCACCATCGACGCCCGCCCCTACGAGATGGCCCTGCTGCAGGCCAGCGGCCAGCGCCTGCGCGACGAGGCCCAGCTCGATGCCGCCCGCGTCACGCTCAAGCGCTACCAGACCCTGCTGTCGCAGGACTCCATCGCCCGCCAGGACGTCGACACCCAGGCCGCCCTCGTCAAGCAGCTCGAGGGCACGATCATGACCGACAAGGCCGCCGAAGGCACGGCCCGCCTGAACGTGGCCTACACCCGCATCACCGCGCCCACCAGCGGCCGCATCGGCCTGCGCGTGGTCGACGAAGGCAACCTGGTCTCGACCGGCGACGCCAACGGCCTGGCCGTGATCACGCAGACCGAGCCGATCGACGTCTCGTTCTCGGTGCCGCAAGATCGCCTGCCCGCCATCCAGGCGCGCGTGGCCAGCGGCGCGCAGCTGCCGGTCGCCGCCTACGACCGCACGCGCACCGCCAAGCTCGACAGCGGGATGTTCTCGACCTTCGACAACCTGGTCGACACCACCACCGGCACGGTGCGCGCGAAGGCCCGCTTCAAGAACGAGGGCGGCGCGCTGTTCCCGAACCAGTTCGTCAACGTGCGGCTGCTGCTCGACACCGTGAAGGGCGCGGTCGTCGTGCCCATCACCGCGTTGCGCAACGGCCGCGACGGCGACTACGTCTACGTGCTGCAACCCGACCGCACCGTCAAGCAGCGCAGCGTGACGCGCGGCCAGGCGACGGTCGACAAGGTGGCGATCACCGCCGGCCTGGAAGCCGGCGAGCAGGTCATCACCGAAGGCGCCGACCGGCTGAAGGACGGCGCCCGCGTCACGCTGTCGGCCGACCGCGCCGCCTCGGGCGCGCAAGGCGCTTCCGGCCCGGCCGGCACGTTCCCGCCCGGGCGCCGGGCGTCCGGCCCGCGCGGCGCCCGGGCCTTCGGAGACGGCGCGTCGGCACCGGCCGGCTTTGCATCCAGCGCCTCCGGTTCCTGGGGCGAGCGCCGCCGCCAACGCCGCGAGCAGGCCGAACCGCAGTAAGCCGGACCGCCCATGAGTCCGTCACGTCCCTTCATCGAGCGCCCGGTAGCGACCTCGCTGCTGATGCTCGCCATCGTGCTCGCCGGCCTGGTGGGCTTCAAGTTCCTGCCGCTGGCGGCACTGCCGCAGGTCGACTACCCGACCATCCAGGTGCAGACGCTGTATCCCGGCGCCAGCCCCGAGGTGATGACGAACACCGTCACCGCGCCGCTGGAGAAGCAGTTCGGCCAGATGCCCGGCCTGCAGCGCATGAGCTCGTCCAGCGCGGCCGGCGTCTCCATCGTCACGCTGCAGTTCTCGCTCGGCCAGACGCTGGACGTCGCCGAGCAGGAGGTGCAGGCCGCCATCAACGCCGGCGGCTCGCTGCTGCCGGCCGACCTGCCGGCGCCGCCCGTCTACGCCAAGGTCAACCCGGCCGACGCGCCGGTGCTCACGCTGGCCATCACCTCCGAGTCGCTGCCGCTCACCGAGGTGCAGAACCTGGTCAACACGCGCCTGGCGCAGAAGATCTCGCAGGTCAGCGGCGTCGGCCTCGTGTCGCTGAGCGGCGGCCAGCGGCCTGCGGTGCGCATCCAGGCCGACACGCAGGCGCTCGCGTCGTACGGCATCGGCATCGACACGCTGCGCACCGCCATCACCGGCGCCAACGCCAACAGCGCCAAGGGCAGCTTCGACGGCCCGACCCGCACCTACAGCATCAACGCCAACGACCAGCTGCTGACGGTGGACGACTACAAGTCGCTGGTGGTCGCCTGGCGCAACAACGCGCCGGTGCGCATCGCCGACGTGGCCCGCGTGGTGAACAGCGCCGAGAACGTGCGCCTGGGCGCCTGGGCAGGCATGGCGTGCAGCGACTGCCAGGCCGGCAGCGAGCGCCCGCTGGTGCCCGCCATCATCCTGAACGTGCAGCGCCAGCCCGGCGCCAACGTGATCGCGACGGTCGACGGCATCAAGCAGCGCCTGCCCGAGCTGCAGGCCGGGCTGCCGGCGAGCGTCAACGTCAACGTGCTCAGCGACCGCACCACCGGCATCCGCGCATCGGTCAAGCACGTCGAGATCGAGCTGCTGCTGGCCGTGGTGCTGGTGGTGATCGTGATCTTCGCCTTCCTGCACAGCCTGCGCGCCACGGTGATCGCGAGCCTGGCGGTGCCGATCTCGCTGATCGGCACCTTCGGCATCATGTACCTGCTGGGCTACAGCCTGAACAACCTGAGCCTGATGGCGCTCACCATCGCCACCGGCTTCGTCGTCGACGACGCGATCGTGATGATCGAGAACATCGCCCGCTACATCGAGGAAGGCGAGCCGCCGATGCAGGCGGCGCTGAAGGGCGCGACGCAGATCGGCTTCACCATCATCTCGCTGACGGTGTCGCTGATCGCCGTGCTGATCCCGCTGCTGTTCATGGGCGACGTGGTGGGCCGGCTGTTCCGCGAGTTCGCGGTGACGCTGGCGATCACGATCCTGATCTCGGCGGTGGTGTCGCTGACGCTGGTGCCGATGATGTCGGGCCGCTGGCTGACCCAGCATGAGGATCCGAAGACCGCGAAGGGCTTCGGTGCCGCCACGCAGCGCCTGTTCGACCGGGTGATCGCGCAGTACGACGTCTGGCTCACCTGGGTGCTCGACCGCCAGGCGTTGACGCTGCTGGTGGCCGCCGCCACGCTCGCGCTGACCGTCGTGCTGTACATGGTGATCCCCAAGGGCCTGTTCCCGACCCAGGACACCGGCCAGCTGAAGGCCCGCATCGAGGCCGCGCAGGACGTGTCGTACAGCCGCATGGCGGCCCTGCAGCAGCAGGCCGCGCGGGCCCTCCTGGCCGACCCGGACGTCGAGAGCCTCAGCTCCTTCACCGGCGTCGACGCGGCCAACAACACGATGCTCAACACCGGCAGCATGCTGATCAACCTGCGCGGCAAGCGCAGCGGCACGCAGGCGCAGATCATGGACCGGCTGCGCGAGCGCGTGCAGAAGGTGGCCGGCGTCACGCTGTACCTGCAGCCGACGCAGGACCTGACCATCGACGCCGAATCCGGACCCACCGAATACCGCGTGTCGCTGGAAGGCGTCAGCAGCGACATCGTCTCCGAATGGGCGCACAAGCTGGCCGACCGGCTGCGCGACGTGAAGGAGGTGCGCAACGTCGTCACCGACGCCGGTGCGCAGGGCATGTCGGCCTACATCGACATCGACCGCGACACCGCGGCGCGCCTGGGCATCACCGCCAGCTCGATCGACGACGCGCTGTACAGCGCCTTCGGCCAGCGCATCGTCTCGACCATCTTCACCGAGACCAACCAGTACCGCGTGATCCTCGAGGCCCAGCCGGGCCTGGTGAACAGCGCGCAGACGCTCGGGCTGCTGAACCTGCGCACCAGCTCGGGCGAAGCGACGCCGCTGTCGGCCATCGCGACGATCCGCGAGAAGCCGTCGCCGCTGCAGGTGACGCACGTCGCGCAGTACCCGGCCACCACGCTCGGTTTCGACACCGCCAGCGGCTCGTCGCTGGGCCATGCGGTCGACGCGATCAAGCAGGCGGCCAAGGACATCAACCTGCCGGCCGGCGTGACCATGACCTTCCTCGGCGCGGCCGGCGCCTACCAGGCCTCGCTGGCCAACGAGCTGTGGCTGATCCTGGCCGCGCTGGTGTGCGTCTACATCGTGCTGGGCGTGCTGTACGAGAGCTACATCCACCCGCTGACCATCCTGTCGACGCTGCCCTCGGCCGGCGTCGGCGCGCTGCTGGCGCTGATGCTGTCGGGCAACGACCTGGGCGTGATCGGCATCATCGGCATCATCCTGCTGATCGGCATCGTCAAGAAGAACGCGATCATGATGATCGACTTCGCGATCGACGCCGAGCGCAGCGAGGGCAAGTCGCCGCGCGAGGCCATCCACCAGGCGGCGCTGCTGCGCTTCCGGCCGATCCTGATGACGACGCTGGCGGCGCTGTTCGCCGCGCTGCCGCTGATGTTCGGCGGCGGCGAAGGCTCGGAGCTGCGCATGCCGCTGGGCCTCGCGATCTTCGGCGGGCTGATCGTCAGCCAGGTGCTGACGCTGTTCACGACGCCGGTCATCTACCTCGGCTTCGACCGGCTGGGCCGGCGCGTGCGCAAGGCCGGCCCGATCGCTGGAGAGGCGGCAGGATGAACCTGTCCAAGCCCTTCGTCACGCGGCCGATCGCGACCGTGCTGCTGACCATCGGCATGGCGCTGGCCGGCATCGGCGCGTTCTTCGTGCTGCCGGTGGCGCCGCTGCCGCAGGTGGATTTCCCGACCATCTCGGTCAGCGCCTCGCTGCCCGGCGCGAGCCCCGACACGATGGCCAGCAGCGTGGCCACGCCGCTGGAGCGCCACCTGGGCACCATCGCCGGCGTCAACGAGATGACCTCGTCGAGCTCCACCGGTTCGGCCCGCGTGACGCTGCAGTTCGACCTGAGCCGCAACATCGACGGCGCGGCGCGCGAAGTGCAGGCGGCGATCAATGCATCGCGCGCCGACCTGCCGGCCACGCTGCGCAGCAACCCGACCTACCGCAAGGCCAACCCGTCGGACGCGCCCATCATCATCCTGGCGCTGACCTCGAAGACGCGCACGCCGGGCCAGATCTACGACGCGGTGTCGAACATCGTGCAGCAGAAGCTGGCGCAGGCCGACGGCGTCGGCGACGTCGAGCTGGGCGGCGGCTCGCTGCCGGCGGTGCGCGTCGAGCTGCTGCCGTTCGCGCTGAACCGCTTCGGCGTCAGCTCGGAAGACGTGCGCGCCGCCATCCAGGCCTCGAACGCGAACCGGCCCAAGGGCGCGATCGAAGACGGCGAGCGCCGCATGCAGATCTACACCCCGCCGCCCGGGCGCACCGCGGCCGACTACCGCAGCCTGGTGATCGCGTGGCGCAACAACTCGGCGGTGCGGCTGTCGGACGTGGCCCGGGTCAGCGACGGCGTCGAGAACGTGCGCACGCTGGGCCTGTTCAACGGCCAGCCGGCGGTGATCGTGCTGCTGACGCGCCAGCCCGGCGCCAACGTGATCCAGACGGTGGACGGCGTGCGCGCGCTGCTGCCCGAGCTGCGCGCGCAGCTGCCCAGCGACATCGACCTGCAGGTGGCCTCGGACAGCACCAACTCGATCCGCGCCTCGCTGCGCGAGATCGAGGGCACGCTCGTGATCTCGGTGCTGCTGGTGGTGGTGGTGGTCAGCGTGTTCCTGCGCAGCCTGCGCGCGACCATCGTGCCGGCCGTCGCGACGGTGGTGTCGCTGCTCGGTACCTTCGGCATCATGTACCTGCTGGGCTACAGCCTGAACAACCTGAGCCTGATGGCGCTCACGGTGGCCACCGGCTTCGTCGTCGACGACGCCATCGTCGTGCTCGAGAACACCAGCCGCCACATCGAGGCCGGCATAGACCGCTTCGAGGCGGCGCTGCGGGGCGCGCGCGAGGTCGGCTTCACGGTGCTGTCGATCAGCCTGTCGCTGGTGGCGGTGTTCATCCCGCTGCTGTTCATGAGCGGCCAGGTGGGCCGGCTGTTCCGCGAGTTCGCGGTGACGCTGTCGGTCGCGGTGCTGATCTCGCTGCTGATCTCGCTGACGACGACGCCGATGATGTGTGCCTGGCTGCTCAAGCCCGGCGGGCACCTGCAGAAGCCGCCGGGGCGGCTGGCCCGGGTCTCCGAGCGACTGTTCGCCGGCGTGCTGCGCGGCTACGAGCACAGCCTCGACTGGGCGCTGCACAGCAAGGCGCTGGTGATGCTGATCCTGCTGGCGGTGATCGGGCTCAACGTGTACCTGTTCAACGCGACGCCCAAGGGCTTCTTCCCGCAGCAGGACAACGGCCAGCTGAACGGCGGGCTGTCGGCCGACCAGAGCATCTCGTTCGAGGCGCTGCAGGGCAAGCTGAAGCAGCTGGTCGACATCATCCATGCCGACCCGGCGGTCGACACCGTGGTCGGCTTCACCGGCGGCGGGCGCGCCGGCGGCGGCTTCATGTTCATCAACCTGAAACCGGTGGGCGAGCGCGCCGACAGCGGCCAGGCGGTGATCGCGCGGCTGCGCCCGAAGATGGCGGTGGTGACCGGCGTGCAGCTGTTCCTGAACCCGGTGCAGGACCTGCGGGCCGGCGGGCGATCCAGCAACTCGACCTACCAGTACACGCTGAAGAGCGACAACATCGCCGACCTGCGCACCTGGGCCACCAGGCTGGCCGACCAGATGCGCACCAAGGAGGAGCTGGCCGACGTCGACACCAACCAGCAGGACAACGGCGTGCAGGCCTTCGTCGACATCGACAAGGCGACCGCGGCGCGGCTGGGCATCACGACGCGCGACGTCGACAACGCGCTGTACGACAGCTTCGGCCAGCGCCAGATCGCCACCATCTACGACGAGCTGAACCAGTACCACGTGGTGATGGAGGCGGCGCGCAGCCTGACGCGCAGCCCGACCTCGCTGAACGACGTCTACATCCCGCGCTCGGCCGGCACCGGCGCGGTGGCCGCGGCCGCCACCGTGTCGGCCAACCCGGCGCTGCGCGACGCGTCGGGCGGGCAGGCCTTGAGCAACACCGCCGACACGATGGTGCCGCTGTCGACGCTGGCGCGCTTCTCCGAGAGCGCGACGCCGACCTCGATCAACCACCAGGACGGCGAGCTGGCGACCACGGTGTCGTTCAACCTGCCCGACGGCGTGAGCCTCTCGGATGCGCAGGCGGCCGTGAAGCAGGCCGAGGCCGACATCGCGATGCCGGCCAACGTGCGCGGCAGCTTCCAGGGCACCGCGCGCGGCTTCCAGGATTCGCAGTCGCAGCAGCCCTTGCTGATCCTGGCCGCCATCGTCGTGATCTACATCGTGCTGGGCGTGCTGTACGAGAGCCTGGTGCACCCGGTGACGGTGCTGTCGACGCTGCCGTCGGCGGGCGTCGGCGCGGTGCTGGCGCTGCTGATGTTCCGCATGGAGTTCTCGATCATTGCGCTGATCGGCGTGTTCCTGCTGATCGGCATCGTCAAGAAGAACGCGATCCTGATCATCGACTTCGCGCTCGAGGCCGAGCGCTCGCGTGGGCTGTCGCCGATCGATGCGGTGCGCGAGGCCTGCCTGCTGCGCTTCCGTCCGATCCTGATGACGACGCTGGCCGCCGGGCTGGGCGCGCTGCCGCTGGCGATCGGCTTCGGCGAAGGCTCGGAGCTGCGCCAGCCGCTGGGTGTCGCGATCATCGGCGGGCTGATCGCGAGCCAGCTGCTGACCCTGTTGACGACGCCGGTCGTCTACCTCCTGCTCGACAAGCTGCGCCGCCGCGGCGCGGACGAGCACCACCTGAGCCGCGGCACCGACCCGGCCCTGCACGCATGAGCTCGCGCATGACCTCACGACTGACTCCTTTCGCGGCCGCGTTGCTGCTGCTGGCCGGCTGCTCGGTGGCCCCGCGCTACCAGGTGCCCGACACCGCCCTGCCCGGCGGCTACAAGGAAACGCCGGCGGCGGCCGAGGGCTGGCTGCCGGCGGCGCCGGCCGACGCGCTGGACCGCGGGCCATGGTGGACGCTGTTCGGCGACGAGACGCTGAACCAGCTGGCGGCGCAGGTCGAGGTGTCGAACCAGAACGTCGCGGCGGCGGTGGCGAGCTACACGCAGGCGCGCGCGCTGGTGAAGGAGGCGCGGGCCTCGTTCTTCCCGAGCGTGGGGCTGACGGGCGGCGCGACGCGCGCCGGCGGTGGTGCCCGGGCGTCGACCGGCAACACCTACCAGGTGGCGGTGGGTGCCAGCTGGGAGGCGCCGCTGTGGGGCAAGCTCGAGGCCGGTGTCGACACCGCGACCGCGACGGCGCAGGCGAGCGAGGCCGACCTGGCGTCGGCGCGGTTGTCGGCGCAGGGCACGCTGGCGAGCAACTATTTCTCGTTGCGCGAGGCGGATGCCGAGATCGATGTGGTGACGCGCACGGTCGAGAGCTTCACGCGCTCGCAGACGATCACGCAGAACCGTTATGACGCCGGCATCGCGCCGAAGAGCGACCTGCTGCAGGCGCAGACCCAGCTGGCGAATGCGCAGGCGGACCTCGCGACGCTGAAGCGCCAGCGCGCGGTGCTGGAGCATGCGATCGCGGTGCTGGTGGGCAAGGCGCCGGCGCAGTTCTCGCTGCCGCCGGCGGCCTGGCAGATGACGGTGCCGGCGGTGCCGCTGGCAGTGCCGTCACAGCTGCTGCAGCGCCGGCCGGACATCGCGTCGGCCGAGCGCAGCGTGGCCTCGGCGAACGCGCAGATCGGCATTGCGCGCAGTGCCTACTTCCCGAGCCTGTCGCTGAGCGGCTCGTACGGTCAGTCGAGCAGCACGGTGAGCCAGCTGTTCAACGCGAGCCAGAACCTGTGGTCGCTCGGCGTGTCGGTGGCGCAGACGATCTTCGATGCGGGCGCGACGCGGGCCCGGGTGGAAGGTGCCGAGGCGAGCCGCGATGCGGCCATCGCGCGCTACCGGCAGACCACGCTGGCGGCCCTGCAGGCGGTGGAGGACCAGCTGTCGCTGGTGCGCATGCTGGCCGAGCAGGAATCGCTGCGGCAGCAGGCGTCGAAGGCGGCGGACGACACCGAGGTGCAGACGCTGAACCGCTACCGCGCCGGGCAGGTCAGCTACCTCGAAGTGGCGACTGCGCAATCGTCGGCGCTGAGCGCGCGGCGGGCGCTGGTGCAGTTGCAGGTCGACCAGCAACTGGCCGCGATCGGCCTGATCCAGGCGATGGGCGGCGGCTGGCATGCGAGCTGGGCGCCTCCGAAGTAGCCCGGATGCCAATCCGGGGTCGCTCGCCACGACCCAGGCTCGACATGGCCAACCGGACAGCCTTACAATTCATTAATTCGTAAGGAATCACCCATGGCGGAATCCACCATCACGTCCAAGGGCCAGACCACGGTCCCGGCTCAGGTCCGGGAGCAATTGGGGGCCGTCCCCGGCACCCGCCTCGTGTGGCATGTCATGCCGGACGGCAGCATCGTCGTGAGGGCCAAGACGCGCTCGCTGCGCGACATGGCCGGCATGCTGAAAGCACCGAAGGGCAAGAGGGTCAGCATCGACGACATGAACCCCTGGCGCTGATGGCTGCGGTCGACACCAACGTCCTGGTCCGCTACCTGATCCAGGACGAGGATTCGCAGTTTGCGGTGGTGATCCGCTTGCTCGACGAGTGCGCCCACGAGGGGCGCACCTTGTTCGTGCCGATCACCGTCACGCTCGAACTGGAGTGGGTGCTGCGGTCGAACTTCCAGGTCGGCAAAGCCGATCTGATCAGCACGCTGTCGCAGTTGCTGTCAGCCACGGAGTTGTCTTTCCAGTCGGAGCAGGTGGTGGAACAGGCGCTCGCCCTCTATCGGGACAGTTCAGCGAACTTTGTGGACTGCGTTCATGGCGCTCTGGCGGCGCAAGCCAATGAAGAACCGCTGTGGACGTTCGACAAGAAGGCGGCGCGAGTCGAAGGGGTGAAGCTGCTGGCGACTTGAGATGTCGACGGAGATCTTCATTTCTCACCGGCCCATCCTGCGGCCGCGGCGCTGCTGATCTCCTCGATCGAAACCACCTCCGTCGTCTTGCCCGCGAGCAGGCGCAGAACGCCTCCGATGGTTCGGGTGCGCTCAGCGGCCCTCAATTCGATTCGGCCGCCCGGCAGCAACTCGACCTCGATCTTCTCGCCAGGCTGGATGCCTAGGTGCTGCAGGATCTCTTTCCGGAATGTCGCTTGACGCCGGGGTGGTGACGGTCAATGTGCTCATGGGCCCTGTCCGCTCATCGGTGATGTCAATCTCGCTGCCACGAGACCAGCGCTCGCCGCGGTTCCCAATCAGCCCACGTGACCGATTGCGAGGTCAAGCGCGAGCGCCAGGATGACGCAACGAGCCATTTCAGGCTCAAGCCCGTCGGACAACTCGTGCGAGGAAGCCCCCATCACCGGGCCTTGCCCACCGGGCAAGCCAAACCCGATTTCGTCGGAGTCCTCGCGGGGAGCTGGCAAACCGGGATTCGATCTCCAGAGCATGGGCGACGGAAAGGGGTGGTGCTGAAGCGCTTCGCCGCTGGCATCTGGAGCATGCTCGTCTTCGCTCACGGGAGTCTCGCCCGGAGTTGATGCGTCACTGCCGTGGGGACTCGCCTGAGTTTGCGGCTCGCCATTCGCAAGAGGCCCGATCGACCTCGGCCTCGTTCCACCAACGTTCATGGCCTTCTCTTTCCTGCATGGCTGCGTCCGCGAGCTCATGCAAATGTTGATCGTGTGCCTGAGTAACGCGCCCCTTGAACGAGTTCCTGCGTGCTGCAAGGTAGGCGCAACACGCAGCGACTCCTTGCACGCGGGCAGCGCCCCGGATTCGCATCCGGGCCACGAAACGTCATCGCAGGCCGGGCAACCCGCGCGGTATCCCGGTATCCTTTCGCCTCCCGCATCGCGCCCGCGCGATCGCCGTCGACAACCCACTCCCCTTTCATCCACCATGATCCGACTGATCTCCCTGGCCGCCCTGTGCGCGCTGATGACCGCCTGTGCCTCCGCCCCCGCGCCGACGCCGCCGGGCCAGCAGGTGGCTGCGGCCCCCAAGTGCGCCGCCGAAACCTCCCTCGGCAGCAACGTCGCGCGCCGTGGCGACTGCCGCCCGCGCACGCCGGAAGAGATCGAAGCCGCCCGCGCCGATGCCGAGCGCCTGCGCGAAGGCACGACCCGCATGATCGTGCCGACCGGCGCCACCGGCCGCTGACGACAGCGCCTCTTTCCGAGCTAAACTCGCGCCGCCAGGAGAGAGCTTCCATTCGAAGCCGCCGAAGGCGCAGGGCCGGCAGCGATGCCGGTTCGAACGCTCAGGCAAAAGGACTGGCAAACGTCTTTCACGAGACGTTCCTCGCTGGAGAGAGGCCCACCCCGAGTGGGTCCACCGAAGGGGCAAGCGGTCGACCGGGATCCGGAGGCCGCCAATCTCTCAGGTAAAGCGGACAGAGAGGGCATCCCCAACGCGTCGGCCGGCATGGCGACACGTTGGCCCGGTGAATGCCCTCGGAGACCACCATGTCCGCTGCCGAACTGCTCAAGACCCCGCTGTATGCCCTGCACCTCGAACTGGGCGCCAAGATGGTGCCGTTCGCCGGCTACGACATGCCGGTGAACTACCCCGGGGGCATCATCGCCGAGCACCGGCACTGCCGCGAAGCCGCCTCCCTCTTCGACGTCTCCCACATGGGCCAGGTCCGCCTGGTCGGCCCCGATGCCGCCAAGGCGCTCGAATCGCTGGTGCCCGTCGACGTCGCCGACCTCGGCGTCGGCAAGCAGCGCTACGGCTTCTTCACCAATGCGAGCGGCGGCATCCTCGACGACCTGATGATCACGCGGCGCGAGAACGACCTGCTCGTCATCGTCAACGCCGCCTGCAAGGACGCCGACATCAAGCACCTGGTGACCCACATCGGCCACAAGTGCACCGTGCAACCGCTGCCCGAGCGCGCGCTGCTCGCGCTGCAGGGCCCGCAGGCCGTCAAGGCCCTGGCCCGGCTGAACGCCGATGCCGCCACCCTCACCTTCATGACCGGCCGCCAGCTCACGCTGGCCGGCGCCGACTGCTTCGTCACCCGATCCGGCTACACCGGCGAAGACGGCTTCGAGATCTCGGTCGCCGCCGAGCAGGCCGAGGCGCTGGCCCGCGCGCTGCTGGCCCAGCCCGAGGTCAAGCCCTGCGGCCTCGGCGCGCGCGACACGCTGCGCCTGGAAGCCGGCCTGTGCCTGTACGGCCACGACATCAACGACACCACCACGCCGGTCGAGGCCGGGCTGACCTGGGCGATCCAGAAGGTGCGCCGCCCCGGCGGTGCGCGCGCCGGCGGCTACCCCGGCGCCAGCGTGATCGACGGGCAGCTGGCCCACGGCACCACCAACAAGCGCGTCGGCCTGCTGGGCCTGGAGCGCGTGCCGGTGCGCGAAGGCGCCACCATCGTCGACGGCCAGGGCCGCAAGCTCGGCCACGTGACCAGCGGCACGCTCGCGCCCAGCGTCGGCCAGCCGATCGCGATGGCCTACCTGGCCAGCAACCACGCACTGCCGCACCACGAGGTGTTCGCCGAGGTGCGCGGCAAGCGCCAGCCGATGCGCGTCGCGCCGATGCCGTTCTCGCCGCACCGGTACCACCGCGGCTGAGCCCCCTTTCCCGACTTTCTGACATCGCCCCCAAGGAGTTCCTGATGACGACCATGTACACCCCCGACCACGAGTGGATCAACATCGAAGACCACGAGGCCGCCACCGTCGGCATCACCGTCCACGCGCAGGATGCGCTGGGCGACGTGGTCTTCGTCGACCTGCCCGAGGTCGGCCGCACCTTCAAGAAGGGCGAGGTCGCCGGCGTCGTCGAATCGGTCAAGGCCGCGGCCGACCTGTACATGCCGGTCGCCGGCGAGATCGTCGAGGTCAACGAGGCGCTGCGCGCCGATCCGTCGCTCGCCAACAGCGATCCGCTGGGCAATGGCTGGTTCTTCAAGGTGCACGTCTCCGACATGGGCGAGTTCGACCAGCTGATGGACCAGCCGGCGTACGACCTGCTCGTCAAGAACTCCTGAAGCCTTGCGCCGCTGCCGACCCGGATTGGCATCCGGGCTACTCCTTCTTTGAGAAACGCCATGCTGATGTCTGCCCACACCTCCCTGGGTGAGCTCGAGAACCCCGCCGAATTCGTCGCCCGCCACATCGGCATCGAATCGGCCGACGAACAGCAGATGCTGTCGGCCATCGGCGCCGCGTCGCGCCGCGCGCTGATCGACGCCATCGTGCCGCGCGCCATCGCGCGCCCGGCGCCGATGCAGCTGCCGGCCGCGCTGTCCGAGGCCCAGGCGCTGGCCGAGCTCAAGCGCATCGCGTCGCGCAACCAGGTGCTCAAGAGCTTCATCGGCCAGGGCTACCACGGCACCCACACGCCCGGCGTCATCCTGCGCAACATCCTCGAGAACCCGGCCTGGTACACCGCCTACACGCCCTACCAGGCCGAGATCTCGCAAGGCCGCATGGAGGCGCTGGTCAACTTCCAGACCCTCGTCTGCGACCTGACCGGCCTGGCCATCGCCGGCTCGTCGATGCTCGACGAGGCCACCGCCGCCGCCGAGGCGATGACGCTCGCGCTGCGCGTCGGCAAGAGCAAGAGCAGCACCTTCTTCGTCGCCGACGACGTGCTGCCGCAGACGCTCGAGGTGGTGCGCACGCGTGCCGAGCCGCTCGGCCTGCAGGTCGTCACCGGCCCCGCGGCCGAGGCCGGCAAGGCCCAGGCCTTCGCCGCGCTGTTCCAGTACCCGGGCGTCGACGGCGTCGTGCAGGACCTGTCGCCGGTGATCGCCGCGGTGCACGCCGCCGGCGGCCTGGCCATCGTCGCCGCCGACCTGCTGGCGCTGACGCTGATCACGCCGCCCGGCGAGATGGGCGCCGACATCGCCGTCGGCAACAGCCAGCGCTTCGGCATGCCGATGGGCAACGGCGGCCCGCACGCCGCCTACATGGCCACCAAGGACGAGTTCAAGCGCTCGATGCCGGGCCGGCTGGTGGGCGTCAGCGTCGACGCGCACGGCAACCCGGCCTACCGCCTGGCGCTGCAGACGCGCGAGCAGCACATCCGCCGCGAGAAGGCGACGTCGAACATCTGCACCGCGCAGGTGCTGCCGGCGGTGATCGCCAGCATGTATGCCGTCTACCACGGCCCCGAGGGGCTCAAGCGCATCGCACGCCGCGTCGCCAGCTACACCGCGGTGCTGGCCGCCGGGCTGAAGGACGCCGGCTGCACGCTGGCACACGACAGTGCCTTCGACACGCTGCAGGTGAACACCGCCCACCGCACCGAGGCCGTGCTGCAGGCCGCGCGCGAAGCCGGCTTCAACCTGCGCCGCGCGTCGGCCGGCAGCGTCGGCATCACGCTGGACGAGACCACCACGCGCGGCGACGTCGACGCGCTGCTGCGCATCGTGCCCCCGAAGCCGTACGACAGCGCCGCACTGTGGGCGCGCAGCGAGAAGGGCGTCGCCACGCGGGTGCCGGCCGGCCTGGAGCGCCGCAGCGCCTTCCTGGCGCACCCGGTGTTCAACACGCACCACAGCGAGACCGAGATGCTGCGCTACATCCGCAGCCTGTCGGACAAGGACCTGGCGCTCGACCGCAGCATGATCCCGCTCGGTTCCTGCACGATGAAGTTGAACGCGACCAGCGAGATGATCCCCATCACCTGGCCCGAGTTCGCCAACGTGCACCCGTTCGCGCCGCGCGACCAGCTGGCCGGCTACGAGCTGCTCGACCAGCAGCTGCGCGACTGGCTGTGCCAGGCCACCGGCTACGCCGGCATCAGCCTGCAGCCCAACGCCGGCTCGCAGGGCGAGTACGCCGGGCTGCTGATCATCAAGGCCTTCCACGCATCGCGCGGCGAAGGCCATCGCAACATCTGCCTGATCCCCGAATCGGCGCACGGCACCAACCCGGCCAGCGCGCAGATGGCCGGCCTGCAGGTGGTGGTCACGAAGTGCGACGCCGACGGCAACGTCGACCTGGACGACCTGAAGGCCAAGTGCGAGCAGCACAGCGCCCAACTGGCCTGCGTGATGATCACCTACCCCTCCACCTACGGCGTGTTCGAGACGCGCGTGAAGGAGTTGTGCGCGCTGGTGCACCAGCACGGCGGGCGGGTCTACGTGGACGGCGCCAACATGAACGCGCTGGTCGGCATCGCCGCGCCGGGCGAGTTCGGCGGCGACGTCAGCCACCTGAACCTGCACAAGACCTTCTGCATCCCGCACGGCGGTGGCGGCCCGGGCGTCGGCCCGGTGTGCGTCGCGGCCGACCTGGTGCCCTTCCTGCCCGCCCACCGCGCGGCCGGCATCGGCACCGGGCAGCAGGTGGGCGCCGTGTCCGCCGCGCCGCTCGGCAACGCGGCCGTGCTGCCGATCAGCTGGATGTACGTGCGCATGATGGGCGCCGAGGGCCTGCAAGCCGCCACCGAGACCGCCATCCTGAGCGCCAACTACGTGGCCGCGCGCCTGGCCGACCACTACGACATCCACTACAGCGGCAACATCGCCGGCGTGAAGGGGGGCGGCGTCGCGCACGAATGCATCCTCGATTTGCGCCCGCTGAAGGACAGCTCGGGCGTCAGCGCCGAGGACGTGGCCAAGCGCCTGATCGACTACGGCTTCCACGCGCCGACGCTGAGCTTCCCGGTGGCCGGCACGCTGATGGTCGAGCCGACCGAGAGCGAACCGCTGGTCGAGCTGGACCGCTTCTGCGACGCGATGATCGCGATCCGCGAAGAGATCCGCAAGGTCGAGCAGGGGCAGTGGCCGCAGGACGACAACCCGCTGAAGGCGGCGCCGCACACCACCGGCGCGCTGATGAAGGCCGAGTGGCCGCATGCCTACTCGCGCGAGGAAGCGGCCTTCCCGGTCAAGAGCCTGAAGCGGCAGAAGTACTGGTCGCCGGTGGGGCGTGTCGACAACGTCTACGGCGACCGCAACCTGTTCTGCAGCTGCCCGCCGCTGACGGACTATTGAGCCGTCGATGGCAAAGAATCCCGCTCGCCCTGAGCTTGTCGAAGGGTCGGACTGAGCTTGTCGAAGTCCTGCTGGCCGTGTGCAGGGATGTCCGGCCCGCTGCGGCACCCGCCCTTCGACACGGGCCTTCGGCAAGCTCAGTCCCTGCTCAGGGCGAACGGTTCGCCGGTGTCGCTCTTGTCGCTCTTTCTTGAGAGGAAACGCTCATGGCCGTCTCGGTGTTCGACCTGTTCAAGATCGGCATCGGGCCGTCGAGTTCGCACACCGTGGGGCCGATGCGTGCGGCGCGGCTGTTCGCGTTGCGGCTGCAGCATGACGGCTTGCTGCCTGCCACGCAGCGTGTCCAGTGCGAGCTGTACGGCTCGCTCGGTGCCACCGGCAAGGGACACGGCAGCGACAAGGCCGTGCTGCTGGGCCTGGCCGGGCACGAGCCCGACCGCGTCGACCCGGACGCGATCCCGGCCCACCTGGAGGCGATCCGCAGCGGCAAGCAGCTGAACCTGCTGGGCGAGCAGGCGGTCAGCTTCAACGAAAAGACCGACCTGGTGTTCTACCGGCGGCAGACGCTGCCCTTCCATGCCAACGGCATGCGCTTCGTGGCCTTCGATGCCGCGGGCGCCGAGCTCGCCGCGCGCACCTACTACTCGGTGGGTGGCGGCTTCGTCGTCAGCGAGGAGCTGGCCGCCGACGGCAGCAAGCAGAAGGTGCTGGCGCCCGACACGACGGTGCTGCCGCTGCCCTTCCATTCGGGGGCCGACCTGCTGGTGATCGCCGCGCGCGAGCGCTGCAGCATCGCGCAGATCATGCGGCGCAACGAACGGCACTGGCGCAGCGACGCCGAGATCGACGCCGGCCTGCTGCACATCTGGCAGGTCATGCAGGACTGCGTGCTGCGCGGCTCGCGCACCGACGGCGTGCTGCCCGGCGGCTTCAAGGTGCGGCGGCGCGCGGCCGACCTGCACCGCCAGCTGTCGTCCAACCCGGAAGCGGCGCTGCGCGACCCGCTGCAGGTGCTGGACTGGGTCAACCTGTATGCGCTGGCGGTGAACGAGGAGAACGCGGCCGGCGGCCGGGTCGTCACGGCACCGACGAACGGCGCGGCCGGCATCGTGCCGGCGGTGCTGCACTACTACGCGCGCTTCGTCGCCGGCGCCACCGAGGCGGGCGTGATCGACTTCCTGCTCACCGCCGCGGCGATCGGCATCCTCTACAAGGAGAACGCGTCGATCTCCGGCGCCGAGGTCGGCTGTCAGGGCGAGGTCGGCGTGGCCTGCTCGATGGCCGCGGGCGCGCTGTGCGCGGTGCTGGGCGGCACGCCCGAGCAGGTCGAGAACGCGGCCGAGATCGGCATGGAACACCACCTCGGGCTCACCTGCGACCCGGTCGGCGGGCTGGTGCAGATCCCGTGCATCGAACGCAACGCGATCGCGTCGGTGAAGGCGATCAACGCGGCGCGCATGGCGATGCGCGGCGACGGCACGCACCACGTGAGCCTGGACAAGGTCATCAAGACGATGCGCGACACGGGGGCGGACATGATGACGAAGTACAAGGAAACCGCGCGCGGCGGCTTGGCGGTGAACATCGTCGAATGTTGAGACGATCCCGGGTTGTCACCCGGGAGCTCGTCCATCACGTCCGGTACTGGAACGGCGGCCTGCGCATCACCCGCCGCCACGCCAGCACCGGCAACCGGCAGAGAAACTCCACCATCAGCCGCGTGTGCATCCACGTCAGCAGCACGTTGTCGCGCCCATAGCGGAAGTGCGACACCCCGCCCTCTTCCGCCGTCAGGTACTTCACCGGCGCCGGCAGGTTGATCGGCGCCACGCCGCGCCAGGCGAGCCGCACCACCGCCTCGGTGTCGAAGTCGAAGCGCCGCATCCAGGGCTGGCGCTTCATCACCGCCATCAGCGGCTCGATCGGGTAGACCCGGAAGCCGTACAGCGAATCGCCGATGCCGGCCCCCAGCGTCTCCAGGTCGGTCCAGCCGTTCGAGATGCGCCGCCCGCGCACGCGCAGCAAGGGCGCCGAGGCATCGAACACCGGCTTGCCCAGCACCATCGCATCCGGATGCTCCGCCGAGCGCGCCATGAACTGCGGGATCAGCCCGGCCGGGTGCTGCCCGTCCGAATCCATCGTCAGCGCATGCGTGAAACCCGCCGCCCGTGCCGCCTGCAGTCCGGCCAGCACGGCCGCCCCCTTGCCCTGGTTGGCCGGCAGCACGATCACGTGCAGCTGCGCATCGGCCTCGGCCAGCCGCTGCAGGCCCTCGGCCGTGCCGTCGGTGCTGCCATCGACCACCACCCACACCGGCGACCACTGCGCGCGCGCCGCACGCACCGTGTCGTACACCGTCGCGCCGGTGTTGTAGCTCGGGATCAGCACCGCATGGGTGGTCGAGTTCACGCCAGCTCCTTGCGGAAATACGCTTCCAGCGCGTCCAGCGTCATCGCCTTGTCATCGGTCTGCACCTCGAAGCGCGCCCCCAGCCGCAAGCGGAACGCCATCGGGAACGGCGGCACGCGCCAGATCGGCCAGCCCTTGCGCAGGTACGGCGAATCGGTCTCGATGAACACCGTCTGGATCGGCACGCCGGCCTTGTGGGCGATCACCGTGACGCCGGGTCGGAACGTGTTCAGCACGCTGCCTTCGGTGCGCGTGCCCTCGGGGAACATCACCAGCTGCGCCCCTTCCTGCAGGCTGGCGATCGCATGCCGCAGCATCGTGCGCGGCGAATCGTTCGGGATGTAGCGCGCGAGCCGCGCCCCGGCGCCGAGGAACACGTTGCGCATCAGGTCGCCCTTCATGATGCACACCGCACGCCGCAGCCGCGCGACGATCAGCAGCGCATCGACCATGCTCGGGTGGTTGGCGACGATCACGAGGCCGGTGGCTTCATCGTTCAGCCGGTCCAGCGCCTGCGCGTCGACCTCCATCAGCCCGAACACCGCGGCCAGGTTCCAGAACGTGCGGTACGAGGTGGCGATCACATGCCGCCCCAGCGCCTGTGCGCGCCGGCGCGGCAGCAGCGGGCGCAGCAGCGCGGCGACCAGGTTCCACACCAGCGAGGCCAGCCCCAGCCCCGACAGCAGCAGGTAGAAGCACGCGAGCTGCCAGCCGCGGCGGATCATGTCGCCGCGCCCGCGGCGGACGCGATGCTGTGCGCCTCGACCTCGACCAGCAGGTCGGCGCGACACACGTCGGCGCGCAGGAAGATCGCGTCGCGCAGCGCCGGCGCATCGGCACCGAGCCGCTGCGCCAGCACCTCGCGCACGCGCGGCAGGTCGTGCGGGTGGCGCACGTAGACCGTGCAGGCCAGGTTCTCGACCCGGTGCGCCCGCGGCCCGACCATGCTCAGCGCGTTGGCCGCATCGACCACCGCGCCGACGTTGGCCAGCGTCTCCTCGGTCTGCCGCGCGACGTCGCCGGCGTGCAGCGTCTGGTGGCCGACGATGCTCGCCGTGCCCGACACGAACAGCGCCTCGCGCCCGCCACCCACCGGGGCCAGCGCGCCGCGCGAGAAGGTCGGCGCACGCGGGCCGTACTGCGACGGGTAGCGGTAGGCACTGACCTGGCGCGGGTTCTCGACCGCCCGCGGCGCCTCGCGCCCGGCCAGGAAGTGCACCGTCAGCGGGCCGCGCGTGGTGCCCAGCGCACAGGCGGCCGGCGAGCCGTCGAAGGCGCTGCGCTGCGCGGCCAGGAAGGCATCCTGGCGGCCGACGTTGAACTGCCGGTAGCGTTCCATGCCGTCGGCCGGATCGGTGCCGTTGATGTCGGCGATGTAGTTCCACAGCCGCAGCAGGTGCATGCAGCCTTCGGCGCGCAGCAGCTCGAAGAGTTCGTCGTACACCTGCCGCGCCGCGGCGCCCAGGCCGCCGGGCAGCGCGGTCTCGTCGACGCACAGCGTGCCCATCAGCCAGTCGCCGTTGGCGCTGAAGCGCGCGCTGCCGCGCCGTTGCTCGCGCAGCGTGCCGGCGGCGCTCCAGGTCTCGGTGACCGGGTCGGCCGGATGCAGCAGCGCGGGCGATGCGATGTCGGATGGCTCCTGCGCGGTGTGGACGCGGCGGTCGAGCGCGGCCGGCGCCAGCACACCGGCGAGGCGGCGGAACTGCAGGAGCGAGGGGGCCTGGTGGGCCTGGTGGACAGCGGCGGCGGTCACGGGCGGGCCGGCGCCATCGGGAGGGGGCGCTGCGGAGGGTACGGCAGGAAGTGGCGCATCCGCCGAATTTTAGGGGAGGCCGGCGACGTTTCCGACCGGCAGCACCCCCTACAAGTCGGCGGCCTCCGGGCGATCCAGCCATGTCGCGAAATCGTCACGCAGCCGTTCGCTTTCCTGCAACGCCCGCGTCCAGGCGGTCCGGCGTCCGGCGACGTCGTCGCCCCAGGCCTTGAAGTCGGCGCGGTCGGGCAGCTTGCCGTTCGGCAGCGTCGCGATCCATTCGGGGTTGGGGTACAGCACGACCAGGTTGTCGAGCATCGCGCTGGCCCGGTGGCGGCGCTTGAAGCCCTTGTCGAGCCAGCCCGGCACCACCGTCTTCTGGAAGTGCGGGTACAGCGCCAGGCCGTCGTGCATCGACGCATAGTCGAGGTGCAGGTGGTAGTCGGTGATGCCGCCATCCCAGTAGGCGCCGGTCGGTGCGCCGGGGATGTCGTGCACCGCGTCGAGCCAGAACGGGATCGAGCAGCTCGCGAGGATGCTGGCGCGCAGGTTGGAGGCATCCAGCACCGCGCCGTGCGTGCGGTAGTCGGCCAGCGACAGCGGCAGCGCATCGCGCGGGTCGGAGAACACCACGCGCTCGAGCCAGCCGCCCATCGCGCGGCGGCTCACGGCATTGGCGGCGAACGCGCCCAGGTAGCCGATCGGCGTGCGCAGCCGGCCCTGGCGGCCCAGCACGTGGCGGCCGCGGCTCGTGAAGACGTGCAGCCGGTAGCGCGGATGCTGCAGCACCTGGGCCTCGCGCGGCCCGAACTGGCGCTGCAGGTTGTCGGCGAAGACCTGGCTGACGTGGGTGGCGGTCGGCTGCTTGCCGGGCCGGTGCTCGTACTCCTGCCCGATGTAGTCGGCGGCCATCTGCGCCAGTTCGCGCACCGGGTCGTCGAGGCAGCCGGTGGCCATGCGCCAGGCACCGATCGACGCGCCCAGCAGGTGCACGACGTGGTCGCTGCGCGGCAGCCAGTCGCCGAACAGGAAGCGGTCGAGGTGGTTGAGCGCCAGGCCTTTCGGGCCGCCGGCCGCGGCCGGGATGGCCCGCACGTCCTGCGGGCGCAGGCCGTGCTGCTGCAGGTGCCGGCGGGCGCGCGGGCCTGCTGCGACCAGCAGGGCCTTCATGCCGACGCACCCGGCAAGCCGTTCGCCCTGAGCTTGTCGAAGGGCCTGCGCGCATCGAACCGGGGCTTCGACAGGCTCAGCCCGAACGGATCGCTCAGCCCGAACGGATCCCCCAGCCCGAACCGATCCGTGTCAACCATCAATCTTTCTTGATCACGCCGCAGGCGATGCGGGCGCCGGAGTTGCCCGTCGGCTGGGTCGTGTAGTCGTCCTGGTTCGCGTGCACGATCAGGCCGCGGCCGACCAGGTCGGTCGGGCCGGAGCCGATGCTCACGCCGCTCAGCAGGAACTCGAAATCGGCCACGCCATTCGCATCGGCCGTGATGGCCGGGATGTCGCCCGCATGGTGATCGCCCAGCGGCGTGCCGTGCGGCTTGCCGGTCGGGTTGAAGTGGCCGCCGGTGCTCATGCCGTCGCCGCTCGAGCAATCGCCCTTCTCGTGCGCATGGAAGCCGTGTTCCTGGTTCGGCTTCAGGCCACGCACCTTGCCCTTGACCAGCACGTGGTCGTCGATCTGCTGGAAGGTGACGACGCCGGTCGCGGCATTGCCGGTGGTCGGCAGCAGGATCGCGCTGGCGCTCGGGCCCGGCGCATGCGCGCAGGCGCCCAGCAGGCCGGCCGCGCCGAGCACGACGGCCAGGGCAAGGGGTCGAAGAGCAGGGGGTCGAAGACGTTGGTTCATCGCTGTGTTCCTCGTTGCAGTGTCATGCCCGATGTTGCCCTGAAACCGGCAGTCCGGCTCAGCGCTTGCCTTGCAGCTTCGCAAAAGCAGCCGCCATCGCGGATTGCCCCGCCGGCTGCTGCTGCTGCGGTGCCCGCGCGCCACCGCCGCCGCTGCGCTCGCCGCGCCCGGCCGGCCGGTAGCTGTTGTCGCCGTTGCGCTCGCCGCGCGGCGCCACCGCCGCGTCGAGCTTCATCGTCAGCGAGATGCGCTTGCGTGCCAGGTCGACCTCGAGCACCTTGACCTTGACGATGTCGCCGGTCTTCACCACCTCGCGCGCATCGTTGACGAACTTGTTGCTCAGCTGGCTCACGTGGACCAGGCCGTCCTGGTGCACGCCCAGGTCGACGAAGGCGCCGAACTGCGCGACGTTGCTGACCGTGCCTTCCAGCGTCATGCCGGGCTGCAGGTCCTTGATGTCCTCGACGCCGTCGTTGAAGCGCGCCACCTTGAAGTCCGGCCGCGGATCACGCCCCGGCTTCTCCAGCTCGGCGAAGATGTCCTTCACCGTGATCGCGCCGAATTTCTCGTCGGCGAACGATTCGGGCTTCAGCGCGCGGATCACGTCACTGCGGCCCATCACCTCGGCGGCCGGCTTGTCGACCGCGCGCATGATCTTCTCGACCACCGGGTAGGTCTCGGGGTGCACGCCCGACTGGTCGAGCGGGTTGTCGCCGCCGCGGATGCGCAGGAAGCCGGCACTCTGCTCGAAGGTCTTCGCGCCGAGTCCGCTCACGTCCAGCAGCTGCTGGCGGTTGCGGAACGAGCCGTTGGCATCGCGCCAGCGCACGATGCTCGCGGCCACCGCGCCGCTCAGCCCCGACACGCGCGACAGCAGCGGCGCCGACGCGGTGTTCAGGTCGACGCCGACCGAGTTGACGCAGTCCTCGATCACCGTGTCCAGGCTGCGCGCGAGCTCGCTCTGGTTGACGTCGTGCTGGTACTGGCCGACGCCGATGCTCTTCGGCTCGATCTTCACCAGCTCGGCCAGCGGGTCCTGCAGGCGCCGCGCGATGCTGACCGCGCCGCGCAGGCTCACGTCGAGATCGGGCAGTTCCTTGCTCGCGTATTCGCTGGCCGAATAGACCGACGCGCCGGCCTCGCTGACCACCACCTTCTCGATGTGCGTGCCCGGCGCCAGCTGCTGGATGCGCTTGATCAGGTCGGACGCCAGCTTGTCGGTCTCGCGGCTCGCGGTGCCGTTGCCGATCGCGATCAGGTTGACACCGTGCGTCGCGCACAGCCGGCCCAGCGTGTGGATCGAGCCTTCCCAGTCGTTGCGCGGCTCGTGCGGGTAGACGGTGTGGGTGTCCAGCACCTTGCCGTTGACGTCGACCACCGCCACCTTGACGCCGGTGCGGATGCCCGGGTCCAGCCCCATCACGACGCGCGGGCCGGCCGGCGCGGCCAGCAGCAGGTCGCGCAGGTTCTCGGCGAACACCTTGATCGCCACCTTCTCGGCGTCCTCGCGCAGCCGGCTGAACAGGTCGCGCTCCAGGCTCAGGCTGAGCTTGACCTTCCAGGTCCAGCCGATGGTCTTGCGGATCAGGTCGTCGGCCGGGCGCTTCTTGTGGCTCCAGCCCAGGTGCACCGCGATGCGGCCCTCGGCCAGCGTCGGCTGGCCGGGCACCACCTCTTCGTCGAGCACCAGCTTCGCGTCCAGGAACTCCAGCGTGCGGCCGCGGAACACCGCCAGCGCACGGTGCGAGGGCACGCGGGCGATCGGTTCGTCGTACTCGAAGTAGTCGCGGAACTTGGCGACGTCGGGGTGGTTGACGTCCTTGCCGTCCATCAGCTTCGAGCGCAGCAGGCCTTCGTCCCACAGCCAGCCGCGCAGCTTGCCGACCAGCGCGGCGTCTTCAGCCCAGCGCTCGCTCAGCAGGTCGCGCACGCCGTCCAGCACCGCATGCGCATCGGCGAAGCCGCCGTCGGCATTGATGAAGGCCACCGCCTCGGCGGCCGGGTCGAGCGACGGGTCGGCGAACAGCTTGTCGGCCAGCGGCTCCAGGCCGGCCTCGCGGGCGATCATGCCCTTGGTGCGGCGGCGCGGCTTGTACGGCAGGTACAGGTCTTCCAGCTCCTGCTTGGTCGGCGCGGCCTCGATCGCGGCACGCAGCTCGGGCGTCAGCTTGCCCTGCTCGTCGATGCTCTTGAGCACCGCCTCGCGCCGGTCTTCGAGTTCGCGCAGGTACGACAGTCGCGCTTCCAGCTCGCGCAGCTGGATGTCGTCGAGGCCGTCGGTGGCCTCCTTGCGGTAGCGTGCGATGAAGGGCACGGTGGCGCCTCCGTCCAGCAGTTGCACCGCGGCATTCACTTGCACCGGCCGAACCTTCAGCTCGGCGGCGATCTGCAGAAGAATCTTGTCCAAAACAAAGGGGCCCGTGGCGGGCTGCAGAGCAGGAAAGCGGCGGAGTTTGCCACACGCAAACCGGGGCCCGACCCGGGGGATTTGTCACCGTTTGCTATGCTCGCGGCCTCACGCCGTCGCCCATGTCCCATTCCCGCACCGCCCCCGCAGCCCGCCGCATCGCCCTCGTCGCGCTGCTGCTCGCGTCGCTCGTGCTGGTGCAGGCACTGGGGCTGATGCACCGCATCGCGCACATGCCGCATGCGCCGGGCTCGGCGGCCGCCTGGTCGCAGCTGTCGGCCAAGGTGGATCCGGCGTCCGCCGGGTGGCTGCAGAAGCTGTTCGCCGGCCACCAGCATGACGGCGATTGCGACGTCTACGACCAGCTGGGCCACGGCGATGCGCTCGCCAGCATCGCGCCGGCGCTGGTCCCCCTCGAATTCGTGCAGGCCCCCGTGGCCCTGCACCGCGGCTGGCACATCGCCACCCAGTCCTCGGGCTTCCTCGCCCGCGGGCCCCCTTCCCTGAGCTGATCCCGTTCTTTCCGTTCGGTCCCGGTAGCGTGTTCGCGCGCAGCCGGGGCCGGCGTCATCAGCTTTCCGGAAGTCTCCCCATGAATTCGTTCGTCTCGAAGCGCCACGCCGTGTCCGTGGCCATCTCGCTCGCCTTCTCTTCGGCTGCCTTTGCACAATCCACCCCGGCTGCGGCCGTCGCACCCGCCGCCGCGGCCAGTGCACCCACCACGCTGGAGAAGGTCGTCGTCACCGGCAACCCGCTCGGCCGCAGCGAGGTCGCCGCGCCGGTCTCGGTGCTGACCGGCGACGAGCTGACGCTGCGCCGCGGCAGCTCGATCGGCGAAACGCTGAACGGCGTGCCCGGCGTGTCGTCCACCTACTTCGGCCCGAACGCCAACCGCCCGGTGATCCGCGGCCTGGACGGCGACCGCGTGCGCATGCTCAGCAATGCCGGGGGCTCGCTCGACGCGTCGAGCCTGAGCTTCGACCACGCGGTGCCGATCGACCCGCTGATCGCCGACCGCATCGAGGTGCTGCGCGGCCCGGGCGCGCTGCTGTATGGCGGCAGCGCCGTCGGCGGCGTCGTCAACACGCTGGACAACCGCATCCCGTCGAGCCCGCTGACCGGCCTGGGCGGCTCGGCCGAGCTGCGCCTGGGCGGCGCCGATGCCGAACGCGGCGGCGCGGCGCTGCTGGAGACCGGCAACGGCCAGTTCGGCCTGCACGTCGATGCCTTCGGCCGCAAGACCTCGGACCTGCACGTGCCCAGCTTCACGCCGCGCGCCGACGGCGCCGACCTGCCGGAGACGAAGCGCGTGCGCGCCTCGGCCAGCGACACGCACGGCGGCGCGGTGGGCGGCTCGCTGTTCTTCGACCACGGCCACGTCGGCCTGTCGGTCGACACCTACCGCAGCACCTATGGCGCGGTGGCCGAGCCCGACGTCGACATCGACATGAAGCGCGACCACGTCGGCGTGGCCGGCGAGCTGAAGGACCTGGACGGCCCGTTCACCGGCGTGCGCGCGACCTTCAACCACACGCGCTACCAGCACCAGGAGGTCGACACCGGCACCGGCGCGATCGGCACCACCTTCAAGACCAGCGGCAACGAGGCCCGCATCGAGGCCACGCACGCCGCGATCGGCCCGGTGCAGGGCGTGGTCGGGCTGCAGGCGGAGGACTTCGATTTCTCGGCGCTCGGCGACGAGGCCTTCGTGCCGAGCACGCGGACCAAACGGCAGGCGCTGTTCGCGCTCGAGGAGCTGCCGTGGGCGGCCGGCACGCTGAGCGCCGGGTTGCGCGTCGAGCATGCGCGCATCACGTCCGACGGCGATGCCGATGCGGCCGAGCCGAAATTCGGCGCCGCCGATGCGCGCAGCTTCTCGCTGCGCAGCGCATCGCTGTCGAACGTCTACAAGCTGACGCCGCAATGGGCGCTGACCGGCGCGCTGAGCTACACCGAGCGCGCGCCGACCTCGTTCGAGCTGTATGCCAACGGCGTGCACGCGGCGACCGGCGCCTACGAGCGCGGCGATGCGACGCTGGGCGTCGAGCGCGGCAACAACATCGACGTCGCGCTCGAATGGAAGGACGACGGCAACCACGTGCGCTTCGGCGCGTTCAGCACGCGCTTCTCGCGCTTCATCTCGCTGGAGTCCACCGGCCAGACGGTGCAGGCCGATGGCGACAACGGCCCCGAGTCGTTCCCGGAGTACGCCTTCCGCGCGGTGCGCGCACGCCTGAACGGCATCGAGATCGACGGCAAGCAGCGCCTGCTGCGCCGCGACGGCTGGACGCTGGGCGTCGACGGCAAGCTCGACTACACGCGCGCCACCAACCTCGATACCGGCGAGGCGCTGCCGCGCGTGGCGCCGCTGCGTGCGCTGGTCGGGCTGGACCTGGGCGCCGGGCCCTGGGATGCCCGCCTCGAGGTCGACAGCGCGGCCAGCCAGCAGCGCGTGCCGAGCACCGACGTCGCGACCAGCGGCTACGCGATCGTCAACGCGTCGCTGTCGCGGCACTTCGAGATCGGCAGCAGCCAGGCGCTGTGGTTCCTGAAGCTGGGCAACCTGGGCGACAAGCTGGCCTACAGCGCCTCCACCGTGCAGACGGTGCGCGACCTGTCGCCGCTGCCCGGCCGCTCGGTGAAGACGGGCGTGCGCGTCAGTTTCTGATCGCGCCGGGGGCCGGTGGCGCCGGGAAGCTGACCGCCGGCCCGCATCGGCGGGCGCGTCAGCTCTCGCCGCAATTTCAAGCTCGCTTACACCTAGCGCCGCGAAACAGGGTGCTACGGACGTAAGGGCGGGCTACGCCAGCTTCAGTGCGCTCGTGCGCTGTCGAAACCCGATCACGTCGCCATGACGTGGTCTCAGGGAGAGATGAACATGAAGCGCAGAAACCTGTTGCTGGCCGCCTCCGCGAGCGCCGGCGTTTCACTGTGGCCGCTGGCGACGTCGCGCGCCGCCGGCGCCCGCGTCGTCAGCTTCGGCCAGTCGGCCTCGCTGAGCGGCGGCCAGGCCAGTTACGGCCGCGACGTGCAGAACGGCATCGCCGCCGCCTTCGCCGCGGCGAACGCCAACGAAGCCGGCACCGGCCTGCACTTCGACCTGCAGACGCTGGACGACGGCGGCGTGCGCAGCCGCTGCATGAAGAACGTGATGCAGCTGGTCGAATCGGGCTCGGCCGCCTTGATCGGATTGACCAGCGGTGCGGGCGCAGAAGCCTGCATGCCGGTGATCGAGGATGCGCAGATCGCGATGCTCGGCACCGCGAGCGGCAACATGGGCATCCGCAGCGGCAACCTCGGCGGCGCCTTCCACGTGCGCGCCGGCTACGACGCCGAGTACAAGCGCATGGTCGGCTACGTGAAGGACTTCGGCATGCAGCGCGTCGGGGTCGTCTACCTGGGCGACACCTCGAAGGCCAACCTGGAGGCGATGAACGCCGCGCTGGCGGCGATGTCCATCCAGCCCAAGGTGGCCATCGCCATCGACCGCAATGCCACCTCGTTCGACGGCGTCGCCAACGAACTGCTGGCCGCACGCCTGGACTGCGTGCTGTTCACCGCCAATGCAGGCCCGGTCGGCAAGATCATCGACCACTTGGTGCGCGGCAAGTACGCCGGCCTGTTCTACGCCTCGTCCTTCGCCGGCCAGGACCTGATCGACACGCTGACCGCGCGCAAGCAGAGCTGCGTGATGAGCATGGTGGTGCCGCGGCCGTCGCAGATGGGCGTCAACGTGGTCGCGCAATGCCAGCGCGACCTGGCGCTGCTGAACAACGGCGCGCGGCTGGGCATCACGACGCTGGAGGGCTACATCAGCGGGCGCATCGCCGTCGAGGCGACCCATGCCGCGGCCAAGACCGGCACACCGAACCGCACGCGGATGAGGGAATCGCTGGCCGGCCTGCGCAGCGACCTGGGCGGCTACAAGGTCGACTTCGCCGGCACGACGCACGGCTCGCGCTATGTGGACCTGATCGCGATCGACCGCTATGGCCGCCTCGTCGGCTGAAGGGCACACCATGAAACGCCGTGACCTTCTCCTGGGCGGCGCTGCCGCCTGCGCGGGTTTCCCGCGCCTCGCCTTCGCCGCCAACACCGTCGTGACGCTGGGCCAGAGCGCATCGCTCAGCGGCGCCCAGGCGCGCTACGGCGCCGACGTGCGCGACGGCATCCTGGCCGCGTTCGCCGCCGCCAACCGCGCCGACCCCAAGGGCCCGCGCTTCGAGCTGCAGGTGCTCGACGACGGCGGCACCAAGGACCGCTGCATCGCCAACGTGCAGAAGCTGATCGGCGACGGCGCCGCGGCCCTGGTCGGCCTGACCAGCGGCGCGGCCGCCGAGGCCTGCATGCCGCAGGTCGAGAAGAACCAGATCGCACTGATCGGCACCGCCAGCGGCAACATGGGCATCCGCAGCTCGGCGACGTCCGGCGCGGTGCACGTGCGCGCCGGCTACGACGTCGAGTACCGGCGCATGGTGGGCTACGCGAAGGAGTTCGGCTTCAAGCGCGTCGGCTACGTGCACCTGAAGGACACCTCGAAGGCCAACCTGCTGGCGATGGAGGACGCGCTGGCCCGGCTCGGCGTGCAACCGACCGTCATCGTGCCGATCGACCGCAATGGCGGTTCGCTGCAGGCGGTGGCGCAACAGCTGCTCGAGCAGCGGCTCGATTGCGTGATGTTCACGACCAATGCCACGCCGGTGCTGTCGATCATCGAGCACATGCACACCGGTGCTTACCCGGGCATGCACTTCTCGTCGTCGTTCGCCGGCCAGGACCTGATCGACGGCGTGGTCGCGACGCGGCGCAGCGTGGTGATGAGCCTGGTGGTGCCGCGGCCGTCGGCGCTGGGGGTCGGCGTGGTCGGGCAGTGCAAGAGCGACCTGGCCGCGCTGGGTGGCAGCGCGACGCTGGGCCTGACGACGCTGGAGGGCTACATCGCCGGCCGCGTCGCGGTCGAGGCGGCGCGCGCCGCGGCCAAGGCCGGCGGCGTGACGCGTGCCCGCGTGCGCGACGCGCTGACGACGCTGCGCACCGACCTGGGCGGCTACCGCGTCGCCTATGCGCCCGACAACCCGCACGGTTCGCAGTACGTCGAGACGGTCGTCGTCGACCGCTACGGCCGCATCGTCGGCTGAAACCCAACCAAGCAGGAGACACCATGGCAGCATGCTGGAAACGCGGGCTCACGGTGCTCGCCTGGGGGTTCGCCGGCCTGCCGGCGTGGGCGGCCGGCAGCGCGCCGAGCGACGAGCAGTGGGTGCAGGCGCGCGCCGCGGCCGCCGAGATCGCCACCGCCTTCACGCGCCACTGCCCGGTGGCCGACACCGCCGATCAGCCGGCCTTCGAGCAGTGCAAGCGCGGGCTGTTCGGCGATGCCGTGCTGCGCGATGCGCTCGATGCGATCGTGCTGTGGGGCCGCCAGCGCGACCCGGCGCTGTCGCTGCAGGCCAGCTCGCTGACGCAGTTCGCGCCCGACGTGCTGACGGGAATGTACATGCCGCTGTTCATGTTCGACGGCCGGCACAGCGTGCGCTACGTCGCCTCCGAAGGGCTGTTCCAGCTGCGCTTCGCGACCGGCTTCCGCAACCGGCTCGCGCCGGGGCAGTTCCCGTACCCGTTCTGGCACGACGCCGAGAAGTGGGCCATGTACCAGGGCGCGAACGAGGTCCTGCTGTGGTGGGAGCCGATGCGCGGGCGCGTCAAGGTGGCGCAGTTCACGGTGCACGGCACGCAGCCGCCGCTCACCGCGGTGGTGCCCGTGCCGGCTCCGGCAGGCTTCAGCGGGCAATGGATGTGGACCGATGCGCAGGGCCGCACGCAACCGAAGGCCACGCTGTTCGACGGCCTGTACCGCACCGACAACCCCTACCTGGGCCCGCTCGAAGGCGCGTACAAGCGCCTGGCGCTGCGGCTGCGCCAGGGCGAATGCGATTCGTGCCACGTGCCCAGCAACCCGGGCAAGAGCAAGCGCCTCGTGCTGCTGCAGACGCCGGCGCATGCCGCCGGCGAGATCGAGCGCCTGCTGAAGGCGGTGCGCGAGGACCGCATGCCGCGCGACGAGACCGGCATCGAGAACCCGCTGGACGCGAAGACCAAGCGGGCGCTGCTGGAGGATGGCGAGGCCTTCGCCGCGGTGCTGGATGCAGCCCGGCGCTGGGAGGCGCAGGCCCGCCTGGCGGGTGCCGGCGGGGCGGCAGCGCTGCGCTGACCTCCGTTCACGCCGCGCCGGCGGCGTTTCGCGCCGCGGCCGGGCGCTTCGTCGCACCGCCGTGTCGCGAAGCGGCCCGCGTCGCCACAGTCCACTCCATCGACGACAGGTCGCCGTCGAACCCACCCGATGGAGTGAACCATGAACCAGCTGTCCGCCTCCCGCCCCGTCCTGACTTTCGTCGCCACCGTCGCGCTCGCCCTCGGCAGCGCTGCCGCGATGGCCCAGGATGCCGCCCCGAAGACCCGCGCCCAGGTGCGTGCCGAACTGGTCGAAGCCCGCGCCAAGGGCACGCTGCCGATGGGCGGCGAGTTCGCCGGCGTGATGGCCTACGGCCCCGCGAAGTCCGCCGAACCGGCCGCGTCGACGGCCCTGGCCCAGTCGCACACCGAGTCGGCCGGCAGCAGCGCCGCGAAGAAGCAGTAAGTACGGTCAGCGCGGCCCGGTGTCCGAAGCCGGCGCCGCGGCCAGCCAGTGCAACAGGCCGCGCGCCGCCACCTGCGCGCTGGCCATGGTCGCCGTCAGCAGGTAGCCGCCGGTCGGCGCTTCCCAGTCGAGCATCTCGCCGGCCACGAAGACACCGGGCAGCGTGCGCAGCATCAGCGACGCGTCGAGCGCCGCGGCACGGACTCCGCCGGCGCTGCTGATCGCCTCGTCGACCGGGCGCGCAGCGCGAAGCGGGATGCGCAGGCCCTTGATGTGCGCCGCGAGCCGCGCCGGGTCCGCCATCTCCGCCTTCGGCACCAGTTCGTGCAGCAGGGCGGCCTTGACGCCGTGCAGGCCGAGGCGCGTCTTCAGGTGCGTGGCCAGCGAACGCGGCCCGCGCGGGTGCGCCAGTTCGGCGGCAACCCACTCGTGCGAACGCGCCGGCAGCAGGTCGAGCAGGAAACTCGCCTGGCCACTCGCATCGATCTGCTCGCGCAGCCGCGACGACGCGGCGTACACCAGGCTGCCCTCGACGCCGGTCTGCGTGACGACGAACTCGCCGGCCTGCTGCCAGCCGTCGTCGAGCGCGATCGCGACCGACTTCAGCGGCTCGCCGGCGAAGCGGCTGCGCAAATGCTCGCTCCAGGCCGGCGCGACGTCGAAGCCGCAGTTCGACGGGCGCAACGCGGCGACGTCGACGCCGCGCGCCTGCAGCCACGGCACCCACGCGCCGTCGGAGCCCAGCCGCGACCAGCTCGCGCCGCCCAGCGCCAGCAGCACGGCATCGGCCTGCACCGCGTGCTCGCCGTCGGGCGATGCGAAGCGCAGCGCGCCGCCTTCGGTCCAGCCCAGCCAGCGCCGGCGCATGTGGAAGCGCACGCCGGCCGCGCGCAGCCGCTGCAGCCAGGCACGCAGCAGCGGCGCGGCCTTCATGTCGGTCGGGAAGACACGCCCCGAGCTGCCGACGAACGTGGCGATGCCCAGCCCTTGCACCCAGTCGCGCAGCGCCTGCGGGCCGAACACGTCGAGCCAGCGGGCCACCTGCTCGCGCCGTGCGCCGTAGCGCTCGATGAAGCCCGGCAGCGGCTCGCTGTGCGTCAGGTTCAACCCGCCCTTGCCGGCGAGCAGGAACTTGCGGCCCACCGAGGGCATCGCGTCGTACAGGTCGACCTGCACGCCGCCGGCCGCGAGGCATTCGGCCGCCATCAGGCCGGCCGGGCCTCCACCGACGATGACGACGCTTGCAGCAGGGCGGGAAGACGGCATGGGCGGGAAGACGCAGCGGGAAGGGCCCGCATTGTCCCCTGCCCCGCAGGCCTCAGCGCTGGCCGCCCGACGCGCTGATGCGCTCGCCGGTGATCCACGCCGCGTCGTCGCTGGCCAGGAAGGCGACCAGCGGCGCGATGTCTTCCGGGCGCCCCAGGCGGCCGGCCGGGATCGCCGCGACCTTCGCCTTCTGCAGGTCGCTGCCGTCGACCACGCCCATCGCCGCCAGCCCCTCGGTCGCCGTCGCGCCCGGCGCGATCGTGTTGACGCGGATCTTCTTCGCCGCCAGCTCGATCGCCAGCACGCGCGTGATCGCGTCGACCGCGCTCTTGGTCGCCGAGTAGACGGCCGAGTTCGGCATCTGCCCGACGCTCGCGATCGAGCCGATGTTGATCACGCTGCCGCCGGCCGGACCGAAGTGCTTCACCGCCTCGCGCGTGGCCAGCAGCACGCCCAGCACGTTGGTGTCGAACTGGCGGCGGTAGTCGTCCTCGCTCAGGTCTTCGATCGGGCCGAAGGCATACACGCCGGCGTTGTTCACCAGCACGTTCGGCGTGCCGAAGGCCTCGCGGGCGGCGGCGAAGACGCGCTCGACGTCGGCCGCCTTCGCCATGTCGCCCTGCACCGCGATCGCCCGGCCGCCCTGCTTCGCGATCTTCGCCACCACCGCGTCGGCGCCGGCGCGGCTGCTGGCGTAGTTGACGACCACCGCGGCACCGGCCGCGGCCAGCGCCGCCGCGATCGCGGCCCCGATGCCCTTCGAGCCACCGGTCACGATGGCCACCTTGTTGTTCAGCTTGCTCATGGTTCTGTCCTTGGATGCCTGGCGCCACGTCGGCGTCGGAACGAATGGTGTTTGATTCGCAGGCAAGCCGGTAGCCGTCTTCGGTGGCTAAGATATATTCACAGACAACATGAATGACCGGCTCTTTGCATTGCGGCTCTTCGTCCGCGTGGCACGCGGCGGCAGCTTCTCGCGCGCGGCGCGCGAACTGGGGCTGTCGCAACCCTCGGCGTCGCGCATCGTCAGTGCGCTGGAGCGCGAGGTCGGCACCGCGCTGCTGACGCGCACCACGCGCGCCGTCACGCTGACCGACTGCGGCGCCGACTACCTGGTGCGCGTGGAGGCGATCCTCGACGCGCTCGACGAGGCCGACCACGTCGCACGCGGCAGCGGCGAGCTGCGCGGCGTGCTGCGCGTGGGCATCGCCTCCAGCTTCGCGGTGCGCGAACTGATCCCCCACCTGCCCGCCTTCGCCGAACGGCATCCGGCCCTGCGCATCGAGCTGCTGATGAAGGACCAGCGACACGACCTGGTGCAGGATGGCGTGGATGTGGCCTTCCGCTTCGGCGAGCTGCCCGATTCCAGCGCGGTGGCGCGGCGCCTGGGTGCCACCTGTCGCGTGCTGGTGGCGTCGCCGGCCTACCTGGCGCACGCCGGGGTCCCCGCGACGCCGGACGCGTTGGCGGCGCACCGCTTCATCGCCGGTCCGGTCGGCCCGGGCCCGAAGGGCCTGTCGATGACGCAGGCCGGCAAGGCGGTGACGGTGCGGGTGCAGAGCCGCCTGTCGGCCACCGTCAACGAGGGCGCGACGGCCGCCGCGATGGCGGGCATGGGCATCGCCGTGACGGGGCATTGGGGCTGCCGCGCCGAGCTTGCCAACGGCCGGCTGGTGCGCGTGCTGCCGGACTGGAACCTCGGCACGACCGAACTGAACGCGGTGTTCCCGGCCGGGCGCGCCGCCAAGCCGTCGGCGCGGGCCCTCACCGAGTACATGTCGAGCGTGCTGGCCGAGGCGGGCTGACATCGGCGTTTGGTAGATTCCCCCGGCGAGGGAGAGAACCACGAGAACACGATGACCGACACCCACTTCACCGAGCCGCCCGACACGCCGCCGGCGCCTTCGACACCCCCGCCCCCTCCCGCACCGGCCTTGCCGCGCGGCGCCCTGGGCGCCTGGTGGCACCAGGGCGTGCGCAGCGCGCTGCTGATGCGTCCCGACTGGACCGGCCTGCAGGCCACGCCGGCGATCGTCGCCTGCCTGGTACTGGTGCCGCTGGCGCTCGGCGTGCTGCTGGAGCGGCTGTACATCGTCGGTCCGGCGAGCTTCTACTGGCAGACACTGTTCAGCAGCGGCTGGGCCACGCAGGTGCTGCTGCTGTGGACCTGCTGGATGGTGTCGCGCGAGCGACCCGTCGCACTGTTCGCGATGCTCGGCGCGCAAAGTCTGCCGATGCTGCTGGTGCTGACGCTGCTGATGCTGCCGATGGCGCGCAGCGGCCTGTACATCGACGACGGCGAGGGGCATTGGCTGGCGCTGGCTGCCTGGTACCTGTCGGTGGCATGGATGTTCCTGGCGCGCGTTCTGCTGCTGTGGCGCGCCGGCACCCGCCTCGCACCGCGCCTGGCGATGGTGGCGCTGGTGGCCGCCGTCAATGCGAGCGCCATCTGGCTCGACCGCGGCATGCACTGGTACCCGGCGCGCGCCGAATCCGCCGAGGACGCCCTGCCGCGCTTCAAGCTGACGCAGGAGCTTGTCGAGCAGCAGTCGCAGCTGCTGCAGGCCCAGCTGCAGGCGCTGGCACCGCAGCGCAAGGGCGTGGTCGACGTCTACGCGCTGACCTTCGCGCCGAACGCCGAAGAGGCGGTGTTCCGCCGCGAAAGCGCGATGGTGTCGGACGTGATGGCGCAGCGCTTCGGCAGCACCGGCCGCAGCCTGCAGCTGGTGAGCCAGCACGCGGACCCGGCGCCGCTGCCGTGGGCCACGCCGGTCAACCTGCAACGCGCGATCGCGAAGATGGCCACGCTGATGGACCGCGACGAGGACGTGCTGTTCATCCACCTGACCTCGCACGGCGCGCGCGACGGGCAGCTCGCGGCCTCGTTCTGGCCGCTCGACGTCGACTCGGTCACGCCGCAGATGCTGAAGGGCTGGCTCGACGCGGCGGGCATCCGGCACCGCGTGCTGTCGATCTCGGCCTGCTACTCCGGCAGCTGGATCGCACCGCTGTCCGGCCCGGACACGCTGGTGATGACGGCGGCCGACAGCGACCACACCTCGTACGGCTGCGGGCGGCGCTCGGAGCTGACCTTCTTCGGCCGCGCGATGTACGACGAAGGCCTGCGCGGCACCCGCGACTTCGAGGCGGCGCACGCGGCGGCGCGCAAGGTGATCGCGCAGCGCGAGAAGGAGGCCGGCAAGACCGACGGTTACTCGAACCCGCAGATCGCGATGGGGGCGGCGATGCGCGAGCGGCTGGCCTTGCTGCAAGCGCAGCAGGCGGCCTCAGCCGCCGATGCGCGCCGCAAGCCGCCGCCGTGAGATGCGGCCGATCTCGGCCAGCGCCTGCTGCAGTTCCTCGGCGCGCGTGCGCTGCAGCCGCTGCGCGAAGGCCTGCAGCGCCGACGCCAGCGAATGCTCGCGGATGCACAGGATGAACGGGAAGCCGAAGCGCTCGCGGTAGGTGGCGTTCATCGCGTCCCAGCGCGCCGCCTCGGCGGCGGGCAGCGCCTGCAGCGACAGACTGCCCTGCTCGGCCACCGAATCCGCCGTCATGCGGCCGCCGCGCGCCTGGTCGCCGGCCAGTTCGGGGTGGCCGCGCAGCAGCGCCAGCAGTTCATCCTCGGGCAGGGCGCGCAGCCGGGCCATCATCGCCCCGTGCAATGCATCGGGGCTCGCGAACGGCCGCTGGCCCAGCACCGCCACCGGCACCCACGGCGCATGCTCGAAGACTCCCGCCAGGTGCTCGACGAAGGCCTCGTCGCTGCAATGCACGAGCGAATGCCAGTCCATCGCGCCGCTCACGGCTTCAGGTCCGCCGCCTTGATCGCCGGCGCCCAGTCGCGGATCTGCTTCTCGACGAAACCGCCGAACTCGGCCGGGCTCATCTTCAGCGTCGTGATGCCCAGCTCCTCGAACCGCTTGACGACGGCCGGCTGCGCGATGATCTCGGCCAGCGCCTGCGCGAGCCTGTCGCTGACCTCCTTGGGCAGCCCGGCCGGACCGGAGACGCCGAAGTAGTTGTCGCTGACCAGGTCGGGCCGGCCCTGCTCCACCACCGTCGGCACGTCGGGCGCGAGCGGCGAGCGCTTGCGCGAGGTCACCGCGATGCCCTTGATCTGGCCGCTCCTCATCATCGGCACGTAGGCCGTGATCACGTCGATGCCCAGCGGCACCACGCCGGCGACCAGGTCGGTCGTCATCGGTGCACCGCCGCGGTAGGGCACGTGGGTCATGTTCAGCTTCAGGTCGGCCTTCAGCATCTCGCCGACGATCTGGCCGATCGAGCCCGGCCCGCCGCTGCCGAAGCTCAGGTTGCCGTTGGCCGCCGCCACCGCCTTCGGCAGGTCGGCCAGCGAGCCGATGCCGGCCTGCGGGTTGGCCATGATGGCCACCGGCGCGACGCCCAGCATCGCGATGTGGGTGAACTGCTTCACCGGGTCGTAGGGCGGCTTGGCGAGCGTGAACGGCCCGATCGACAGCGGCGTCGAGTTCGACAGCATCAGCGTGTAGCCATCCGGCGCCGAGCGTGCCACCTCGGCCCCGCCCAGCGTGCCGCCGGCGCCCGGCTTGTTGTCGACGATCACCGGCTGGCCCAGCGCCTTGGCCAGCGGGGCCGAGATCTCGCGCGCGACGATGTCGCTCGCGCCGCCCGGCGCGAAGGTGACGACGATGCGGATCGGCTTCTCGGGCCAGCCGGCGTGGGCCGCGGCGGCCGAAAAGGCCATCAGGCCGGCCAGCAGGCACAGGGGGAGGGAACGCATCGCGGGGCTCCGGAAAGGGATGAGGTGAAGCCATCGTAGGCAGCGCCTGCATTGCCGTCCATCATCGATTGAGCAACACTGCATGCTCATTTTGAGCATGCAGAAGGACCCCACGATGCGCGACAGCCTGCTTCCCCTGGTACTGCGCTATGTGGACCAGGTGGCCCGCTCGGGCTCGATCCAGGGCGCGGCGAAGGAGCTGCACGTGGCCGCATCGGCGATCAACCGCCAGGTGCTGCAGCTGGAAGAGGCGCTCGGCGTGCCGCTGTTCGAACGCCTGCCGCGGGGCATGCGGCTGACGCCGCCGGGCGACGCGATCGTCACGCTGGCGCGGCGCTGGCGGGCGGACGAGCGGCGCGTGGCGGCCGAGATCCGGCAGCTGCAGGGCATCCACCAGGGGCATGTGCGGATCGCGGCGATGGACAGCCACGCCACCAGCGTGCTGCCGCCGCTGGTGGCGCGGCTGGCGGCCGAGCACCCGCGCATCTCGCTCGGGATCGAGATCGGCAGCAGCGACGATGCGGTGGCGGCGCTGCTGGCCGGCAAGGCCGAGCTGGCGGCGGTGTTCAACCTGCCGCCGCGGCGCGAGCTGCTGTCGTTGTGGAGCCGCGCGCTGCCGCTGGGTTGCGTGGTCGCGCCCGGGCATGCGCTGGCGCAGGAAGAGACGGTGAGCCTGCAGCAGGTGTGCGCGTTCCCGATCGCGCTGCAGAGCAAGGCCTTGCTGATCCGCCGCTACCTGGAGGCGCACTACCACTGGCTGTTCAACGATGCGCGGCTGCGCGTGGAGACGAACTCGCTGCAGCTGGTGAAGATGCTGGCGCGCCAGGGCAGCCACGTGGCGCTGACCTCGCAGCTGGATGCGGCGCCGGATCTGCAGGAAGGTTCGCTGCGTTTCATTCCGGTGCGCGACAAGGGCGTCGAGGCGCAGACCATCAGCCTCGCGGTGGACGCCGGGCGCCCGCCGGGGCCGGTGGTGAAGCTGGTGGCCGGTTTGCTGGCCGAGTGCATCCAGCAGCGCCTCGATGAGGTCGCCCGGATGGCGATCCGGGACCCACGATCCGGATGAAGCGCTGCCCGGATGGGCCTCCGGGCTATGGCGTCACGAGGCTGCCGAGTCCTTGATTTCCATGGCACGGTTGACGCTCAGAGCGATCAGCGTGGCCGCGGCCCCGGACAGCAGGTAGACGCTGACATACGCCAACCCGAAGTGCGCCGACAGCCCCAGCGCCACCAGCGGCGCGAAGGCCGCGCCGATCAGCCAGGCCAGGTCGGACGTCAGCGCCGCGCCGGTGTAGCGGTGCTGCGTCTCGAAGTTCGAGGTCACCGCGCCCGACGCCTGGCCGTACGACAGCCCGAGCAGCGCGAAGCCGACCAGGATGAACACGTCCTGCCCGAGCGGCCCGCCGCCCAGCAGCGTCGGCGCGAAGCCGCTGAACACCGCGATCATGGCGGCCAGCGTGCCCAGCGTGCGGCGCCGCCCGAAGGTGTCGGCGATGCGGCCCGACGCGATGATGCCCAGCGCCGCGATGCCGGCACCCACCATCTGCACCGCGAGGAACTCGCTGATCGACTGCGTCGAGTACAGCTTGATCCACGACAGCGGGAACACCGTGACGATGTGGAACAGCGCGTAGCTCGCGAGCGCCGCGAACGCACCGATCACCACCGTCGAGCCCTGCGAGCGCGCCAGCTCGCCGACGTCGGTGGGCTCCAGCTCGTGCGCGTCGAGCAGCTTCGCGTACTCGTTGGTGGCCACCAGGCGCAGCCGCGCGAACAGCGCCACCACGTTGATCGCGAACGCCACGTAGAACGGGTAGCGCCAGCCCCAGGTCAGGAAATCCTCGGAATTCAGGCTCGCGTACAGGAACGCGAACAGCCCGCTCGCGATCGTGAAGCCGATCGGCGCGCCCAGCTGGCCGAGCATCGCGTACCAGCCGCGGCGGTTCTTCGGCGCGTTCAGCGCCAGCAGCGACGGCAGGCCGTCCCAGGCCCCGCCCAGCGCCAGGCCCTGGCCGACGCGGAAGATCGACAGCAGCACGATGGACGTGAAACCGAGGCTCTCGTAGCCCGGCAGGAAGGCCATGCCGGCGGTGGACGAGCCGAGCAGGAACAGCGCGATGGTCAGCTTGGCCTCGCGGCCGTAGCGGCGCTGGATGGCCATGAAGATGATGCTGCCGATCGGCCGCGCGATGAACGCGAACGAGAAGATCGTGAAGGCCCACAGCGTGCCTTCCAGCCCCTTCTCGAACGGGAAGAACACCGCGGGGAAGACCAGCACGGCCGCGATGCCGAACACGAAGAAGTCGAAATACTCGGACGAGCGGCCGATGATCACGCCGATGGCGATCTCGCCCGGCGCGACCTTCGGGTCGTGGGCATGCAGGCGGCGGGCATCGCGACCGATGTCTTCGGTCGTCGGATGGGGGTGTTTCGGTTCCAGGCTGGAGGTCGTCATGAAGCGTCAATCGACTGTCGTGCGCACATCCTGAAGGTTCGCATTGCCCGGCATTTGTTGCGATAGGACAAAACGTCCAATCCCCGAGCCGGGCCGTTGAACGTAGATTCTCGGGCCATCGGGCGCCGGTTGGAAGCACTTTGCGCGCGCCCCTCCTTCGATGACCCCGTCATGCCACCCCTCAAGCACCTGAGCCGATTGCTCCTGCTGGCCCCCGCCCTGCTGCTGGCCGGCTGCAACACCGTCCTGCTGAACCCGTCCGGCGACATCGCCGCCCAGCAGGGCAAGCTGATCCTCGTCAGCACCTGGCTGATGCTGCTCATCATCGTGCCGGTGATCGTGCTGATCGGCCTCTTCGCGTGGCGCTACCGCGCCTCCAACCGCGCCGCCCGCTACGAACCCGACTGGGACCACTCGACCCAGCTCGAGCTGATCATCTGGGCCGCGCCGCTGCTGATCATCATCGCGCTCGGCGCCGTCACCTGGATCAGCACGCACACGCTGGACCCCTACCGCCCGCTCGGCCGCATCGATGCCACCCGCCAGGTGACGCCCGACGTGAAGCCGCTGGTGGTCGAGGTGGTGGCGCTGGACTGGAAGTGGCTGTTCCTGTACCCCGAGCAGGGCATCGCGGTGGTCAACGACCTGGCCGCGCCGGTCGACCGGCCGATCCAGTTCAAGATCACCGCGTCGTCGGTGATGAACGCGTTCTACATCCCCGAGCTGGCCGGCATGATCTACGCGATGCCCGGCATGCAGACCCAGCTGCACGCGGTGATCAACAAGCCCGGCGAGTTCGAGGGTTTCTCGTCCAACTACAGCGGCGCCGGCTTCTCGGGCATGCGCTTTCGCTTCCACGGCCTCGGCAACGCCGACTTCGACAAGTGGGTGCAGGCCGCCAAGGCCGACGGCAAGGAACTGACCCGCGCCGACTACCTGAAGCTCGAGCAGCCGAGCGAACGCGAGCCGGTGCGCCGCTACGCGACGGTCGCGCCGGGCCTGTACGACGCGATCCTGAACCGCTGCGTCGACGCCTCGAAGATGTGCATGTCGGAAATGATGGCCATCGACGCCGGCGGCGGCCTGGGCCGCCAGGGCATCGAGGGCGTGAAGGCCCGCGAAGCCGCGGCCGACGGCGGCACGCCGCGCACCTACTACGTCGCGGCCGCTCTGTGCACCGTCGCCGACCCCACCGGCACGCAGCCCGTGCTCCGCACCTCCAAGAACTGAGTCGCACCCGATGCTCGACCACCTCGACCTGACGAAGCTCGTCTTCGGCCGCCTCTCCTGGAACGCGATCCCGTTCCACGAGCCCATCCTCCTCGTCACCTTCATCGCCGTCTGCCTGGGCGGCGTGGGCGTGGTGGCGCTGGTCACGCGCTACCGCCTGTGGGGCTACCTGTGGCGCGACTGGATCACCAGCATCGACCACAAGAAGATCGGGATCATGTACGTGATCCTCGGCCTGGTGATGCTGCTGCGCGGCTTTGCCGACGCGGTGATGATGCGCGCCCAGCAGGCGGTGTCGTTCGGCGAGAACGTCGGCTACCTGCCGCCGCACCACTACGACCAGATCTTCACCGCGCACGGCGTGATCATGATCTTCTTCGTCGCGATGCCGCTGGTCACCGGGCTGATGAACTTCGTCGTGCCGCTGCAGATCGGCGCGCGCGACGTGGCCTTCCCGTTCCTGAACAACTTCAGCTTCTGGATGACGGCCTTCGGCGCCGGCCTCACGATGGCCTCGCTGTTCGTCGGCGAATTCGCGCGCACCGGCTGGCTCGCCTATCCGCCGCTGTCGGGCATCGCGTTCAGCCCCGACGTGGGGGTCGACTACTACATCTGGTCCCTGCAGATCGCGGGGGTGGGAACGCTGCTGTCGGGCGTCAACCTGGTCGCCACCATCGTCAAGATGCGCGCGCCCGGCATGACGATGATGAAGATGCCGGTCTTCACCTGGACCGCGCTGTGCACCAACGTGCTGATCGTCGCCGCCTTCCCGGTGCTGACCGCGGTGCTCGCGCTGCTGTCGCTCGACCGCACCGTCGGCACCAACTTCTTCACGAACGACCTCGGCGGCAACGCGATGATGTACGTGAACCTGATCTGGATCTGGGGCCACCCCGAGGTCTACATCCTGGTGCTGCCGGCCTTCGGCATCTTCTCGGAGGTGGTCTCCACCTTCAGCGGCAAGCGCCTGTTCGGCTATGCGTCGATGGTGTACGCCACGGTCGTGATCACCATCCTGTCGTACCTGGTGTGGCTGCACCACTTCTTCACGATGGGCTCGGGGGCGAGCGTCAACTCGTTCTTCGGCATCACGACGATGATCATCTCGATCCCCACCGGCGCGAAGATCTTCAACTGGCTCTTCACGATGTACCGCGGCCGCATCCGCTTCGAGGTGCCGATGCTGTGGACGGTGGGCTTCATGGTCACCTTCGTGATCGGCGGCATGACGGGCGTGCTGCTGGCGGTGCCGCCGGCCGACTTCGTGCTGCACAACAGCCTGTTCCTGATCGCGCACTTCCACAACGTGATCATCGGCGGCGTGCTGTTCGGCATGCTGGCCGGCATCACCTACTGGTTCCCGAAGGCCTTCGGCTACAAGCTCGACCCGTTCTGGGGCAAGTGCTCGTTCTGGTTCTGGCAGATCGGCTTCTTCTTCGCCTTCATGCCGCTGTACGTGCTGGGCCTGATGGGCGTGACGCGCCGGCTCAGCCACTTCGACGACCCGTCGCTGCAGGTGTGGTTCGTCATCGCGGCCTTCGGCGCCTTCCTGATCGCGCTGGGCATCGCGAGCTTCCTGGTCCAGCTGGTGGTCAGCTTCATCCGCCGCGAACAGCTGCGCGACACCACCGGCGACCCGTGGAACGGCCGCACGCTCGAATGGTCGACCGCGTCGCCCCCGCCGTCGTACAACTTCGCGTTCACGCCGGTGGTGCACGACAACGACGCCTGGTACGACATGAAGGCCAACAAGTTCGAGCGCCCGACCAGCGGCTTCATCCCGATCCACATGCCGAAGAACACCGGCGCCGGCTTCATCATCGCCGGCCTGGCGGCCGCGGTCGGCTTCGCGCTGATCTGGCAGATGTGGCTGCCGGCCGTGCTCGGCTTCGCCGCGATGATGGCCGCCATCATCGTCCACACCTTCAACTACAAGCGCGACTTCCACATCGGCGCGGACGAGGTCGTCCGCACCGAGAACGCACGCACCCAGCTGCTGGCCGCCCATGTCTGAACTTGCATTGAACCCCGCGGCGGACGCCGCCAAGCCGCGCTACTACCTGCGCGAGGAACACCATCCGGAGAACGGCACCCTGCTCGGGTTCTGGCTCTACCTGATGAGCGACTGCCTGGTCTTCGCCTGCCTGTTCGCGGTGTACGGCGTGCTGGGCCGCAGCTACGCGGCCGGCCCGTCGGGCGCCGACCTGTTCGACCTGCCGCTGGTGGCCGTCAACACCTCGCTGCTGCTGCTGTCGTCGATCACCTACGGCTTCGCGGTGCTCGAGATGCAGCGCAAGCGGCTGCGCGCGACGCTGCTGTGGCTGGGCATCACCGGCCTCTTCGGCCTGGGCTTCCTGGGCCTGGAGCTGTACGAGTTCGCGCACCTGATCCACGAGGGCGCCGGGCCGCAGCGCAGCGCCTTCCTGTCGTCGTTCTTCACGCTGGTCGGCACGCACGGGCTGCACGTCACCTTCGGCATCGTCTGGCTGGTGACGCTCATGTTCCAGCTCGGCCGGCACGGGCTGACCGGCGCGAACCGTCGCCGCGTGATGTGCCTGTCGATGTTCTGGCACTTCCTGGACGTCGTCTGGATCGGCGTCTTCACCTTCGTCTACCTGATGGGAGTGCTGCCGTGAGCGCCGCGCATGACAACCACGATCATGGTCACGACGACCACCACGACCACGACGGCGGCCACCCGCCGAGCACGCTGAAGGGCTACGCCACCGGCCTCATCCTGTCGGTGATCCTGACGGCGATCCCGTTCTGGCTGGTGATGGGCAAGGCCTTCGGCAGCTCCAGCACCACCGCGTTCGTGATCCTCGGCTTCGCCGCGGTGCAGATCGTCGTGCACATGGTGTACTTCCTGCACATGAACGCGCGTGCCGAGGGCGGCTGGTCGATGCTGGCGCTGATCTTCACGCTGGTGCTGGTGGTGATCACGCTCAGCGGCTCGATGTGGGTGATGTTCCACATGAACGCCAACATGATGCCAAGCATGCACGACATGCGAGTCAGGCCGTGAGGCCGCGCAGGGCAGCGCTGATCGCAGCGGCCGCCCTGCTGTTCGCGGGCTTCGCCGCGCTCGGCACCTGGCAGGTGCAGCGGCTGTTCTGGAAGCTCGACCTGATCGAGCGGGTCGAGCAGCGCATCCACGCGGCGCCGGTGGGAGCCCCCGCCGGGCCCGTCACCGCGGCAGCCGACGAGTACCGCCCTGTCGCGCTGCGCGGCCGCTTCCTGCACGAGCGCGAGACGCTGGTGCAGGCCGTCACCGAGCAAGGCCCGGGCTGGTGGCTCGTCACCCCGCTGCAGATGGCCGATGGCCGCAGCGTGCTGGTGAACCGCGGTTTCGTGACGACGCAGGCCCGGGCGTCGGCGGTGCGGCCGGCCGGCGAGGTCGAACTCACCGGCCTGCTGCGCCTGAGCGAGCCCGGCGGCGGCTTCCTGCGCCGCAACGATCCGGCCGCGCAGCGCTGGTTCTCGCGCGACGTGCAGGCGATCGCCGCGGCGCAGGGCCTCGCGAACGCGGCGCCCTGGTTCGTCGATGCCGATGCCGATGCCGATGCCGGGCCGCAAGCCTGGCCGGTCGGCGGGCTGACCGTGGTCCGTTTCCACAACAACCACCTCGTCTACGCCCTCACGTGGTACGGCCTGGCGCTGATGGTGGCCGGCGCGGCCTGGATGCTGCGGCCCGGCGGCCGCTGGTCGGCGCACGGGCCGAGGGACAATCCGGCCGATGTCTCCCCCGGCTGAACCCTCCGCCCTGCAGCAAGCCCGCATCGGCCCGCCCGCGCCCTGGGTGGCGGTCGCCCCCGTGGCCGACGCCGGGCTGAAGAACATGCAGCAGCTGATCCAGCTGCGCTGGATCGCGGTGGTGGGCCAGATCGCGACGATCGCGACGGTGCATTTCGGCTTCGGCATCCGGCTGCCGGTGGAGCACATGCTGGCGGTGCTGTACTGCCTGGTGGCGTTCAACCTGGTCAGCGTGTTGCGGGTGCGCAGCCGGCGGCCGGTGCTGCACGTCGAGCTGCTGGTGGCCTTGCTGGTCGATGTCGGCATGCTGACCGCCCAGCTGTACCTGAGCGGCGGGGCGACCAACCCGTTCGCCTTCCTGTTCCTGCTGCAGGTGATCCTGGGCGCGGTGCTGCTGAAGCCGCGCTTCACCTGGATCCTGGTCGCGGTGACCTGCCTGTGCTTCGCCGGGCTCGGGCTGGCCTACCGGCCGCTGGACATCCCGCTGGACCATGCGCGCGGCCTGTCCAGCCCGTTCGTGCTGGGGCTGCTGCTGTGCTTCGCGCTGAACGCGGCGCTGCTGGTCACCTTCATCGTGCGCATCAACCACAACCTGCGCGCGCGCGATGCGCGGCTGGCCGACCTGCGCCAGCGCGCCGCCGAAGAGGAGCACATCGTGCGCATGGGCCTGCTGGCCTCGGGTGCTGCGCACGAGCTGGGCACGCCGCTGGCCACGCTGGCGGTGATCCTGGGCGACTGGCGGCGGTTGCCGCACTTCAGCTCCGACCCCGAGCTGCTGCAGGAGGTGGAGGAGATGCAGACCCAGCTGGAGCGCTGCAAGGCCATCGTCAGCGGCATCCTGCTGACGGCCGGCGAGGCGCGCGGCGAATCTTCCGAGGCGACGACGCTGGCCACCTTCCTCGACGCGCTGGTGCGCGACTGGCGCCGCACGCGGCCGGTCAAGGCCTTCGCCTACGACAACCGATTCGGCGAGGACGTGACGATGGTGTCCGACTCGGCGATCCAGCAGATGATCTGCAACGTGCTGGACAACGCGCTCGAGGCCTCGCCGCAGTGGCTGCGGCTGGACGTCGAGCGCGAGGGCGATGCGCTGAGCCTGGCGGTGACGGACGCCGGCAAGGGCTTCGCGCCGGGCATGCTGGCGCAGTTCGGCCAGCCGTACCAGTCGACCAAGGGACGGCCGGGCGGCGGGCTGGGGCTGTTCCTGGTGGTCAACGTGGCGCGCACGATCGGCGGCACGGTGACGGCCGCGAACCGGCCGGAGGGCGGCGCGACGGTGAAGATCACGCTGCCGCTGTCGGCCATCGTGCTGGAGGCCGCCGACGAAGACGAGGACGAGGACATCGAGGAACAGGACGAAGCCGATGGACACCACCGCTGAACGGCGCCTGCTGATCGTCGAGGACGATGCCTCGTTCGCGCGCACGCTCGGGCGCTCGTTCGAGCGTCGCGACTACCGCGTGACGCTGGCGGCGAGCCTGAGCGACGTCACCACGGTGCTGCAGACCGAATCGCCCGGCTTCGCGATCGTCGACCTGAAGCTGAACGGCGACGCGTCGGGGCTGGCCTGCGTGCAGGCGCTGCATGCGCACGACCCGAAGATGCTGATCGTCGTGCTGACCGGTTTCGCGAGCATCGCGACCGCGGTCGAGGCGATCAAGCTGGGTGCCTGCCACTACCTGGCCAAGCCGTCGAACACCGACGACATCGAGGCCGCGTTCGGCCGCGCGGCCGGCACCACCGAGGTCGAGCTGACGAACCGCGCCAGCTCGATCAAGACGCTGGAATGGGAGCGCATCCACGAGACGCTGGCGGAGACGGGGTTCAACATTTCCGAGACGGCCAGGCGGTTGGGGATGCACCGGCGCACGCTCGCACGGAAGCTCGGCAAGCAACAAGTGAAGTGACGGACAAACCCCGGATTGGCATCCGGGCTACGAGCGCCGGGCGAGGGGGCGTCATGTAGCCCGGATGCCAATCCGGGTTCTCCGCACCAAGCCGCCGGCTCCGCAAAGGCGCGGGCGGGCAGGCTGGGGCGCGCCAATCAGGAGGCAGCGCAGGGCAGTCGACGCGCCTCCAGGCGCGGCGACCGCTCCATCCGGCGCGCCCGCGCCTTTGCCGCCCCGAAGAACGAATCGAGAATCGAGTTACATTGATCCGATGTCCGTGCAGTCGCCCCCCCACACCCCTGCCCCGCTGTCGATGACCCAGGTGCTGCTGTGCGGCGCCATGATCGTCACGCTGTCGATGGGCATCCGCCACGGCTTCGGCCTGTGGTTGCAGCCGATCACGATGGACCGCGGCTGGACCCGCGAGACCTTCGCCTTCGCGCTCGCCGTGCAGAACCTCGCCTGGGGCATCGCCGGCCCGTTCGCCGGCGCCATCGCCGACCGCTTCGGCGCCTTCAAGGTGCTGATCGCCGGCAGCCTGCTCTACGCCGGCGGCCTGGTGCTGATGGCCGTGTCGACATCCGGCCTCGCCTTCACCGGCAGCGCCGGCCTGCTGCTCGGCATGGCGCAATCGGGCACCACCTACGCCGTCGTCTACGGCGTGATCGGCCGCAACGTGGCCCCCGAGAAGCGCAGCTGGGCCATGGGCGTGGCCGCGGCCGCCGGCTCGTTCGGCCAGTTCCTGATGGTGCCCACCGAGAACTGGCTGATCGGCCACTTCGGCTGGCAGAACGCGCTGTTCGTGCTCGGCTGCGTCGCGCTCGCCATCGTCCCGCTGGCCGCCGGGCTGAAGGAGCCGAAGTTCGTTGCCGGCGCCTCGCAGCAAAGCCTGCCGGCCGCACTGCGCGAAGCCTTCGCCTACCCGAGCTTCCTGCTGCTGATGGCCGGCTACTTCGTCTGCGGCTTCCAGGTCGTGTTCATCGGCGTGCACATGCCCAGCTACCTGAAGGACCATGGCCTGACGCAGGACGTCGCCACCGTCGCGCTCGCCCTCATCGGCCTGTTCAACGTCATCGGCACCTACACCGCCGGCACGCTCGGCCAGCACCTGCCCAAGCGCTACATCCTCTCGACGATCTACGCGCTGCGCTCGGTCGCCATCGTCGTCTTCCTGAACGTGCCGCTCACGCCGATGAGCGTCTACGTCTTCTCCGCCGTGATGGGCGTGCTGTGGCTGTCGACCGTGCCGCCGACCAATGCGGTCGTGGCCCAGATCTTCGGCGTTCGCTACCTGTCGATGCTCGGCGGCTTCGTGTTCCTCAGCCACCAGGTCGGCTCCTTCCTCGGCGTGTGGCTGGGCGGCAAGCTCTACGACACCACCGGCAGCTACGACGTGGTGTGGTGGATCGCGGTCGGGCTGGGCGTGTTCGCCGCGCTCGTGAACCTGCCGGTTCGCGAGACGGCGATCCTGCGCCCGGCGCCGCAGGCGGCATGAAGCTGCGCCGCGGCCTCGCCTTCGCCGCCGCGGCGGTCGCGCTGCTGCTGGTGTTTGCCGCCTGGCTGAAACCCGACATGGCCTTCACACTGGCCAACCAGCTGTGGAGCTGCTTTTGAAGGACGGGTCGAGATGTACGTGGTCGTGATCACCGGGGCCTCCGACGGCATCGGTGCCGAGATGGCGCGCCAATGGGCCGCGCGCGGCAAGACCAACATCGCGCTGGTGCTGGCCGCGCGCCAGCAGGACAAGCTCGAGGCCGTCGCCGCCCAATGCCGCGCCAGCGGCGCGCAGGTGCTGGTGCAGCGCTGCGACGTCGGCGTGCAGGCCGATTGCAGGGCCTTGGTCGACGCGACGATGAACGCCTTCGGCCGCCTCGACACGCTGGTCAACAACGCCGGCATGTCGGCCCAGGCGCTGCTGCGCGACGTCACCGACCTCGGCTGGTACGAAGACCTGATGCGCGTCAACCACTGGGGCAGCGTCTGGTGCACCCACGCCGCGCTGCCGCACCTGAAGGCGAGCTACGGCCGCATCGTCGCGGTGTCCAGCCTCGCCGGGCTGGTCGGCGTGCCGGGCCGCACCGCCTACGCCGCCACCAAGTTCGCGATGACCGGCTTCTTCGAATCGCTGCGGCCCGAGATCGGCCGCCAGGGCATCAGCGTCACCATCGCCTACCCCGGCGTCGTCGCCACCGCGATCCGCCACCGCGGCTACAACGCCGCCGGCCAGGCTGCCGGCCGCAGCGGGCTGGACGAATCGAACGCGATGCCGGTCGAGACCTGCGCCCGCCTGATCATCGAGGGCGCCGAGGCGCGCCGGCGCGACATCGTGATGACGGCGCAGGGCAAGCTCGGCCGCTGGCTGAAGCTGCTCGCGCCGCGCCTGGTCGACCGGCTGGCGCTGAAGGCGCTGGCCCGGCACGCGCGCCCGCAATGAGCAACCCGATGACGCACCACGGGCTCGCGCCGTCGGCATGGGTGCAGCGCTGGTCGCACCTGATCCCGCCCGGGGCGCGCGTGCTCGACGTCGCCTGCGGCAGCGGGCGCCACGTGCGCTGGTTCTGCGGCCGCGGCTGCCAGGTGACGGCGGTCGACCGCGACGGCGCCGCGATCGCCCCGCTGCAGGCGATTGCCGAGGTGGTGCTGGCCGACCTCGAGGCCGACCCGTGGCCGCTGCCGGGCCAGCGCTTCGACGCGGTGATCGTCACGAACTACCTGTGGCGGCCGCTGCTGCCGCTGCTGCGCGACGCGCTGGACGCCGGCGGCGTGCTGATCCACGAAACCTTCGCGCACGGCAACCAGAGCGTGGGCAAGCCGTCGAACCCCGATTTCCTGCTGCGCCCGGGCGAACTGCTGGAGGCGGCGCGCGGGCTGCGCATCGTCGCCTACGAGGATGGCTTCCTGGGCTCGCCGGCCCGCTTCGTGCAGCGCATCGCCGCCGTCAACGCCCCGCCGGCGGCCCTCGGACCCGGGGAAATCCCGCGTTACCTGCTGGACGCCGGGCACCCCCCGCCGGGTGAGTAAAATCGATGGATTCCGAGGATCCTGCATGAAACCCATTGTTGGCAGCATCGTGGCGCTCGTCACCCCGATGCACGAGGACGGCAGCGTCGACTATGACGCGCTGCGCCGCCTGATCGACTGGCACGTCGCCGAAGGCACCGACTGCATCGGCGTGGTCGGCACCACCGGCGAGAGCCCCACGGTCTCGGTCGAAGAGCACTGGGAGATCATCCGCGTCGCCGTCGAACACGCGCGCGGCCGGGTGCCCATCATGGCCGGCACCGGCGCCAATTCGACCCGCGAAGCCATCGAGCATTCGCGCTACGCCCGCAAGGCCGGCGCCGACTGCACGCTGTCGGTCGTGCCGTACTACAACAAGCCCTCGCAGGAAGGCATCTACCAGCACTTCAAGGCCATCGCCGAAGCGGTGGACATCCCGATGGTGCTGTACAACGTCCCCGGCCGCACCGTCGCGGACATGCTGCCCGAGACCACGCTGCGGCTGGCGCAGATCCCCGGCATCGTCGGCATCAAGGAAGCCACCGGCAACATCGAGCGCGCCGGCTGGCTGATCCGCAATGCGCCGGAGGGCTTCTCGATCTATTCCGGCGACGACCCGACCGCCGTCGCGCTGATGCTGCTGGGCGGCCACGGCAACGTGAGCGTCACCGCCAACGTCGCACCGCGCGCCATGCACGAGCTGTGCAAGGCGGCGCTGGCCGGCCAGGCGCGCGAAGCGAGCGAGATCCACCTGAAGCTGCTGCCGCTGCACAAGAACCTGTTCGTCGAGCCCAGCCCGGCCCCCACCAAGTGGGCGCTGTCGCGCCTGGGGCACTGCGGTGCGACGCTGCGCCTGCCGATCGTGCCGCTGACGGCCGCCGGCCAGGCGACGGTGGAACAAGCGATGCGCGAATCGGGTCTCCTGTGACCCGCCGTCTTCGCTGACCCGCCCTGCCCCGTCCTCCTTCTTTCACCCGGCCCGGCCGGCGCCCACTGCGGCACTGCCCTCGGAGATGCACAACGTGATTCGTTTTCCCCTGACTCCTCTCGCCCACGCGATCACTGCGGCCCTCGCACTGAGCCTGGCCGCCACCGGCTGTTCGACGATCGAGACGGCCGTGACCGGCGAGAAGGTCGACTACAAGAGCGCGACCGCGAAGCCCACGCCGCTCGAGGTGCCGCCCGACCTGACCCAGTTGCAGAACGACTCGCGCTATGCGCAGACCGGCGGCACCGTCAGCGCCACGACCTTCCAGACGCCGCAGGCCAACCCCGGCAGCGGCCAGCCCGCCGCCGCCACGACGCAGACCGTGGCACCCAACGCGCTCGGCCAGGTGCGCCTGGAACGCCAGGGCGACCAGCGCTGGATCGTCACGACGCAGACGCCCGAGCAGGTGTGGCCGCAGCTGCAGGCCTTCTGGAAGGAGCGCGGCCTGACGATCTCGGTCGACCAGCCCGAGGCCGGCGTGATGGAAACCGAATGGGCCGAGAACCGCGCCAAGTTGCCGGACGACATCATCCGCCGCACGCTGGGCCGCGTCATCGACGGCCTGTATTCCACTGGCGAGCGCGACAAGTACCGCACCCGCGTCGAGCGCAGCGCCAACGGCACCGAGATCCACATCGCGCACCGCGGGCTGCGCGAGGTCTACATCGGCCAGCAGAAGGAACAGACCGGCTGGGAACCGCGCCCGACCGAACCTGAACTGGAAAGCGAGATGCTGTCGCGCCTGCTGGTCAAGCTGGGCGCGAAGGACGAGCAGGCCAAGCTCGCGTCGCAGCAGGCCGCGTCGGCACCGGCCGCCGCCGTGCCGCACGCCCGCGCCATCGAGGGCCAGCCGGCCGCGACGCTGCAGGTGGACGACGCGTTCGACCGCGCCTGGCGCCGTGTCGGCCTCGCGCTCGACCGCAGCGGCTTCACGGTCGAGGACCGCGATCGCACGCAGGGCGTCTACTTCGTGCGCTATGTCGATCCGGCGATGGCCGGCAAGGAAGAGCCGGGCTTCTTCAGCCGCCTGTTCGGCACCGGCGACAAGGGCAACTTCGCACCGGTGCGCTACCGCGTCAAGGTGGCCGGCCAGGGCGACACCAGCATGGTCTCGGTGCTCAACAGCAAGGGCGAGCCGGAGAACGGCGACGCCGGCAAGCGCATCGTCGGCCTGCTGGTGGACGAGCTGAAGTAGAGCCCGCACCGGCCTCGACCCCATGCTGCGCTTTTGCAGCCTCGGCAGCGGCAGCACCGGCAATGCGACGCTGGTCGAGGCGAGCAGCGGGGTCGGCACGACGCGGCTGCTGATCGACGCCGGCTTCTCGCTGCGCGAGCTGGGCTCGCGCCTCGCGCGCACCGGCCTCACGATCGACGACATCGACGCGGTGTTCGTGACCCATGAACACGGCGACCACGTCGGCTGCGCGCTGACGCTGGCGCGCCGCCGGCGCATCCCGCTGTGGACCAGCCTCGGCACCTGGCGCGCGGTGGGCGACCCGGCCGCGCAGGAGTGGCTGCACGTCGCGCGCGATGGCGAGGCGATTGCCGTCGGCGAGCTGCAGATCCTGCCCTACACCGTGCCGCACGATGCCAACGAACCGCTGCAGCTGCGCGTCACCGATGGCGACGCCTGCCTGGGCGTACTCACCGACGCCGGGTCGTCGACGGCCCACCTACTGGCCCACCTGCAACGCTGCGATGCGCTGCTGCTGGAATGCAACCACGACCTGGAGATGCTCGCGAACTCGAGTTATCCGGCGTCATTGAAGCGGCGCGTCGGCGGGCGGCTCGGACACTTGTCGAACGAGACCGCGGCGCAGATCCTCTCGGCCTGCCTGCACGGCGGCCTGCGCCACCTGGTGGCCGCGCACCTGAGCCGGCAGAACAACCGCCCCGAACTGGCGGTGCAGGCGCTGGCCGGCGTGACCGGCGGCAGCCCCGGCGACATCATCGTCGCCGACCCGGTCTCGGGTTTCGACTGGCTGTCGCTGCGTTGAGCGCAACGCGTTGAAACATGGGGACATGAAAAAAGCCGCCCGAGGGCGGCTTCTTCGTCATCGCCGGAAGGCGATTACTTCGCTGCCGAAGCGGCGGCCGAAGCGGCGCCGGCAGCAGCCGAAGCGGCATCCGTGGCAGCCGAAGCGGCCATTGCAGCACCCGAAGCAGCGGCGTCAACCACCGGAGCGGGAGCCGGAGCCGGCGTGGCGGCCGGAGCGGCAGGAGCTGCCTCTTCCGGCTTCTTGCCGCAAGCGGCCAGAGCAACAGCAGCAACCAGGGAAGCCAACAGAAGCGACTTTTTCATACTTATCCTCAATGAAAGGTTCAGACAATTACCGGTAATTG
>Ga0102590_1000379_pt1 | contig 105234 bp, 89 predicted proteins | sample AraplaMF_Col_mMF_FD_76859 | JGI IMG/M metagenome (GOLD analysis project Ga0102590, IMG submission 76859) | Arabidopsis root microbial communities from the University of North Carolina, USA - plate scrape MF_Col_mMF | ecosystem: Host-associated > Plants > Roots > Endosphere | place: USA... | reverse complement strand
ACCACCAGCGTGGCGCCGAATGTGCGCGCGAGGTCTCGCCTCAGGGAGGAATCGAATAACATCGTTGGATTCTGGACTGGAAGGCATTATGGACTTTCGACATCAGGTTTCGTCCCCCGGCAATCTCTCGTCGCTGCAAGCCGATGCCTTGCTGGTGGTGGTCGGCAGCACGATCGACGGCGCGCTCGACGCGAAGCTCGCGGCACCGATCAACGAAGCCATCGCGCAGGGCGACTTCGCGCTGAAGGCCGGCCGTGCGCTGTACCTGCACCGGGTGGCCGGCGTGAAGGCGCCCCGTGTCGTCGTCGCCTGCGCCGCGTCGGGCACCGGCAAGGCCTTCAAGGCCGCGGTCGCCAACGGCCTGTCGCAGCTGAAGGGCCTGGGTGCTAAGCACGTCGCGGTCGCGCTGGGCGCGGTCGGCGAACTGGGCGAGCAGCATGCCGAGGCGCTGGTCGCTGCTGCGGGCGACGTCACCTACGTCTACCGCCACACCAAGCCGAGCGCGCCCGCCGCGCCGGTGATCGCCAAGGTCACGCTGGTCTGCGACAAGGCGCAGGCCAAGGCCGTGCAGGCCGGGCTGGCCCGCGGCCAGGCGGTGACCGCCGGCGTTACGCTGGCGCGCGAATGCGCCAACCGGCCCGGCAACCACTGCACGCCCACCTTCCTGGCCGAGCAGGCGAAGAAGCTGGGCAAGGATTTCGGCCTGAAGGTCGAGGTGCTGGACCGCAAGGCGGTCGAGAAACTCGGCATGGGCTCGTTCCTCGCGGTGGCCCAGGGCTCCGACGAGCCGCTGCGTTTCATCGTCGCGCGCTACGAGGGGGCGGCCAAGACGCAGGCGCCGGTGGTGCTGGTCGGCAAGGGCATCACCTTCGACACCGGCGGCATCTCGATCAAGCCGGCCGCCGAGATGGACGAGATGAAGTTCGACATGGGCGGCGCCGCGAGCGTGCTGGGCACGCTGCGCGCGGTGGCCGAGCTGAAGCCGAAGCTGAACCTGGTCGGCATCATCCCGGCCTGCGAGAACATGCCCAGCGGCAGCGCGGTGAAGCCGGGCGACGTCGTCACCAGCCTGTCGGGGCAGACGATCGAGATCCTGAACACCGACGCCGAAGGGCGGCTGATCCTGTGCGATGCGCTCACCTACGCCGAGCGCTTCAAGCCCGCGGTGGTGGTCGACATCGCGACGCTGACCGGCGCCTGCGTGATCGCGCTCGGGCACCACAACTCGGGCCTCTTCACTGCCGACGACGTGCTGGCCGGCGAGCTGCTGGCGGCTGGCCAGGGCGCGCTCGACCCGGCCTGGCGCATGCCGCTGGAAGAGGAGTACGACGAGGCGCTGAAGAGCAATTTCGCCGACATGGGCAACGTGGGCCCGCGCGCCGGCGGTGCGATCACGGCGGCGATGTTCCTGCGCCGCTTCACGGCCAAGTACCGCTGGGCGCACCTCGACATCGCCGGCACGGCCTGGAAGTCGGGCGCCGCCAAGGGTGCGACCGGCCGTCCGGTGCCGCTGCTGACCCACTTCGTGCTGTCGCAGGCGAAGTAACCACCCCGAGCGATGCCGCAATCCGCTCCACGTTGCCCCATCCAGCAACTCCCCAGGATCCGGCTCCGCCGGGCCGAGGGGAGGCGCCCCTCGGGGGCAGGAGCGAAGCGACTGGGGGGCCGTACATGACCGAGGTCAGCTTCCACTTCAACGTGCCCGATCGGCTGGGCTATGCGTGCAGGTTGCTGCGCAAGGCGACTCGCCGCGGTGCACGGGTGGTGGTGGCAGGCCCCGCCGCGGTGCTCGGGCGCCTCGACAAGCAGCTGTGGGTGTTCGAGCCGACCGACTTCGTGCCCCATGTGCATGCACGCGCCGGCCAGCCGATGGCGCCACGCCTGGCGCACACGCCGGTGTGGCTGGTCGACCGGCTGGCCGACGCGCCGCACCACGAGATCCTGCTGAACCTGGGCGATGAGCTGGCCGAGGGCTTCGAGAGCTTCACCCGCGTGATCGAGCTGGTCTCGCGCGACGGCGAAGACCGCCAGGCCGGCCGTGCGCGCTGGAAGCACTACGCCGACCGCGGCTACCCGATCATCAAGCACGACGTGGCGCAGGAGGCTGGGTGAGCACGCCGCCACGCCAGCAGCCGCCGCACCGGCTCCCGGTGCTGACGGAGGTCGTGCCCACCGAGCGCGACGCGGGCATTCCGGTGGGCGAGGTCGCCGATGCAACGCCATCGTTTGCGCCAACGGCACCGGCTGCCCTGCCACCGCCGCCGCCTGTCTCGCACGTCGCGAGGCCGGCGGCCGCCGCGACGATGCCGCGATCGGCGCCGCCGGCGGCGCCCGCCGCTGCGCCGATCAACGAAGAACTGGTGGTGCAGCGCGTGCTGATGGACGTGCAGCGCCAGCTCGACCTGGTCTTCGAATACCGCCTGCGCGAGATGCTGGCGCCGACGTTGGCACGCATCGCCGATTCATTGATACGCGACACGCGCAACGAGCTCGCGACCACGCTGCGCGAGATCGTCAGCCGTGCGGTCGCGCAAGAGCTTCAACGCCAGCGAGGTCGTTGAGGCCGATCAAGCAACGCCCCGGTGAACCGGCTTTGCCGGGCACCTGGGGTGGCGCCCCTTGGGGGCAGGAGCGAAGCGACTGGGGGGCCCTGGTATTCCCTATCAACGCGGCCCGGAACTTGCTCGTTCATGGGTCATGTCTTCAGCGAGCCCAACCCCGTCCCACTGAGGACATCGCACAACGTGCCCCGAGGATTCCCGCAATGGACGCGGATTTTTTTCGGGTAACGTTGCGCCCGCTGAGGCTGACTACTCCTCACCCGTCATCTCTTTTCAAACCCCGGAGGTTTTTGCATGCAATACAAGCTCAATGTCCTGGCCGTCGCCGCCGCGACCCTGTTCGCCGGTGCGGTGTCCGCCCAGGAAGTCGTGAAGATCGGCCACGTTGCCCCGACCAGCGGCGGCATCGCCCACCTGGGCAAGGACAACGAGAACGGCGCACGCATGGCCATCGACGAGCTGAACGCCAAGGGCGTGACGATCGGCGGCAAGAAGGTCAAGCTCGAGCTGCAGGCCGAAGACGATGCCGGCGATCCGAAGCAAGGCACGGCCGTCGCCCAGAAGCTGGTCGACTCCAAGGTCAATGGCGTGGTCGGCCACCTGAACTCGGGCACCTCGATTCCCGCGTCCAAGGTCTACAGCGACGCCGGCATTCCGCAGATCAGCCCGTCGGCGACCAACCCCAAGTTCACCCGCAACGGCTACAAGACCACCTTCCGCGTGGTGGCTGACGACGTGCACCTGGGCGGCACGCTGGGCCGCTATGCCGTCAAGGAACTGAAGGGCAAGTCGATCGCCGTCATCGACGACCGCACCGCCTACGGCCAGGGCGTGGCCGACGAGTTCGAGAAGGGCGTGAAGGGCGCGGGCGGCAGCACCGTGTCGCACCAGTTCACGACCGACAAGGCGACCGACTTCACCGCCATCCTGACCCAGATCAAGTCGAAGAACCCGGACGTCGTGTTCTACGGCGGCATGGACGCCGTGGCCGGCCCGATGATCCGCCAGATGAAGCAGCTGGGCATCAACGCCAAGTTCATGGGCGGCGACGGCATCTGCTCGGGCGAGCTGCCGAAGCTGGCTGCCGGCGCGATGGCCGACGGCCAGGTGGTGTGCGCGGAAGCCGGTGGTGTCGAAGGCACGCAGAAGGTCGGCATGGACAAGTTCCGCGAAGACTTCAAGAAGAAGTTCGGCGCCGACGTGCAGATCTACGCCCCGTACGTGTATGACGCCGTCAACGTGATGGTCGCCGCGATGGTCAAGGCCGGTTCGTCCGACCCGGCCAAGTACCTGCCGGTGCTGGCCAAGACCGAAGGCTACAAGGGCGTGACGGGCACCATCTCGTTCGACGAGAAGGGCGACATCAAGAACGGCGCGCTGACGCTCTTCACCTACAAGGGTGAGAAGCGCGAGCAGATCGCCGTGGTGCGCTGAACGGTCTCCCGTCCGACGCATGCTGAAAGGCCGCCTTCGGGCGGCCTTTTTCATTCCGGGCCTCAAGCCTCGCTGCGCTCCGCCGGCACGGCTCTGTCCTTCTGCCCGGCCTGCAGCACCTGCGGAATCCGCAGCAGCCCGATCAGCGTCGCGAAGGTCACGTCCGACACCATGCTGATGCCCGCCTTCGTCAGCAGCGTCGATGGCACCAGGCACTTGTTGGCGCCCGGCACCGCCGCGGTGATCGTCGACAGCAGCCCCTGGCGTTGCTCCGGCGGCAGCGCCACCAGGCACTGGTCGACCAGGTTGTTGAGCAGCAGGCTGCTGATGAAGACCGCCGGCCGCGCCGAGCCCATGCGCAGCAGTTTGTCCATCGCCTGTTGCGCGGTCGGCAGGCCGGCCTCCAGCCGCACCTTGAACGGCTTGCCCTGCAGCATCGCGTGCAACGCCATGTCGACCACGTCGTCCACCGTCTCGCCGGCGGTGTTGATGCCGGCGCGCACCACGTCCTTGCCGGCCCGCTCGCCGATCCGGCCCGCCGCCGACGCACCCGACGGTGAGCCGTACACCGTCATGCCGCGGTTCACCGCCAGCTGGTTCGGCACGTACAGCGCGCCGGTCAGCCCGACCGCGGCCAGGTGCTGGCCGTCGCTGTCGTCCGGCAGGCGCAGGCTGGCCTGCACCGCATCGCGGATCGCGCAGTAGATGACGGTCGAGACGCACTGCGCGGCGTTGTCCGCGGTCGTTCCGGCCGTCGCCGCCAGCGCCACCGCCGAGATGCCCAGCGCCAGGTTCATGCCGCGCCCGGCCCACGAGCGCGCGGTGCCGGTACCGTCATGGTGGTCGGCATAGGCACCGACCAGGTTCAGCAGCATCGGCACCGCGATCACCGTCATCGCGAGCGCCGTCTGCGCCTGCGGCGACAGGTGCTTGTCGAAGCCGGCCTTGAAGACCGCGGTCATCAGCTGCCGCACTTCGGTCGTCAGGCCCACGCTGATCAGGTTGCGCGCCGCGATGTTGGCCACGCTGTTCAGCGCCTGGCCGGTCGCCGACGTGGCCTCGTTGTTGGCGACGAAGCGCATGCCCTTCATCACGTCGTCGCCGATGCGGGCGATCAGCTTGCGCTGTGGCGCCTGGGCCGGGTCGTCCAGCACGTCGAACAGCTCCATCGACGCGTGCGCGATGGACGCAGGGTCGGCCGGTGCGAGAGGCGCCGGCGGCTGCAGCGTGGCGTTGGTGCGTGGGCGCAGCGCCGCCGAGGTCTCGGGGTTCGAGCGCGTGCGGCGCAGCGGGCCCAGGTCGGCATGGCCCGTGGCCAGCGCGCTGTTCGGGCGCGCCGGCGTGGGTGTGCCGCGGCTGGGCGGCAGCGGCAGGGGCGTGCTGGAAACGGGGGGTGATGTGCGTGGCGAGCTGGGGAGCGATGGAAGCGGCATGAGAGACCTCGGCTGGATTGCGGGAAGGGCAATTCCGTTGCCGGTCGCGGGGAGGCGATCGGCAGCGAGGCGGTCACGAGAACGGGGTGTGGCCCCATGATCGGCGTCGCCGGCCGGGCGGCAGCGCCGCCGCGCGCAGTGCTGTCGCGCGATCCGAAGCCTCAGTGCGCCGGCGGCAGGCCATCCCGGCCATACAGCCGGCACAGCAGCGCCAGCTCCTGCGCATGCGCCGGCTTCACCTGGTCCCAGCTGAAGCGCCACTCCCAGTAGCCCGAGGGCTTGCCGGGGAAGTTCATGCGGTCGGAGCCGGCCAGGCGCAGCACGTCCTGCATCGGGTGCACCGCGGTATCGGCCACCGATGCGCAGGCGCTGCGGATCAGGTCCCAGGCGATGTCCTCGCCGTTGGTCGGCAGGTAGGCCATAGCGTGCTCGCGCTCGGCCGGCGTCGCGCTGGCCCACCAGCCGACGCTGGTGTCGTTGTCGTGCGTGCCGGCGTAGACCACGGTGTCGGGCTGGTGGTTGTGCGGCAGGAAAGGGTTGCGGCTGTCGCCGCCGAACGCGAAGTGCAGGATCCGCATGCCGGGCAGCGAGAACCTGTGGCGCAGCGCCTCGACGTCGGGCGTCACGACGCCCAGGTCCTCGGCAATGATGGGCAGCGTGCCCAGCGCATTGGCGATCGCGTCGAACAGCGCCTCGCCCGGGCCGGGCCGCCAGTGCCCCTTGACGGCGGTCTCCTCGCTGGCCGGGATCTCCCAGTAGCTCGCGAAGCCGCGGAAATGGTCGATGCGCACGATGTCGACCAGCTCGAAGGTGCGGCGGATGCGCTCGACCCACCACGCATAGCCTTCGGCCGCATGCGCGCTCCAGCGGTACAGCGGGTTGCCCCAGCGCTGGCCGGTGGCGCTGAAGAAATCGGGCGGCACGCCGGCCACCACCGTCGGCCGGCCCTGCGCGTCGAGCTCGAACAGGTCTTGCCGCGCCCACACCTCGGCGCTCTGGTAGGCGATGAAGATCGGCGCGTCGCCGATCACCTGCACGCCGCGGCTGTTGGCATAGTCCTTCAGCCGCTCCCACTGCTTGAAGAAACGCCACTGGCAGAACTTCCAGAACGCGATGCGCCCGGCATGCTGCGTGCGCGCCGCCGCCAGCGCGGCCGGTTCGCGCCGCGCCAGCCCGGGGGCCCAGTCGCACCAGGGCTGCCAGTCGTGGTGGTCGGCCAGCGCCATGAAGAGCGCGTAGTCGTCGATCCAGCTGGCGTGCTGCTCGCAGAAGGCCGCCAGCTCGGCGGCCTGCTGCGGCGTGGTCGTCGCGGCGAAGCGCTGCGCGGCGCGGGCCAGGCGGTCCATGCGGAAGGGATGGACGGCGGCGAAGTTCAGGCGGTGCGCCTCGATGCCTTCGGGCGGCGCCAGCTCGTAGGGGCTGAGCCAGCCTTCGCGCCCCAGCTCTTCCAGGTCGATCAGCAGCACGTTGCCCGCGAAGGCCGAGCTGCTCATGTACGGCGAGTTGCCGGGCCCGATGCCGCCCAGCGGCAGCATCTGCCACAGGCGCTGCTTTGCCGCCACCAGCCAGTCGACGAAGTGACAGGCCGACGGCCCGAAGTCGCCGCTGCCGTGCGGGCCGGGCAGCGAGGTGGGGTGCAGCAGCACGCCGCTCGCACGGGGGAATCTCATGGTCGCGGGCCCTCGGGTCTCGGAGACGATTCCAGCACCAGCAGCACCAGGCTGTGGGCCGCCAGCGCCAGCGGAGTTTGCACCATCGGCTGCTGCGACGTCAGCGCCGCCGTGTCCAGCAGCACGCGCCACGTGCCCGCCGGCAGCGCGAACGGCGCGTCGACGTCGCCGCCGTTCATCAGCAGCAGCAGCGGCTGCGCCGAGCGCCCTGGTGCGCCGATGCACGTGCCCAGCAGGCGCTGCGCCGGGTCGTTCCAGGCGTCGCCTTCGAGCGGCGCGCCATCGGCCTGCAGCCACGCCAGGTCGGCCCTGCCGTGCGCATCGGGCAAGCCGCTGTACCAGCGGTCGGCCAGCGGCCGCAGCTCGCGGCGCAGCGCCAGCACGCGCTCGGTGAAGGCGACCAGCGCGTCGTCCGCGTCGGTCCATGCGATCCAGCTGATCGCGTTGTCCTGGCAGTAGGCGTTGTTGTTGCCGCGCTGGCTGTGCCCCAGCTCGTCGCCGGCCGCCAGCATCGGCGTGCCCTGCGCCAGCAGCAGCGTGGCCAGCAGCGTGCGCTGCAGCCGCCCGCGCAGGGCCAGCACGCCCGGGTCGTCGCTCGGCCCCTCGACGCCGGCATTCCAGCTGTGGTTGTGGTCGTGGCCGTCGCGGTTGCCTTCGCCGTTGGCCTCGTTGTGCTTGGCCTCGTAGCGCACCAGGTCGGCCAGCGTGAAGCCGTCGTGCGCGACGATGAAGTTGACCGATTCCGACGGCGCCCGTCCGCGCGGGTGGAACACGTCGGACGACGCGCACAGCCGCTGCGCGAGCTCGCCGCGCGTGCCCGGCCCGCGCAGCCAGAAGCTGCGCACGGTGTCGCGGAAGCGGTCGTTCCACTCGGCCCAGCCGACCGGGAACTGGCCCAGCTGGTAGCCGCCGATGCCGATGTCCCAGGGCTCGGCGATCAGCTTGACGGTCGACAGCAGCGGGTCCTGCGCGATGGCATGGAAGAAGGGCGCGTTGCGGTCGAAGCCGTGTTCGCCGCGGCCCTGCACCGGCGCCAGGTCGAAGCGGAAGCCGTCGACGTGCATCTCCGACACCCAGTAGCGCAGGCTGTCCGTCACCAGCTGCAGCACCCGCGGGTGGCGCAGGTCCAGCGTGTTGCCGGTGCCGGTGTCGTTGACGTACAGCGCGCGGTTGTCGGCCCGCAGCCGGTAGTAGGCCAGGTTGTCCAGCCCGCGGAAATGCAGCGTCGGCCCGTTCTCGTCGGTCTCGGCGCTGTGGTTGTAGACGACGTCGAGGATCACCTCGATGCCGGCCTGGTGCAGCCGCTTCACCATCTGCCGGAACTCGTCGCGCACCGCGGCGCCTCCTGCGGCCGACGCGAGCAGCGGATCGGGGCAGAAGAAGCCGACGGTGTTGTAGCCCCAGTAGTTGCGCAGGCCCATGCGCACCAGCCGTTCCTCGTCGAGCGCCTGGTGCACCGGCAGCAGGCTGACCGCCGTGACGCCCAGCCGCTGCAGGTGGGCGATCGCCGCATCGCTGGCCAGGCCCGCATAGGTGCCGCGCTGCGCCTCGGGCACGCCGGGGTGCAGCTTCGTGAAGCCCTTGACGTGCACCTCGTAGAGCACGGTGTCGGCCGCCGGCGTGAACGGGCGCACGTCGCCGCCCCAGTCGAAGCGGTCGTGCACCACGCGTGCCTTCAGTGCCTGCGGTCCGTTGTCGCGCAGGTCCATCTCGTGCGGGGCCTGCCGGTCCTGGCCGAAGTGCGGCGCGTTCCAGTCGAAGCGGCCGACGATCTCGCGCGCATACGGGTCGAGCAGCAGCTTGTACGGGTTGAAGCGGTAGCCGCGGTCGGGCCGCCACGAGCCGCGCGCGCGCAGCCCGTACACCAGCCCCGGCTGCGCACCGGGCAGGTAGCCGTGCCAGACGTATTGCGTGTGGCCGGGCAGCGCGGTGCGCGAACGCTGCTGCGTGCCGGCGTCGTCGAACAGGCACAGGTCGATGCCCTGCGCATGCTCGGAGAAGACCGCGAAGTTGATGCCGTAGCCGTCCCAGTGCGCGCCCAGCGGCCACGGGCGCCCCGGTTGCAGTTCCGTCATCCTTCGGTCCACTCGAGGAACACGGTGGCCAAGGGCGGCAGCGTCAGCAGCACCGACTGCTCGCGCCCGTGCCAGCGCACGCCCTCCGAGCGCGCCGCGCCGAGCGGCGTGCCCACGTTGCTGCCGCCATAGAACGCCGAATCGGTGTTGATGCGCTCGCGGTACTCGCCGGCCCGCGGCACGCCGATGCGAAAGCCGTGGTGCACGGTGGGCGTCAGGTTGACGACCGCCATCACCATCGAGCGGCCGTCGCGCGCATGCCGCACGAAGCTGATCACCGAATGCGCCGCGTCCTGGTGGTCCAGCCATTCGAAGCCGGCCGGCACGAAATCCTGCTCGTACAGCGCGGGCGCCGCGCGGTAGAAGCGGTTCAGGTCGCGCACCAGGCGCTGCATGCCCCCGTGCAGGCCGTCGTCCAGCAGGTGCCAGTCGAGGCTGCGGTCGTGGTCCCACTCGCGCTCCTGCGCGAACTCGCCGCCCATGAACAGCAGCTTCTTGCCCGGGTGCCCGTACATGAAGCCGAAATAGGCGCGCAGGTTGGCGAACTTCTGCCAGCGGTCGCCCGGCATCTTGGCGAGCAGCGAGCCCTTGCCGTGCACCACCTCGTCGTGCGACAGCGGCAGCACGAAGTTCTCGTTGAAGGCGTACACCAGCCCGAAGGTCATCTCGTCGTGGTGGTGCCGGCGGTGGATCGGGTCGCGCGCCATGAACTTCAGCGTGTCGTGCATCCAGCCCATGTTCCACTTGTAGTGGAAGCCCAGCCCGCCGGCGAAGGTCGGCCGCGACACCGCCGGGAAGGCCGTCGATTCCTCGGCCAGCGTCACCGCCTGCGGCCGCTCGACACCCACCACCTCGTTCATGCGCTTCAGGAAGGCGATGGCCTCCAGGTTCTCGCGCCCGCCGTGCACGTTGGGAATCCACTCGCCGGGCTCGCGGCTGTAGTCGCGGTACAGCATCGACGCGACCGCATCGACGCGCAGCCCGTCGACGTCGAAACGCTCCAGCCAGTACAGCGCATTGCCGACCAGGAAGTTGCGCACCTCGGTGCGGCCCAGGTTGTAGATCAGCGTGTTCCAGTCGTTGTGGAAGCCCTCGCGCGGGTCGGCGTATTCGTACAGGTGGGTGCCGTCGAACTGCGCCAGCCCGTGCACGTCGCTCGGGAAATGCGCCGGCACCCAGTCGAGCAGCACGCCCAGCCCGGCCGAATGGCAGCGGTCGACGAAGCGGCGGAAGCCCGGGGCGTCGCCGAAGCGCGCGGTGGGCGAATACAGCCCCACCGGCTGGTAGCCCCACGAGCCGTCGAACGGGTGCTCGCTGACCGGCATCAGCTCCAGGTGGGTGAAGCCCATGTCCTGCGCATACGGCACCAGCGTGTCGCCCAGCTCGTCCCAGTCCAGCCAGCGGTCGCCTTCCTCGGGCTTGCGCCGCCACGAGCCCAGGTGCACCTCGTAGATGCTGACCGGCGCGTCGAGCGCGTTCGACTGCTGGCGCTGCGGCGATGGCGGGGCGAGCCGCGGCATGTGCGACACCACGCTGGCGGTGGCGGGCCGCAACTCGGACTGCAGCGCATACGGGTCGGCCTTCTGCGGCAGCACGTGGCCGTCGCGCGTGCGGATCTCGTACTTGTAGCGCGCGCCCTCGGCGATGCCGGGCAGGAAGATCTCCCAGACGCCGCATTCGCGGCGCAGGCGCATCGGGTGGATGCGGCCGTCCCAGTGGTTGAAGTCGCCGACCACGCTGACGCGCGACGCGTTCGGCGCCCACACCGCGAAGCTGGTGCCCGGCTCGCCATCGAGCGTGCGGGCCTGCGCGCCCAGGGTCTCGTAGGGCCGCAGGTGCGTGCCCTCGGCGAGCAGCCAGACGTCGAGCTCGCCCAGCACGGGCGGGAAGCGGTAGGGATCGTCGACCACCGACGTGGAGCCGTCGTTCCAGGTGAACTGCAGCCGGTAGCGGCCGGCCGCGTTGCCCAGCATGCCCTCGAACACGCCGTCCGGGTGCAGCTGGGTCAGGATGGCCAGCGGCTGGCCGCTGGCCGCATCGAGCGCCAGGGCCGCCTTCGCGCCCGGCTGGAAGCAGCGCAGCCAGCGCTGGCCGGTGGGGTCGGCATGCACGCCCAGCACCGAGAACGGGTCGCCGTGGCGGGCATGGCGGATGTGCTCGATCTCGGCGGGCGTCAGCATGGCAGGGCAGGACAGGGCGTCATGCCGCCGATCGTAGCGCCGACGTGGGCTTCAGCTCCGGGTCGATGTTCCAGATCTCGCGGGCGTACGCGCGGATCGTCCGGTCGGCCGAGAACGCGCCCATGCCGGCCACGTTGGCGATGGCGCGCGCGATCCAGGCCTCGCGGTGGCCGAACAGCGTGTCCACGCGCAACTGCGCCTGCACGTAGGCGTCGTAGTCGGCCAGCAGCAGGTAGTGGTCGCCGCCCCACAGCAGCGAATCGATCAGCGGGCGGTAGCGGTCGCGCTCGTCGGGCGAGAACAGGCCGCCGGAGATCGCGTCGAGCACCGTCTTCAGCACCGGGTTGCCTTCGTAGTGGCGCATCGGGTGGTAGCCCGAGGCCTTCAGCGCCTGCACCTCGGGCGTCTTGAGCCCGAAGATGAAGATGTTGTCGTCGCCCACGCTCTGTCGGATCTCGATGTTCGCGCCGTCGTCGGTGCCGATGGTCAGCGCGCCGTTCAGCGCCAGCTTCATGTTGCCGGTGCCCGAGGCCTCGGTGCCGGCGGTCGAGATCTGCTCCGACAGGTCGGCGCCGGGCATGATGACCTCGGCCACCGAGACGCCGTAGTTCGGGATGAACACCACGCGCAGCTTGCCGCCCACGCGCGGGTCGGCGTTGACCACCGTGCCGACGTCGTGGATGAGCCGGATGATCGACTTCGCGGTCTGGTACGACGAGGCCGCCTTGCCGGCGAAGATCACCGTGCGCGGCACCCAGTCGGCGCTCGGGTTGTCGACGATGGCCAGGTAGCGCGTGACGACGTGCAGCACGTTCAGCAACTGGCGCTTGTACTCGTGGATGCGCTTGACCTGCACGTCGAACAGGCTGCCCGGGTCGACGTGGATGCCCGTGTGGCGCTGGATGTGATCGGCCAGGCGCTTCTTGTTGTTCAGCTTGATGGCGGCGAACTTGCTGCGGAAGGCCTCGTTGCCGGCGTGTTCCTTCAGCTGGGCGAGCTGGTCCAGATCGAGCCGCCAGCCGCGGCCGAGGGTCTGGTCGAGCAGGTGCGCGAGGCCCGGGTTGGCCTGCGCCAGCCAGCGCCGCGGCGTCACGCCGTTCGTCATGTTGGTGAAGCGCTCGGGGAACAGGCTCGCGAAGTCGGCGAAGATGGTCTTGGTGAGCAGGTCGGAGTGCAGCGCCGACACGCCGTTCACCTTGTGGCTGCCGACGATCGACAGGTTGGCCATGCGCACGCGGCGCTCGCCCGATTCGTCGATCAGCGACAGCCGGCGCAGGAAGCCGTCGTCGCCCGGCCGCTGCTTCGCGGCCATGTCGAGGAACTCCTGGTTGATGCGGAAGATGATCTCCAGGTGGCGCGGCAGCACCTGCTGCATCAGCGCCACCGCCCAGGTCTCCAGCGCTTCGGGCATCAGCGTGTGGTTGGTGTACGAGAAGGTCTTCTGCGTGATCTCCCAGGCCGCCGGCCAGGCCATCGCATGCTCGTCGCACAGCACGCGCATCAGCTCGGCCACGCCGATCGCCGGGTGGGTGTCGTTCAGGTGGATGGCGACCTTGTCGGCCAGGTTCTGCAGGGCGCCGTGCTCCTCGAGGTGGCGGCCGACGATGTCCTGGATGGACGCGCTGGTGAAGAAGTATTCCTGGCGCAGCCGCAGCTCGCGGCCGGCCGGCGTGCTGTCGTTCGGGTACAGCACCCACGAGATGTTCTCGTACTCGTTCTTCACGCTGGCGGCGCGCGCGTAGTCGCCGGTGTTGAAGGCGTGCAGGTCGATGTGGGCCGGCGCGGCGGCCTTCCACAGCCGCAGCGTGCTGACCTTCTGCGTGCCGTGGCCGGGGATCACCATGTCGTAGGCCTTGGCCTCGACGGCGCCGGCCGAGCGCCAGACGGGGTGGGTCTTGCCGTCGTGCGTGTGCTGCTCGACGTAGCCGCCGAAGCGCACCGGGTAGCTGGTGCCGGGCCGCGGGAACTCCCAGGGCGTGCCGTCGGCCAGCCACGGATCCGGGTGCTCGACCTGGCGGCCGTGCTGGATGCCTTGCGCGAACATGCCGTACTCGTAGCGGATTCCGTAGCCGAACGAGGGCAGGCCGAGCGTCGCCATCGAATCGAGGAAGCAGGCCGCGAGCCGCCCGAGGCCGCCATTGCCGAGCGCCGCATCGGGCTCGTGCTCGGCCACGTCTTCCAGCGTCTGTGCATGCAGCGCGACCGCGGCGGCGGCCGGTTCGCGCAGGTCGAGCGCGGCCAGCGCGTTCGACAGCGTGCGGCCCATCAGGAACTCCATCGACAGGTAGTAGACGCGGCGCGCCTTGGCGGCGCGCTCGATGGCCTGGGTCTGGACCCAGCGTTCGGACAGCTGCTGGCGTGCCACCTGGGCCACGCCTTGCATCACGTCCACCGGGGTGGCGGCCGGCGGCGCGACGCCGACGGTCTTCAGGAGTTGTTCATCGAGGCCGGCCTGCATCTGCTGGGTGGTCAAGGGGGTGGTCATTGCCGGGCGTCCTTTGCATGGGGTGAGGGCGTGCTGCAAGACGGGTGCCCACGCGTGCTGCCGCGCGCGGCAGTGTCCGATACGGTCTTGCCAGCGTCAACCGGCATCGTGCGCCAACTTGGGGTGTAGCGCCCGTAGTACAGCCGCCGCACTTTGCGCGTTTGCCCGCGTGTGCGCAAGCTTGGTGCCGGTGCTTCAATGGTGGGCGGGCATGCACAATCGCGGCAGGCCCCGACCATCCCTGTGGAGACAACATGCAACCCATCGATCTTGCGCTGAGCCTGGACCTGCCCAAGCGCGCCGTCGCGCTGGTGCTGGCCGGCGGTCGCGGCAGCCGCCTGAAGAACCTGACCGACCGGCGTGCCAAGCCGGCCGTCTACTTCGGCGGCAAGTTCCGCATCATCGACTTCGCGCTGTCGAACTGCATGAACTCCGGCATCCGGCGCGTCGGCGTGATCACGCAGTACAAGTCGCACAGCCTGCTGCGCCACCTGCAGCGCGGCTGGGCCTTCCTGAAGAGCGAGATGAACGAGTTCGTCGACCTGCTGCCGGCGCAGCAGCGCAACGACGACGAGAGCTGGTACCGCGGCACCGCCGACGCCGTCTACCAGAACCAGGACATCCTCGCGAGCTACGGTGCCGACTACGTGGTGGTGCTGGCCGGCGACCACATCTACAAGATGAATTACGCGCTGATGCTGGCCGACCACGTGGCCAAGGGCCGCGAATGCACCGTCGGCTGCATCGCGGTGCCGCGCCACGAGGCAGTGGCCTTCGGCGTGATGGCGGTCGACAAGGACAACCACATCGTCGATTTCGTCGAGAAACCGGCCGACCCGCCGCCGATGCCGGGCCGCCCCGACATGGCGCTGGCCAGCATGGGCATCTACATCTTCAACGCGCGCTACCTCTACAAGGAGCTCGAGCGCGACATGAGCGACGCCGACTCCAGCCACGACTTCGGCAAGGACATCATCCCGCGCGCGGTGCGCAACGGCCAGGCCTCGGCCCACCCGTTCGAGCTGAGCTGCGTCAGCACGCGGCATGGCGAGGCGCCGTACTGGCGCGACGTGGGCACGATCGATGCGTACTGGGATGCCAACATCGACCTGACCGCCACCGACCCCCTGCTGAACCTGTACGACAAGCGCTGGCCGATCTGGACGTATCAAGAGCAGCTGCCGCCGGCCAAGTTCGTGCACAACCAGGACGACCGGCGCGGCATGGCAGTCGAGTCGCTGGTGTCGGGCGGCTGCATCGTCTCGGGCTCGGTCACGCGCACGGTGCTGTTCTCGAGCGTGCGGGTGCATTCGCACTCGGTCGTCAACTGGTCGGTGCTGCTGCCCGGCGCGCAGATCGGCCGCCATGCGCGCCTGACGCGGGTGGTGGTCGACCGCGCCTGCGTGATCCCCGACGGCATGGTGATCGGCGAGGATGCCGAGCTCGATGCCCAGCGCTTCCACCGTTCCGAGAACGGCATCACCCTCGTCACACGCGACATGCTCGCCAAGCTCACTTCATGAAAGTCCTCCAGGTTGCTGCCGAGATCTTCCCGCTGGTCAAGACAGGCGGGCTGGCCGACGTAGCCGGCGCGTTGCCGCAGGCGCTGGCGCATGCCGGCGCCGACGTGCGGCTGGTGCTGCCGGGCCTGCCGGCCATCGCCGACGCGGTGCTGCACCAGAAGACGGTGTGCGAGATCGGCGCGGCCTTCGGCGCGGCGCGCGTGCGCTTGACGCTGGGCACGATGCCGTACAGCCACCTGCCGGCCTACGTGATCGACGCGCCGCACCTGTACCGGCGCGGCGGCAGCCCCTACCAGGCGCCGGACGGCAGCGAATGGCCCGACAACGCGCAGCGTTTCGCGCTGCTGGGCTGGGTCGCGGCCCACATCGCGTCGGGCGAGCTCGACCCCGGCTGGGTGCCCGACGTGATGCACACGCACGACTGGCATGCGGCGATGGCCTGTGCCTACGCGCAGGTGCACCCGCCGACCCGCGCGGTGCGCATCTTCACCGTGCACAACCTGGCCTACCAGGGGCTGTTCCCGGCCGGCGATTTCCACCTGCTGAACCTGCCGTCCAAGCTGATGGCCGCGCCGGGCCTCGAGTACCACGGCCAGCTCAGCTTCATGAAGGCCGGGCTGAAGTTTTCCGACCGCATCACCACCGTCAGCCCGACCTATGCGCGCGAGATCGCGACGCACGAGTTCGGCTGCGGGCTCGACGGCGTGATCCGCAGCCGCGGCGCCGACGTCTTCGGCATCCTGAACGGCGTCGACCCGGCGGTCTGGAACCCGGCCACCGACCCGGGCATCGCCAAGCGCTACCAGGGCGATTCGCTGGTCGGCAAGGCGGTGTGCAAGCTCGCGCTGCAGACCGAGATGGGGCTGGAGCCGCGCGCCGATGCACCGTTGTTCGGCGTGGTCAGCCGGCTCACGTCGCAGAAGGGGCTGGACCTGGTGCTGGCCGCCTTGCCCGGCATCCTGCAGCGCGGCGGGCAGTTCGCGCTGCAGGGCAACGGCGACCGGATGCTCGAACAGGCCTTCGAGGGCGCGGCGCGCGCCCACCCGAAGCAGGTGGCGGTGCGCACCGTCTACGACGAGGCGCTGGCACACCGCATCATCGCCGGCAGCGACGCGCTGCTGATGCCGTCGCGCTTCGAGCCCTGCGGGCTGACGCAGCTGTATGCCTTGCGCTACGGCACGCTGCCGATCGTGCGGCGCGTCGGCGGCCTGGTCGACACCGTGGTCGACGCCACCGACGAGGCGATGCGCACCGACCGCGCCACCGGCTTCTCGTTCGAGGCCGCCAGCTCGATGGCGCTGGAGGCCACGGTCGACCGCCTGCTGCTGGCCTACCAGCAGCCGGCGCTGTGGCAGCAGCTGATGCGCCGCGCGATGGCGCAGGAATTCTCGTGGGACGTGGCCGCCGCATCCTACATGCGCCTGTACGCGCAATGCAGGAGCCAGCCGCCCGGCGGCGGCTGACGGCAGGCCCTCTTTCGGGGGCCTTCATCTTGCGGATTCCCACCGGCCGCCGTTGGCGGCACAGTTCGCCCCGTCCCGGCATGGGCGCCGGCGCGGAGAGAATCACATGCACTTCCAGGAACTGACGGTCGGCGACTTCAAGATCTACGCCGGCGCGATCGAGATGGCGCAGGGCGGTTACGTGGCCGCGGTGGTGGTCAAGCAGGTGCACGGCTGTGCCGCCCCGCACGAGGTGTTGCGCGACGAGGCGATGTGCGACGGCCGCTGCTGGACCGACCCGCAGTCGGCGCTGCACTATGCAGTGACGGCGGCGCGCTCGGTGATCCGCGACCGGACCCGCGTCGAGAGCGCCTGAGGCGGTTCCGGCCGCGTCCGCAGCCCGGATGGCCGGCGCAACACCTGCAATACTCGGGAATCTTCCGAGGATGCGCCGACACCGATGGACGATCTCGCAGCCGTGAACCAGGGCCCCGCCGACGACAGCCGGGAAGACCTCTATCGCCTGCTGGTCGCGTCGATCACCGACTACGCGATCTACATGCTCGACGCGCGCGGCCACGTGACGAGCTGGAACCCGGGCGCGCAGCGCTTCAAGGGCTACACCGAGGCCGAGATCCGCGGCCAGCACTTCTCGCGCTTCTACACCGAGGAAGACCGTGCGTCCGGCCTGCCGGCACGTGCGCTGGCCACCGCGCTGCGCGATGGCACGTTCGAGGGCGAGGGCTGGCGCGTGCGCAAGGACGGCAGCCGGTTCTGGGCCCACGTCGTGATCGACCCGATCCGCGACGAACGGGGCGAGCTGTTCGGCTTCGCGAAGATCACGCGCGACCTGACCGAGCGCCGTGCGGCCGAACAGGCGCTGCACCGCAGCCAGGAGCAGTTCCGCCTGCTGGTGCAGGGCGTCACCGACTACGCGATCTACATGCTGGACACCGAAGGGCGCGTCATCAGCTGGAATGGCGGCGCGCAGCGCATCAAGGGCTGGCGGCAGGACGAGATCATCGGCCGCCATTTCAGCACCTTCTACCGCGACGAGGACCGCGCGCTGGGCCAGCCCGAGCGCGCGCTGCGGCTGGCCGCGGCCGAAGGCCGCTTCGAGAGCGAGGGCTGGCGCGTGCGCAAGGACGGCAGCCACTTCTGGGCCAACGTCGTGATCGACCCGATCCGCGACGAGCACGGCCGCATCCTCGGCTTCGCCAAGGTCACGCGCGACGTCACCGATCAGCGCGCGGCGCAGCACGAGCTGGAGCGGGCCCGCGAATCGCTGTTCCAGTCGCAGAAGATGGATGCGATCGGCCAGCTGACCGGCGGCGTCGCGCACGACTTCAACAACCTGCTGATGGTCGTCATCAGCAGCCTGGAGATGATCCGCCGGCGCGTCGGCGACGACCCGCGCGTGAGCGGGCTGATCGACAACGCGATGCGCGGCGCGCGGCGCGGCGCATCGCTGACGCAGCGCATGCTGTCGTTCGCGCGCCGGCAAGACCTGAAGCCCGAGGCGGTCGACGTGCTGGAGCTGGTGCGGGGCATGTCCGACCTGCTGGACCGCTCGCTCGGGCCGGCGATCCGCATCGAGCTGCCGCAGGCGCAGGACGTGCGGCGCGTTCGCGTGGACGCGAACCAGCTCGAGCTCGCGCTGCTGAACCTGGCCGTCAACGCACGCGACGCGATGCCGCGCGGCGGCGTGATCGCGATCGACGTCCGCGAGGCAGATTCCCCGCCGCCGAAGCTGGCACCGGGCGCCTATGTGCGCATCAGCGTCGCCGACCAGGGCGAAGGCATGGACGAGGTGACGCTGGCGCGGGCCACCGAGCCGTTCTTCACCACCAAGGGCGTCGGCAAGGGGACAGGGCTCGGGCTGTCGATGGTGGAGGGGCTGGCGTCGCAATCGGGCGGGCTGTTCACGCTGGAGAGCCGGTCCGACGTCGGGACCACCGCGACGCTGTGGCTGCCGGTGGCGACCCCGGACGAGGCGCTGGCGCCGGTGGCCCCGGGCGATGCGCCCCGCGCGGCCCCGGCGATGCAAGTGCTGGTGGTCGACGACGACAGCCTGGTGCTGGCCAACGCGGTGGCGCTGATCGAGGAGCTGGGCCACGAGGTGGTGGCCGCCGGTTCGGCGCAGGAAGCGCTGGATTTGCTGCGCAGCCGGCCGCGGATCCGGCTGATGCTGACCGACCACGCGATGCCGCACATGACCGGCGCCGAGCTGGTGGATGCCGCGCGGCGCGAGTTCCCGCAGCTCGCGGTGATCCTCGCGAGCGGCTATGCCGAGCTGCAATCCCAGATGCCGGCCTTCGTGCTGCGGCTGACCAAGCCGTTCGGGCAGGCCGAGCTGTCGCGGGCGATCGCGCTGGCGATCGAGCGGACGGCGCCGCCACGGCCCTGAGCGCGGCGGCAGATATCGATCTGCGCAATGCGTCGTTGCGCGGCGCCGGGCCGGCGCTTAGCGTGCCGGGTTCGATCCCGCCGACGAGACCCTCACGATGCCGTTCCACCGCCGCCCCGATGCCTTGCGCCGCCAGCTGATGCTGGCCGGTTTCGCATCCTCCCTGCCGCTGGCCGCGCGCGCCGCCGAACCCGACAGGCTGCGCATCGGCTTCCAGAAATCGTCGACGCTGATGATCTTCCTGAAGTCGCGCGGCACGCTCGAGAAGGCGCTGGCGCCGCTGCAGGTGAACGTCTCGTGGCACGAGTTCACGTCCGGGCTGCCGCTGCTGGAGGCGCTGAACGTCGGCGCGATCGAGCTGACGGCCGACGTCGCCGATGCGGTGCCGCCGTTCGCATTGGCAGCGGGCGCGAAGCTGACCTACTGCGCGATCGAGACGCCGTCGCCGCAGGCCCAGGCCATCGTCGTGCGCAAGGATTCCCCGATCACGAGCGTGGCACAGCTGAAGGGGCGCAAGGTCGCGTTCGCGAAGGGCGCCGGCGCGCACTACCTGCTGCTGGAGGCGCTGGCCCAGGCGGGGCTGTCGATCAAGGACATCGAGCCGGCCTACCTGAGCCCGGCCGACGGGCGCGCCGCGTTCGAGAACGGCAGCGTCGCGGCCTGGGTGATCTGGGACCCGTTCCTCGCGGCCGTGCAGCGCCAGGCCGGCGCGCGCATCCTGCTCGACGGTGGATCGCTGTCGAGCTACCGCCGCTTCTACCTGGCCGGCACGCCGTACGCGCAACGCCGGCCCGACGTGCTGGCCGGCGTGTTCGCCGAGTTGCAGCGGGCCGGCGAGTGGATCAAGAAGAACCCCGGCCCGGCCGCCGAATGGCATGCGCCGGTGATCGGCCTCGACGCGGCGACGGTGGAGGCAGCAAACCTGCGCCGCAGCTACCGCGTGCAGCCGGTCGACGCCGAGGCGCTGGCCGAGCAGCAGCGCATCGCCGATGCCTTCTCGGCAGCGCAGATCCTGCCGCGCCGCGTGGTCATCGGCGACTCGCCGGTGTGGCGTCCTGCGTGAGTCGTTGACAGCCCGCGTCGCATCTGCAACAGGAGATTGCGGCAGTCTGTCGGATCGAGGCTGAAAAGGCCGCACGGGAGCACGGGCACCTGGCTTGCTTGACGGGGGGATGTCTTCACGCCGTCTCTTGCCTGCTGTCGTCCTGTTCAACCTCGTGCTCGTCGCCTGCGGTGGCAGCAGCGACGATGCCGCGCCGTCGGACAACCCGCCGACCAGCGGCACGCCGGCGCCCGCGCCGGCGCCTGCCCCAGCGCCCGCACCTTCGCCCGCACCCGCACCTGCACCTGCACCTGCACCTGCACCTGCACCTGCACCGAGTCCCGCTCCCGCGCCAGCCCCGGCCCCCGCCAGCGACACCGCCTTCGTCGCCATCGACACCAGCAACCGCGCCGAGGTGCTGGCCCGCTACCAGGACGGCTTCCTCGCGCTGCGCAAGACCCCCTTCAGCTGGACCGGCAACGTCGACGCCTGCACGGCCGGTGACACGCCGCTCGCGTACAAGAACGCCGTCATCAGGCTCGTCAACTACTACCGCGCGATGGCCGGGCTGCCGAGCGACCTGGCGCTGTCGCTTGCCAAGTCCGCCAAGGCCCAGAAGGCCGCGCTGATGTTCGACGCGAACGACCAGCTCAGCCACACGCCACCGACCAGCTGGAAGTGCTACAGCGCCGACGGTGCGGAGGCCGCCGGCAACTCCAACATCGCCTGGGGCACGGTGCTGAACAGCCTCGACGGCAAGGCCTCGGGCATTGGCTCGATCCCGCTGTACGTGATGGACGGCGGGGTCGACTCGCTGGGCCACCGTCGCTGGGTCTTCAGCCTGCGCCTGGGCGAGGTCGGCACCGGCGACACGCCGCAGGGCAACGCGCTGTGGGTGCTGAGCTTCGACCGCAGCGCGCCCGCCGTGCCGAACGGCGTGCCCTGGCCGCCGCGCGGCTACGTGCCCTGGGACAACAAGATCGCCGAGCCGGCGATGCGCTGGTCGTTCTCGTACCCGAACGCCGATTTCTCGGCCGCCACCGTGACGATGAAGGACGACGCCGGCACCGCGGTGCCGGTGACCAGCGTCGTGAGCCTGCCGAACGGCTATGCCGAGAACGCCGTCGCCTGGTCGATCGGCGGCAGCGGCCAGCCCTGGTCGCGGGCACCGGCCGACACGAAGCTGAGCGTGACCGTCGCCAACGTGAAGATCGGCGGCAGCGCGAAGAGCTTCAGCTACGACGTGACCTTCATCAAGCCCTGAGGGCCGCGGCCAGCCGCTCGAACAGCGGCAACACGGTGGCGTCGTCGGCCTGCAGCAGCCGGTCGCCGACGTAGAGCTCGGTCGCGCTCCAGCCCGGCACCTCGGTGGCGCGCACGTGGCCGAACAGCCAGCAGCGCTCGTGCAGCGCCAGATCGTCGCGTGCCTGCAGCACGGCATCGGCCGGCGCATCGAAGTGCAGGTGGAACAGGTTGGTGTGGGGCACGCGCGGGTTCACGCGCAGGCCGGGGATCGCGTCCAGCCCGGCCGCCAGGGACAGCGCACGCTGGTACAGCGCCGGCATCAGCGCCAGCCGCTCGTCGAAGCGCATCGCGGCCGACGCCAGCATCGGGCTCAGGTGGTACAGCGTGCCGCCCATGCGGCGGCGCCACAGCCGCGCCTGTGCGACGAAATCGGCGCTGCCGGCCAGCAGCGCGCCCGAGACGCCGCCGATGCCCTTGTAGAGCGACACGTAGACCGAGTCGAAGCCGGCGGCGATGTCGGCATGGGAGCGTTGGTAGAACGCCGCGCATTCCCACAGCCGCGCGCCGTCGAGGTGCAGCGGCAGCCGGCGCTGCTGGGCGGCGGCCTGCAGCGCGAGCAGTTCGTCCCACGACGGCAACTGGCCGCCCGCTTCGCGGATCGGCAGTTCGACGATGGCGCAGGCGAGCGGCTGCGCGGCCGCGTCCAGGTCGGTCGCGAGCATCGGCCGCAGCCGGTCGCCCACCGGCACGCCGTGCAGGTGGAGCAGCGCGCTGAAGGCCTGCTCCTCGTGCAGCGCCAGGTGCGACGTGGGGTGCATGCCGAAGCGCGGCAGGCGCGCCGCCTCGGCGTGGATCTGCACCGCGGCCAGCTGCGCCATCACGCCGCTGGGCATGAAGACCGCGGCCGGCTTGCCCAGCAGCGCCGCGAGCTTGCGCTCGAAGTCTTCGGCCAGCGCGCCGTTGCCATAGTGGTCGTGCTCGATGCCCCGGGCTTCGCACCAGGCGGCCATGCGGGCGAACTCCTCGGCCGGGCTCGGGGCCGCGAAGTCGGGCAGGGTGAGCGTGCATTGCTTGCGCAGCAACTGGCGTTGTTCGGGGGTGTGGGGCATGGCGAGGAGTTTAAGAAAAAATCGTCCGAGACCCCTAAAATGAAGAAAATCTGTGATCCGGAAAGAAAAGATGAACCCCCGTGCCCTGGGCTACGAGTTCGTGCGCGAAAGCCTGGGCCTGCAGGCCGTGCCGCCGCGCCGGCCCGCGTTGCTGAAGCCGGTGACGCGCATCGAGCCCGGCGACAGCTTCATCGGCATTCCGAGGCAGGTGGCGCCGCAGACAGCCGACCCGCTGGCGCACCTGCTGTTCGCGCTGAAGCACGAGGGCACCCAGTTGCAGATCCTGGCACAGGCGCTGCCGCGCGTCGACCCCGGCGCCCTGGTGGCGGAGCTGCGCCGTGCCCCGAGCGGTGGCTACATCCGCATCCTGTGCAGCCTGTGGGAGCGCTTCACCGGCCGCGAGCTGAGCGACCTGCCGGCTGTCAGCGGCCCCACGGTGCCGGTGTTCGATCCGGCGCGCCACGTGACCGGCCCGGAGCGGCGCGACGCCCGCTGGCGGGTCGCCTTCAACGGGCTGGGGTCGTTGCGCTGGTGTGCCACGGTCGAGCGCACGCCGTGGCTGGACAAGGCCATGGCCTCGGACGTGCTCGGCCGCACACAGGCCTTCATCGCCACGCTGGGCGGCGGCATGATGGACCGGGCGCTGGGCTGGGCCTACCTGCACGAGACCGAGGATTCGTTCGCGATCGAGCGCGAGACGCCGACCGAGGGCAAGGCCCGCACCTTCATCGCGCTGCTGCAGCAGGCCCACGACGGGCGCGCGCTGTCCGAGGACTACCTGGTCGAGCTGCAGAACTCGGCGCTCAGCAACCCCCATGACAAGGCGATGCAGTTCCGCACCGGCCAGAACTGGCTGCGCAGCGCGGCGCGCGGCGCGGCCGGCGTGAGCTGCGTGCCGCCGCCGCCGGAACTGGTGCCCGAGCTGATGGACGAGCTGATGGCCTTCGCGAACGCCGCGCCGACGCACATCGACCCGATCGTCGCCGCGGCCATCGCGTCGTTCGGCTTCGTCTTCATCCATCCGTTCATGGACGGCAACGGTCGGTTGTCGCGCTTCCTGTTCCACCAGGCGCTGTGCAGTTCGGGGCGGCTGCCGCAGGGCATGCTGCTGCCGGTGTCGGTGGCGATGAAACGCCACGAGGATGAGTACCTGGCCGTGCTGCAGCGCTATTCGCGTCCGGTGCGCGAGTTCTGGAACGTGCGCTGGATCGACGAAGGCGAATACGACTTGCAGTTCCGCGGCGATGCCGGCCTGTACCGCCACTGGGATGCCACCGCCTGCGTGGAATTCGGCTACCGCATGGCCGAGCAGGCGCTGGAGGTCGACCTGCGGCAGGAGACCGAGTTCCTGGCCCGCTACGACGCCGTCGCGAAGGCGGTCGGCGAGCGTTTCGACGTGCGCGGCAACGACCTCGCCACGCTGATCCTCAGCTGCCTCGACCAAGGCGGCACGGTGTCGAGGCACCGGCGCAGGCAGTTCCAGGGCCGGGTGCCCGAGGGCCTGTTCGAGGCCATCGAGAAGGCGACATTGAAAGCGCTGTCAGCATCCCGCCCTGTTTCGTAACACAAGTTGCATCCCTCCCCATTTGCGCCGCGCGGGCACGCCACCAGAATCCGCGGCATTCAACAGGGGGAGAACCCAATGAAAAAGCAACGCCAGCACGTACTGGTCCTGTTGCCGCTGGCGATCGCCACGGCAGCCTTTGTCACCGCCTGCGGCAGCGGTGGCGATGAAACCGGTTCCACGTCCAGCGCGGCCAAGGAGTCCGGGCGCGAAGCCGCCGCCGGCATCTCGACCGCGACGCTGCCGGTGGGCCGCTACGTGATCGTCAATGCGTTGAGCGGCAAGTGTGTCGACGTCGCGGCGGCCAGCACCGCCGACGGCGCAGTCATCCAGCAGGTCGGCTGCAACTCGAACATGGCGCAGGCCTTCGACGTCTCGCAGACGGCGGCCGGCGTCTACAAGCTGGTCAACGTGGGCAGCGGCAAGGCGGTCGACGTCAACGCGGCCTCCACCGCCGACGGCGCCAAGGTGCAGCAGTGGACCGACAACGGCACCAACGCACAGCGCTTTCGCATCGAGCGCACGCAGGGCAACCGCTACGTGCTGACCAACGTCAACAGCAACAAGTGCGTCGACGTCGCTGCTGCCTCGCTGAACGACGGCGCCGTCATCCAGCAGTGGAGCTGCAACGCGAGCGGCGCACAGCAGTTCCACTTCTACCCGCTGGCCAGCACCGGGCGCGGCACGCTGCCGGTGGGCCAGTACACGATCAGCTCCAACCATTCGCACCTGTGCGTCGACATCGAGGGCGGCAGCACGGCCGCCGCCGGTGCGCGCGCGATCCAGGCCGCCTGCACCGGCGCGACCACGCAGAAGTTCGACGTGCTGCCCGACCAGGGCGGCAGCTACCGCTTCTCGAACGCGCAGACGCACCAGTCGCTCGATATCGCCGGCGTCTCGACCGCCAACGGCGCCACGCTGACGCAGTGGACCGACACCGCGGGCGACAACCAACGCTTCCTGGTCAATGCGACGCCCGACGGCTACCAGGTCGTCGCACGCCACAGCAACAAGTGCCTGGACGTGGCCGAGTGGAGCACCGCCGCCGGCGGCAAGCTGCAGCAATGGGATTGCGGCGGCAACCAGGCCAACCAGCGCTGGGCGTTCTCGGCCGGCGCAGGCGACACCACCACGCCGCCGCCGGCCCAGCCGCCGGCCGGCTGGCGCCTGGTGTGGCAGGACGAGTTCGACGGCAGCGCGATCGACAGCAGCAAGTGGGGCTTCGAGGTGAACGGCGGGGGCGGCGGCAACAACGAGCTGCAGTACTACACCGCGCGGCCCGAGAACGCGTCGGTCGCCAACGGCGTGCTGAGCATCAAGGCGCTGAAGGAGCGCTACTGCTCGACCGACGGCTGCCGCGACTACACCTCGGCGCGGCTGCGCACGCTGAACAAGGGCGACTGGCTGTATGGCCGCATGGAAGCGCGCATCAAGCTGCCGGGCGGGCAGGGCCTGTGGCCGGCGTTCTGGATGCTGCCGTCCGACGGTGTCTACGGCGGCTGGGCGGCCAGCGGCGAGATCGACATCCTGGAGGCGGTGAACGCCGGCGCGTCGGGCGGCAACACCGTCTACGGCACGCTGCACTACGGCGGTTCGTGGCCGAACAACACCAGCTCCGGCAAGTCTTTCGTGCCGTCCAGCAGCATCCTGACCAACTTCCACACCTACGCGGTGGAATGGGAGCCGGGCGTGATCCGGCACTACGTCGACGGCACGCTGTACAACACGCAGACGCAATGGTGGTCCAGCGGCGGTGCCTTCCCCGCACCGTTCGACAAGCGCTTCCACATCCTGCTGAACGTCGCGGTGGGCGGCAACTGGCCGGGCGCGCCGAACGCTGCCACGACCTTCCCGCAGCGCATGGACGTCGACTGGGTGCGGGTCTACCAACGCTGACGCAGCGCTGGGCGAGATGGCATCAAAGTAGTGAAAATTGAAAAATGGCACTTTGGTGCCATTTTTCTTGCGTGGAAGGTGGCAATGAAGTAGTCTATCTTGCATCAATAGCACTTCATTGCCATGAATACCTCGAAGGAAGTTGCCGGTGTGCTGCGTTCGTCACTGGTGGCTGTCGGTTTGACGCAGGCCGAGTTGCGGGCCCAGGCCGGCGTGTCGCAGCGGACCTTGACCAATGTGCTCAGCGGCACGGAGGACTTCAAGTTCAGCACCCTGGTGGCGCTGGCCGACCGATTGGGGCTGGAATTGCTGTTGGTGCCCAAGGGGGCTGCGGTGGCGGTGGACGCCGGGCAGACGGCACTGCCGCAGGTCAAGTCGCGGGTGGCCGCGGCGTTGGAGGCGGTGCGCCCGCGCGGCGGCGATGAACGTTGAGGCGCTGGCGATTCTGCTGGGCGAGCGGCGCATCGGCGTGCTGTTCCGATACGAGTTGGCGGCCGACACGGTCGTCACGCGTTTCGTGGCCGACGAGGCCTTTGTGCAGTCGGCGCCGCAGCCCACGGTGTCGACCGCCTGGCTCGCCGACTCGCCTGTGCAACAGCAGGCCTTCTGGCGTGACGTGCGTTCGGTGGACTTCAACGGACGCCACTCCAGCCGCAACGGCTGGCTGTTGCCGGCCTTCTTCCAGAACCTGCTGCCCGAGGGCGTGTTCCGCGACCGCGTGGCCGAGCTGCGCGGCTGCGATCCGCGCGATCATTTCGAGATGCTGGCAGCCTGCGGCCGCGACTTGCCCGGCAACCTGTACGCGCTGCCGGTGGCGTTGTCGCGCGACGAGCTGGCGCGCTACGTGACGCAGCACCAGGACGCGCTGGAGATGTCGGTCACGGCCGATCCGCTGGAAGACGGCGTGTCGCTGTCGGGCGTGCAGCCCAAGGTGGGCGCGATCCTCGATGGCGATCGCTACGTGGCCCGCACGCGCGACCACGACACGCACATCATCGCCAAGCTCCCGGTGGTGGCGCAGCCGCTGCTGCCGGAGGTGGAAGATCTGTCGCTGCGGTTGGCGGCTGCGGCGGGTGTCGAGGTGTGCGAGGCCTGGCTGGAGCCTTTGTCGAAGCTGTCGGTGCTGCACGGCTACGACCTGGGCGAGAGCGATCCGCAGACGCGCTTCCTGGCCGTGCGCCGCTTCGACCGCAGCCCTGCGGGCCGCATCCACAACGAGGATTTCGCGCAGGTGCTGGGCGTGATGCCGGAGGACAAGTACGGCGGCACGCCGGGCGATGCGGCGCGCAGCTACCTCGATGTCGCGGCTGTGCTGCTCGGCTTCGACAGCCTGGGCGAGGCAGCGGTGCACGAGCTGCTGCGTCGCCTGGTCGTCAACGAGATGCTGGGCAATCCCGACATGCACCTGAAGAACATGGGCCTGGTTTATCCGGACGGCGTGGCGCCGCGTTTCGCGCCGGCCTATGACGTGGTGGCCTATGCGGCCTACAGCCGCCACCAGGGCCATGCACTGGCGTTGCTGCCGGCAGCGCTGGCGTCGACTGGCGGGCGGCTGCGGCAGCAGCAGCTGTCGCCGGCAGTGGTGCGGGCGTTCTGCGGCGCGCTGCGCATCCCGGAGAAGCCGGCTGCCGCCGCGATCCGGGAGGCGGTGCGGGCGGCGTTCCGGCGCTGGCCGGACCTGGTGCAGGCTGCGCCGCTGACGGCGGTGCAGAAGTCGCGCCTGCTGGCGCATTTCCATGCGCACCCGATGGTGCAGTCGGTCGCGAAGCGTGCGGTGTGAGCCGGCCCTAGACGAGCCGCTCGATCTTCGACTTGCGCCACACCAGCCGGTAGAACGCCGACTGCAGCATCAGCATCGACACGAAGGCGATCGGGTAGGCCCACCAGACGCCTTCGATGCCGATGCGTTGCGACAGGCCGTAGGCGGCGGGCACCTCGATCGCGACGATGCAGAAGATCGAAATCGACATCGGCACCAGCACCGTGCCCGAGGCGCGCATGACGCCGCTGACCACCGAGGCGCAGCCGAACACGACGCTGCTCCACAGCATGATGTGAAGCAGCGACTGCGCGAGTTCGATGACCGGCTGGCTGGTGATGAACAAGGCCATCAGGTGGCGCGAGAACAGGTAGCCGATGACGACCAGCGTGCCGGTGATGACGAGGTTGAGCACGATGCCGGTGCGCGTGATCGGCCCGAGCTTGTCGGTGCGGCCGGCGCCGATGGCCTGGGCGCCGAGGATGGATGCGGTGATCGCGATCGACAGCGCCGGGAACTGCACGTAGTTGACGACCTGGTTGACGGCGCCGTAGGCGGCGGTGGCGTCGGAGCCGAAGCGGTTGACGAGGGCGAGCAGCGCGATCTCGGCCAGCGAGATGACGACCATCTGGATGCCGGTGGGCATGCCGATCTTCAGCACCAGCTTCAGCAGCTGCGGCTGGATCTTCAGCGAGTGCAGCAGTTCGCGGTCGGGCGACAGCGCGTGGTTCGTGCGGCGCAGGTGCACGCCCATGTAGAGCAGGGCGGCGATGAACGACAGGATGGACGCCGCGGCGGCGCTGGTGACGCCCAGCTGCGGCAGCCCGCCCCAGCCGCGGATGAAGGCGGGCGTCATGATGCAGGAGACGATGGTGGACAGCAGCAGCGCGTAGAGCGGCGTCACGGTGTCGCCGACGCCGCGCAGCAGCTGCGTGATCAGGATGAACACCATCAGGCCCGGCATCGCGAACATCATCAGCCGTGCATAGCCGATGGCATCGTCGACGACGTCGGCCGGGGTGCCGAGGGCATGCAGCACGTGTTCGGTGAAGACGCCGCCGAAGACGGCGATGAACAGGCCGAGCAGGAAGCCGAGCGTGATCGCGGTGCCGGCGATGGCCTTGACCTTGTGCGTCTCCCGGGCGCCCCAGGCCTGGCCGATCAGCACCGAGCCGCCGGCACCGATGCCGATGACGAGGGTGATGAAGAAGAACACGATCGGGAAGACGGCGGCGGTGGCGGCGAGGGCGCGCGTGCCGAGCATCTGGCCGACGAAGACGGCGTTGAAGGTGCCGGACAGGCCCTGCAGCACGTTGCCGACGATCATCGGCCCGAGGAAGGCGAGGAAGACGCGCCACAGGGGGCGGGTGTCGGTCGCGATGGATGGACGGTTCATGGGGTCGGGATCATATAGGGCCCCCCAGTCGCTTCGCTCCTGCCCCCAAGGGGCGCCACGCCAGGGGCCTGGCAAAGCCAGTTCCCCGGCGCGTTGCTTGATGGGGCGCTTCGCTGCGCTTGCTCTGACGTCGTGTGCCGCGACCCCGGATTGGCATCCGGGCTACGAATACCGAGTAGCCCGGATGCCAATCCGGGGTCTGCGCACAAAGACGCCGGTTCGGCAAAGGCGCGGGCGGGCAGGCTGGGGCGCGCCAATCAGGGTGGGGCGCCGGAGCTGGCTGCTTTCAAGGCCCGCGCGCGCCAGCGCGCTTCGTGGACTGACTTGTCGCCGACTGTTTGACCACAGCGAGCGAAGCGAGCGGCGGGAGTTTCGGCGACGGGCCTTGAAAGCAGACAGCGGAGGGAAGTCGACGCGCCCCCGGGCGCGGCGACCGCTCCATCCGGCGCGCCCCAGCCTGCCCGCCCGCGCCTTTGCCCGCGCCGATCGCCGAAAGTCACCCGGCAGGGAGGCTCAAGGCCGCAACCAGTCCGCCATCCGGATGGTTGCGCAAGCGAACATCCCCGCCATGCTCGCGCGCAATGCGGCGCGCAATGGACAAGCCCAGCCCGGATCCGTCCGCATGCATCTGCCGGCCATGCTCCAGCCGGACGTAAGGCTCGAAGATCTCCTCCAGCGAATCCTCCGGCAAGCCCGGCCCATGGTCGCGCACCAGCACCGAACACTTGCCATCCCCCAGCTCGGCCCCGATCTCGATCTCGCGCCCGTAGCGCAGCCCGTTGTCGATCAGGTTGCCCAGCGCGCGCTTCAAGGCCAGCGGCCGGCCCGTCACCGCGATCGGCGGCAGCGACACCGCGATCTTCGCGCCCGAGGCCAGCGCCGCCGACGTCAGCCGCTCGACCAGCCGGTCCAGCCGCACCTCGGCCAGGTTCTCGTGCACGTCGCTGTCCTTCACGCTCTGCAGCGCCCCCTTCACCATGATGTCCAGCTCGTCCAGGTCTTCATGGAAATCGGCCCGCACCGCATCGTCGTCCAGCAGCTCGGTGCGCAGCTTCAACCGCATGATCGGCGTCTTCAGGTCGTGCGAGATGCTGCCGAACAGCCGCTCGCGGTCCTCGACGAAACGCTGGATGCGCGCCTGCATCTCGTTGAAGGCCCGCGCCGTGCGGCGCAGCTCGATGGTGCCGGTCTCGGGCACCTGGTTCGGGTGCATCGCGTTGCCGAACTCGCTGGCCGCCTGCGCCAGCCGCGACAAGGGGCGCGTCAGGCTGCGCGCCACCGCCAGCACCAGCAGCAGCACCGTCACCAGCGTCGCCCCCTGCAGCGCCAGCCGGTCGCTCGTCAACGGGTTCGCGTTGTCCAGAAAATACGGATCGGGCAGCGTGGTGGCCAGCAACAGCCAGCCACCCGGTTCGATCTCGGCCTGGATCACCAGCAGCGGTGCCGGCCGCGCCCGCCGCAACAAGGATGCCTCGACCCAGCTCTCCGGCAGTTCGTTCAGCGTGCGCCCGTCGTCGGCCACCGCCAGCGTGTCCGGCCACGCAAACGCCACCTCGAACGACGTGGTGTCTCCCAGCTGCACCAGCAGCCGCTCGCGCACGCTGCGCACCACCGTCTCCGACAGCCGCGACGGCGCGAACGCACCCGTCGGCACGCGCGCGCGGTTCACGTTGACGAAGAAGCGCGTGCCGCCCATCGTGCGCAACTGCTCGATCAGCAGCGGCCGGTACTGCGGTGGCAGGTCGCGGAAGAAGCGGATCGCACCGGCCGCGCTCTGCGCCGTCTGCGCCGCGGCATCGCTCGCATCGCGCAAGGCCCCGGCGCGCAGCTGCCAGGCCCACAGCGACGTGCCCAGCAGCTGGCTCAGCAACACCCCCGCCACCATCACGAGCATGATGCGGCCGCGCAGCGTGTGCGGCAGCAGCCGCTGCGCCCAGGCACGCCAGTCAGTCATGGCTCGCGAGCACCTCGACCGAGAACACGTAGCCGCTGCTGCGCACCGTCTTGATCAGCGCCGGCTGCTTGCCGTCGTCGCCCAGCCGCTGGCGCAGCCGGCTCACCTGCACGTCCAGCGAACGGTCCGCCGGCCCGAGGTCGCGCCCGCGCGTCTGCTCCATCAGCCGCGCCCGTTCCATCACCTCGCCGGCGTGTTCGGCCAGCAGGCGCAGCAGGTCGAAATCCATCGCGGTCAGTACCACCGGCTGCCCATCGGGCGCGGTCAGCGTGCGCTCCAGCCGGTCGAGCCGGAAGCCCGCGAAGCGCAGGTAGCGCGGCGTGCCGCCGCCTTCGCCCTGGCCGGCCCGCCGGTGGATCGCCTTGATGCGCGCCAGCAGCTCGCGTGGGTTGTAGGGCTTGCCGATGTAGTCGTCGGCGCCGAGCTCCAGCCCGACGATGCGCTCGGTGTCGTCGGCGCTCGCCGTCAGCATGATGATCGGCAGCGCCGGCGCGCGCTGGCGCACCATCTGGCACAGCGCGAAGCCGTCGGTGTCGGGCAGCATCACGTCCAGGATCACCAGGCTCAGGTCGTCGCGGTAGCGCTCGAAACCGCTGCGGAAACTCGCGCCGTCGGATGCCAGCTGCACCACGTACTGGTGCTTCTCCAGGTACAGCTTCAGCAACTGCCGGGTCTTCTGGTCGTCATCGACGGCGAGGATGGTGCGTTTGCGGGCAAGGTTCATGGTGAAGATGGTGATCGGGCCGCACTGCGGATCAGCGCCACCAGCCGCTCCTGCGCGCGTTCGGGCGTGATGCCGGGGTCCTTGACGAAACGGTGCAGCGCATCGGCGAGCGCATCCTTGGTCGCCTCGTCGGCGGCCATGCGGTGGGCGATGCTCGGCAACTGCGGGCTGTCGCTGCGCTTGAGCGTCTGCCACGAGTCGCGCGCGCACTCGTCGAGCTGGGCCGGGTCGACGTCGTCGCGCACCGGCACCGAGCCCTTGGCCTGGTTGTACGCGAGCTGCGCGGCCGGCGACACCACCACCTCGGCCATGCGCTCCTGCTCGGCCTTGCGCTCGCGCTTGCCGACCAGCATCGCCAGCGTGTCGATGCTGTACAGGTGCATGCCGGCCGTGCCCGGCACCACGGTGCAGCCGTAGTCGCGGCCGGCCTGCGCATCCCAGGCGCTCAGCTCGCCGCGCGCCCAGTCGCCCATGATCAGCATGCCGGCCTCGCCCAGGTAGAGCTGGCGCGTCGACGCGGTCCAGCGCTGCTCGATCGCGGTCTCGCCATTCAGCTTGCGCAGCCAGCGCAGCCGTGCCAACGCCTTCGCGACGCGCGGATCCTGCCAGGCCTGCCAGCGCTGCGTGGCGGCCAGCTCGGCATACAGTGCCGGCCCGCCCTCGGACAGCAGCAGTGTCTCGAACACGGTGGCGATCTGCCACGGCTCGTCGCTCCAGGCGAACGGCGCGATGCCGGCGCGGCGCAGCGTGGCGGCGGTCTGCTCGACCTCGTCCCAGGTCTTGGGCACCGGCAGCTTCAGCCGCGCCCAGACGCGCTGGTTGTAGAGCAGCCCGTTGATGCGGTGCACGCCCAGCGGCGCGGCGACGATGCGGCCGCGGTGCGTGATCACGCGCTGCACCACCGGGAACAGCGAGGCGCCCCAGCGGTTGCGCAGCGCCACCTCGTCCAGCGGCAGCACCAGCCCGAGGTCGGACCAGTCGGCCAGCGTGCGCCCGATCACCTGCGCCACGTCGGGCGGGTCGCGTGCCAGCACGCGGCTGTTCAGCACCTTCATCGCGCCGCTGCCGCCGCCACCGGGGATGGCCGCGTCGTTCCACGCGATGCCGCGCTTGTCCAGCTGCTGCACCAGCTGCTCGACCGCACGGCGCTCGCCCACCGATGTCCACCAGTGCAGCACGTCCAGCGTCTGCGCGCGCGCCGGCGCACCCCACAGCGCCACCAGCAACATCGCCAACAGCGGCGCGGCGCCTGTCGAAGTCCGACGAATTGCGATGTTGTGTAAGGCACGCGAGGCAGCACGGCCCTTCGCGCCACCTGCGGCAGGGCGCGGCGCAGCGTAAGGAACGGTGAGCTCGGAGCATCGCCTCATTGGCGGAAATCCCTGGAATGACAAGCACTTGCGCGCACATGACCGGGCCTGGCGCAGCCTCTCGTGTCACACGGCGCCCGATGGTACCTTGCGCCCCGCCTGGACACCCAAAGGAGACTGAACATGACACGACCCCTTCGCACCGCGCTCGCCTGCGCCGCCCTGGCCTGTGCCGCCTCGGCCCAGGCCGGCACCCTGGTCATCGAAAGCTGGCGCACCGACGACAAGGCGCTGTGGGACGAGGTGCTGCTGCCGGCCTTCACGAAGGCCCACCCCGGCATCACCGTCAAGTACTCGCCGACCTCGCCGCCCGAGTACAACTCGGTGCTCAGCGCGCGCCTGGCCGCCGGCAGCGCCGGCGACCTGATCACCTGCCGCCCGTTCGACGTCGCGCTCGACCTGTACAAGAAGGGGCGCCTGGCCAAGCTCGACGGCGAACCCGGCCTCGCGAACTTCCCCGACTCGGCCAAGGTGGCCTGGCAGACCGACGACGGCAAGGACACCTACTGCATGCCGATGGCCTCGGTGATCCACGGCTTCTTCTACAACAAGAAGATCTTCGCCGACGCCGGCGTCACGCCGCCGGCCACCGAGGCCGAGTTCTTCGCGGTGCTCGACAAGATCAAGGCGCAGGGCAAGGTCGCGCCGATCGCGCTCGGCACCGCCGACCAGTGGGAGACCAGCCAGATCGTCTTCACCGGCATCGGCCCCAACTACTGGAAGGGCGAGGAAGGCCGCCGCGCGCTGATCGCCGGCAAGAAGAAGTTCACCGACCCGGAGTTCGTCGACGTCTGGACGACGATGGCCAAGTGGTCGGCCTACCTGCCCAAGGGCTACCAGGCCGAGACCTACGGCGACTCGCAGAACCTGTTCGCCTCGGGCAAGGCCGCGATCTACCCGACCGGCTCGTGGGACATCGCGTACTTCGAGAAGGAACCCGGCTTCGACTTCGGCGCCTTCGCACCGCCGGTGCGCAAGGCCGGCGACGCCTGCTACATCTCCGACCACACCGACATCGGCATGGGCATCAACAAGGCCGGCAAGAACCAGGCCGATGCCAAGGTGTTCCTGACCTGGCTCGCGTCCAAGGAGTTTGCCGAGCTGTACACCAACAAGGCGACCGGCTTCTTCTCGCTGGCCAAGCACGCGGTGGACGTGAAGGACCCGGTGGCGCGGCAGATGATCGGCTGGCGCGCGCAGTGCAAGTCGACCATCCGGCTGAATGCGCAGGTGATGAGCCGCGGCGAGCCGAGCATGGAGAACGAGCTGTGGACCGTCAACTCGCAGGTGCTGAACGGCAAGCTGGCACCGAAGGACGCGGCACAGCGCATCCAGAGCGGCTTCGCCAAGTGGTACGCGCCCCAGCAACGTTGATCCGGCACCGATGAAGAAGAGCCTCGGATGGCACGTGCCGGTGTTCCTGGCACCGGCCGTGCTGGTCTACACGCTGTTCAGCGCCTGGCCGCTGCTGGACACGCTGCGCCTGTCGGCCTACGGCACCGGGCCCGACGGCGCGGTGTCGTTCGTCGGGCTGCAGAACTTCCGCACGCTGCTGTTCGACGCGCAGTGGTTCGAGGCCTTCCGCAACGCGATGGTCAACAACGTCGAGTTCTTCGTCATCCATTCGCTGGTGCAGAACCCGGTGGCCCTGGTGCTGGCGGCGCTGCTGTCGCTGCGCGGCGTGCGCGGCGCGGCGGCCTACCGCACCGTGCTGTTCCTGCCGACGCTGCTGTCGGTGGTGATCATCGGCTTCAGCTGGCAGCTGATCCTGTCGCCGCTGTGGGGCGTCAGCGAGAAGCTGCTGTCCTTCGTCGGCCTGCAGCAGCTGTTCAGCCCGTGGCTGGGCATGGAGGAGACGGCGCTGCCGACGCTGACGCTGATGTCGGTGTGGCAGTTCGTCGGCATCCCGATGATGCTGATCTACGCGGCACTGATCGCGATCCCCGAAGACATCGTCGAGGCCGCGGTGGTCGAGGGCGCCGGCCCGTGGCGCATCTTCTGGGCCATCCGGCTGCCGCTGATCCTGCCGACGCTGGGCCTGGTCAACATCCTCACCTTCGTCGGCAACTTCAACGCCTTCGACCTGGTGTACGCGGTGAAGGGCGCCTCGGCCGGGCCCAATTTCTCGACCGACCTGCTGGGCACGTTGTTCTACCGCACCTTCTTCGGCTACCAGTCGCAGCCGGGCAGCGCGACCATGGGCGCGGCACTGGCGACGCTGATGTTCCTGGTGATCCTGGCCGGCGTCGCGCTCTACCTGTTCGTGGTGCAGCGGCGGCTGCGGAGGTTCGCGCTGTGAACCGCTGGCTGAGGTCCCTCTTCGTGCACGCCACGCTCGGCGGCTATTCGCTGCTGGTGCTGTTTCCGATCGTGCTGGTGCTCGTCAATTCGTTCAAGACGCGGCGCGCGATCTTCGACGACCCGCTCGGGCTGCCGACCGCCGCCACCTGGAGCGTGGTCGGCTACGCCAAGGTGCTGGGCAATGCGGCGATCGGCGGCATGTTCTTCAACAGCGTCGTCGTCACCGGCTGCTCGCTGGTGCTGATCCTGCTGCTCGGCGCGATGGCCGCGTGGGCGCTGACGGAGTACCGCTTCCCGGGCAACCGGCTGCTGGCGCTGTTCCTCGCGTTCGGCATCATGGTGCCGATCCGGCTCGGCTCGGTGTCGATCCTGCAGACCATGGTGGCGCTGGACCTGGTCAACACGCTGACCGCGCTGGTGCTGGTGTACGTGGCGCAGGGGCTGCCGCTGGCGATCCTGATCCTGTCGGAGTTCATCCGCCAGGTGCCGGGCGAGCTGAAGGACGCGGCGCGCTGCGACGGCGTCAGCGAATACACCATCTTCCTGCGCATCATCCTGCCGCTGGTGCGCCCGGCGGTGGCCACGGTGGGCGTGTTCACGATGGTGCCGATCTGGAACGACCTGTGGTTCCCGCTCATCCTCGCGCCGTCCGAGGCCACGCAGACGCTGACGCTGGGCGTGCAGCAGTTCATCGGGCAGTTCGCGACCGACTGGAACGCGGTGCTGGCGGCGCTGTCGCTGGCGGTGCTGCCGGTGCTGGTGGTCTATGCGTTGCTGTCGCGCCAGCTGATCCGCGGCATCACCGCCGGTGCCGTGAAATGAATCCCCCGACCCCATGACCCAAGTCACCCTCACCAACGTCTCCAAGCGCTACGGCGACACCGTCGTGCTGCAGGGCGTCGACCTGCACATCGCCGACGGCGAGTTCGTCGTGCTGGTCGGCCCGAGCGGCTGCGGCAAGACCACGCTGCTGCGCATGATGTGCGGCCTGGAGGAGATCTCCGGCGGCGAGCTCGCCATCGACGGCCAGGTGGTCAACCACCTGCCGCCGGCGCAGCGCGGCATCGCGATGGTGTTCCAGAGCTATGCGCTGTACCCGCACATGAGCGTGTTCGACAACATGGCCTTCGGGCTGAAGCTGCACGGGGCCGACCGCGCCGAGCGCAAGCGGCGCATCGAGGCCGCCGCGCGCGCGCTGCACATCGACCACCTGCTGCAGCGCCTGCCGCGCGAGCTGTCGGGCGGGCAGCGCCAGCGCGTCGCGATCGGCCGCGCGATCGTGCGCGACCCGAAGCTGTTCCTATTCGACGAGCCGCTGTCCAACCTCGACGCGTCGCTGCGCGTGAAGACGCGCGTCGAGCTGGCGCGCCTGCACCGCGAGCTGAAGGCGACCATGGTGTACGTGACGCACGACCAGGTCGAGGCGATGACGCTGGGCGACAAGATCGTCGTGATGCACGAGGGCCGCGTGCAGCAGGCCGGCACGCCGGTCGAGCTGTACGAGCAGCCGGCCAACCGCTTCGTCGCGACCTTCATCGGCTCACCGGCGATCAACCTGCTGCCGGCCACGGTGGCGGCGCTCGATGGCGGCGTGCTGCTTTCGCTGGCGCGCGGCGCGCAGGCGCGTGCCGACGTCGAAGCGGGCGGGCTGCGCGTCGGCCAGGCGGTGGAGATCGGCGTGCGGCCCGAGCACCTGCGGCCGGTCGGTGCCGAAGAGGCCGGCCTGGCCGGCGAGGGCGTGCGCTTCGACGGCGAGGTGGTGCTGGTCGAGCAGCTCGGTGAATCGCACCTGGTCTACATGCGCACCGACGGCGGCGAGGAGCTGGTGCTGCGCGGCAGCGCCTTGACGAAGGTGCGCGTCGGCGACCGCGCCCGCTGGTGCGCACCGGTCGAGGCCTTGCACGTCTTCGATGCCGACGGCCAGGCCCACCGCCGCCGCGCCGCGCAGATGTGACCGTTCGTGTGCCGATCGCCGGATCGGGCACGGCAAATGCACGCGAGCCCGATGGACGGCCGCCGCAGGCTGTCGGATAACGGAGCGTGCACGCGATGAACAAGCAGATTCCCGGCCTCGAAGGGGTGCGCGGCATCATGGCCCTGTGGGTCTGGGTGACCCATGTGACGACCATGGCGACCTTGCCTTTCCAGAAGACCGAGGGGTGGGGCTGGGTGCTGGCCAACGGCGAGTTCGCGGTCGGCGTCTTCATCATCATCAGCGGCTTCGTGATCACGGCCACGCTGCTCGGCTCGCGCGATGGCCGCATCTCCAGCTACCTGGTGCGCCGCGCGTTCCGGTTGTTCCCGGTCTACCTGGTGTGCCTGGTGGGCAGCGTGGCCATCGTCGACCTGTCGATCGAGGTGCTGCGCGACGTCCCGTGGGCCGGCCTGCGCACCGACGAGCGCATCGGCTACCTGCTGGCGGCGAAGGAGAACTTCTGGACCCACCTGGGCCTGCACGTCGTGCTGCTGCACGGCATCGTGCCCGAGCGGCTGCTGCCGGCCACCTCGTTCGCCTTCATGGGGCAGGCCTGGAGCCTGACGCTCGAATGGCAGTTTTACCTGGCGGCGCCGCTGCTGGTCGCGATTGCCGGCAAATTCCGCCTGAACGTCTGGACGGCGACGGCCGGCGCGCTGCTGCTGTCGCTGGCGGCGCTGCGTTTCCACCAGCCGTCGTTCCTGCCGGCCACGCTGTACATGTTCTTCATCGGCTACGTGTCGTACCGCTTGCACGTGCAGATGTCGACGCCGGGCGATGCCCCGGTCGGCACCGGCCAGGCCGTGCTGATGCTGGCGCTGCTGGCCGCCTGCGCCTTCATCCACGGGCCGATCGGCGTCGCGGTGCTGATGTGGATGCTGGTGTTCTTCTCGATCGAAGGCCGGCTCGGCGCCTTCGGCCAGCACGTGCTCGCGGCGCTGGAGAGCCGCACGATCAAGTGGCTGGGCCACATCTCGTACGGCTTCTACTGCGTGCACATGATTGCGGTCTTCGGGACCGCCTGGGTGCTGATCGAGGCCCTGCAGCTGCGCGACCGCGGCCTCTACATCGTGCTGCTGATCGCCATCAGCCTGCCGCTGGCGCTGCTGGGCGCCTGGCTGCTGCACATCGCGGTCGAGAACCCCGGCATCGCGATGGGCAAGCGGCTGGCCGCGCGCATCGGCGCGCGGGCCAAGGCCTCGGCGCTGGCCTGAGCGCCGGCGTTCAGCGGTAGCGCAGGGACAAGCCGAATCGGCTTCATGCGCGAGCTGCAGCCCTCGGTCGTCGTCATCGAGCCCCGGCTGGTGGTGCGGGCTTCGACAGCGGCGGCCGGCGGCGGCGCCACCACAGCCACACGCCGGTGAAGGCGAGCCCGCCCAGCGCGAGGCCGCTGGCGAAGACCAGCACCTGCTGCGCGAGGCCGCCGAGTTCGCCGACGTGCAGCGGGTAGACCCAGGCCACGGCGCGCGCGCCCGGATCGAGCTCGCTCCAGCGCTGCACCGCCAGCACTGCGCCGCTGCGCGGATGCAGCCACACCGACGTCAGGCCGTTCGGGTGCGGATCGTCGGGCAGGCGCATGCGCACGCGCAGCGGCCGCTTCGCGTCGCCCGGCACCTGGATGTAGCCGATGGCGTCGTTCGGGAAGCGGGCCTGGGCACGCGCGGCCATCTCGTCGAGCGTGATCGCCGCGGTGTCGTCCGCCAGCTTCGGGACGGCCGGCGGCAGCACCGGCGTCGCACCGCTCAACGCGCTGACGAAGACGCCGAGTGGACGCCACGCCATGTACGCGCCGCTCGCGACCGACACCGCGATCACCAGCCCCATCAGCACGCCGCCGGTGCGGTGCAGATCGAACAGCCCGCGCAGCAGGCCCTGGTCCAGCACGATGCGCCATGACGGCGGCCAGCGACGCGGCCACCACAACACCAGGCCGGTCAGCAGCATCGCCAGGTAGCCGAGCGCCAGCCAGGCGAGCAGCGCCTTGCCGGTGTCCTGCAGCAGCAGCGAGCTGTGCACCTTGAACGTGAGGCCGACGAAGCCTTCGCTCTCGGCGCGCCGGCCCTGTTCGGTGCCGCTGGCCGGATCGACGTAGACCGTGCCGCTCCAGCGCGGGCCGCGCACCAGCACCCACAGCGTGTCCTGCGGCTCGCGCGGCGGGCGGAAGGTGAGGGTGCTGGACGCGCCGAATTCGGCGACCAGGCGTTGCCGAATCGGTTCGAGCGGCGCGGCCGCCGTGGCGTCGGCCGCGGCCGGCGCCGCGCGGAACAGCTCGGGGTGTCCCCAGCGGTCGAGCGGCTGCGCGACCACCAGGACCGCGCCCAGCAGCCCGACGACGCCCAGCACCCAGCCGACGCTGAGCGCCATCCAGCGGTGCACGCGCAGCCACACGCGGCGCGCGCCCTGGCGATTCGCGCGGCCGGCCTTCAAAACGCCACGCGCCCTTGGACGTAGGTGGTGCGCGGCGCGCCCACCATGCGGCCGAGGTTGCCGTCGATGTTGCGCGTGTAGTAGCGCTTGTCGGCCAGGTTGTTGACGCCCAGCTTCAGGTCGATCGGCGTCGCGGTCGGCAGCTTCCAGCCGAGCTGCGCATTCCACAGCCGGTAGCCGGGGATGCGGCCCACGCCGGCATTGGCCGCCTCGGCCTCGGTGTTCGCGTTGTCGGAGTACTGGCCGCCCTGGTGCGTGGTCGACAGGTTGAAGCCCCAGTCGCCCAGCAGGTAGCGCACGCCGAAGGTGTCGGTGTCGCGCGAGTAGAACGGCACGTCGTTGCCGGCGGTCGGGCCCGAGTCCTGCAGCGCCTTGGTGTGCGTGTAGTTCGCGAACAGGTTCAGGCCGGCCAGCGTGCCGGTCTTGAAGCGGTAGTCGATCGCGGCCTCGATGCCGTCGTGCTTCGTCGCACCGATGTTCTGGAAGGTCGCGGGCGTGACGCCGGCCACCTGCTGGATCTGGTTGTCGAAGCGCAGCCGGAAGGCGGTCAGCTCGGCGTTCAGTTCCGCGGTCTTCCAGCGCGTGCCGAGTTCGAAGGTCCTGGCCACTTCCGGCTTCAGCGGGTTGGCCGGCGTCTGCGAGTTCAGCTGGATGTTCTGCACCGGGCCGAACGAGGTGTTGTAGTTGCCGAACAGCGTCAGGTCCGGCGTCAGCAGGTAGGCGACGTTCAGCGAGGGCAGGGTCTTGTCGTTGTCGGTGTCGAAGCTTGCGTTGTTGGCGATGTCGTCGCGCGTGCTGCCGATGTGCTCGAAGCGCACGCCGGGCGTGATGCGCCAGCTGCCGATCGCGATGCGGTCGTCGACGTAGACGGCATGCGCGTCGGTGGCGTTCTCGAAGCTGAGCGTCGGGCTGACGGCGCCGCTCGCGAGCGTCTCGGTGAAGCTGTTGTCGTCGCCGCGCTCGCGGATGAACCGGTAGCCCACCGTCACGTCGTGCGCGACCGCGCCGGACAGCAGGCGCTGCGTGTAGCGCGGCTCGATGCCCAGCACGCGGTAGTTGCGCGGCTGGTGCGTGAGGATCGTGCCGGCCGCATTGGTCAGCACGCTGGCGCGCGCGCTTTCGTTGTAGTAGAGGCGCACCTCGACTTCCTGCGTGGCCGACAGCGTGTCCAGGTAGCCGAGGTCGACGCCCTTGCGCACGCCGCTCCAGTAGTCGGTGGGGCGGGTGTTCTGGAACGGGTCGGCGTCGTACTGCGCGACCGTCAGGCCACCGGGCGTGCGCGACGTGACGTCGTAGTACGACAGCTTGCCGTAGACCTCGGCACCGCCGGCCAGGCCCTGGCGGAACTTGAGCGCCAAGTCGTTGACCTTCTCGTCGCTGCCGGCACGCCATTCGCGGCCGTCCAGGCCCGAGTACAGCAGCGCCAGGCCCAGGCCGTTGTCGAGCTGCCGGCCGAGGAACAGGCTGTATTGCGTGTTGCCGCCGCCGCCCTCGCCGAATTCGTTGCGGCGCACGGAGGCGTCGCCGCCCAGCGTCTCGGAGGCCGGCACCGGGCGGGTGTTGAAGTTGACGATGCCGCCGACGTTCTGCGGCCCGTAGCGCACCGCACCGCCGCCGCGCACCACGTCGACCGAGTCGATGTTGGCCAGGCTCACCGGCGCGAACGACAGCTGCGGCTGGCCATAGGGCGCGACCGCGAGCGGGATGCCGTCGAGCAGCACGGTGGAGCGGGGCGAGTAGCGCCCGGTCAGGCCGCGCACGCCGATGTTCAGCGAGATCGCGCTGCCGGCCGAGCCCGAGTTCTCGGTCGACTGCAGGCCGGGGATGCGCCGCATCACGTCGCCGATGGCCAGCGCGCCGGTGGCGTCGATCTCGTCCTTCTTCACGATGCTGCGCGCGCCGGCGAAGCTCTTGATGCTGTTCTGCAGCCCGCTGCCGAGCCAGTTGCCGTTGACCTGCACGGACTCGAGCGTGGCGGTGGTGTTGGTGGTGTCGGTGGGGACGGGCGGCGCGTCGGCCTGGGCTTGCGCGCGGGCGCCTGCGGAAAACGTCGCGATGACGGCGGCGACGGCCGCGGCCAGCGTGTGGGGTGTCATGGGTGGGTACTCCGGGAGCCCTGCGAGGGCGCAAGTGCTGGCGGGGCTGCCCACGGCACGGACGGCGGTCCATGCGGGAAAGCGTTGGCTGGCGATGGGAAAAACGATCGACGGCTTGCGCCGTCGCCGGATGATAAATGGGCCCGCGAGCCGGCGGGAGAAGCCGGCCTTTCGCGGCACCTTCAGGCGGCAGGGCGCCGCCTGGAGTCTGCCGGGCTCAGCCGCCGGCGATCACCGACTGATCGGCCACGAGGCGTGTCTCGTGGCGCGCATCGGGGCTCGCGCCGTGCCAGCGCAGCGTCGACGTGCCGGCGGCAGGTGGCCGCGGTGGCAGGCCCTGCGCCGGCGTGCGAGGTGCGGTGGGCGGGGCGGGTTGGCTGCGGTCCTCACGGCGGTCGGATTGCATGCGGGTGCTCCGGGAGTGGATCGACGCCTGCATGGTGGGAGCGCCGGCACCCCAAGTAAAGCGATCTTTATTGGCTTTTGACAGCAATAATGTTGCTGCATGGACATTGCCCTCGCGAAGACCTTCCTCGGCATCGTCGCGGCCGGCAGCTTCGTGCGCGCGGCCGAGCAGCTGCACGTGACGCAGACGGCGGTCAGCGCGCGCGTGCGGGCGCTCGAAGAGGCGGTCGGCGCGACGCTGTTCGTGCGCAGCAAGGCGGGCGCCACGCTGACGCCGGCCGGCGAGCGCTTCGTGCGCTATGCGTCGATGCTGGTGCAGGTGTGGGAGCGGGCGCGCCACCAGGTGGCGGTGCCGCCGGGGCGCGAGGCTGTGCTGGCCATCGGCTGCGAGACCAGCCTGTGGGACCCGCTGCTGATCGACTGGCTGCTGTGGATGCGCGGCGCCGCACCGAAGCTCGCGCTGCGCACCGAGGTCGGGGCCGCGCCCGAATTGCTGGAGCGCGTGGCCAACGGCACGCTGGACATCGCGGTGGTCCATGCGCCGCAGCTGCGGCCGGGCCTGCGCATCGAGCTGCTGATCGAGGAGAAGCTGGTGCTGGTCACCACCCGCAAGGGCCGGCGCAAGATCGACCCCGACGACTACATCTACGTCGACTGGGGGCCCGAGTTCGCGACCCAGCACAGCCTGGCCTTCCCCCAGCTGAGCAATGCGCCGGTGCGCGCCGGGCTCGGTCCGCTGGGCCGCGAGTACGTGCTGGCGGCCGGCGGCTCCGCCTACGTGCGGCTGGCGGTGGTCCGCAAGCACATCGTCAGTCGCCGGCTGCACCGCGTGGCCGGCGCGCCCGAGTTCCTGTACCCGGTGTACGCGATCTTCGCGGAAGAGGCCGATGCCGCCGTCGTGCAGCCCGCGCTCGACGGTCTTCGCCATGCGGCCGGTGCAGGCACACTCGACGTCCATGAATGACGCCTACCTGATCGTCGCCCTCGGCGCCATTGCGGCCGGTTTCGTGCAAGGACTCTCCGGCTTCGGCTTCGGGCTGACCGCGATGTCGTTCTGGGCCTGGTCGCTCGACCCGCGGCTGGCGGCGGTGCTGGCGGTGTTCGGTTCGCTGACGGGCCAGGTCATCGCGGCGGTGACGGTGCGGCGCGGCTTCGACTGGCGGCGGCTGATGCCCTTCCTGCTGGGCGCCGCGGTGGGCGTGCCGGTCGGCGTCGCGATCCTGCCGCTGCTGGACGTGCGGCTGTTCAAGATCGTGCTGGGCACGCTGCTCGTCGTGTGGTGCCCGGCGATGCTGCTGTCCAGCCGCCTGCCGCGCATCCGCTTCGGGGGCCGGCTGGCCGATGGCGTGGTCGGCGGCGTCGGCGGGATGATGGGCGGGCTGGGCGGCTTCACCGGCACCATCCCGACGCTGTGGTGCACGCTGCGCGGCTTCGCGAAGGACGAGCAGCGCGCCATCATCCAGAACTTCAACCTGGCCGCGCTGCTGGTGACGATGGGTGTCTACCTGGCGCGCGGCCTCGTCACGCGCGAGATGCTGCCGATGTTCGCGATCGTCGCGCCGGCGATGCTGATCCCGGTGCTGCTGGGCGCGCGGCTGTATGCCGGCATCTCCGAGGCCGCCTTCCGCCAGCTGGTGCTGTCGCTGCTGACGGCCTCGGGCGTGGCCTTGCTGGCCTCGGGGCTCAGTTCACGCGCGTGACGCGCGGCGCGGGCGGCGCCAGGTTGGGGTGCGCCTTCATGTAGGCGATCAGCGCGTCGATGTCCTTGACCTGGCTGTTGGTGATGTTCTTGCCCTGGGTCACGACGCCGAAGTTGTCGCCCGGGCCCGGGGCCATGAAGCTGTTCAGCGTGACGCGGTAGGTCTTGGCCAGGTCGATCGCGGTGCCGTTCAGCATCATCGAGCCGGTGATCACGCGGTTGCCCTGGCCGTCGGCCGCGCCCGAGGGCTGGGCGGCATCCCACGAGTACGCGAAACCGGCGCTCGGCTGCAGCAGCCGGCCGCAGCCGTTGGCACCGGTCTTGGCGGCGCAGTTGGCGGCTTCCCATTGCTGCTCGAGCAGGCGCTTGAGCTGCGTGCCGGTGAGGTCGACCGTGACCAGCGTGTTCGAGAACGGCGCCACGTCGAGCAGGTTGCCCACCGTCACCTGGCCGCCGTTGGCGAAGATCAGGTCGGCGCGCACGCCACCCGGGTTGATGAAGGCGATGTCGGCCTGCGGGCCGCCGGCCAGGTAGACGTCGGCCATCACGTCGCCCATCGGGCCTTCGGCGGTCTCGTCGCGCGTCGGCGTCGACGAGCCGGCCAGCAGCGCGCGCTTGATGTCGGCAGTGATGCTGCCGGCGACGGTGTTCTTCAGCGTGGCCGTCAGCGCGACGTATTTCTGCACCGAGGCGGCGACCGCGGCGTCGGGCGCGAGCGCCGTCAGGCCGGCCGGCAGCGTGGTGTTCAGGTCGTTGATCACCGGCACGGTGTGCGCCACCTTGGCCATGACGCCGGTGCCGGGCAGCAGTGTCAGGTCGATCTCGGTGACGGCGCTGCCGTAGAAGCCGGTGGAGGTGAGCAGCTTGCCGTTGCGCACGCACACGTACTCCTGGTGCGTGTGGCCGCTGACGACGACGTCGACGTCCTTGCCGAGCGCATCGACGATGGGGACGATCTCGCCGCTCAGGTTCGGGCAGCTGGTGTCGTCCAGCGTGCTGGCGGTGGTCTGGCCGCCCTGGTGGATCAGCACCACCACCGCGGTCACGCCCTGGGCCTTCAGCTTGGCGGCCTCGGTGTTGATGGTGCCGGCCTCGTCGAGGAACTCGAGCCCGGCGACGCCGGTGGAGGTGACGACCGTCGGCGTGGCCTTCAGCGTGAGGCCGATGAAGCCGACCGAGGCGGCGCCGAAGCTCTTGACCCAGGTGGCCGGGAACAGCGTCTGGCCGGTCGCGGTGACCTGGGTGTTGGCCGACAGGTACTTGAACTTCGCGCCGGGGTAGGTGCCGTTGACCAGGCAGGTGTCGGTGCCGGTGACACCGCCGGGGAAGCAGCCGCCGTTCTGGATGCGCAGCAGCTCGTCCTTGCCGTGGTCGAACTCGTGGTTGCCGACCGAGGTGACCTCGAGGCCGACCTGGCCGAGGATGTCGACCGTCGACTCGTCGTGCGTCAGCGAGGACGCGACCGGCGAGGCCGAGATCATGTCGCCCGCGGCGACGACGACGTTGTTCGGGTTCTTCGCCTTCAGCTGCGCGACCAGCGTCGCGAGGTAGGCCGCACCGCCGGTGCGCACCGTGGTGCCGGCCGGGTTGGCGGGGTCCTTCACGATGACCGAGCCGCCGTTGGTGGCGGCCGGCACCTCGAAGTTGCCATGGAAGTCGTTCATCGCGATCAGCTTGACCGAGACCGGCGCGGGGGCCGGCGCCGGGTCGTCGCTGGCGCAGCCGGCCAGCAAGGCAATGAGCGAGGCGAGGCCGGCAACGCGGCGCATGGAGGCGGTGTGTGTCATGGTGTCCCTGGGTTCGTGCGGATTCTTCGATGAGGCGATGACATCGCTGTGACGCTGGGGGCGGCTACAGTGCATGCTTTCCTTCCGCTGCGCCGGTTCGCAAGCTTCATGCCGCTTCGATCGATTTTCACGCTGCTGCTGGCTGCGTTTCTAGGGAGTGCCGCGGATGCGGCGCCGGCCGCCGACAGGCTGGAGCGCATCAAGGCGGCCGCCTTGCAGACGCAGGCGCAGTGCTATCCGCTGATCCACCACGACACCGACGAATTTGCCGACTGCGTGGCGCGCCGGCTGGCCGACCGCAGGATGAAACCGGAAGAGCGCCTGGGCACGCAGTATTTCGGCTGGGTCGGTGCAGTCAATTCGCTGCGCATGGGCATGCCGGGCGCGGTGGAGGCCGCCGGGCGCTTCCTCGGCCCGTTCCGCGCCGGCCAGCGCCGGTTGCACATCAGCGACGACGCGCTGTGCAGCGTGATCCCCGGCGACTGCGTCGCCCGCAATGCGCGGATGCTGCAGATGGAGCGCGAGGCGGGGGCCCGCACCCAGCCCTGATCGCGTTGTAATATTCCATACATCCGCCGTATGGAGTCCGACAAATGGCGACTGGCATCACTCAACACGACGTCTGGGCCGCGAGCGACGCGCTGCTGCTGGCCGGCGAGCGACCCACCATCGAGCGCGTGCGCCGCAAGCTGGGGCGCGGCTCGCCGAACACCGTCAGCCCGTGGCTGGACACCTGGTACAAGCACCTGGGCGGGCGGCTGAAGGATCCGGGGTCGTTCGCGGCGCCGCCGGACGTGCCCGGGCCGGTGCTGCAGGCGGCGCGCTATTTCTGGGAGGCGGCGCTGGCCGAGGCGCGGCGCGACCTCGACGAGCGCGTGCGGGCCGGCCTGGCGGCGGCGGTGGCCAACGTCGAGGCCGAGAAGGAGCGGGCGCGCATCGCCGACGCGGCCGCCTTCGATGCCAGCGGCCGGGCGGTGCGCTTGCGAGCCGAGCTGGCCGAGGCGCGGCGCGAGATCGCCGAGCTGCGCGAGGCTATTGCCCGAACAGGCCCTTCACCACCCCGCCCAGCCCCTTGACCATGCCCGACAGGCTGACGCCCAGGCTTTCGGCCATGCCCGAGGCGATGCGCGTCGCGAGGTTCTCGTTCAGCGAGAACGACGGGTCGTCGAGCCGGCCTTCGAGCGTGAACTTGACGTCGAGCTTGCCTTGCTTCGTCATCGCCGACAGCACCGCCTGGCGCGGCAGGCCGGCGACGGTGCCGAGCGCGCCGTCGCTCGCGAACTCGAGGCCGGTCAGCGTCAGCTTGCCGGGGGCGTGCAGCTTGTTCTTCAGCACCGTGGCGCGGATGTCGAGGTCGGCCGCGCCGCGCCGCACGCCGCTCTCGGCCACCTTCAGCAGGTAGGGCTGCAGCGTGACCATGTCGACGCCGGTGAGGCGGGCGTGGATGTCGGCGTCGCGGGTGGCCGGTGTGTAGTCGCCCGAGATCGCGATGCGGCCGTCGCGCTGCGTGCCCTTGAAGACGGCGTCGAACTGGACCTTCAGCGGCTTGTCGAGCTGCGGCAGCACCAGCGGGCCGACCTGCGCGTCGAGCTGCTGCAGGCTCAGGCGCAGGGCCGGCTGGCGCACCGAGTTGTCGAAGAAGTCGAGCTGCGCGGCGTCCAGCTCGACCTGGCCGATGGTCAGCAGCGGGCTGCTGGCGGCCGGTTCGGCGCTGCGCGGGGCGGCGGCGGGCTTGGGGTCGTGCTTGTCGAGCAGCGCCGGCAGCACGCGGGTGCGGCCATCGCGCGTGCGCAGCACCGACAGGTAGGCGGATTCGACACGCACCGTGGCGATGCGCCACGGTCCGCCGAACAGGCTGCGCAGGTCGGGCGTGACGTGCACGCGGGCGGCGCGCAACTCGTCTTCGGCGGGCCAGCCGGGGGCGCCCTTGATGCGCAGGTCGAGCACCGAGATGCCGGTCCAGCCGGCCTCGATGGCGCCGATGCTGGCACGCGGGCCGAGCGCGGCGACGACCTGCGATTGCAGCTGGCGGGTGGCGATGCGCAGGCCGATGAAGAGCAGCAGCAGCGCGGCGGAAACGGCCGCGGCGAGCAGGGCCAGGCGGCGTCGGGAAGGGGTGAGCGGTGGCATGGGAGCCGCGATCCTACCTGCGGCGCAGCCGGTGTTCTCAGGCGCCGGGCGATGACCCTGGAACGCGTTCGAGGCGCCAGGCGCCGTACAGCGCGACGCAGGCCGTCACGGCGTTGGCGGCCATCTGCTCCCAGGCGTCGTAGCTCCAGGCGTGGACCATCCACAGCCCGCAGACGGCGAGCATCGACAGCCGCAGCGCGCGCCCGGTCATGCAGAACATCGCGTAGGTCGACCACAGCGAGGCGCCGATGACGAAACCGGTGGTCCAGCCGTCCCAGGCCAGCAGGCCCACGACGACAGTGAGCGCGGCGAAGGTGGCCAGCGCGGTGCGACGGGTGCGTTCGCCGCGCTGCAGCGTGGCGGCCGAGGTGGCGGTGCGCCCGGCGCTGACGAGGGTGAGCGCCGCGGCGGCGTTGGCACCGAGCAGCACGTTGTTGAGGGCCCAGAGCAGGCCGGCGACGCCGGATTGCAGGCGCAGCTTCTTTTCGCAGCGGCGCAGCAGCGCGATGACGTTCAGCGCGAGCGCGCACAGGCCGGTGGCGTGGACCAGGAAATCGGAGGCCAGGACAGCGGCGAACATGGCCGTCAGTGTCCGGTCGGGAGGGGCAGGGCGGTCGCGGGAATCGAGGGGGGATGACGGCGTTTCTCGCGGCACGCCTTGCACCTTGTGGAGCCGGCCGCTGTCATCTGACATGCCAGTGGCTTCAAAGGCTGTGCTGTCCTGCGCCTACGCGCCGAATCTGCAGAAAGTAAGGAGCACACGCCCGCCGCTTGTTCCTAGGATCCCGCCACGCGCCCGAGCTGTTGGGGCTCCATCCACCTCTCGCCAGGAACCCAGCTCATGGCACTCCCACGTCCAAGTACCGCCCATCCCCGTGCTGTCGCCACCCAGGCTTCGGCCCTTCGGATGCAACGCTACCGCCGGTGGATCCGCAACGTGCAGCCGCGGCAAAGCGAAGCGCTTTGCTGCATGCTGGCCCACCGCATCGACGGCGAGCTGGCCCACTGCTCGCCGATGCCGCCGGCCTACATGGCCTTCTTCGTCGAAGTGCTCTCGGATCCTTCGCTCTTCGGCCGTACCGGCGCCTGGAACTTTCCCCAGGTCCTCGGGCGCCGGCGGCATGCGCTCACGCTCACCGACTTCAAGCGGCTCGGCAACTGCGTGGTCGACAACTACGTGCGCTATCTCGACGAAGACCTCTGCCTGGCCTTGTGCGACCTGATCGCCCGCTGCTTCCACCTCGAGCATGCCGCGGCACTTCTGGCGCGCCTGAAACTGCTGGAGGCGGGCAAGCCCCCGTCGCTGCAGGGCATCGCCGACGACGGGCTGCGCATCTTCTGGTCGCGCCGCAGCGGCGGCATCCCCGCCGCGTCGCGCAGCTGACGCCCGAGCCCTTACGATGGGGGCCGGTCCATCCCCGGCAAGACGTCTCCATGCCCACCATCCTGTTGACCGGTTTCGAACCCTTCGGCGGCGAAACACTGAACCCCTCGTGGGAAGCGGCCCGCGCGCTGCAAGGCGAAAGCATCGGCGGCGCGGTGCTGGCCGCACGCCGGCTCCCCTGCGTCGTCGACGACGTCACCCCGGCGCTGGTGCAGGCGATCGACGACGTCGACCCGGTCCTCGTGCTGTGCCTCGGCCTGGCCGGCGGCCGGCCCGACGTGTCGCTCGAACGCGTGGCGATCAACATCGTCGATGCGCGCATCCCCGACAACGCGGGGCGGCAACCGATCGACGAACCCGTGGTGGCCGACGGCCCCGCCGCCTACTTCTCGACGCTGCCCATCAAGGCGATGGCGCAGGCGCTGCACCACGGCGGCATCCCCGCATCGATCTCGGCCACCGCCGGCACCTACGTCTGCAACGCCGTCTTCTACGGCCTGGCCCACCACATCGCGACGCGCCGCCCCGCGCTGCGCGGCGGCTTCGTGCACCTGCCCTACCTGCCCGAGATGGCGACACGCCACCGCGGCGCGCCCAGCCTGGCACTGGACACGCTGGTGAAGGCCGTGCGCCTGATGGCCGCCACCGCCCTGGGCACCGGGCGCGACATCAAGCTCGCTGCCGGCGCCACGCACTGAGGGCCGGGCTCAAGGCGGCAGCATCCCCTTGCTGCGGATCGTCGCGGTGCCTTGCTCGCTCGACAGGCTCTTCAAGAACGCCCGCGCCGCGGCCTGGTGCGTGCTGGCGCTGCCCACCGCCGCCGCGTACGTCGTGTAGTTCTGGACCGCCTCGGGCAGCAGGCCGACCAGGTCGACGCCGGCCACCGGCAGGATCTCGCTGACCTGGTGGATCGCGATGTCCGCCTCGCCCGTCACCAGCCGTTCGGCCACCAGCCCGCCCGCGACCAGCACCGCCTTCGCATGCACCGCGTCGGCAACGCCCAGGCGCGTGAACAGCCCGTCCAGGTAGATGCCGCTGGAGCCGCCCGACGCCGGGTCGATGTAGGCCACCTTGCGTGCATCCACCAGCGCCCGCTTGAATTCGTCGACCGTGCCGATCGCCGGCTTCGGCGCACCGGCCTTCACCGCCACGCCGATCGCCACGCGGGCCAGCGTCGCCACGCTGTCGGGCGACACCTTGCCGTCCTTGGCCAGCGCCTGCAGCCCGGCCGGCGTCAGCACCAGCACGTCGAAGGCCTCGCCGTCGGCCACGCGTTTCGCGACCGCGCCGGCGGTGTCGTTGACCACGGTGACGCTGTGGCCGGTGCTCGCCTCGAAGGGCGGCACCATCGCCAGCACCACCTGCTTGAAGGCGCCGGCGGTCAGCACCTTCAGCGTGTCGGCATGCACCGGGCACGCGATGACGATCCATGACAGAAACAGGGCACAAGCGCGCATCGCAAACCTCCTGGAAGTTGATTCAATCGCAGACGGCACGCATGCTAAGGCGCGCGTGTCCACCACTGGTCGTCGAAGTGCCCGCGCAGCCAGCCGATCAGCGCGCTCACCTTGCCGGGCACCAGCCGCGGCGACGGGAACACCGCGTGGATCTCCTGCGAGGGCAAGGTCCATGCCGCCAGCACCGGCCGCACCGCGCCGGCGCTCACCGACGCATGCGCCACATACCAGGGCAGGGCGGCCACGCCCAGGCCGGCACGCGCGGCCGCCAGCAGGGCCGACAGGTTGTTCGAGCGCAGCGGCCCCTGCACCGGCACCTGCAGCGCCTCGCCATCAGGGCCGACGAAGCGCCAGCGTTCATCGCCCTGCACGGTGCTGTAGATCAGCGCCGCGTGCGTGGCCATCTCGCCGGGATGGGCCGGCGTGCCGTGCGCATCCAGGTAGCCGGGCGAGGCCACGACCACCCACGGGTTCACGCCCAGCCAGCTCGCGCCCAGCGATGAATCGGCCAGTTGCCCCATGCGGATCGCGACGTCGACGCCTTGCTCCACCAAGTTGACGTAGCGGTCGTCGAAGCTCAGGTCGACCTGCAACTCCGGATGCTCGCGCATGAAGTCGATCATCAGCGGCACCAGCACGCGCCGGCCGAAGGCCACCGAGGTGCTCAGCCGCAGCTGGCCGCGGATGCCCGACTGCTGCAGGTTCGCCAGGTTGTCGGCCTCCTCCAGCTCGCGCGTGATCACCAGGCACTTCTGGTAGTACAGCGAGCCGATCTCGGTCGGCGTCACGCCGCGCGTGCTGCGGTGGAACAGGCGCGCGCCCAGCCGCTGCTCGAGCGCGGCCACGTGCTTGGTGGCGGTCGGCTGCGTGATGCCGAGGTCGGCCGAGGCCTTGCTGAACGAGCCGGTCTCGACCACGCGGATGAAGAGCTGCAACCCCTGCAATCGGTCCATCGGCCGACTGTAGGGCCAACACGCGGCGGCATTCCGACGCGGAATATCACATATCCCCTCACTTGGCTTCACGCAGTGCGGCGCGGCGGCGAGCATCCGCCCCACAAGACAAGGAGACCCCCATGGCGAAGATGAGAGCGGCGATGGCCGCGGTGCTGGTGATGGAGAAGGAAGGCATCTCGCAGGCCTTCGGCATCCCGGGAGCGGCCATCAACCCGCTGTACGCCGCGCTGCGCGAACGCGGCAGCATCGCCCACGTGCTGGCGCGCCACGTCGAGGGCGCCTCCCACATGGCCGAGGGCTACACCCGGGCCCGCGCCGGCAACATCGGCGTGTGCATCGGCACCTCGGGCCCGGCCGGCACCGACATGATCACCGGGCTGTATTCGGCGCAGGCCGACAGCATCCCGATCCTGTGCATCACCGGCCAGGCGCCGCGCGCACGGCTCTACAAGGAAGACTTCCAGGCGGTGGACATCGAGTCCATCTCGAAGCCGGTCACCAAGTGGTCGGTCACGGTGCGCGAGCCGGCCCAGGTGCCGCGCGCCTTCCAGCAGGCCTTCCACCTGATGCGCTCGGGTCGCCCGGGCCCGGTGCTGATCGACCTGCCGTTCGACGTGCAGATGGCAGAGATCGAGTTCGACATCGACACCTACTCGCCGCTGCCGGTCTACAAGCCGGCCGCGACGCGCGCCCAGGTCGAGAAGGCGCTCGACATGCTGCTGGCCGCCGACAAGCCGCTGATCGTGGCCGGCGGCGGCATCATCAACGCCGACGCCAGCGCGCAGCTGGTGGAGTTTGCCGAACTGGTCGGCGTGCCGGTGATCCCCACGCTGATGGGCTGGGGCACCATCCCCGACGACCATGCGCTGATGGCCGGCATGTGCGGGCTGCAGACCAGCCACCGCTACGGCAACGCGACGCTGCTCGCCAGCGATTTCGTGCTGGGCATCGGCAACCGCTGGGCGAACCGCCACACCGGCTCGACCGAGGTCTATTGCAAGGGCCGCAAGTTCGTCCACGTCGACATCGAGCCGACGCAGATCGGCCGCGTCTTCGCGCCCGACTACGGCATCGTCTCCGATGCGCGCGCCGCGCTGGCGCTGTTCATCGAGGTGGCCCGCGAGCGCCGGGCCGCCGGCACGCTGCGCGACTACCGCGAGTGGGCGTCGCGCTGCGCCGAGCGCAAGCGCCTGATGCTGCGCCAGTCGCACTTCGAGCAGGTGCCGATGAAGCCGATGCGCGTCTACGAAGAGATGAACAAGGTGTTCGGCCGCGACACCATCTACGTCAGCACCATCGGGCTGTCGCAGATCGCCGGCGCGCAGTTCCTGCACGTCTACGGCCCACGCCAGTGGATCAACTGCGGGCAGGCCGGCCCGCTGGGCTGGACGGTGCCGGCGGCGCTGGGCGTGGTGGCCGCCGACCCGACGCGCACCGTGGTCGGCCTGGCCGGCGACTACGACTTCCAATTCCTGATCGAGGAGCTGGCGGTGGGGGCGCAGTTCCGCCTGCCCTACGTGCAGGTGCTGGTGAACAACGCCTACCTCGGGCTGATCCGCCAGGCGCAGCGCGGCTTCGACATGGATTTCTGCGTGCAGCTGTCGTTCGAGAACCAGAACATGCCGGAAAGCGACGGCGCGCTGCGCGGCTACGGCGTCGACCACGTTGCGGTGGTCGAAGGCCTGGGCTGCAAGGCGCTGCGCGTGACCGATCCCGAGAAGATCCAGGAGGCCTTGCGCACCGCGCAGGCGATGGCCGCGACGCACCGCGTGCCGGTGGTCGTCGAATGCATCCTCGAACGCGTGACCAACATCGCGATGGGCACCGAGATCGACAAGATCAACGAGTTCGAGCCCATCGACTGCCGCCACCCGCAGGGCCAGGAAGGTCTCGAGACCGCCGGCCTGCTCGACTGACCCCGAGGACACGCCATGCCACGCTTCGCCGCCAACCTGACGATGCTGTTCAACGAAGTCCCGTTCCTCGACCGTTTCGAGCGCGCCGCCAAGGCGGGCTTCAAGGCGGTGGAGTTCCTGTTCCCCTACGCCTGGCCGGCCGAGGAGATCAAGGCCCGGCTCGACGCCAACGGGCTGGAGCTGGTGCTGCACAACCTGCCGGCCGGCAACTGGGATGCCGGCGAGCGCGGCATCGCCTGCCTGCCCGACCGCGTGGCCGAGTTCCAGCTCGGCGTCACGCGCGCGATCGAGTATGCGACGGCGCTCGGCGTGCGCCAGGTCAACTGCCTGGCCGGCAAGGTACCGGGCAACTTCGCGAGCGGCCTGGTGCAGCGCACCTTCGTCGACAACCTGCGCTTCGCCGCGCCGGTGCTCAAGCGCGCCGGCCTCACGCTGCTGATCGAGCCGATCAACGTGCTCGACATCCCCGGCTTCCACCTGAGCCGCACGCAGCAGGCGCTGGAGGTGATGGACGAGGTCGGGGCCGACAACGTGCTGCTGCAGTACGACATCTACCACGCGCAGCGCACCGAGGGCGAGCTGGCCGCGACGCTGGCGCGCTGCCTGCCGCGCATCGGCCATGTCCAGCTGGCCGACAACCCGGGCCGCCACGAGCCCGGCACCGGCGAGATCAACTACGGCTACCTGCTGGCCCACCTCGACCGCATCGGCTACCGCGGCTGGGTGGGCTGCGAATACAAGCCGGCCACCACCACCGAGGCGGGCCTGGACTGGCTCCAGCGCCTGGCGATCTGATTCCCTTCCTGCAGGAGCTTCCGCATGACCTCTCATCCCCTCAAGCTCGGCTTCATCGGCCTGGGCATCATGGGCGCGCCGATGGCCGGCCACCTGATCCGCGCCGGCCACCAGCTCTTCGTGCACACGATCGGCAAGCTGCCGCCGGCGCTGGCGGAGTCGTCGGCGACGATCTGCCTGACCTCGCGCGGCGTGGCCGAGCGGGCCGACATCGTCTTCATCATGGTGCCGGACACGCCGGACGTCGAGAAGGTGCTGTTCGACGAGAGCGGCGTGGCCGCCGGGCTGTCGAAGGGCAAGATCGTCGTCGACATGAGCTCGATCTCGCCGATCGCCACCAAGGACTTCGCGCAGAGGATCAAGGCGGCCGGCTGCGAGTACCTGGACGCGCCGGTGTCGGGCGGCGAGGTGGGCGCGAAGAACGCCACGCTGTCCATCATGGTCGGCGGTGCGCAGGCCACCTTCGACCGCGTCAAGCCGCTGTTCGAGCTGATGGGCAAGAACATCACGCGCGTCGGCGGCAACGGCGACGGCCAGACCGCGAAGGTGGCCAACCAGATCATCGTCGCGCTGACGATCGAGGCGGTCGGCGAGGCGCTGCTGCTGGCGTCGCGGGCCGGTGCCGACCCGGCGCGCGTGCGCGAGGCGCTGATGGGCGGCTTCGCGTCGTCGAAGATCCTCGAGGTGCATGGCGACCGCATGGTCAAGCGCAGCTTCGACCCGGGCTTTCGCATCGAGCTGCACCAGAAGGACCTGAACCTGGCGCTCGGCACCGCGCGCGCGCTCGGCGTTTCGCTGCCCAACACCGCCACCGCGCAGGAGCTGTTCAATTCATGCGCGGCGCATGGCGGCAAGGCCTGGGACCACTCGGCGATGGTGAAGGCGCTGGAGACGCTGGCGAACCACGAGATCGGGCAACCGGTATCGTGAAATGTGCGCTTGAAAGGGGTTTAGGGTAAACCCTATAATTGGTGCTTCGATCATCAAACGACCCGGAGCACCCCATGAACAACCAAGCCATCACCTCGAAGTCGATCGACGCGCTGCGCACCGAAGAAACCGTGCGTGACCTGATCGCCGCGATGCCCATCGTGATCTTCGTCAAGGCCCTGCGCGCTGCATTCAGCCGCGGCTGATCCGACAAGATTCCCAAGAAAGCGGCCCCTTCCCGGGGCCGCTTTTTTTCATTCAGGCGTGCGCGGGCACGATCTGCGAGATCAACGGCGCCCCGTCGCGCAGCAGGAAGTCCTTGAAGGCCTGCGCCACCGGCGGCAGCCGCTTGTTGCGCCGCTGCACCACGTACCAGTTCAGCATCAGCGGGAAGCCCTCGACGTCGAGCACCCGCAGGCTGCCGCCCTTCAGCTCCTGGCTGATGGTGTGCGCCGACAGGAAGCTGATGCCCATGCCGGCGATCACCGCCTGCTTGATGGTCTCGGTGCTGCGGATCTCCATCGCCACGTGCAGCTCGCCCAGGTCGCCGCCGAAACCTTCCTCCATCGAGTGCCAGGTGTCCGAGCCCTTCTCGCGCACCACGAAGTTCTCGCGCATCAGCGCGTCGCGGGCAATCTGCTTCACGCCGACCAGCGGGTGGCTCGGCGCCGCGACGATCACGTAGGGGTGCGGCGCGAAGGCCTCGTGCACCGTGTCCAGGTCGACCGGCGGCCGCACCATGATGGCCAGGTCGGTCAGGTTGTCGGCGATGTGGGTCAGCAGGCCTTCGCGGTTGTGCACCGTGAAGTTCAGCGTCACGCCGCTGTGGCGGCCGGCAAACTCCACCAGCAGCCGCGGGAAGAAGTAGTCCCCGGCGCTGATCACGCCGACGTTCAGCTTGCCGCCCGACACGCCGCGGAACTGCGTCATCGCGTACTCGGCCGCCTCGAACTGCTGGATGATGCAGCGGCTGATCTGCAGCAGCTCGCTGCCGGCGGGCGTCAGGTAGATCTTCTTGCCGAACTGCTCGAACAGCGCGTTGCCGGCATGCTCTTCCAGCTTGCCCACCTGCGTCGACACCGCGGGCTGCGTCAGGTGCAACTCCTCCGCCGCGCGCGAGAAGCTCAGCAGCCGTGCGACCGATTCGAACACCTTCAGCTGGCGCAACGTCGCATTCTTCATCCGTCGGCCGCGATGCGTGCAACGTGCAGCAGGTTGGTCGTGCCCGACTGGCCGAACGGCAGGCCCGCCACCACGACCACGTCATCGCCGGGTTGCGCAAAGCCCTCGCTGCGCGCCGCCGCCGTCGCGCGCGCGATCATCTGGTCGACGTCGCTCACGCCGTCGATGCGCACCGCGTGCACGCCCCAGGCCATCGCCAGCCGACGCGCGGTGACGATGTCCGGCGTCAGGCTCAGGATCATCGGCACCGCCGGCCGCTCGCGCGCGGCGCGCAGGCTGGTGAAGCCCGACGAGGTGTAGGTCACGGTGACGGCCGCCGAGAGCAGGGCGGCCACCTGGCGCAGCGCGGCGCACACCGCATCGGCCGTGGTCGACTGCGCCGGCGTGTGCGTCGCATCGATGCCCTGGCGATACGACGCGCCGCCCTCGGCCTGCACGACGATGCGGTCCATCATCGCCACCGCCTCCAGCGGGTGCTTGCCCGAGGCCGACTCCGCGGACAGCATCACCGCGTCGACCCCGTCGTAGATCGCGGTCGCGACGTCGGACACCTCGGCCCGCGTCGGCACCGGCGACGAAATCATCGACTCCAGCATCTGCGTGGCCACCACCACCGGCTTGCCCTGGCGGCGGCACGACGCGACGATCATCCGCTGCAGCTCCGGCACCTGCTCGGGCGGCAGCTCGACGCCGAGGTCGCCGCGCGCGACCATGATGCCGTCGCACAGCCGGACGATCTCGTCCAGGTGCTCGATGGCGGCCGGCTTCTCCAGCTTGGCCATGATCCACGCGCGGTCGCCGACCAGCGCGCGCGCCTCGGTGATGTCCTGCGGCCGCTGCACGAACGACAGCGCGACCCAGTCGACGCCCATCGCGAGGCCGAACGCCAGGTCGTCGCGGTCCTTCGGCGTCAGCGGCGAGATCGGCAGCACCACGCTCGGCACGTTGACGCCCTTGCGGTCCGAGACCGGCCCGCCCACCAGCACGGTGGTCTCGGCGAAATCCGCCCCATGCCGGTCGACGCGCAGCCGCAGCTTGCCGTCGTCCAGCAGCAGCTCGGTGCCGGCCTGCAGCGCCGCGAAGATCTCCGGGTGCGGCAGCGGGGCGCGCGTCGCGTCGCCCGGCGTCTTGTCCATGTCGAGACGGAAGCGCGTTCCGGCCGCCAGCTGCGCGCGGCCGCCGTCGAAGCTGCCCAGGCGCAGCTTCGGCCCCTGCAGGTCGAGCAGCACGCCGATCGGCCGGCCGACCTCTTTCTCCAGTGCGCGGATCATCTCCAGCCGCCGTGCATGGTCGGCCTGCGTGCCGTGGCTGAAGTTGAGGCGGAACACGTCGACGCCGCGCTCGAACAGCGCGCGGATGCCCGGTGCGTCGGCGGTGGCGGGGCCGAGGGTGGCGACGATCTTGGCGCTGCGCGAGCGTTTCATGGCTCAGGCCTGGGCCATCTCGTGCAGCCGCACCTGGCCGCGCTGGTCCTGCATCGTGCGGGCGAGCAGCTTGACCAGCGAGTACACGGTGTCGATGTGCGGCGTCGGGGTGTCGGTCAGGCGCGCCAGCTCGACCACCGCGCCGACCAGCGCGTCGATCTCCGGCGCGCGTCCGGCCTCCACGTCCTGCAGCATCGAGGTCTTGTGCTTGCCGACCTTCTCGGCGCCGGCGATGCGCTTCTCGAGCGACACGCGGAACTCGATGCCCAGCTTGTGCGCCACCGCCTGCGCCTCGCGCATCATCGCGGCGGCCAGGTCGCGCGACGGCGGGTACTGGCAGATGTCGACCAGCGTCGAATGCGACAGGCTGCTGATCGGGTTGAAGGTCAGGTTGCCCCACAGCTTGAGCCAGATCTCGGCGCGCACGTCCTCCAGCACCGGCGCCTTGAAGCCGGCGTTGCCGAAGCAGGCCGACACCTTGTTGACGCGCTCGCTGCTCGAGCCGTCCAGCTCGCCGACCGGCAGCCGCTCGCCCTCGATGTGCTTGACGAAGCCCGGTGCGACCAGCTCGGACGCCGGGTAGACCACGCAGCCGATCACGCGGTCGGCCGGGATCAGGTCGGCCAGCGTGCCCTGCGGGTCGACGCTGCGCACGCGGCTGCCTTCGAGCGGGCCGCCGTGCTTGTGGAAATACCAGTACGGGATGCCGTTCTGCATCGTGACGACCACGGTCTGCGGGCCGAACAGCTTGTGCACCTCGGGCGCCACCGCCTCGACCTGGTGCGCCTTCATCGCGAGGATCACCATGTCCTGCGGGCCGGCCTGCCCGTAGTTGTCGGTGGCGCTGACGTTGCGCGTCACGTGGTGCCACGCGTCCGGGGCGGTCAGCTTGATGCCGTTGCTGCGGATCGCGTCGAGGTTGGCACCGCGCACGATGAAGGTCACGTCTTCGCCGGCCAGTGCGAGCTTGGCGCCGACCAGGCCGCCGATGGCGCCTGCTCCGATGACTGCAATCTTCATGGGATTCTCCAGTGGTTTGATCAGTCGTACCGGTTGCTGAGCCTGCCGATGCCGCCGATCTCGACCTCGACCGTGCTGCCCGGCTTCATCGAGCCGACGCCGATCGAGGTGCCGCACAGGATCACGTCGCCGGGGTGCAGCGTCATGTCGTGCGAGATCAGGCTGACCAGCTGCTGCACCGGGAAGCGCATGTCGCTGATCGGGTAGTCCTGGCGCAGCTCGCCGTTCAGCCAGGTGCGCACCGACAGCGTCGCCGGGTCGAGGCCGGTGGCCACCACCGGGCCCATCGGGCAGAAGGTGTCGAAGCCCTTGGCCCGCACCCATTGCGCGAACGACGCGTCGCGGTTCAGGATGTCGGCCACCGTCACGTCGTTGGCGCAGGTGTAGCCGAAGACATGCTCCAGCGCCCGCTCGAGCGGCACCGCGGTGCTCGTCTTGCCGATCACGATGCCGAGCTCGCCCTCGAACACCACCTTGCCGTCGCACAGCGGCTTGCGGATCGCGCCGCGGTGGTGGAACCACGAGTTCGGCGCCTTCAGCAGGTACAGCGGCTCGGCCGGCACCGGCAGCTTCAGCTTCTCGCCGAGTGCGTGGAAGTTGTTCCACAGCGCGATCACCTTGGTCGGCTGGACCGGCGCGCGCAGGTCGACGTCCGACCACGGCCAGGTGGCGCCGGTGGCGGCCGAGTGGCCGAACATGTCGCCCTCGTGCTCGTGCACGCGATCGCCCTGCAGCGTGCCGAAGCGCAGCCTGCCGGCGTGTTCGAAGCGGACCCAGTGTTGTTGCATGTCGTTCAGTCGAGGCTCAGGCATTCGGGACTCGCCACGCGGGCGAGCAGGGTGCCGACGTCGCCCGGGTGGCGCGCGACGCGGATGCCGCACTGCGCCAGCACCGAGAGCTTGGCGTTGGCGGTGACGCTGCCGCGGCCGGCGGGGGCAGTGACGCCGGCGATGAAGCCGATCACCGGCTTGCGCATGTGCTCGTGCACCCAGTGCGCGCACTGCTCCTCGGCATCGCCGCCGATCTCGCCGACCACCAGCACCGCGTCGGTGTCGGGATCGTCATTGAACATCTTCAGAACGTCGATGTGCGTGAGGCCGCCGACCGGGTCGCTGCCCAGGCCGACGACGGTGGACTGCCCGAGCCCGGCCGCGCCGAGCTGGCTCACCGCTTCGTAGGTCAGCGCGCCCGAACTCGACAGCACGCCGATGCGGCCGGGCCGGTGGATCGGTCCCGGCATGATGCCGACCTTGAGCTCGCCCGGCGTGATCACCCCCGGGCTGCTCGGGCCGAGCAGCGCCGTCGGGCTGCCCTGCATGCGGTGGCGGGTGCGGATCATGTCGCGCACCGGGATGCCCTGGGTGATGCAGACGACGAGCTCGATGCCGGCGTCCACCGCCTCGTCGATGGCGGCCGCGGCGAAAGCCGGCGGCACGTAGATCACCGACACGGTGGCGCCGGTGTGCCGCCGGGCCTCGCGCACGCTGCCGAACACCGGCAGCCCGACGCAGGTCTCGCCGGCCTTGCGCGGGTTCACGCCGCCGACGAAGCACTGGGCGCCGTGCGCATGGTCGAGGCAGGCGGCGGTGTGGAACTGCCCGGCCCGGCCGGTCAGGCCCTGCGTGATGACGCGGCTGTGGCGGTCGACGAGGATGGCCATGTCAATGCCGACGCAAGGCGGCCGACGCGGCGGCGACCACGGCCTTGCCGGCGGCATCGGCCAGGCTGATGGCGCCGATGACGGGCAGGCCCGACTGCGCGAGCAGCGTGCGGCCCAGTTCCTCGTGCGTGCCCTGCATGCGCACCACCAGCGGCACGCCGGGGCGGGCATGCCGCGCGGCCTCGATCACGCCGTGCGCGATCACGTCGCAGCGCACCAGGCCGCCGAACACGTTGACCAGCACGACCTGCAGGTCCGGGTTGCGCAGCATCGGTTTCAAGGCCTGCGCCACCTTGGCCGCCGTCGCGCGGCTGCCGACGTCGAGGAAGGTGGCGGGCGTGCCGCCGTACAGCTTGATGACGTCCAGCGTGGCCATCGCAAGGCCGCGGCCGTTGACCAGGCAGCCGATGTTGCCGTACAGCGGGATGCCGGCGAGGTCGAACTTCGCGCAGCCGCCGTCCGGCAGCTCGCCCGCGTCGGCGTCGCCGGATTCGCGCATCGCGGCGATCTCGGGCTGGCGGAAGAGGGCGTTCGGATCGAAGCGAAAACTGGCGTCGAGCGCGAGCACGCGGCCGTCGGTGGTCAGCACCAGCGGATCGATCTCGGCGCGCGAGGCATCGCGTTCGTCGAATGCGCGGTAGAGGTTGCGCAGGAAATCGCGTGCCTCGGGGATGGCCTTTTCCGGGATGCCGAGGCGGCGCGCGATGTCGTCGGCCTCGGCCGTCTTCAGGCCGGTGCCCGGGTCGATCAGCACCTGGTGGGTACCGCCCGTGCCGCCCTGGCCACAGGCCGACAGCGCGACGCGCTGCGACCTGCGGTCGACCATCAGCTTCACCTGGAACGCCTTGCGGATCTCCGCCCCTTGCTCCACCAGCAGTCGCCTGACGACGCGGCCGGCCGGGCCGGTGTGCGGCGTCACCAGGGTCGTGTCGAGCATGTCGGCGGCATGCCGGTGAACTTCGGAAAGCGATTTGGCGAGTTTCACGCCGCCGGCTTTCGAACGCCCGCCGGCATGGATCTGCGCCTTCACCATCCAGGATTTTCCGCCGAGCCGGCGCGCCACCTCGACGGCTTCGTCGGGGGATTGGCAGGGAAACCCGCGCGGCGTGGCCGCACCGTATTTCCGCAGTATCGCCTTGCCCTGGAATTCATGGATGTTCATGACGGTTTCCGTTGGCCGCGGGCCTCAGGCGCCGAGTTCGCCGTCGAGCGCACGCGCCCAGTCGAAATGGCAGGGGCGGGCCGATTGCGGCACGGTGCCACGCTTGCGGTGCTCGGTCTTCTTCTGCTGGATCAGCTCGATCAGGAACGGCTCGTCATAGGCCGTCAGCAGGTGCGGCTGCTGCGTGCGCAGGTAATGCTGGATCTGGTCGCCGGCATTCTCGTTGCGGCTGATCAATTCCAGGTAGGTGTCGCGATCCCAATACCAGCGGAAACCGAGGTCGTAGAACGCCGCGTTGTACGCGTTGAGTTCCATTTCATCGTGGCGGTACTGGATGGGCAATTCGTCGATCATGGCGAGCTCCTCGAAAAAGAATGTCGGCATGATGAGAATCTAGATTCTGCGATCAATAATTGATAGTCAAACTATTTTATTGAATGCATTTGCGATCGGTTATGGATCGCGGACCCACGGCCTCAGATGACGCGCTCCGCGCGCAGCATCGCGACGTCGTCGGCGCTGTAGCCCAGCTCGCGCAGCACTTCGTCGGTGTGCTCGCCCAGCAGCGGCGAGCGCGTCACCTCGGTCGAGCTGTCCGACATCTTGATCGGGTTGCCCACCGTCAGGTACTTCCCGCGCTCGGGATGGTCGACCTCGACGATGGTGCCGCTCTTGCGCAGCGATTCGTCGGCGGCGATCTCCTTCATCGACAGGATCGGGCCGCACGGGATGTCGTACTGGTTCAGGATGTCCATCGCCTCGTACTTGTCCAGCGTCATCGTCCACTGCTCGATGCGCTTGAAGATCGGCTTCAGGTGGAGCAGCCGCGCCTGCGGCGTCGCATACGCCGGGTCGTCGATCCAGCTGGGCTCGCCGATCACCTTGCACACCGCCGGCCACACCGCCGCCTGCGTGATGAAGTAGATGTAGGCGTTCGGGTCGGTCTCCCAGCCCTTGCATTTCAGGATCGAGCCCGGCTGGCCGCCGCCCGACGCGTTGCCTGCGCGCGGCACCGCATCGCCGAACTTGCTGTCGGGGTACTGCGGGTACTCCTGCAGCACGCCGGCACGCTCCAGGCGCTGCTGGTCGCGCAGCTTCACGCGGCACAGGTTCAGCACCGCGTCCTGCATCGGCGCCAGCACCTGCTGGCCGCGGCCGGTGCTGTTGCGCTGGTACAGCGCGGCCAAGATGCCCAGCGCCAGGTGCAGCCCGGTGCCGCTGTCGCCGATCTGCGCGCCGGTGACGACCGGCGGGCCGTCGTCGAAGCCGGTGGTCGATGCGGCGCCGCCGGCGCATTGCGCGACGTTCTCGTAGACCTTGCACTCGGCGTACTTGCCGGGCCCGAAGCCCTTGACCGACGCGACGATCATGCGCGGGTTCAGCTTCTGGATGTGGGCCCAGGTGACGCCCATGCGCTCGAGCGCGCCGGGCGCGAAGTTCTCGACCAGCACGTCGCATTTCTTGATCAGCGTGTCCAGCACCTGGCGGCCCTTGGCCGTCTTGGTGTCCAGCGTGATCGAGCGCTTGTTGTGGTTGAGCATCGTGAAGTAGAGGCTGTCGACGCCGGGGATGTCGCGCAGCTGGCCGCGCGTCGCATCGCCTTCGCCGGCGCGCTCGACCTTGATCACGTCGGCGCCGAACCAGGCCAACAGCTGGGTGCAGGTGGGGCCCGACTGCACGTGCGTGAAGTCGAGGACGCGGACCCCGTCCAGTGCCTTGCTCATGGAACCATGTCTCCTGTTGTGGCGCGCAGCTCTTCTCTTCAGGCCGAGATGTCGGTCGATGACGTCCGCGCTTCGAGTTCGGCGAGCCGCTTGCGCAGCCCGCGTTCCTCGTTGAAGCGTATGGTCTCATCCCGGATCACGGCCGCGATCGCGGTGGGTTTTCCGTCGGCCGAGCGCAGCATCGCCACCGTGAAGGCGATCGACATCGCGCGCCCGTCCTTGTCCACCGCCGGCACCTTCAGCAGGTCGGTGCCGTACTTGGTGATGCCCGTGTGCATCGTCTTCTCGTAGCCCTCCCAGTGGCGCTTGCGCAGCCGCTCGGGAATGATCAGGTCGAGCGACTGCCCCAGGGCCTCGGCCTGCGTGAAGCCGAACATGCGCTCGCACGCCGGGTTCCACAACGTGATCGCGCCGGCGGCGTCGGTCACGACGATCGCATCGCCGATGGCGCCCACCAGTTGCTCGAAATCGACGGCGGCCATGGCGTTCACACCGCCTTCGCGGCGCGCAGTTCCTTGATCTGCGATCCGCTGTAGCCCAGGCCCGCCAGCACCTCGTCGGTGTGCTCGCCCAGCAGCGGCGATGCGGTGATCGTCGGCTTCATGTCGGAGAACTTGATCGGGCTGCCCACCGTCAGGTAGGTGCCGCGCTCCTTGTGCGGCACCTCGGTGATGGTGCCGCTCGCGCGCAGAGACGGGTCGTTGGCCAGCTCCTTCATCGTCAGCACCGGCGCGCACGGGATGTCGAACTTGCGCAGGATGTCGACCGCCTCGAACTTGGTCTTGTCGGCCAGCCAGGTCTCGATGGTGGCGAAGATCTCGGTGATGTGCGGCTGGCGCGCCTTGGCCGTCATGTAGTTGGGGTCGGTGATCCATTCCGGCTTGCCGATCGCCTTGCAGATCGGTTCCCAGGCATGGCCCTGGATCGTGAAGTAGATGTAGGCGTTCGGGTCGGTCTCCCAGCCCTTGCACTTGAGCACCCAGCCCGGCTGGCCGCCGCCGCCGGCGTTGCCGCCGCGCGGCACCACGTCGCTGAAGGTGCCGTGCGGGTATTGTGGGTACTCCTCGAGGAAGCCCAGGCGGTCCAGGCGCTGCTGGTCGCGCAGCTTGACGCGGCACAGGTTCAGCACGCTGTCCTGCATCGATACCGCGACGCGCTGGCCGCGGCCGGTCTGCTGGCGGCCGATGATGGCCGTCAGGATGCCGATCGCCAGGTGCATGCCGGTGTTGCTGTCGCCGAGCGCGGCGGCGCTGACGGTGGGCGGGCCGTCCCAGAAGCCGGTGGTCGAGGCCGCGCCGCCGGCGCACTGCGCGACGTTCTCGTAGACCTTCAGGTCATCGTAGTGGTGGCCGTCGCTGAAGCCCTTGACCGACGCGACGATCATCTTCGGGTTCAGCTCGCTGATGCGTTCCCAGGTGAAGCCCATGCGGTCGAGCGCGCCGGGGCCGAAGTTCTCGACCAGCACGTCGCTCTGGCGGATCAGCGTCTCCAGCACCTGCTTGCCCTCGGGCGTCTTGGTGTCCAGCGTCAACGAACGCTTGTTGCTGTTGAGCATCGTGAAGTACAGCGCGTCGACGTCGGGGATGTCGCGCAGCTGGCTGCGCGTCACGTCGCCGGAGCCGGGGCGCTCGACCTTGATCACGTCGGCGCCGAACCAGGCCAGCATCTGGGTGCAGGCGGGACCGGCCTGCACGTGGGTGAAGTCGATGATCTTGATGCCGGCAAGCGGCAGGGATTTGGTGCTCATGTGGTCGTTGCTCCTGGTGGACTCTGCGATTACTTCTTGGCTGCGCTCTGGGGATTCAGGTTCGTCAGGCGGCCGCTCTCGGTGCCCGCCGTCTCATCGATGACGGCGTTGATGACGGTCGGCTTGCCGGAGGCGATGGCCTCGGTCAGCGCACTGGCCAGTTCCTCGGGGGTGGTGGCGTTGAAGCCGATGCCGCCGAAGGCCTCGATCATCTTGTCGTAGCGCGCGCCCTTGACGAACACCGTGGGCGCGACGTCCTTGCCGCCGGTCGGGTTCACGTCGGTGCCGCGGTAGACGCCGTTGTTGTTGAAGATCACGGTGCACACCGGCAGCTGGTAGCGGCAGATGGTTTCCAGCTCCATGCCGCTGAAGCCGAAGGCGCTGTCGCCTTCGATCGCGACCACCGGCTTGCCGCTGACGACGGCCGCGCCGATCGCATAGCCCATGCCGATGCCCATGATCCCCCAGGTGCCGGAATCGAAGCGCTTGCGCGGCTGGTACTGGTCGATGATGCTGCGCGCGTAGTCGAGCGTGTTGGCGCCCTCGTTGACCAGGTTGATGTCCGGGTGCAGCTTCAGCACGTCGCGGATCGAACGCAGCGCGCTGTGGAAGTTCATCGGCGACGGGTTCTGCGCCAGCGTCGCGGCCATCTTGGACAGGTTCTTGTCCTTGCGCTCGGCGATCGCGCCGATCCATTCGGCCGACGGCTTCGGGAAGTTCGGACCCAGGCCCGCCAGCAGCGCCGACACGCAGGAGCCGATGTCGCCGATCACCGGGGCTGCGATGGCCACGTTGCTGTCGATCTCGGTCGGCGAGATGTCGACCTGGATGAACTGCTTGGCCAGCGGCGCGCCCCAGGTCTTGCCCTTGCCGTGCGACAGCAGCCAGTTCAGGCGCGCGCCGACCAGCACCACCACGTCGGCCTCGGCCAGCACGAACGAGCGCGCCGCGGAGGCCGACTGCGCATGCGTGTCGGGCAGCAGGCCCTTGGCCATCGACATCGGCAAGTAGGGGATGCCGGTCTTCTCGACGAAGGCGCGGATGTCGGCATCGGCCTGCGCGTAGGCCGCGCCCTTGCCGAGCAGGATCAGCGGCCGCTTCGCGCCCTTCAGCACGTCCAGCGCGCGCTGCACCGAGTCGGGTGCCGGCAGCTGGCGCGGCGCTGCATCGATCACGCGCACCAGCGACTTGCGGCCTTGCACCGCGTCCATCGTCTGCGCCAGCAGCTTGGCCGGCAGGTCCAGGTAGACACCGCCCGGGCGGCCCGACACGGCCGCGCGGATCGCGCGTGCCACGGCGATGCCGATGTCTTCGGCATGCAGGACGCGGTAGGCCGCCTTGGCGTACGGCTTGGCGGCGTTCAGCTGGTCCATCTCTTCGTAGTCGCCTTGCTGCAGGTCGACGATCTCGCGTTCGCTGGAACCGCTGATCAGGATCATCGGAAAGCAGTTGGTCGTCGCATTGGCGAGCGCCGTCAGGCCGTTCAGGAAACCCGGGGCCGACACCGTCAGGCAGATGCCGGGCTTCTGCGTGATGTAGCCGGCGATGGCCGCGGCGTTGCCGGCGTTCTGCTCGTGCCGGAAACCGATGAAACGCATGCCCTCGGCCTGTGCCAGGCGCGCCAGGTCGGTGATCGGGATGCCGACCAGGCCGAAGATGGTGTCGATGTCGTTGTGCTTCAGCGCGTCGATGACGAGGTGGAAACCGTCGGTCTGAGGGTTTTCCACGAGCGCGCTGTCGGAGAGGACGCCGGCATCGGTTTTCTTGCTGGATGCCGGTCGGGTTTCGATGACGGAAGACATGTCTCTCCTTTTATTGGGCTCGGTGAGGGGTGAATCTCGAATGCGAGCCACGACTATGATTGGGGCCTCCTCGATGCACCGTTGACTGCGGTCAAGATTCCTGAAAAGAGCCCGAAGGCTGCGATGACATTTCTCGTGAATCACCCCGAGCGCAACGTGATCCGCGTGCAGCTCAAGCGGAACGTCGTCCTCGAAGGTCTCGGCGACGACGACCGCGCCGAACTGGAAACGCATCTCACCGTCGTCGACGGCCACAAGGGCGATTTCCTGCTGCACCAGGGCGTGCGCGACATGGTCCAGTACTTCATCCTGGACGGCATCCTGAAGCGCGTGGTCTCGAACCAGGAAGGCAAGGAGATGATCCTGCGCTTCGCCGACGAGGGCGACATGGAGACCAGCTACGCCGCGTGGCGGCTTGGCACGCCCACGCCCTACGGCATCGTCTGCGTCACCAAGGCGCGCGTGGCGAGCATGCCGATGAAGGAGTGGGCCGCGTTCCTCGAATCACGTGCGAAGGCCAAGCAGGACTTCGAGTACAACGTGATGAAGGTGATGAGCGAGATCATGGCGCACACGATCACGCTGCACTTGCTCGATGCCCCGGGGCGGGTGCATCGCTTCTTGCGCAAGCATCCGGCCCTGGTGGACCGGATCCCGCAGAAGGAGCTGGCGTCCTACCTGAACCTGTCGGCAGAGACGCTCAGCCGCCTTCGTCACAGCGGCAAGATCTGAGGCGGCTTCAGCCGCCCTGCAGCGCAGACTGTTCCATCTGCTTGCGCCGCATCGGCCGCAACACGAACCAGGCCATCAGCGCCGCCACCGCGTTCATCACGCTGGCGACGATGAACACCGTGTGCCAGCTGCCGGTGGCCGTGGCCAGCACGCTGGACAGCGGCACCAGCAGCGAGGCCGTGCCCTTGGCGGTGTACAGCATGCCGGCATTGGAGGCGGCGTACTTGGAGCCGAAGGTGTCGGCGCAGGTCGAAGGGAACAGGCTGTAGATCTCGCCCCACGCAAAGAACACCAGGCCGGTCAGGATCACGAACAGGACCGGGTTCTGGCCGAAGTTGTACAGCAGCAGGATGCCCACCGATTCGAGCGCGAACGCGATCAGCATCGTCATCTCGCGGCCGATCTGGTCGGATACCCAGCCGAAGAAGGGACGCGTCAAGCCGTTGAGCACGCGGTCGATCGCGAGGGCGAAGGTCAGCGCCGGCAGGATCAGGCCCATGATGTTGACGGGCACGTCGATGATCTTGAAGTCCTTGGCGATCGGTGCCAGCTGCGCGGTGGCCATCAGGCCGCCGGCCGCCACCATCACGAACATCACGTACATCACCCAGAACACCGGCTTGCGCAGCACTTCGGTGGGCGCGTAGTCGCGCCGGGTCTGCTGCACGCGGCCGGTGGACTGGCCCTGCTTGTTGGCATGCTCCGGTGCACGCACCAGCGCCCACGACAGCAGGAACACGATCAGGCCCTGGCCGATGCCGAAGTACAGGAAGGCCGCTTCGTAGCCGCTCGACTTGATGTAGGCCGAGATCGGCACGATGGTCAGCGCCGAGCCGGCACCGAAGCCGGCGGCGGTGAGGCCTGCGGCCAGGCCGCGGCGGTCCGGGAACCACTTCAGCGCGTTGCCGACGCAGGTGCCGTAGACGGCGCCGGCACCGACGCCGCCGACCGCAGCCGCGATGTACAGCATCGTCAGCGAGTCGGCAAACGAGTTCATCACCCAGCCGAGGCCGCACAGGATGCCGCCGACCAGCACGACCGGGCGCGGGCCGAAGCGGTCGACCAGGTAGCCTTCGATCGGCACCAGCCAGGTCTCGGTGAGCACGAAGATCGTGAAGGCCACCTGAATGGCGGCGCGGCTCCAGCCGTGCTTGTCGGCGATGGGGTTGACGAACAGCGTCCAGCCGTACTGCAGGTTGGCGATCATCGCCATGCACACGATCCCCATCAGCAACTGGCCCCATCGGAAAAACCGATGCTGGCTGGCTGTGCCGGTGTGGCCGGATACGGCCGGGTTGGGGATCGCTACCGAGGGGCGGTTCATGGGACTGTCCTTTGTCTCGAAGGGTCGATGAGCGGGCCGCATTGGGTCATGCGTTTGCCGGTTGCAGGCGATCAATGTCCGACTCCATGGCCGCAAAACTCTTGACTGCAGTCAAGATTCAAAAATTGCGGCCTGCTGGTTGACCCGCATAGGGTCGGATGGGCGAGCCTCGCGCAACCTATAGTGCAGCGACCCCGAACCGACCAGGAGATCGCATGAGCATCGTGGTGACCCGTGACCGCACGGGCAAGATGAAACACACCGTGTCGGTGCGCCAGCACCGCATCGTCGTCGACGAACCCGAATCGAACGGCGGCGAAGACCAGGGGCCGACGCCGCACGAGCTCTACGACAGCGCGCTCGGCAGCTGCAAGGCGCTGACGGTGCTGTGGTACGCGAACCGCAAGCAGATCCCGCTCGAGGACATCGAGGTGACGGTCGAGACCGACAACAGCCAGGAGCGGCAGGGCGTCTACAAGCTCAGCGTGACGATGGCGTTCGGCGGCCCGCTGACCGACGCGCAGCGCCAGGAACTGCTGAACGTTGCCGCCAAGTGCCCGGTGCACCGCCTGATGACGCAGGCGACGACCGAAGTCACGACCGTGCTCGCGCCGGCCACAGCCGCACCGCCAGTGCCAGCAGCGCGCTGACGCTGGCCAGCGTCGTCACCGCGATCCAGCCGCCGCGCGCCAGCGCCACGCTGCCGAGCCCGGAGCCCAGGGCCATGCCGATGAACACGACGGTGAACAGCACCGCATTGAGCCGGCTGCGCGCTGCGGGATCGATGCCGTAGACGATGGTCTGGTGCGCGATCAGCGACATCTGGATGCCCAGGTCGAAGCCGACTGCACTGACCGCCAGCAAGGCCAGCTGCGCTTCGCGCGGCAGCAGCGGCATCAGCCCCATCACCGCGAATGACAGCAGCACCAGCAAGGCGCCGCCACGGGTCACGATCTCGGGCCCGCGCCGATCGGCGATGCGGCCGGCGATCGGCGCGGCCAGCGCGCCGGCGGCCCCGGCCAACCCGAAGGCACCGGCCGCCGCGCTGCCCATGTGGAAGGGCGCGCCATGCAGCATCACCGCCAGCGTCGACCAGAACGCGCTGAAGCCGATCGACAGGAAGCCCTGCGCGAACGCCGCGCGGCGCAGCGTCGCGTGCTTCTTCCACAGCGTGCCGAGCGAGCGCAGCAAGGCGCCGTAGGCCAGCTGCGTGGTGGGCCGCAGGCTCGGCAGGCCGCGCCATGCGGCGGCACCGATCAGCGCGATGCTGGCGGCGGCCAGCACGAACATCGTGCGCCAGCCGAAGACCTCGGCGACGACGCCGCTGACCACGCGCGACAACAGGATGCCCATCAGCAGCCCGGTCATCACGCTGCCCACCACCTTGCCGCGGTGGGCGTCGGGCGCGAGCGTCGCGGCGGCGGGCACGATGTCCTGCGCCATCGTCGCGGCCAGGCCGATCGCGAGGCTGGCCACCAGCAGCAGCGCGGCCGACGGCGCGGCACCGGCCAGCAGCAGCGCGGCACACAGCGCCGCGGCCTTGATGACGATGATGCGGCGCCGGTCGAAGCGATCGCCCAGCGGCGCCAGCAGCAGGATGCCGAGCGCATAGCCGAGCTGCGTCATCGTCGGCACGAAGCCGATGGCGCGGCCGTCCGGGCCGAGCTCGGTGCCCAGCACGCCGAGCATCGGCTGGCTGTAGTAGAGCGACGCGACGGCGAGGCCGGCGCCGGTGGCCAGCAGCAGCACCAGTGGCGTCGACAGCCGCGGCGCCTTCGCGTGCGCCGGGGCGTGTGTATGCGGAGTGGGTATGGAAGACATGGCGGGCAGTGTGCCGGGCGGCCCCAGGGCATGGAAGCCCCGCGCGCGGCAGAACTGCTATACGCTTGGCGTATGAGCAAGGCCTCCGCCACCGTTCCGAAGCCCGCGCCGGTCGCGGCCGATCGCATCGAGCTGATGCAGACCTTCGTGCGCATCGTCGAGGCCGGCAGCCTGTCGGCGGCGGCCTTGCAGATGGGGGCCACGCAGCCCACCGTGAGCCGCCGGCTGCAGGCGCTGGAGCGTTCGCTGGGGCTGCGGCTGCTGCAGCGCTCGACGCATGCGATGAAGCTGACCGAGGACGGCGCGCGCTGCTTCGAACGCGCGAAGGAACTGCTGGAGAGCTGGCAGGCCTTCGAGTCCGAGCTGCGCGGCGTCGGCGACGAGCCGGAGGGCGTGCTGCGCGTGGTCGCGCCGCATGCCTTCGGCCAGCAGCTGCTGATCGGGCCGCTGGGCGACTACATGCGGCGCTATCCGCGCGTGACGGTCGACTGGCTGCTGCACGACCGGCCGCACCAGCGCACGCCGGATTTCATCGGCGAGGGCATCGACTGCGCGATCCAGGTCGGCGAGGTGACCGATGCGTCGGCGGTGGCGATCCGGCTGTCCGAGGTGCCGCGCATCGTCGTCGCGGCGCCCGCGGTGCTGCGCGGCGGCCCGCTGCCGGCGCATGCGGCCGAGCTGGCGGCGCTGCCGTGGCTCGCAGCGCGCAACTTCTACCGCACCGAGATGCTGCTGACCCATGCCGGCAGCGGCGAGGTGTGCGGCGTGTCGTTCCACCCGAAGCTCAGCACCGACAGCCTGTATGCGCTGCGCAGCGCGACGCTGCAGGGCCTGGGCGTGGCGGTGATCTCGGCCTGGATGCTCGGCGAAGACCTGCAGCAGGGCCGGCTGCTGCACCTGGCGCCGCAATGGGTGGCCAGCCCGCTGCCGGTCTACCTGGTGTATCCGCATGCGCGCTTCTACCCGGCCAAGCTGCGGCGCTTCATCGAGGCGATGCGTGCCGAGCTGCCGGCGGCGGTGGCGCGCGTGACGCGGCCTGCGTGACACTGTGGGCATGAGCATCCGGCAATCCCTCGGCCTCGTGTCGCTGGTCGTGCGCGACTACGACGAGGCACTCGCGTTCTACGTCGGCAAGCTCGGCTTCGAGCTGGTGGAAGACAAGCCGGTGCCGCAGCAAGGCAAGCGCTGGGTCGTCGTGCGTCCGCGCGGCGGCTCCTCGGGTGCGCAGCTGCTGCTGGCGCGCGCGAGCAACGCGCACCAGGCCACGCGCATCGGCGACCAGACCGGGCAGCGCGTGTTCCTGTTCCTCTGCACCGACGATTTCGAGCGCGACCACGCGGCGTATGTCGCCCAGGGCATCCGCTTCGTGCGGCCTCCCGAGCAGCAGCCGCACGGCCGGGTCGCCGTGTTCGAAGACCTGTACGGCAACCTGTGGGACCTGATCCAACCGGTTCCGTAGCCCGGCTGCCGCTCAACCCGCCAGCAAGGCCTGCCCGATCTGCGCCGAACGCACGGCGGTGATCGACAGCAGCGTGTCGCTCAGCCCGTGCGTGGTCTCGCAGGCCCCCTGCAGGAACACCCCCGGCAGGAACTCGCGCGGCCCGATCACGCGGTAGTCCCGGTCCACCTCCAGCCCGCCGAGCCACGGCGACAGCCGGCCCAGCAGCGCATGGTGCTGCTCGCGCGCATAGCCGGTGGCCAGCACCACCGCGTCGTAGCGCTGGCTGCTCTCGCGCGAGGCATTCACGTCGAGCAGGTTCAGGTGGATCCCGTCGGCCGCCGCCCGCACGCTCTGGATCTCGTGCCGGCTCAGCAGCCGGTGGCGCGCCTCGCCGCTGACGCGCTGGTCGTAGAACACCTTGAAGATCTGCTGGATCAGCGCCAGGTCCGGGCAGGCGTAGTTGGTGTGGCGGAACTCGCGCAGCAGCGCCCCGCGTTCGGCCTGCGGCCGCGCATACAGGTGGTCGACGAAATCCGGGTTGAAGATCTCGTTGACGAACGGGCTGTCGTCCGCCGGCTTGATCGCCCGCGCCCGCATGACGAGGTCGACCTGCGGCGCGTTCGGCCGGCCATGCAGGTCCATGAAGAGCTCGGCCGCGCTCTGCCCGGCACCGACGATGGCGATGCGCTGCGCCGCGTCGTTGCGCGCGATGCCGCTCAGGTAGCCGCTCGAATGCAGCACCCGCGCATCGTCCTGCAGCCCGTGGAACGCCGGCGGGATGTTCGCCGTGCCGCCGATGCTCACCACCAGGTTGCGCGCGAGCCGCTCGTGCAGCGTGCCGGCCGCATCGCGCGAGCGCACCCGCAGCAGCTCGACCTCGCGCCCGCGCTGCTCGGGCAGCACGTCGATCACCTCCTCGCCATAGGCGCAGCCGGCGTCGAACTGCGCCGCCGCCCAGGCCAGGTAGTCGTTGAACTCGCGCCGGCTCGGATAGAAGGTCTTCAGGTTGATGAAATCCTGCAGCCGCTGCTTCTCGTGCAGGTAGTTCACGAAGGTGAAGCGGCTGGTCGGGTTGCGCAGCGTCGCCAGGTCCTTCAGGAACGAGATCTGCATGTGCGCATGCGACAGCAGCATGTCCGGGTGCCACGCGAAGGCGGGCTGGCGCTCGATGAACATCGCGTCGACCGGCTGGCCGGCGCGCCGGCGTTCGTCGAGCGCGATCGCCAGCGCCAGGTTGGACGGCCCGAAGCCGATGCCGATGAGATCGTGGACGTGCATGCTCAGCTCCTGGCGGCCACCGGTGCCTCGTCATCGCGGGGCCACCACAGCGTGTCGGTGAAATAGCGCTCGCGCAGCAGCATCACCAGCATCGCGCGCTTGTGCGGGAAATCGAACTCCTTCAGCTTCGCGTAGCCGCTGCGGTCGAGGTTGCGCAGCTGCTGGCGGTGGTCGGCACGCGGTTCGCCGACGATGCGCCGCGTGCGCGGATCGGCCAGGAACAGGTAGTGCGAGATCGAGGTCAGCCACGCCGTCGCGAAGGCCTTGCCGCGGAACGACGGCTCGCCGATCAGCACGTGCCAGCCGCGGTCGTGGTCGTCGGCGTCGTAGAACGGTGCGATGCGGTTCTCCTTGGCCCAGTAGGTCTCGAAGTAGCCGAAGGGTTCGCCGTCGATGCAGGCGATCATCGCCTGCATGTGCGGGTCGGCGGCGATGGCCTCGAGGTAGCGCCGGTGCTTCGCGAGGTCGCCGGTCTCCTGCCAGACCTGCGCGACGTCCGGGTCGTTCATCCAGCGGTTGAAGCGCGGCAGGTCGGAGGCGATGTCCAGGCTGCGGAACGAGAACGTGCCGGCCAGCCACGGGATGTGGCGCTGGTACAGCGTGCCTTCGCGCTTGACCGGCCGGCGCGGATGGCGGCGCTCGCCGGTCAGCGTGTACTGCAGCGGCATCGGCGGCATCGCCTGCGGCAGCCACAGCGGCGCGTGCTGGAAGAACATCTCGCGGTGAACGCGCTGCTGCCCGCGCGGCGCCGGCAGCGCGAGGCCCTCGGCGACCAGGCTCGCGGCGGGTGCGAAGGGCGGCAGCAGCGTCAGCGCGCGCACGCCCGGGTCGAAGGTGAAGGCGGCCTCGAGCACCGCCAGTTGCTGCGCCGCCGACGGCTCGCCGGCACACGGGCCTTGCCACTGCAGCGTGGCCTCGCCGGCCTGCTGCGCCAGCTGCCAGCGGGCGCGGGCGCCATGGTGCACCGCCTCGACGACGAGGTGCCCGCCTTCGCGCAGCACGCGCAGCGGCTGGCCGCAGGGGTGGCTCACGCAGCCCGGGGACGGGCGCTCGAGGACGGGACGGGAGGGGATGCCGGGACTCATGCTGACCATGACGAGCCGCGCGGCGCTTTGTTCAGGCCTGAACAACGGGCCGGCCGGTTCGTCTAGCAACACATGGCAAAGGCAAGATTGGTCTACATCGGGTCGCTGCGCAACGCCGCGGCCGACCGGGCAGGGCAGCTCATCGAGTTCAAGGGCGGGCTGCGCTACATGGCGTCGCCGCTCGAGTACCTCGCCGGGGCGCTGGACGGCAGCGCGCTGGGCGATGCGTACTCGCTCGAAGCGGTGATCTTCGACGACGACGAAGGGCTGGCGGCGGACCGCGAGAAGCTGAAGGACTATGGCTTCTCGTACCAGCCGAGCCGGCGCTGGTTCTTCCCGCCCGGGCTGCGCGCGCAGGGCCGGCTGCTGCTCGACCTGATGCGCCCGGTCACCTCGGACTACCGCCGCCTGCCGCTCGGCGCGCCGGCGCGCACGGCCGGCAAGAGCGGCTTCGAGGCGCGGCTGCTGCACACGCTGGTCGAGCTGCAGGCGGACGTCGTCGTGCTGGACGGCCTGCTGGTCATCCTCGACGAGCTGGTGCGGCCCGGGGCGCCGTTCGAGCGGCGCATCGTCAACATCCACCCGGGCATCACGCGCGAGGGCTCGCCGTTCCAGCGCCGCGGTGCCTGGGCGACGCTGGATGCGCTGCACGGCGCGCGCGGGCAGCGCATGGACTGGCGCACGATGACCGCGACGCCGGTCGAGCCGGTGCGCCGCACCGGCGCGTCGTTCCACTACGTCGACACCGGCATCGATTCGGGCGAGGTGATCGTCGACGTGCTGGCGACCGACATCGACCCCGCCGACACCATCCTCGAGCTGCGCTGGAACAACTTCCAGCGCAGCCTGTTCCCGGCGCTGCACCAGGGCCTGGCCGCGCTCGCCCCCCGCTGAAAGGCAGCCGATGCATCCCTCGATCCGAATCGCCGCGCTCGCACTGGCCATGCTGGCCGAGACCGTGCAGGCGCGTGCGCCGGCCGTGGCCACCGAGATCCGCCGCACCGCGGACGGCATCCCGCATGTGCGGGCGGGCAGTTGGCGCGAGCTGGGCGTCGGCATCGGCTACGCGCAGGCGCAGGACGCGCTGTGCACGCTGGCCGAGGCCTTCGTGACCTACCGCGGCGAACGCTCGCAGTACTTCGGTGCCGAGGCCCGCCCGGTGCGGCTGTCGACCTTCGGCCGGCCGGCCAACCTGGACCTGGACTTCTTCTTCCGCGCGTTCGCCGACGACGCGATGCTGGCGCGGGCCCGGGCCGCGCACCCGCCCGAGCTGCTCGAATCGGCGGCGGGTTTCGCGGCCGGCTACAACCGCTACCTGGCCGAGGCGCGCCGCACGGCGGCGACGCCGCCGCGCCAGGCCTGCCTGCATGAGGCCTGGGTGCGCGAGATCGGCGTCGACGACATCGTGCGGCGCTTGTACTCGGCGCAGATCGCGGCGGGGTATGCGCGCTTCATCCCGGAGCTGGTGAATGCGGTGCCGAGTGCGACAGTCGGCGCGGCGGCCGGCGACGGCAGCCTGCGGGCCCACCTGGCGCCATCCATCGGCGACCAGCCGGCGCTCGGCAGCAACATGCTGGCCTTCGGCGGCCAGGCGACCGGCGAGCGCGGCGCGGTGCTGTTCGGCAACCCGCACTGGTACTGGGGCGGGCCCGATCGCTTCTACCAGATGCACCTGAGCATTCCGGGCCGGGTCGACGTGGCCGGCGTGGCCTTCCTCGGCGTGCCGCTGGTGATGCTCGGCTTCAACGCGCACGTCGCCTGGAGCCACACGGTGTCGACCGCGCGGCGCTTCGGGCTGTTCGACCTGGCGCTGGACCCGGCCGACCCGAAGCGCTACCTGGTGGACGGCCGCAGCGAGGCGATGCAGGTGCGGGCCGTCACGGTGTCGGTGCGCGGCGCCGACGGCACGCTGCGCAGCCAGACGCGCACGCTGTACCGCAGCCGCTTCGGCCCGCTGCTCGACCTGGGCCGGCGCGCGGCGCCGTACGGCTGGGGCACGGCCCATGCGATCGCGCTGCGCGACGTCAACGCCGACAACTTCCGCGTGTTCCGCACCTTCTTTGCCTGGAACCAGGCGCGCTCGCTCGACGACTTCATCGCGATCCAGCGCCGCGAGGCCGGCATGCCCTGGGTCAACACCGCGGCGATCGGGCGCGGCGATGCGCGCGTGTGGCTGGGCGACGTCGGCGCGCTGCCGAACGTGCCGGACGCGTTGCGCGCGGCCTGCGCCACCCCATTGGCGCAGGGCTTCGCGGCGCTCGACCCGGTCACGCCCTTCCTCGACGGCAGCCGCTCGGCCTGCGACTGGCAGGCCGATGCGGCCGCGGTGCAGCCGGGCGCGATGCCGGTGTCGGCCCAGCCGGGGCTGCTGCGCGAGGACTACGTCGCGAACATGAACGACAGCCTGTGGCTGGCGAACGTGCACCAGCCGCTGGAGGGCTTCGCGAAGGGCCTGGGCGGCGAACGCCAGGCACTGTCTCTGCGCGGGCGGTTGGGGCACCGGATCGCACAGGAGGCGATGGTGGCGCAGCGCTCGGCCGCGGCCCTCGAGCAGCGCCTGCGGCAGGCGGTGCTGGCGCCGCGGGCCTTGTCGGCGGAGCTGTTCAAGGCAGAGCTGCTCGGCCCCGCATGCGCCACGCCGGCGAGTGCCGACATCGACCGCGCCTGCGAGGTGCTGAAGCGCTGGTCGGGCCGCGCCGATGCCGATGCGCGCGGCGCGCTGCTGTGGGATGCCTTCTGGGCGCGGCTCGAAGACATCCCGCCGGCGGAGTTCTTCCGCGTGCCGTTCTCGCGCGCTGCACCGCTGGACACGCCGCGCGCGCCGAACGGCGACGACCCGCGCGTGGCGCAGGCGCTGGCGGCCACCGTCACCGCGTTTGCCGAACGCGGCTGGGCGCTCGACGCGCCGCTGGGCAGCCGGCGCTTCGTGCAAGCCGGCGGCAAGGCGGTGCCGCTGTACGGCGGCTGCCATGGCGCCGGCTACTTCAGCGTGATGTGCGACGGCGACGACACGCACCCGATCGGGCCGGACGCGGTGGCCAACACCTACCTGCAGCTGGTGCGCTTCGGCCCGCGGGGCGTGGTGGCGCACACGCTGCTGGCGCACGGCGAGGACGAGACGCTGGGCGAGGGCGGGGCCTTGGCCCGCTACGCGCGCAAGGACTGGTTGCGCTTCCCGTTCCGCGAGGACGAGATCGCGCGCGATCCGGCGCTGCGCACGACAAGGCTTCCGTAGCCCGAATGCCAATCCGGGATGTGTCAGGCAAACCCCGGATTGGCATCCGTGCTACGCAACGGGCAGGCGCTGCAGTACGTCTCTCCAGGCAAGCGATAGAACAGGCAACACTGCCGGTGCAACGGAATGGTCCGCGACGCACCCGGATGCGGCCGCTGCCGAGCCATCAGCGGGTTCGTCCGCCCGTCATGCCACAGCGGCCGGCCCAGCAGCGTGTCGCGGTCGAGCGCCACGTGCGGTGCGTGGCCGCTCAGCGCGAGGCCCTGCTCGAACAGGCCATCGAGCCGGCGCGCGAGGTTGCCCCACAGGATCTTCGGCGCGACCCGGGAGCAGCGTGCGAGCTGCGCGAACAGGGGCGCCAGGTGCAGGTCGACCAGCGGGGCCAGGCGCTCGGCGCAGCCGCTGCCCGGATGCGCCCGGCCGGCATGGCCGATGTGGAAGCTGCGCGGCGCCGCATCGTCGTCGCCGACCACCACCCGCATCTCGTGCGGCGCGGTCGGGAACACGTGCTGCAGCACGCTCGCCGCCGCCACCACCGGCGGCAGCAGCGCATCGAGGTAGGCGAAGCACCAGCTCGACGCCACCGCCCGCAGGTCGGCGCCGGCCACGCCGCGGTGGCGGGCGTGGCGGCGCAGCAGCTCGTCCACCCGCGGCGGCTCGTCGATCAGCCGCTGCACCGGCACGGCATCGGCCGGTGGCCGCGCGGCGCACACCAGTGTCTCGCCGAGCGGTGCCCACGCACCCTGGAAGATCGGTTGCAGCAACGGAATCATGCCCAGGAGACGAACCACGGGCCGCGCCGTTCAGGCTGAACGCCGGCCGCGCGCGTTCGTCTTGTAGGGCATGAACCCTTCCGCCGAGATCGCCCGCCTGCTGCGCCCCTTCCTGCCCTGGCTGCTGCTGTCCATCGTCACCGGCATGGCGGCCGGCGCCGCGACGGTGGCGCTGCTCGGCACCATCAACCAGGTGCTCAACCGCAGCGGCGGCCTGGCCGGCGGCCTGCTGCTGACCTTCGTGTCGCTGTGCGCGATCGCGCTGCTCGGGCGCGTCGTCTCGGACATGTCGACCAACCTGGTCGGGCAGCGCCTGGTGGCGCAGGTGCGCAAGGCGCTGGCGCAGAAGATCCTCTCGGCACCGATCGACGCGCTGGAACGCTACCGCACGCACCGCCTGATGCCGGTGCTGACGCAGGACGTGGACATGATCAGCGACGCCGGCTTCGTGCTGGCGTCCACCGTGATCGCGCTGTCGATCACGCTCGGCTGCCTGGGCTACCTGGCCTGGCTGTCGCCGCCGATGTTCGGGCTGCTGCTGGTGGCGCTGCTGGTCGGGGCGGCCGTGCAGGCGGCGGTGCTGACGCGCGGCGAGGCCGGCTTCTGGCGCGCGCGCGACGGCGAGGAGCGGCTGCACAAGGCCTACCGCGGGATCAGCGAGGGCGCGAAGGAACTGCGCATGCACCGCGAGCGCCGCTCGCGCATGCTGGCCGGGCAGATCGACGGCACCGTCGACGAGATCCGGCGCGTCAACCAGCGCGCGATCAACACCTACGTGCTGGGCACGGCTTTCGGCTCGGCGCTGTTCTTCCTGTTGATCGCGGTGATCCTGGGCTGGGCGGCGGTCGGCACGGTGGCGCCACCGGTGCTCAGCGGCTTCGTGCTGGTGCTGCTGTTCCTGAAGGGGCCGATCGACCAGCTGGTCGGCGTGCTGCCGAACGTCGGGCGCGCCAAGGTGGCGTTCCAGCGCATCGGCGACCTGTCGCTGCGTTTTGCGACGCCGGAACCGCACCTGCACCTGGACCGGCCGCCGAGCCCGGTGAGCTTGCGGCATGCGATCGAACTGCGCGGCGTGGGCTATGCGTTCGATGCGCCCGAAGGCGGCGGCGAAGGCTTCGCGCTCGGCCCGGTCGACCTGGCGCTGCGCCGCGGCGAACTGGTCTTCGTGGTCGGCGACAACGGCTCGGGCAAGACGACGCTGGTCAAGCTGCTGCTCGGCCTGTACGCCCCGCAGCAGGGCGAGCTGCTGCTGGACGGCGTGCCGGTGACCGATGCATCGCGCGACGACTACCGGCAGCTCTTCACGACGGTGTTCTCGGACTTCTTCCTGTTCCAGGATCTCGTGGCGGCGGTGCCGGCGGCGGCGCAGCCCTACCTGGAGCGGCTGGAGATCGCGCACAAGGTGTCGGTGCAGGACGGATCGTTCAGCACCACCGACCTGTCGACCGGCCAGCGCAAGCGGTTGGCGCTGGTGCATGCCTACCTCGAAGGGCGGCCGGTGCTGGTGTTCGACGAATGGGCGGCCGACCAGGACCCGGCCTTCCGCCAGCTGTTCTATACCGAGCTGTTGCCGGAGCTGCGCGCGAAGGGGCACACGCTGGTGGTCATCTCGCATGACGACCGCTACTTCCACGTGGCCGACCGCATCGTGCGGATGCGGGCGGGGCAGGTGATGCAGGAGGTGATCAGGCCGGGAGAGGCGCGGGTCGCCTGAGCTTGCGGCCGATCAGCAGCAGACCACCCGCCCACAGCGCCAGCGTGGCCGGCTCGGGGATCGGCGAGATCAGGTAGGCGTGGCCGAAGCGGGTGTTGGCGATGAACTGTCCGGCATCGTTGATGCCGGTGGCTTCGACGAAGAAGTCGCCGTCGGGCAGCGTGAACAGCGTGTCGACGTTGATGACACCCTGGCCGTTGGCCGCGGTGATGAACGCGAAATCGCGGAGCGCGTAGAGGCTGCGGAAGCTGCCGGCGACCTGGCCGACGGCATTGATGTCGCGCGACCAGCTGGTCGAGCGCGGCGTGGTGATCGCCGGGTCGTCGCTGCCGAAGAAGTAGCCGGGCACGCCATGGAAATCCAGCGCGGCGGTGTTGCCGCCGGCACTCCGGAGGGCGGCGTCGATCTCGTTCAGGTTGTCCGGGTTGACCACGCTGCCGGCGATCTGCCCCAGGTTGTTGATGGCGTTGGCGTCGTGCATCGGGACGGGCAGGGCGGCCGGGTTGCTGCCGCCCGGGCCCGTGCCGAAGGCACCCGGCGTCAGCAGGCTGTTGCTGTCGTGGCCCACCACCCGACCGCTGTCGTCGATGCCCCTGCCGATCACGGACAGGCCGTTCACGGTGCCCAGGTTCTGCATTCCCTGGCCGTTCGCGCCGGTGATGTAGCCCTGCCATCGGTCCTGGAAGCCGGGGTTGGTGATCGAGTCGACGGTCGCGCTGCCGATCACCTGGCCCGACGCATTGATGCCGGTGGCGGTGCTGTTGGTGCGGCCGGGCAGGGTGCCCAGGTCGCGCAAGGGTGTGCCGTTGCCGCCGATGAAGCCGCGGAAACCGCCGCCCGCAAGCTGCGAATCGCCCACCACCTGGCCGCTGTCGTTGATCGCCCAGGCCTTGCTCCAGCTGCCGCCGAGCGTGCCCAGACCGGTGAGGCCTGCGCCGTTGGGACCGGTGGCGAAGGCGCGGTAGTCGTCGGTCGACGACCAGCCGTTGATGCCGGCACTGTAGGCGTAGCCGACCACCTGGCCGAGGTCGTTGATGCCGCTGGCGTACATCAGGTCGCCGGCGCCCAGCGTGCCCAGGTCGAACAGCGTGTACGGCGCGGCGCGGGCCGGCGCGACCGCGACCAGCCCTGCGCTCAGGACCAGCGACGAGACCAGTTGCAGGGCGTCCATGCGGCGCTCCTGCTGCCGTCAGGCGCAGGCGGGAACGGACAGGCCAGGCTCGGCGCGGGGCTTGCGCAGCAGCCGCCCGACCAGCAGCAGCCCGGCCAGCCACAACGCGGCGGTGGCCGGCTCCGGCACTGGCGAGATCAGGTAGGCATGGCCGTAGCCGGTGTTGACGACGAACTGCCCTTCGTCGTTGATGCCGGTCACCGACGAGAAGTAGTCGCCGTCCGGCAGCGTGAACAGGCTGTTGACGTTGATCACGCCCTGGCCGTTGGCGCCGGTGATGAAGGCATAGCTGCGCTGCTGCCGGTGGTTCGCGAAGCTCCCGGCCACCTGGCCGAGCTCGTTGACGTCGAATGCCTGGCTGGCGCCCGCCGGGCCGTACTGGCCCGAGCCGCCGAGGTAGCCGCCGTTCCAGTTCGGCACACCCTGGAAGTCGAGCAACTGCGCGCCGGTGCTGCCGATGCCGAGGAAGGCATCGCTGCTTTCCACGCCGAGGCGGCCGCTCGCGTTGCCCGCCACCTGGCCGGCGTTGTTGATCGCGGTCGCATCGATGACGTCGGCCGGCAGCGAGTGTGGCGCGCTGCCGTTGGCCGCGGTGACGAAGGCGCCTTGCTGGTTCAGCAGGCTGTCGCCGACGTGGCCGGCGACGCGGCCCTGGTCGTTGATCGCGCGACCGACCAGCGCGACGTTGTTCAGCGTGCCCAGGCCCTGCATGGCCTGGCCGTTGGCGCCGGTGATGAAGCCGCGCACGTTGTCCTGGAACGGGGGCCCGGAGGCGGAATCGACCGACGCGGTGCCGATCACCTGGCCGCTGGCATTGATCGCGACCGCGGCGCTGTTGGTGCTGCCGGCCAGCGTGCCCAGGTCCTGCAGCGTCGCGTGGCCGGTGCCGCCCAGGAAGGCGCGGTAGCCGCCCCCCGCGGTCTGCGAGCTGCCGGCCACCAGGCCGGCATCGTTGATGGCCGCCGCCTTGCTCCAGCTGCCGCCCAGCGTGCCGAGCGCGCTGAGTCCGCCCCCGTCGGCGCCGGTGACGAAGGCGCGGTAGTCGTCGGTCGACGACCAGCCGTTGTAGCCCGCCGTGTAGGCGTAACCCGTCACCTGCCCGCTGTTGTTGAGGCCGGTCACGTACATCAGGTCGCCGCTGGTCAGTTGGCCGAGGTCGAACAGCTGGTACTGCGTGGACTGCGCTTGCGCCGGCAATGCAGTGACGAGGGCCGCGCCCAGCGCGGTGATGGCGAGCAGATGGGTGGCCTTCATGCGATGCCTCCATGGGTGGGTGGTGCGACAGCCGCGCTGCCCGCCGGACTCGACTTCTTCGCCGACCATGCGACGAGCAGCAGGCCGCCAGCCCACAGCACGAGCGTCGCGGGCTCCGGGATCGGCGAGATCAGGTAGGCATGCCCCAGTGCGCTGTTCAGGATGAACTGTCCGCGTTCGTTGACGTCGAGGGCTGCGACGAAGTGGTCGCCATCGGGCAGCGTGAACAGCGTGTCCGGGTTGATCACGCCCTGGCCGTCGGCGCCGGTGATGAACGCGAAGTTGCCGTTCGGCGACGCGAACCGGCCAGCCACCTGCCCGAGCTCGTTCAGCGCGATGCCGTAGCTGGTGGTGTTGAGGTACTGGGTTCCCGCGCCATTCCAGAGGCCGTCGACGTAGTTCGCGACGCCATGGAAATCCAGGTACTCCTGGGTTCCGCCGGGCGTGCCGATGAAGGCCGTGCCGCCCCAGCCCGCGCTGAAGACCGCACGCATGCCGGTCACCTGGCCGGCGTCGTTGATCGCGCCGGCGCTGACGGTGTCGGGGAAGACGGCGCCGGGCGACGTGCCGTCGGGGCCGGTGACGAAGGCCATGTTCGGCCCGGGGCCGAAGGCTGCCGTGAGGCCGGCCACGCGGCCCTGGTCATTCAGGCCGAGGCCTTGCAGCGGTTGGCCGGCCGGGCCGGTGAGGGCGCGCATCGGGCCGGTGGGGGTGTCGGCCATGAAGCCGAGGTAGTCGGCGTCGTAGCTCAGGCGGGGGCTTTCGTAGCGGTTCCAGGCGAGGCCGACCACCTGCCCACGGTCGTTGATCCGGCTGAGCGTGCTCACGCCGCGTCCGTTGAAGGTGCCGACCTCCGTCATCGCGCCGCCGGTGGTGACGTAGCCGCGCGTCGAGCCATCGGCCGTCTGCGAACTGCCCACGATCTGGCCGGCGTTGTTGATGTCGTATGCGGTGCTCCAGCTGCCGCCGAGCGTTCCCAGGCTGCGCAGGCCGCGCCCGTCGATGCCGGTGGTGAAAGCCTGGTACTGGTTGCTCGCCGAGATGCCGTCGTCGAGGCGGTCGCCGTACGAGTGGCCGATGACCTGGCCCTGGTCGTTCAGCCCGGTGGCCCACATGCGCTGGCCGACGGTGAGCGTGCCGAGGTCGAACAGCGCGTACTCGACGGCCTGGGCCGGCGATGACAGGGCGAAACCCGCGGCGAGCGCGATCGACGCCAGCAGGCGCGTTGCTGTCTGCATGTTCTCTTCTCCCTCGCGAGCGACGCACCGGTGGCGCGACGTGAATCGACTGTAGGAGCCGCTCCCGAGGCAAGGCAAGGCGAGTTGTCGCGCGTTGGCGTAGGCCGGCTCCTACGCCGCGAGATCCAGGGCGTGGCCGCCGGCATCGGCTGTCTCGGCGCCGGGCAGACGTGAAGCGACACCGCGCCGTCATGGCGTCGTCATGGCAAGCGCGGGAACCCGACCCTAGAATTTCAGACCCCGTCCGCTGCGACGGCCCAAGCCCCCTGGAGTCCGATGAAGCCCGCTTTCCTGCCGAAGACCCTTTCGATCGCCCTGGTCGCCCTGGCCCACCTGGCGGCGCATGCCGAGGGTGCCGCGCCGCACTGGGCCTACGCCGGACACGAGGGCCCCGCGCATTGGTCGGAACTCGCTCCCGGCTTCGAAGCCTGTGCCAGCGGCCACCGCCAGAGCCCGATCAACATCGACCGCACCGTGAAGACGGCACTGCCGGCGCTCGAATTCCGCTACGCCAGTGCGGCGCCGACGCTGGTCAACAACGGGCACACGATCCAGGTGAACCTGCCGCCGGGGCAGATGCTGAGCGTCGGCGGCGTGAGCTACGAGTTGCTGCAGTTCCATTTCCACACGCCGAGCGAAGAGAGCATCCGCGGCCGGCGCGCGGCGATGGTCGCGCACTTCGTGCACAAGGCCGCCGACGGCTCGCTGGGCGTGGTGGCCGTGCTGATCCAGCAGGGCAAGCCCACGGCGGCCTTCGAACCGCTGTTCCGCCACCTGCCGCGGGAAGGCGAAACGGTGACCGTGGCCGGCCTGGCGCTGGACCTGGCCGGCATGCTGCCCGCCGACCTGGGCTACTACGACTTCGACGGCTCGCTGACGACCCCACCGTGCTCGGAAGGCGTGCACTGGATGGTGCTGAAGACGCCCGTCACCGTCGGCCGGCGCCAGATCGACGCGTTCCACCACCTGTTTCGCAGCAACGCGCGGCCGCTGCAGCAGGCGAACGAGCGGGTGGTGAAGGAATCGATGTAGCGCCACGCGGCATCTGAAACCCCCTGTTACCCCGGCCGAAGCCCGGGAAGGCGCCGAAAGCGCCTACCCTGCGGTGCGTTCTGAAAACGCTTTCAACGCGTGCTTTCAACGAACGCTCCACAACGTCAAACCACAGGGGGATTCATGGGGAAGATCGTCAACGCCGCCTCGAAGCGCCTGGCCGCGCTGGCCACGGCGGCCTGCAGCCTGGGCATGGCCGCACCGGCATGGGCCGACGTGCCGCCGCTGTCGGTCAGCGGCAACCAGGTGCTGGTGGGTGGGGTGCCCGGCAGCGTGTCGGGCGTGAGCTACTACTGGAGCAACAACGGCTGGCCGGGCGCGAAGTTCTACAACGCCGGCACCGTCGGCTGGCTCAAGTCGGACTGGAAGGCGAAGCTGGTGCGCGCCGCGATGGGTGTCGAGGAAAACGGCGGCTACCTGCAGGATCCGGCCTCGAACAAGGCGCGGCTGAAGGCGGTGGTCGATGCGGCGATCGCCAACGACCTGTACGTGATCATCGACTGGCATTCGCACTACGCGTACCAGTACCAGGCGCAGGCGATCGAGTTCTTCCAGGAGATGGCCCGCACCTACGGCAAGAACAACCACGTCATCTACGAGATCTACAACGAGCCGAAGAACGACGCGAGCTGGAGCGGCAACGTCAAGCCCTATGCGCAGGCGGTGATCGGCGCGATCCGCGCGATCGACCCGGACAACCTGATCATCGTCGGCTCGCCGAACTGGTCGCAGGACGCCGACGTGGCCTCGCGCGACCCGATCACCGGCTTCCCGAACATCGCCTACACGCTGCATTTCTACGCCGGCACGCACGGGCAGTTCCTGCGCGACAAGGCGAGCACCGCGATGAACAACGGGCTGGCGCTGTTCGTCACCGAATGGGGCTCGGTCAATGCCGACGGCAATGGCGGCGTGGCGAGCGCCGAGACCAGCGCCTGGGTCGACTTCATGAAGGCGCGCAAGCTGAGCAACGCGAACTGGGCGCTGGACGATGCGGCGGAAGGCTCGGCCGCGCTGGTGCCGGGTGCCGGCACCACCGGCGGCTGGCCCGAGAGCATGCTGACCGCGTCGGGCAAGCTGGCCCGCAGCATCGTGCAAGGCTGGCCTGCAAGCACGCCGACGAGTTGCGGCAACACGGCCGTGCCCGCCACGCTGCAGGCCGAAAGCTTCTGCCAGATGTCGGGGGTGCAGGTGGCGAGCACCACGGACACGGGCGGCGGCAGCAACCTGGGCTACATCGAGGCCGGCGACTGGATGACCTATGCCGTCGACGTGCCCTCGGACGGCAGCTACCGCGTGTCCTACCGCGTGGCCAGCGCCGGCAGCGGTGCGAGCCTGCAACTGGAGCAGGGCGGTGGCACGCCCGTGTTCGGCACGGTCAGCGTGCCCGCCACCGGGGGCTGGCAGAACTGGACGACGGTGTCCCACGTGGTCGCGCTGAAGGCCGGCAAGCAGGTGCTCGGCATCTCGACGAAGACCGGCGGCTTCAACCTCAACTGGCTCCAGGTGGAGCGCGCCGACGGCGGCGGGTCGACGCCGATCGCCACCGTCAAGGCCAGCACGTTCTCGCAGATGAGCGGCGTGCAGCTCGAGGCCACCACCGACACCGGCGGCGGTCAGTCGGTTGGCTACATCGATGCGGGCGACTGGCTGTCGTATGCCGGCACGCCCGTCACCATACCGAGCACGGGCACCTACACGATCGCGTTCCGCGTCGCGAGCCTGAACGGTGGCGGCTGGTTCAGCTTCGAGGAGGCGGGCGGGGCACCGGTCTACGCGAGCGTGTCGGTGCCGGCCACCGGCGGCTGGCAGAACTGGGCGACGATCAAGGTGCCGCTGACGCTGACGGCGGGCACGCACAAGTTCGGCTTCAAGGCACAGGCGGGCGGTTGGAACCTCAACGGTTTCAGCGTGACGCCGGGAGGGCAATGAGGTGCGCTGACCGCAGCGCGTGCTAGCCGGGGCGACGGGCATATGCGGCATCGAACGCCGCCTCGAGCCCCGGATGGATGCCGCGCAGCCGGTCGATGACCGACTTGGCCCAGTCGAAGTACTCCTGCCGGCGGCGCAGCGGCCACGCGGCCGGCGGCGCGGCATTCATGTCCCGCACGTTGCTGATCTTGTCGGCCAGCTTGACCAGCTTGGCCTTGTCGCTGATGTGGGCGGCATGCTCGATCTGCAGGCGCTTGCGTTCGGCCTTCGGCAACGACTTGTCGTCGGTGACTTCCTCGACGATGGCGCGGATCTCCGCGCCGAACCCGGCCTCGATCTCCGCGGGGGTCGTGTCGGTGTCTTCGACGGTGTCGTGCAGCAGCGCCGCGCACAGCGTCGCGGCGTCGGTGATGCCGCCGTCGCCGGCCAGGATGCAGGCCAGCGTCAGCGGGTGGTTGATGTAGGGCGAGGCGTCCGCATCCTTGCGGCGCTGGTTGCGATGCTTGTGCGCGGCAAAGGACGCGGCACGGAGGATCAATGCGGTGTCGTTCATGCGGCTCTCGGCAAGGTCAGCCCTGATCCAGGGCGAACGGTTGAGGCGCGAGACCATCCGGCGGACCCACGAGGGGATCGGTTGGCGGAGAGAGCGGGATTCGAACCCGCGGGGGGCTGTTAACCCCCACACGCTTTCCAGGCGTGCGACTTAAACCGCTCATCCATCTCTCCGGAGCCGGCGAGTTTATCCCAGCTCCGAGGCCCGTTCGGCCCGCGCAGCCGGGAATTTCGCTCAGGCCTGGCCGGGTCCCTTGGACTTCATCAGCGCCATCGCCGTGCCGATCAACCCGGCCACCTCGGTCATGTTCCCCGGCACGATCATCGTGTTGTTCTTTTGCGCCAGGTGCGCGTAGGCATCCACCGCCTTCTCGGCCACCTTCAGCTGCACCGCCTGTTCGCCGCCCGGCTCACGGATGGCCTCGGCGATCTTGCGGATCGCGCCGGCCGTCGCGTCGGCCACCGCGGTGATGGCCGCTGCCTCGCCCTGCGCGTTGTTGATCTCGGCCTGGCGCGCGCCCTCGGAACGCGCGATCGAGGCCTCGCGCTCGCCGGTCGCGATGTTGATCTGCTCCTGCTTGCGGCCTTCGGACGCGGCGATCAGCGCACGCTTCTCGCGCTCGGCCGTGATCTGCGCCTGCATCGAACGCAGGATCTCGGCCGGCGGCGTCAGGTCCTTGATCTCGTAGCGCAGCACCTTCACGCCCCAGTTGCCGGCCGCTTCGTCGAGTGCGCTGACGACGGCACCGTTGATCGAGTCGCGCTCCTCGAAGGTCTTGTCCAGCTCCATCTTGCCGATCACCGAGCGCAGCAGCGTCTGCGCCAGCTGCGTGATCGCGAACACGTAGTTGCTCGAGCCGTAGCTCGCGCGCATCGGGTCGGTCACCTGGAAGTAGATGATCCCGTCCACCTGCAGCTGGGTGTTGTCTTTCGTGATGCAGACCTGGCTCGGCACGTCCAGCGGCACCTCCTTCAGCGAGTGCTTGTAGGCCACGCGCTCGATGAAGGGCACGACGAAGCTCAGCCCCGGCACCAGCGTGCGGTCGTACTTGCCCAGCCGCTCGACCACCCAGGCGTTCTGCTGCGGCACGATCTTCAGCGTGCGAACGATGAAGATGCCGACGATGACCACGAGAATCAGCGCGATTTCCATGAGGGTGCTTTCAGGAGGGAAGAAGGGGAAGAGGGCGGCTCAGCGGATCGTGGCCGGCGCAAGCACCAGCCAGTTGCCTTCGACCGCCTGCACGACGTGCTCGCCGGCCGCCGCCGGCGCATCGGGCGCGAGCCGCGCCGTCCAGGTCGAGCCGCGGTAGGCCACGCGGGCGGTGCGGTCGTCGGCCCAGGCCGTCACGTGCACACGCTCGCCGATGTCGATGTTGACGTCGCGGTTCTCGCGCACCGGGCCGGCGGCCGGGCGCTGCGAACGCCGCCAGTGCCACAGCGCGGTGGCGCCGCCGCCCACCAGCGCCGCCATCGCCAGCTGGCCGGGAACGGCAATGCCCAGCAGGGCCGCCAGCGCCGCGGCCGCCAGGCCGAGCGCGAACATCAGCAGGTAGAAGGTGCCGGTGGCCAGCTCGGCCGCCACCGCGACGCCCGCGGCCACCCACCAGAATGTCGACGGGCTCATGTCCATGGCCGCTCCTTGTTCAACGTGTGTTGCGCAGTTTGCACATCACCCCCGCGCGCTTGCGGCGCAGTGTAAGCCGCGTCCCGCAGCCGTCATCGATCGGCCCTACACTTCGCGCCTTGTCAAGTCCGCTGCCCTGAGGTCGCCATGCTGCGTTTCAACTTTCCGATCGTCATCATCGACGAAGACTTCCGCTCCGAGAACACCTCGGGCCTGGGGATCCGGGCGCTGGCCGCGGCCATCGAGAAGGAAGGCTTCGAGGTGCTCGGCGCCACCAGCTACGGCGACCTGTCGCAGTTCGCGCAGCAGCAAAGCCGCGCCAGCGCCTTCATCCTGTCGATCGACGACAACGAGTTCACGCAAGGCCCCGAGCTCGACCCGGTGGTGCTGAACCTGCGCAAGTTCATCCAGGAGATCCGCTTCAAGAACGCCGAGATCCCGATCTACCTGTACGGCGAAACCCGCACCTCGCAGCACCTGCCGAACGACGTGCTGCGCGAGCTGCACGGTTTCATCCACATGTTCGAGGACACGCCGGAGTTCGTCGCGCGGCACATCATCCGCGAGGCCAAGTCGTACATGGACGGCCTGGCACCGCCGTTCTTCCGCGCGCTGGTCGACTACGCGCAGGACGGCTCGTACTCGTGGCACTGCCCCGGCCACTCGGGCGGCGTCGCCTTCCTGAAGAGCCCGGTGGGCCGCATGTTCCACCAGTTCTTCGGCGAGAACATGCTGCGTGCCGACGTCTGCAACAGCGTCGACGAACTCGGCCAGCTGCTCGACCACACCGGCCCGATCGCCGAGAGCGAGCGCAACGCCGCGCGCATCTTCAACGCCGACCACTGCTTCTTCGTCACCAACGGCACCAGCACCAGCAACAAGATGGTGTGGCACCACAACGTGGCGCCGGGCGACGTGGTGGTGGTCGACCGCAACTGCCACAAGTCGATCCTGCACTCGATCATCATGACCGGCGCGGTGCCGGTGTTCCTGCCGCCCACGCGCAACCACTACGGCATCATCGGCCCGATCCCGCGCAGCGAGTTCTCGCCCGCGGCGATCCAGAAGAAGATCGCGAAGAACCCGCTGCTCGCCGGCGTCGACCCGAAGAAGGTCAAGCCGCGCATCGTGACGCTGACGCAGAGCACCTACGACGGCGTGCTCTACAACACCGAGACCATCAAGCATTCGCTGGACGGCTACATCGACACGCTGCACTTCGACGAGGCCTGGCTGCCGCACGCCGCGTTCCACAGCTTCTACGGCGATTTCCACGCGATGGGCCGCGACCGCCCGCGCCCGAAGGACCAGGTGGTGTATGCGACGCAATCCACGCACAAGCTGCTGGCCGGCATCAGCCAGGCCTCGCAGGTGCTGGTGCAGGACGCGCAGCACCGCAAGCTCGACACGCACCTCTTCAACGAGGCCTACCTGATGCACACGTCGACCAGCCCGCAGTACGCGATCATCGCGAGCTGCGACGTGGCCGCCGCGATGATGGAAGCGCCGGGCGGCACCGCGCTGGTCGAGGAGAGCATCCTCGAGGCGCTGGACTTCCGCCGTGCGATGCGCAAGGTCGACAAGGAATACGGCAAGGACTGGTGGTTCAAGGTCTGGGGCCCGGACAAGCTGGCGGCCGAAGGCATCGGCTCGCGCGACGACTGGGTGCTGAAGGCCGGCGCCAAGTGGCACGGCTTCGGCGACCTGGCCGACGGCTTCAACCTGCTCGACCCGATCAAGAGCACCATCATCACGCCGGGGCTGGACATGTCCGGCAAGTTCGCCAAGACCGGCATCCCGGCCTCCATCGTCACCAAGTTCCTGGCCGAGCACGGCGTGGTGGTCGAGAAGACCGGGCTGTACTCGTTCTTCATCATGTTCACCATCGGCATCACGAAGGGCCGCTGGAACACGCTGCTCACCGCGCTGCAGCAGTTCAAGGACGACTACGACCGCAACGCACCGCTGTGGCGCGTGCTGCCGGAGTTCGTGGCCAAGCAGCCGCGCTACGAGCGGCTGGGCCTGCGCGACCTGAGCCAGGCGATCCACGAGATGTACGCCAAGGGCGACATCGCGCGGCTGACCACCGAGATGTACCTGTCGGACCTGCAGCCGGCGATGAAGCCCACCGATGCCTTCGCGCGCATCGCGCACCGCGACACCGAGCGCGTCGCGATCGACGACCTCGAAGGGCGCGTGACCACCTCGCTGCTGACGCCGTACCCGCCGGGCATCCCGCTGCTGATTCCGGGCGAGCGCTTCAACAAGAAGATCGTCGATTACCTGAAGTTCACGCGCGAGTTCAACGCCAAGTTCCCCGGCTTCGACACCGACGTGCACGGGCTGGTGGAGCACGACAGCGACGAAGGGTCGCGGACATACCACGTGGATTGCGTCAAGGAGGCGTGATGGGAATGAAGATGATGGTGCGTGGCTTCTTCGGCGGGCTGTTGATCGCCGCGAGCTTCGGGGCGATGGCGGGCGGGCTGCCGGCACCGGGTGCGGGTTATGCGGTGGTCTCGCTGATCGGCGACAAGCTGTCCGTCGTGACGCACGAGGCGGGCACCGGCACGACGATCGAGCGCAACCGGACGCAGCTGCTGCCGGTGAACGGCGGGGTGTTCGATGCCGAGGCCATGACGCTGGCCGAGCTGGCGTTGAAGCACCTGGATGCCGCTGCGCGCGTGTCGCTGTACGACCTGTCGTCGCCGGCGATGTTCGAGCAGCAGGAGCGCTTCACCGAAGGCGGGCGGCTCCAGTTGTCTCCGGCCGTGGTGCAGGCCATGCGCAAGGACGGCGCGGCGTACCTGGTGCTCATCACCAAGCAGCTGTCGACGGCCCGCTTGCAGGCGGGCGACCAGGAGAGCCTGGGAAGCGGCCAGTTGCAGGGCATGGGCTTCTACATCGATCGCTCGGTCAGGATGATGGACTCCCGCACCGGCGAGACGGGGCGCGGGTTCTTTGCGCCGTATGTCTTCGCGAAGCTGTCGCTGATCGACCTGGCGACGCTGGAGGTGGTGAAGGAGTCGCGCATCCGGGCGAATTTCTCGACGGCATCGGTCGGCGCTGCAGCGTCTCCGGACGCCTGGGACGCGCTCACGCCGAAGGGCAAGATCGACGCGCTGAAGGCGCTGCTCGCCGAGCATGTGCCGATGGCGGTCGAGGCGTTGGTCGCCGCGCATCCTTGAATCTGCTGGACGTCCACAAGGCCAGGTAGGCGAGGCCGTTCCGCTCCGCTCGGCCCGGCGCGCGGCGTCAGGCGGCTGCCGCCAGCGTTCGCAGCGGCGCCTGACGGTCGACCCGCGGCTGAACCCACGGCCCGGCTGCCGACGCATTCTGGATCGCCTTCGCCACCTGCACGCCGTGGGCATAGGCCGTCGCGACGCAGGGGTGCAGGAAATTCGTCACCTCGCCCGCCGCATACAGCCCGGGCAGCCCCGGGACCGCCCCATGGCGGTCGACCTCGATGCAGCCGTCGTCCAGCGCGAGTCGCAGCCCGGCCGGAATGCTGGCCTCGAAGCCATATTGCACGCCGATCACGTCGAACCCGCGGCCGTCGACCGTCATCGCCGCCTGGTCCACCTCGAACGGCCCGATGTGCACGTTCTCGGGCGCCACCTGTTTCAACAGCAGCGGTTGTGCGCGCGGTGCACGCCGGCAAAAGACCTCGACGCTGGCCGCGCCGCGCCGCAGCGCGAACCCGGCCTGGTCGAACGCGTTGTCGCCGCCGCCCAGGATCGCGACGCGCCGGCCTGCCACCGCGATCCGTTCCATGGCCACGCCCGGACCGATGCCCACCGTGTCCGAGGGCACGAAGCCGCCGCGGCGCGGTCTCGATCCGGTGGCGATGACGACGTGGCGCGCCCGATGGGTCGTGCCGCGTCCCGACACCTCCCAACCCAGCCCGCCCGGGCGCGGCTGGATGCCCGTGACCCAGAACCCGAGGCTGTGCGGCACGTTCGCCGACTCCAGGTGATCCTGCAGTTGCGCGGCCACCTGCTGGCCGGTCTTTCCCTGCAGGCCGGGGATCCAGCGGTTGGTGTACGGGTTGTTCAGCTGCAACCCGCCGACCGCGGAACCAGCCTCCAGCAACTGCACCTCCATTCCGAGCTGGTGCAGCCACAGGGCGCAGGCCGAACCGGCCGGACCGCCGCCGATCACCACGGCATCTTTCATCGTCATCCCCTGGTTCGTCTGATGGAGCTCCCAGCATGCGACCAGGGGGTGCGGCGGCATCCACGCCGTGCGAAGGCAGCAGCGGCCAGGCGAAACCGGGAACGAGCCGGCAGGAGTCGGTTCTCAGTCGGTCAATCCGGCTGCCTGCTGCTGCACCCGCCCCACGTCCGCCTTCACCGCCTTCGCGATCTCGCTGCCATACCCCGCATCGGCCTTGTAGAAGTGCGCCAGCATCGCGTACTTCACCGTGTCGTTGGTGACGCGCCCCAGGTCGCCGGCCAGGTTGGCCACCAGGTTCGCCTGGCCCTGCTTCGTCAGCGAGCGCCAGAACTCACCGGCCTGCCGGAAGTTCAGCGTCTTCGCGATGCCTTGCTGCTGCGTGCTGCCGGCCAGCGGCAGGGCCGACGACTTGAAGGCCACGTCCTGCGGCAGCGGCTTCAGCCGCGACGGCTCGTAGTTGACCAGGCCGCTGCGTGCCCCCGCGTTCGCATCGCCGTCCTGGTTGTTGTTCGCCACCGCCGCCTTCGGCGCATTGATCGGCAGCTGCTGCACGTTGGTGCCCACGCGGTACAACTGCGTGTCGTTGTAGCTGAACAGCCGCCCCTGCAGCAGCCGGTCTTCCGACGGTTCGATGCCCGGCACCAGGTTGCCCGGTGCGAACGCGCTCTGCTCGGTCTCCTGGAAGATATTGGCCGGGTTGCGGTTCAGCGTCATCGTGCCGACCTTCGTCTCCGGCACGCCCGTCCAGACCTTGGTGGCGTCCAGCGCATTGAAGTCGAAGCTGTCCAGTTGCTCGGGCTTCAGCAACTGCACGTACAGGTCCCACTTCGGGAAGTTGCCGGCCCCGATCGCCGCGATCAGGTCCTCGCTCGCATGGTTGAAGGTCTTCGCCTGCAGTGCCGTCGCCTCCGGGCCGCTCAGGTTCTTCTCGCCCTGCAGCGTCTTCCAGTGGAACTTCACATACGTCACCCGGCCTTGCGCATTGACGAACTTGTAGGCGTGCACGCTGTTGCCGTCCATGTTGCGGTAGCTGGCCGGCGTGCCGAAGTCGGAATACACCCGCGTCAGCATGTGCGTCGATTCGGGCTGCTGCGAGAAGAAGTCGAAGAAGCGGTTCGGGTCCTGCACGTTGGTGTCGGGGCTGGGCTTCAGGCTGTGCACCATGTCCGGAAACTTGATCGCGTCGCGGATGAAGAACACCGGCAGGTTGTTGCCCACCAGGTCCCAGTTGCCCTCGGCGGTGTAGAACTTGGTCGCGAAGCCGCGCGGGTCGCGCAGCGTCTCGGGCGAGTGGTTGCCGTGGATCACGGTCGAGAAGCGCACGAACACCGGCGTGCGCGTGCCGGGCGCGAACACCTTGGCGCGCGTGTACGCCGACAGGTCGGTCGCCGCGACGAACTCGCCGTGCGCGCCGGTGCCGCGCGCATGCACCACGCGCTCGGGGATGCGCTCGCGGTCGAAGCGCTGCAGCTTCTGGACCAGCTGCACGTCCTGCAACAGCACCGGGCCCCCCGGGCCGGCGGTCTGCGAGTTCTGGTTGTCGCCGACCGGCGCGCCGTTGTCGCGCGTCAGCGTCTGCGCGTGGGTCGGGGCTGCCGCGGCCAGCAGCAGGGCGAGGAGAAGGCGTGTCGTCATGGGGGCTCCACCAGTGAGGTTCAGGTGCGTGGAGCTTAGGAAGCGGCCTGCGCGGCCGGAAGTTGACAACCTCAGCGGCGCCGATTCACGGCCTCAATGGCCTCAGGCCGCGCTGGCCAGCGCCGGTCTCACCGGCCTCACCGGCAGCGCCCGCACGCCGTCGGGCAGGGCCTCGCGCAGCGCCTGGCCCAGCAGGCGCAGGTCGCTGTCCTTCGGATGCCCGGCGCGCCACACCATGCCGATGCGGCGCGACTGGCCCTGCGCGAGCGGGCGCACCACCAGCCCCGGGTCGCTCAGGCGGCGCACCGCCAGCGCCGGCAACAGCGTGCAGCCCAGGCCCGCCGACACCAGCTGGCGCAGCGTCTCCAGGCTGCTCGCGCGAAAGTCGCAGCCGTCGGCCTCCGACGCCTCCTGCCGGCCGCAGGCTTCGAGCGCCTGGCCGCGCAGGCAGTGGCCGTCGGTCAGCAGCAGCAGCTTCAGCTCGGCCAGTGCGTCCAGCGGCACGCTGTCGTGCACGCCGATCTCGTGCGCGGCCGGCGCGGCGACGAAGAAGGGCTCGTCGAACAGCGCCATCTCGGCAAACGCCGGTTGCGGCAGCGGCCCGGGCAAGGCGACGAAGGCGGTGTCGATCAGCTGGTCGGCCAGCAGCGCCGCGAGATGCCGCGTCATGTCCTCGTGCACGATCAGCTTCAGCGTCGGATAGCGCTGGCGCACCAGCGGCAGCAGCCAGGGCAGGTAGTAGGGCGCCAACGTCGGGATCAGGCCGACGTTCAGCACGCCCTGCAGCGGCCCGCTGCGCAGGCTCTTCAGCCCGAGGATCTGGTCGGCTTCGTCGAGCAGGCGGCGCGCGCGCTGCACCACCGATTCGCCGATCGGCGTCAGCGCCGGCTGCTTGCCGCTGCGGTCGAGCAGCGGCAGGCCCAGGTAGTCCTCCAGCTTGCGCAGCTGCGTGCTGAGCGTCGGCTGGGTCACGTGGCAGGCCTGCGCCGCATGGCCGAAGTGGCGGTGGTCGGCGAGCGCCACCAGGTAGCGCAGTTCGCGCAGTGTCATCGTTGTCTCCCTTGTCGCAGGGAGTATTGCCAGTCCGGTCGGCGGCGCGATTTCTTTTGTCTTGCGGCCCGATTGGCAATATGAATCGCGGGCGCCTTGACCTTCAGGCCACGTGCGAGATCAGCACCCCCGGCTGCGGCTGCTGCTGCCCGTCGGCCGAGCCGGTGTCCAGCCCGACGCTGGCCGCCGGCAGCCGGCGCACCGCGACGCCCACCGACATCATGTCGACCACCAGCAGGTGCAGGATGCGCGAGATCATCGAGACGAAGGTGCTCGCGTCCTCGCTGTGCTCGACCGGGATGCAGACGCTGGACTTGCGCGCCAGCGGCGACTGGCTGGCAGTGATCGCGATCACCTTGGCGCCGCGGTCCATCGCCAGGCCCGCCGCGCGCGACAGCTCGGGTGGCTGGCCGGAGCTCGAGATGAACACGGCCACGTCGCTCGGCCCGAGCAGCTCGGCCGCCATCGAGTGCATCGACGGGTCGGTGTGCGCGACCGACGAGATGCGGAAGCGGAACAGCTTGTGCTGCGCGTCCAGCGCGACGATGGCCGAGTTGCCCATCGCATAGAACTCGACGCGGCGCGCCTCGCGCAGCATGCCGATCGCCTTGTCGACCGCGTCGACGTTCAGCGACTCGCGGAACTGCACGATGGCCGAGATGGTGTTGTCCAGCACCTTGGCGCACAGGTCGGCGGTGCCGTCCTGGCGCCGCACTTGGGTGCGCTGCACTGGCAGCGTGCCGGTGAGGCCCGAGCCGAGCTTGAGCTTGAAGTCGGCCAGCCCCTGGAAACCGAGCGAGCGGCAGAAGCGGATCACGGTCGGCTGGCTCACCTCGGCCCCTTGCGCGATCAGCGCGATCGGGTCGTTCAGCGCGGTGCGCGGGTTGTCGAGCACGAAGTTGGCGACGCGGCGCTCGGCCGGCGACAGGCCGGCCACCGAGCTGCGCACGCGTTCGAGCAGCGGGTGGCTGCCGTCGGCATCGGGCACGTGGTCGGACAGCAGCGTCGAGATGCCCTGGAACACCAGGTTCTCGGCCGTCAGCACATAGGTGGGGATGCGTGCCACGTAGTCGCTCATGCGGCCCTTGGCCTCGAAGCGCTCGCGAAACGTCGATTGCGCGAACAGCGGCCCGAGCCGCGGCACGATGCCGCCGCCGACGTACATGCCGCCGGTGGCGCCCAGCGTCAGCGCGACGTCCGAAGCCATCGAGCCCAGCATGCCGCTGAACACCTCCAGCGCCTCCAGGCAGGAGGCGTCCTGATTCTGCAGCGCACGCTGCACGATGTCGGCGGTGCACAGCTCGTGCGCGGCGCCGGGCTGGCCTTCCGTGAGGGCCTGGTAGATCAGCTCGATGCCCGGGCCGGAGATCAGGCGCTCGGCCGACACCCGCGACATGCTCTTCCATGCGAACTGCAGCACCCGCATCTCGCGCTCGTTGCTGGGCGCGAAGTTGACGTGGCCGCCTTCGGTGGCAAGCGTGGTCCAGCGGTCGCCGGCCGGGATCAGGCCCGACACGCCCAGGCCGGTGCCCGGGCCGAGCAGGCCGATCACGCCGTTCGGCTGCGGCTCGCCGCCGCCCACCTGCTGCCGGCCCTGCGGCGCGAGGCCGGGCAGCGCCATCGCCAGCGCGGTGAAGTTGTTGACGACCAGCAGCGTCGACAGCTTCAGCTGCTGCTGCACCGCCTGGATCGAGAAGGCCCAGTCGCGGTTGGTCATGCGCACCTGGTCGCCCTGGATCGGGTTGGCGATCGACACCGCGCCGTGGCGCGGCGTGAGCTCGGGCACGGTCGCCAGGTAGGCCTGGATCACCTCGGTGATGCCGGCGTGGTCGCTGCACGGCAGCACCGCGACGTGCTCGAACTGGCCGGGGGCGGGCTCGATGCAGAAGCGGGCGTAGGTGGCGCCGATGTCGGCCAGCAGCCGCGCTTCGGTGAACGGCGTGGGGCGGGTGCTGAGGTCAAGGGTCATGGGGCTGCCGGCTTGGCTGCCAGCGTCGGGGCCGGCATGCGCTCGAGGAGGACATAGTGTGAGGCGGCCAGGATGACCTTGCCGTCGGTGACGGCGGCGCGCTGGCCGCTGTAGGCATCGCGCAGCGGCTCGCCTTCGCCGAACACGCCGCCGACCGGGATCGCGACGCTGCCGTCGACCCCCATCGCGACGACGACGGCATCGCCGCTCGCCGCATCGACGCGGCTGAAGACGTACGGCGCGGCCGACAGTTGCCGATGCACGCCGCGTGCCAGCGCGACGTGACGTGCCCGGAAGCTGCCGAGGCGGCGCCAGTGCGCCAGCTGCGCGGTGTCGGGCTGGTCCCAGTTCATGTCGGAACGGGTGGCCTGCTGCGGGTCGGACACCGGTGCCGGGCCGGGTGGGCGCGCGGTCTCGTCGCCGTAGAAGATCTGCACCGCGCCGGGCGCGAGCAGCAGCGCCGCGGCGCCTTCGGCCAGGCGGCTGCGGTCGAACAGTCGCGTGTCGTGCGACGACAGGTAGCTCAGCGCGTTGTAGCCCGGGCGGCCGGACAGCAGCGAGGCATAGCGCGTGAAGAGGGCGTCGGGGTTCGCGAACTGCGGCCCGAGGTCCTGGAATTCGAAGTTGATCAGCGCATCGAATCCGCTGCCGATCAGCGGGCTGCGTTCCGGCCCCTGGCCCCAATACTCGCCGACCATCCAGAACGGCTGATCGTCGATCTTGTCGGCTGGGTGGCGGGTTTTCCAGTCGGCGAGGGCGGCGGTGGCGGCGTGCTTGAGTGCGGCCCAGGACTCGGGCTCGACGTGCTTGACGGTGTCGGCACGGAAGCCGTCGATGCCGTACTCGCGCACCCAGTCGCTGAGCCAGGTGACCAGGTGGTCGCGCACGGTGGCGTCGGGCAGGTCGCGGGCGCGCGTGCCGGGCTTCTGGCGCAGGAAGGTGGGCAGCGTCACCTTGTCCGGGCTGTCGGTGCGGAAGTCCGGCAGGTAGGCCAACTGCATCGTCAGGTCGTCGCGTCCTCCGTCGAGGTAGCCGGGCAGGCCGGCGCGCACCCAGGCGCGGCCCCACCAGTCGGCGAAGTTGAAGCTGTTGTAGTCGATGAAGCCGTGGTAGTCGCGCAGCGTCGCGCGTTCGGAGCCGGGCCAGAGCACCTTCAAGTCCAGCTCGCGCGCGGTCTGCAGGTCGAGGTAGCCGGGGTGGTTCATCACCACGTCGAACAGGATGCGGATGCCCTGGCGGTGCGCGGTGTCCACCATCTCGCGCAGCTCGCCGGGCGTGCCCATCGACGCGTCGAGCACGGTGTAGTCGAGCGCGTAGTAGCCGTGGTAGGCGTAGTGCTTGAATTCCTTGTTGCCGCCGACCACCCAGCCGTGGATCTGCTCGTACGGCGCGGTGATCCAGATCGCGTTGACGCCCAGTTGCGTGAACCAGCCTTCGTTCAGCTTGTTCGTGATGCCCTTCAGGTCGCCGCCGTGGAAGGTGGCGACGTCGGCCTTCGGGTCGGCCTCGCGCTGGCGGCCGTAGGCATGGTCGTTGGCCGGGTTGCCGTTGCTGAAGCGGTCGGTGATGGCGAAGTAGACGATGGCGTTGTCGGCGAACGTGCCCGGCACCGAGATCGGGCCGCCGGTGATTGGCGGTGCGGAGGACTTCGGCAGGGGCGGAGGGGTCGTGCAGGCGGCCAGGCACAGCGCCGCGAGCAGCACGAGAAGGTGGTGGCAAGAAAAACCCGTTCGCCCTGAGCTTGTCGAAGGGGCGGACTGAGCTTGTCGAAGGCCTGGTGGCTGTGCGCGGGAGCTTCCGGCCCGCTGCGGCACCAACCCTTCGACACGGGCCCTCGACAAGCTCGGTCCCTGCTCAGGGCGAACGGTTCGTGGGTGTTCGTTCACCCCTTGATCCCCCCGGCCGTGAGCCCCGAGATCATCCACTTCTGCGCGAGGATGAACACGAGGGTGATGGGCAAGCCCGACAGGATCGCGGCGGCCGCGAAGTCGCCCCACAGGTACTTCTGGTCGTACAGGAACAGCTTGGAGCCCACCGCCAGCGTCAGCTTGGCCTCCTCGTGCAGCAGCACCGAGGCCACCGGGTACTCGATGATGGCCCCGATGAAGGCCAGCAGGAACACCACCATCAGGATGGGCAGGGCCATCGGCAGCAGCACCAGCCGGAAGGCCTGCCAGGGCGTGGCGCCGTCCACCTTGGCCGCTTCCTCGATCTCCACCGGGATCGTGTCGTAGTAGCCCTTGATCGTCCACACGTGCAGCGCGATGCCGCCCGAGTACGCCAGCAGCAGCGAGGCATGGCTGTCGATCCCGAAGAACGGGAACACGCTGCCGATGCGGTCGAAGATCGCGAAGATCGCCACCAGCGCCAGCACCGCCGGGAACATCTGCATCAGCATCAGCCCGCCCAGCGCGAACTGCTTGCCGCGGAACTTCATGCGCGCGAAGGCGTAGGCGGCCGTCGTCGACAGTGTCAGCGTGATCAGCGCGGTCAGGCTGGCCACCTTCACCGAGTTCCACAACCACAGCAGCACCGGGAAGTCGGGCTTGACCAGCCGCCCGTCCGGCGCGGTGTACGAGATCCCCAGCGCCAGCTTCCAGTGCTCGAAGCTGATGGTCTCGGGGATCAGGCTGCCGGCGGCGAAATTGCCCGGGCGCAGCGAGATCGACAGAATCATCAGGAACGGGAAGATCACCAGCGCGATCAGCCCGATGAGGAAGGCGTGCGCGGCGATCACGCGCCAGCGGTGGCTCTTGTCGAGGACGATGGCCATCTGGTTTACCTCGATTCGTCCTTGGAGATCCGGGTGAAGCGCATCTGCACCAGCGAGATCGCCGCCACCATCGCGAAGATCACGGTGGAGATCGCCGCGGCCAGCCCGAACTGCTGCCCCGAGTCCTGGAACGCGATGCGGTAGGTGTAGCTCACCAGCAGGTCGGTGGTGCCCGCGGGCACGCTGGTGTCCAGGAAGTCGGGCCGCCCGCCGGTGAGCAGGCTGATCAGCACGAAGTTGTTGAAGTTGAACGCGAAGGCCGAGATCAACAACGGCGTCAGCGGCTTCAATATCAACGGCAGCGTGATGCGGAAGAAGTTGGTGAAGGGCCCCGCGCCGGCCACCGCCGAGGCCTCGTACAGGTCGGCCGGGATCGCCTTGATCAGCCCCGAGCAGATCACCATCATGTACGGGTAGCCCAGCCACACGTTGACGATCAACAGCATCGCCTTGGCCAGCAGCGGGTCCGAGAACCACGCCGGCTTGATGCCGAAGAGGGCGTCCAGGATCAGGTTGATCTCGCCGAAGTTGTTGTTGAACAGCCCCTTGAAGACCAGGATGGAAATGAAACCCGGCACCGCGTACGGCAGGAACAGCAGCGTGCGGTACAGGCCCTTGAAGCGCAGCGCGTCCCAGTTGAACAGCACCGCCAGGAACATGCCCAGCGCCGCGCCGAAGAACACCGTGAGCGCCGAGAACACGACCGTCCACACGAAGATGCGCACGAACGGCTCGCGGAAGGCCGTGTCGGTGAAGATGCGCTGGTAGTTGGCCCAGCCCACGCCGACCTGGAAGCCCGGCTGCAGGCGCTCGCCGGCCTCGGTCTCGTAGAAGCCGCTGCTCATGTTCGGGCGCAGCAGCGCGTGCGTCTGCTGGTTCAGCAGCGAGCCGTCGGCGTTGCGCTTGTACAGCGGCTGCACCGCACCGAACTGGCGCAGGCCGGTCATCACCAGCTTGCTGTCGTTGCCCGGCAGCCGCAGCGTCAGCGCCTGCAGGTTCTTCTGCCGGGCGATCACCGTCTTCAGCGGCGCCGGCTCGCCGAGCGCGATCGCGGCCTGGCCTTGCGGCTCCAGCTTCACCTCCAGCGGCGTGGTCGTGGCCAGCGCCAGGCGCCCCGACACCCAGGCCCTGGCCGCGTCCGCATCCTCCAGCCGCAGGCGGAACTCCGGCCCGTCCTCGTGCAGCGTGAACGCGTAGCTCGCGCCGTCGCCGCCGTGGAACACCTCGTCCAGGAAGTACTGCGTGGCCCTTGGAAACTCCAGCAGGTTCCTGGAGCTGTAGTTGGTGAACCCGATGGCCATCGTGTAGACCATCGGGAAGACGACGAAGATCAGCGCCGCGGCGATCCCCGGGAACAGGTAGCGCCAGGCGTAGGTGCGCGCGGCGCTGTAGATCCACAGCGCCAGCGCGGTGATGACCAGCATCGTGCCCGCCAGCAGCGTCTGGCCGGCCGCGTAGACCATCGTGACGATGACCAACGCAGCCAGCAGGACGAACACCAGCAGGGCCGGGCCGGGGCGCAGCCTGAACTTCATCGGGACGGCTGCCTGCTTACTTGGCCGTGATCCGCTTGGCCGCCGCGTCCAGTGCCTCCTTCGGCTGCTGGCGTCCTTCGGTCATGTTCTTCAGCGCCGACTCCATCGACGACCAGAAGCGCCCCATCTCCGGGTTGTTGGGCATCGGCGCGCCGTCTTGCGCGCTGGCCATCGTCGCCTGGATGTTCGGGTTGCCCTTGAGCTCGGCAAACAGCGCCTTGCTCGCCGGCGTGCCCAGCGGCACGTCGTCGTTGATCGTCTTCAGGCCCTTGGGCGCCAGCATGAAGTTCTCGATGAACTCCACCGCCACGTCGCGGTTGGGCGACGCCTTGGAGACCATCGCCCCCAGCACGCCCACGAAAGGCGCGGCCTTCTTGCCGTTGACGCTGGGGATCCTGGCCACGCCGAAGTCGATGTTGGCCTTCTTCAGGTTGTCCCACGACCACGGGCCGTTGATCATCATCGCGACCTTGCCCTGCGCCATGCCCGCTTCCATCTCGGCGTAGCCCGCGCCCTTGGTCATCACGCCGTCCTTGACCAGCTTGCTCAGCAGCTCCGCGCCCTTCAGCGCCCCGGCGTTGTTGACCCCGGTGTCGGCCGGGTCGAAGTTGCCGTCGGCCTTCAGCTTGAACGGGTAGCCGCCCCCCGCGGCCAGCAGCGGCCACGTGAAGTAGGTGTTGTTGTAGTCCCAGAGGATGGCCTTCTTGCCCGAGGCCGCGAGCTTCTTGTCCAGCGCGATCACCTCGTCGAAGGTCTTGGGCGGGTTCGGCACCAGGGCCTTGTTGTAGACCAGCGAGACCGCCTCGATCGACATCGGGTAGCCCCATTGCTTGCCGCCCACCGAGAACGCCTTGACCGCCAGCGGGTCCAGGTCGGCCAGCGCCTTCTTGCTCGGCGTCACCGGCTGCAGCAGCCCGCCGGCAATCCACTCGCCGATGCGGTCGTGCGGCCAGATCCAGATGTCCGGGCCCTTGCCGGCCGCTGCCGCCTGCTGGAACTTGTTCGGCGCGTCCTCCGGGTGCTCCACCACCACCGCCACCCCCGTCTTGGCCGTGAACTCCTCGCCCACCTTGGCCAGCCCGTTGTAGCCCTTGTCGCCGTTGATCCAGATCAGCAGCTTGCCGGGTTCGGCGGCTTGCGCCGCGAAGGGCAGCGAGCCGGTGATCGCCAACGCGGCGGCGCAGGCCAGCAGGTGAAGGCGTTGTCGTTGCATCGTCATGGTGTGTCTCCAGGGTTGTGTTGTGGTGAAAAGAGCGTGCGGCCCTGCTCGTCGAACAGGAAGCCGCGTTGCGGCGGAAAACTCAGGTACGCGGTGTCGCCGGTGTTCAGCGGATTCTCGGGCGCGGTGCGGATGGTCATCGCCTCGGCCGCGCCGGCCAGCGTGACATGCAGGTAGGTGATGTCGCCCAGGTGCTCGGCCAGTTGCACGTGGGCACGCATCGCACCGTCGCGCGGCGCGGGCGATGCGTCGACGTGCTCGGGCCGCAGGCCGACGCCGACTTTCGCGCCGGCGTCGAGCGAGGCCACGTCGGCGGCCACGCGCACCGTCGTGCCGTCGCCCAATGTCACGCGAGCAAGGCCTCCTTCGGCACCGGCCAGCGTGCCGCCGATGAAGTTCATCTTCGGCGAGCCGATGAAGCCGGCGACGAAGCGGTTGACCGGCCGGTGGTACAGCTCCATGGGCGTGCCCACCTGTTCGATGCGCCCGGCGTTCAGCACCACGATGCGGTGCGCCAGCGTCATCGCCTCCACCTGGTCGTGGGTCACGTAGATCATCGTGGTCTTCAGCTCCTGGTGCAGCCGCGACAGCTCCACGCGCATCTGCACGCGCAGCGCCGCATCCAGGTTGGACAGCGGCTCGTCGAACAGGAACACCCCCGGCTTGCGCACGATCGCGCGGCCGATCGCCACGCGCTGGCGCTGCCCGCCCGACAAGGCCTTGGGCTTGCGATCCAGCAGGTGCTCGATCTGCAGCACCTGGGCGGCACGCATCACCGCGGCGCGCATCTCGTCCTTCGAGAAACCGGCCAGCCGCAATCCGAAGGCCATGTTCTCGGCCACCGTCATGTGCGGGTAGAGCGCGTAGCTCTGGAACACCATCGCGATGCCGCGCTTGGCCGGCGGCACGTCGTTGACGAGTTCGCCGCCGATGTACAGCTCGCCGGACGTGATGTCCTCCAGGCCCGCGATGCAGCGCAGCATCGTCGACTTGCCGCAGCCAGACGGGCCGACGAAGACCATGAACTCCCCGTCGCGGATCTCCAGGTCCACACCCGGCAGGATCACCACGTCGTCGAACGCCTTGCGCAGCGACTTCAGTTGCAGGTCGGCCATGGATCGTTCACGTCCTCATGTCAAAAGGGCCGGCTTTCCAGCCGGCCCGTACTGCCTTGCCCCGGTCCTGCCGTCGTTCGACAGGATCGGGTTTTCAGAGGTCTATCAGAACCAGATTTCCGCTTGAGCACCATAGGAAGTGCCCTTGGTCTTGCCGTCGTTGCGGCCGGTGACGCCCAGGCCGCCGTTCTCGGCCGCGTTGGCTGCCGCGTTCCACTTGGCCGTGGTCACGTACAGGCGCAGTTCCGGGCGGTTCCAGAAGCCCGGGCCCGTCGACAGCGTCG
>Ga0102590_1000377_pt1 | contig 105645 bp, 84 predicted proteins | sample AraplaMF_Col_mMF_FD_76859 | JGI IMG/M metagenome (GOLD analysis project Ga0102590, IMG submission 76859) | Arabidopsis root microbial communities from the University of North Carolina, USA - plate scrape MF_Col_mMF | ecosystem: Host-associated > Plants > Roots > Endosphere | place: USA... | reverse complement strand
CTTACAGTTTATCAATCTTTTTGGCCAACAGCGTTGTAATCTTAAACTTTGACCTTTGCGCAGTTATCTAAACACGGACTTTACACAGTTAAATTAACAGTCTCTCAAAGAATTTTCTTCGCTTCCACGCAGTCTTTATCCATTTGTGCAATAAGCGCAGCGGCATTGTCAAACTTCTGGTTATGCCGTATAAAGGCAATGAACTGCACCCGCAGCTGCGCATCATAAATATCCCGGTCAAAATTAAAGAGATGCACTTCCAGCCGCAGGTCCGTACCATTAAAAGTAGGCCGGGTACCTATGCTCATTACACCTTTTATTATCTCCGGTTCATTATTCAGCGTGGCCTTTACTGCATAAATACCTTCAGAGGGTATTAGCTTGCGCGCATCCGGCAGCTGCAGGTTGGCGGTGGGGTAACCCAGCTGCCGCCCCATTTTATCGCCATGTATCACGGTGCCTTCCAGGAAATAGGGGTAACCCAGCAGCTCATCGGCCAGGGCTATATTTCCTTCTATCAGGCGCTCGCGTATTTTGGTAGAGCTTACTGACAGGTCATGTACTACCTGCTGCGGTATTTCTATCAGCTGAAAACTGTATTGCTGCTGCTCTGCTTCCAGCAGCTCCAGGCCGCCTTCGCGGTTATGCCCAAAGCGGTGATCGTACCCGATAATGATGGTATGCGGTTTAAAGCGGGCAATCAGGAAATCTTCCAGGTAAGCGCGGGCAGAAAGTTCGGAAAAGGCTTTGGTAAAGGGTACCACCACCAGGTGGTCAATACCTTCTTTATCCAGCAATTGTATTTTTTCAGGCAGGGTAGTGAGCAGGTGCAGCTTTTTATCGCCGGCAAATAAAACCTCCCGCGGGTGCGGGTCAAAGGTCACAATTACGGTTTCCCCGTTTACAGCAGCAGCGGTTTCCTGCAGCTGGTGCAATATATACCGGTGCCCGGTATGCACACCATCAAACGTACCAATAGTGATCACTGCATTACGAAAAGCCGGCAAATGTGATAGATCCCTGTGAACCTGCATAAATCTGAATAACGGTCTAAAAGCCGTGCAAATCTAACCTAGTTTTTTGGGATTTGTATGATTGCCAGAATCAGTTACTTTTGTGCCATAATGCAGGATTTTGGCATTTAGCTCTTGAAATTCGCTACTGTGGCTGATTTTGTGGCTAATAAGGCTAATTGTCCCTGGATAGTGTCTAAAAATTATGTCTAACTCATTTTCTATTATATAATGGATCTTTACGCCAAACGCGGTGTTTCTGCCGACAAGGAAGATGTACATAACGCGATTAAGAACATTGATAAAGGACTGTTTCCGAAGGCTTTCTGTAAAATAGTACCCGATATCCTGGGCGGCGATGAAGCCTGGTGTAACATTATGCATGCCGACGGCGCCGGTACCAAATCCTCCCTGGCCTACGCCTACTGGAAAAAAACCGGTAACCTGGATGTATGGAAAGGCATTGCGCAGGATGCCATTATAATGAACATCGACGACCTGCTGTGTGTAGGCGCAACGGAAAATATATTACTCTCCTCTACCATAGGCCGTAACAAACGCCTGATACCCGGCGAGGTGATTGCCGCCATCATTAACGGCACGGAAGAAATACTGGCGGAGCTGCGCAGCCATGGCATCAGCATTTACTCCACCGGCGGGGAAACCGCCGATGTGGGCGACCTGGTACGCACCATTATTGTAGATTCTACCGTTACCTGCCGTATGAAACGGGCCGACGTGATCTCCAACCACCGCATACAGGCCGGTAATGTAATAGTAGGCTTAGCCTCTTACGGGCAGGCATCTTACGAAAAAGAATACAATGGCGGTATGGGCAGCAACGGCCTTACCTCTGCCCGGCACGATGTGTTTAACAAGTCCATTGCCAGGGACTATCCTGATACTTTTGATACGGGTATTCCGGAGGAGCTGGTGTTCAGCGGTAAAAAAACACTCACAGATAAGATCGATATTCCCGGTTTCGGCGCCATAGATGCCGGTAAGCTGGTGTTATCACCCACACGCACCTACGCACCTGTTATACAGCAGGTGCTGGCTAAATACCGCCCGCAGATAGATGGGATTGTGCATTGCAGCGGGGGCGCGCAAACCAAGGTGCTGCATTTTATAGATCAGCTGCATGTAATAAAAGATAACCTGTTCCCCGCCCCGCCCTTGTTCCGTTTAATACAGGAGCAATCCGGCGCCAGCTGGCAGGAGATGTACAAGGTATTTAACATGGGCCACCGTATGGAGCTGTATGTACCGGAAAATATTGCAGAAGGTATTATCGCAATAGCCAAAGGCTTTAATATAGAGGCACAGGTGGTAGGAAGGGTAGAGGCTGCGCCGGCAAAGAAAGTAACCGTGCAGAGTGAGTATGGCGCCTTTGTGTACGAATAAAAAAATTGGGGTTAACGCTATGTTGAGAATTACGGCAGCTAATGTTTACACAACAATAGCTGCCGTAGTTTTTTTTAACAGTTACCCTGTTTGCCGAACAGCATAAAGGGCCGTATCAGGTTCATAGATGTTTCAAGGTTGTAGCGGATGGGCAAGTTAAACTGAACCGCTACTTTTCTGCCATGTTGCGTGCCCGGCGTCCATTTAGGCATACTGTTCACCACCCGTAACGATTCTTCTTCCAGACCACCGCCTTTAGGGGCGCCCACTGTATGTACATCGCTGATAGAGCCATCCGGCTGTACTACGAACTGCACAAAAATGGTTCCGCTGATATTCTGTTCCTGCGCTGTTTTAGGATAACGGATGTTCCTGTTTAAATACAATGCCAGGGCTTCTTCGCCACCGGGATATACCGGCGGGTTCTCTACAAAGGTGAATACTTCTTTGTTAGCAGTTTGTTCTGAAGAAACTTTCTGATTTTGCTTTCCCGGATCATAATCGGTGACATGATAGTTAATGCCATCTTCAGTAGTCACCGTCATGTCTTTGCCGTTAACGTTGATGGACTTGATCTGTTTAGCATCCATCGCTTTCAGCTCTTCCATCGTGATCTCTTTAGGGCCGGGTGCAGCCGCGTCATTTTTTTGCTGACAGCCAATGAAAATAACCAGGGCAGCCAGTATTGGGAATACAATGAATTTTTTCATGAGCGTATAGTTTGATTTTTGTGTTAAAAGCATATTGATCCTGCGTTGTATAGGCGGGTGAAAGAAGTCATTGGTTAAGGTTAGCTGTTTGCTTTGCAGGGTTACCTGTAAAATAGTTTGCGCATAATCCGCTGCCTGCCCGCCGGCTGCCTGCTGGTCGGCAATGAACTCATGCACCAGGGCCAGCTCTCTTTTAAACAGGTGAAAGAAGGGATTTACCCAGCCAATGGCGCACACCAGCTCCATCAGCAGCTTATCCACGCTGTGTTTCTGAGTTACATGGGCCAGCTCATGCTGCAGTATTTGCCGCCCGTCTGTACTGTCAGGATTAATATTCCCGCTCCAGAAAATGTAGCGGAAAAAAGAGAAGGGCATTTGCACCTTATCACTTTGCACAAAATGATAAGGGCGCAGGTGCTGTACCCGGCTTTGTTGAATAAGCCGCTGTATTTTCCAGCAGCCGTATAAGATGCGGCTTAGTAATAGCACCGCCACTCCGCCATAGGCCAGCTGTAATATTTCCAGGTAATTCACAGCAGTAATGGGTGCGGCAGGTATCATAAACTCACGCAGGGTAATGATCTGCGTGGCATAATTGCTAAAGGCCGGCGCTTGCTTACCTTCAAAAGGTGAGGGTAATTGCAGCAAAGGCAGGGTTAACGACAGCAGAGTAGCCAGCAGCAGGTAATACCGGTTCCACTGGTGAAAGCGGTTGTTACGCAGGGCCAGGTGATAGTAGGCATACAGGATGCCGGAGCATACCATCACCTTAAGCAGGTAGGAGAGCAGCAGTTCCATAGCTTATTTGTTTTGAGCGTCCTTAATTTGTTTCAGCAGTTTTTCCAGGTCGTTCACACTCAGGTCTTTTTCCTTTACGAAAAAGGAGATCAGGTTGCTGTAAGAGCCTTCGAAATAACCCTTTACCAGCTGTTTTACGGTTTTGTGGCTGTATTCATCCTTGCTGATGAGCGCATAGTACTGGTGCGATTTACCGTAGGCCTTAAAATCTACAAAGCCTTTTTCCACCAGTATCTTTACCAGGGTAGAGGTGGTATTGTAATGCGGTTTGGGTTCCGGCAGCTCTTCAATCACCTCTTTCACAAAACAAGGCCCTTTTTGCCAGAGCACCTGCATGATCTGTTCCTCAGCTTTGGTGAGGGTTTTTACGGAAGGTGTGCTCATATGATTTCATTTATCCAAACTTATAACTAATAAGTTAGTTTAACAACTATTTTATTAGTTTTTTTATAAAATGCTCCGTTGACAACTATATTCATTTATTTTTGTTGGCGTTAATCAGTTAATAAATACAGGACTATACAATGGAGGAGCAACCGATCTTACAACTATCCAACGTTAACATATACCAGGGCAACTCTTTGATCTTATCTGATGTGAATATTGCGGTGAACAAAGGCGAGTTCGTGTACCTCATCGGCAAAACCGGTACCGGTAAGTCCAGCCTGCTGAAAACCCTGTATGGCGATCTTACCCTGCGGGAAGGGGCCGGCCAGGTAGTAGGCTTTGACCTGAAAAAAATGGACTGGAAAAAAGTGCCTTACCTGCGCCGTAACCTGGGCGTGGTGTTCCAGGATTTTCAGCTGCTCACAGACCGTAATGTGCATGATAACCTGAAGTTTGTGCTGAAGGCCACCGGCTGGCTGGATCCCAAGCAGATGGAAGATAAGATTGCCGATGTATTGGATAAGGTAGGCCTGGGCACCAAAGGTTTTAAAATGCCTTATGAGCTCAGCGGTGGCGAGCAGCAGCGTGTGGATATTGCCCGTGCCCTGCTTAACTCCCCCAAGCTGATCCTAGCCGATGAGCCCACCGGTAACCTGGATCCGGAAACCTCCGACGGTATTATGCAGCTCCTGTTCCGTATTTGCCGGGAAGATGGCACCGCCATCGTAATGGCTACCCATGATTATATTGTGCTGCAAAAGTTCCCTTCCCGGGTACTGCGCACGGAAAATGGGCAGGTGACCGATAATGCGGCAATTAATTTTGCTTAACAATTAATAAGAGGAATTAATAATTAATTGACCCACACTTACCTACGATTATTAATTATTCATTATTAATCATTAATTTGGGTGGAATTGTTAATTCCAAATATTCAATTTACCTTTGCACCGGAAAAATAGCGACGAAAAAACTTTATCATTTTTTATTATTTATTAAGATGTCTTACTTAACTGTTGAAAAGAAAGCCAATATATTCAAGGAATTTGGTGGAAGCGAAAAGAATACAGGTTCTGTAGAAGCTCAGGTAGCTTTGCTGACAGAGCGTATCACCAGCATTTCCGGCCATATGAAAGCTAATAAAAAAGATTTCGCCAGCAATCGCGGTTTGATGAAAATGGTAGGTCAGAGAAAGCGCCTGCTTTCCTATCTGTCTAAAACTAACCTCTCTGGTTACAGAGCACTGATCGAGAAGTTAGGTCTCAGAAAATAACGATTTTCATGTTATAGCGCTATTCCCAACTTCATTTAGGTTGGGAATAGTTTTTTTTTAGGTATACCTTTTAATCTTCACTTATTATGAATCTAACGCCTATTTCAGTCAAATTAGATATAGGAAACGGCCGCATCGTAACCATAGAGACAGGCAAGATGGCCCGCCAGGCTGATGGCGCCGTTACCGTACGTTTGGGCGATTGTATATTACTGGCTACCGTTGTAGCGAACAAAGAACCAAAACCAGGACAAAGTTTCTTTCCCCTGACTGTTGACTACCAGGAAAAATTTGCATCAGCAGGCCGTATCCCCGGCTCCTTCTTTAAACGCGAAGGCAAACTGTCTGACTACGAAGTACTTATCTCCCGTTTGATAGACCGCGCACTGCGCCCTCTGTTCCCCGATGATTATTTCTGCGAGGTGCAGGTGCTGGTAACCCTTATTTCTTCCGATGCGGAAGTATTACCGGATGCATTGGCCTGCCTGGCTGCTTCTGCTGCCCTGGCGGTATCTGATGTGCCCATCCAGGAGATCATCTCTGAAGTAAGAGTAGGCCGTGTAGATGGTGAGATGGTGATCAACCCTACCCGTTCACAGATGGAGAAAGCCGATATGGACTTCATCGTAGGTGCTACGGCTAAGAATATTATGATGGTGGAAGGTGAGAGCAAGGAATGCAGCGAAGAAGACCTGATCAAAGCCATCGAGGTTGCACACACTGCGATCCAGGCACAGGTTAAGGCACAGGAAGAGCTGCGCCAGTTAGCCGGTGTTACTGCCAAACGCGAGTATGAAAAGCCCCACACCAACGAAGAGCTGAAAGCTAAAATAGCTGCATTTGCACAGGAGCGTATTCACCAGGTAGCTAAAGCTGCTATGGGTAAGCACGAACGGAGCGATGCATTCCACCAGATCGGCGAAGAGCTGGAAACTTTCCTGAACGTAGCTGAGCTGCCGGAAGAAGACCAGCCCCTGGTAGGTAAATACCTGCATAGCCTGGAAAAAGAAGTGGTGCGTAACATGATCCTGGACGAATCCGTTCGTTTGGACGGCCGTAGCCTGGACCAGGTACGTCCCCTGAACATGGAAGTGGACCTGCTGCCCTCCCCGCACGGTTGCGCCCTGTTCACCCGCGGTGAAACACAATCCCTCACCACCGTTACCCTGGGTACACCGGATGATGAGCTGCTGATTGAAAGCGCCGCTACCTCCAAATATTCAAAATTCATTCTGCACTATAATTTCCCTCCCTTCTCAACCGGTGAAGTAAAACCGATGCGCGGCCCCGGCCGTAGGGAAGTAGGGCACGGTAACCTGGCCATGCGTTCATTGAGACAAATGATGCCGGGCAGCGAATACGCTTACACTGTGCGTGTAGTATCCGATATCCTGGAATCCAACGGTTCCTCTTCTATGGCTACCGTATGTGCCGGTTCACTGGCGCTGATGGATGCCAGCGTACCGTTGCCTAAACACGTATCCGGTGTGGCTATGGGATTAATTTCCCGCGCATCTGATGGTAAATGGGCAGTGTTAACAGACATCCTGGGCGATGAAGATCACCTGGGCGATATGGACTTTAAAGTAACCGGTACCCGCGATGGTATTACCGGTATCCAGATGGATATTAAAGTAGATGGTTTGAGCATGGATGTAATGCGCCAGGCGCTGGCACAAGCCCTGCGCGGACGTTTACACATCCTGGAAGCCATGTATGCTACCCTGCCAGCAGCGCGTCCGGAACCTAAACCGCATGCACCACGCATGGAGAAACTGATCATTGACCGCGAATTTATTGGCGCTGTGATAGGCCCCGGCGGTAAAGTGATCCAGGAGATCCAGCGCGAAACCGGTACCACTATCAACATTGAAGAAGTAGGGGAAACCGGCGAAGTAAGCATCTTCTCTGCACAGAAAGAGGGCCTGGATAAAGCCCTCACCTGGATAAAAGGTATTGTAGCGGTTCCTGAAGTAGGCGAAGTATACGAATCAACCGTAAAATCAGTAATGCCTTACGGTGCGTTCGTTGAGTTCCTGCCTGGTAAACAAGGTTTGCTGCACATTTCCGAAGTTTCCTGGAAACGCCTGGAGAATATGGAAGGTGTGCTGTCAGAAGGCGAAAAGGTAAAAGTGAAGCTGGTGGGTACAGATCCCAAAACCGGTAAGTTTAAGCTGAGCCGCCGTGTGCTGATGCCGAAACCCGAAGGTTATGTGGAAAGGCCTGAGCGCCCGGAAAGAGGCGACCGTCCTGACAGGGGCGATCGTGGCGACCGCGGTGATCGTGGTGACCGCTTTGGCGGTGGTGGCCGTCCGCCCCGTGGTGGTGGCGACCGTGGTGATAACCGCGACCGTGGCCCGCGTCCTCCCAGACCGGAACATGATGCACCTGCACAGTTTATCGGTGACGACGAATAATAAACAATAGTGATCTTTTTATAGAAAGCAACCGTTCCATCAGGGGCGGTTGTTTTTTTTATGGAAAAAACGGCACGTTAACCAGCGTTTAACAATTAGTCCCTATTATATTGCCGCTTGTAATATTTCACTGAGAAAATCTGGGCTTTACTATTAAATTGTACAACCGTTTGCCGCTTTACAATTTATAAATTTCATGTTACACTGTACAATGTCAAGATCCTTCAGGAGATCGTTAAACGGAAGCCTGGGCTTATGTATTACCATCCTCATTTGCATGTTGCAATCATCTGTTAACGCTGCCGCAAAACCGCCGCAGCGTGAGTTCTACGAGATCAGGGTTTACCATGTGAAAGATGCTGCACAGGAAAGCACAGTGGATCATTACCTTGAACAGGCCTTTTTACCTGCCGTGCACAAGGCAGGCATTTCCAAAGTAGGCGTATTTAAGCCGGTAGGCAATGATACGGCTGCAGACCGCCGTATTTATGTGCTGATACCTTACAAGCGCCTGGAACAGTTCCAGCAGCTGCCGGAACAGCTGTTTGCCAGTAAGGAACATGGAACGGCCGGCGCGGAGTACCTGGATGCAGCCTATAACGCCGCCCCCTATACGAGAATGGAAACTATACTGCTGCAAGCCTTCACGGCCCATCCGCAGCTGGAGCTGCCGGCGCTCACCGGTCCAAAGAAAGAGCGCATCTATGAGCTGCGCAGCTACGAAGGTCCTACTGAAAAATTATACCGCAATAAGGTACAAATGTTTAATAAAGGCGATGAAGTAGGCATTTTCAAACGCCTGAACTTTAACGCCGTGTTTTATGGAGAGGTGATCAGCGGCAGCCACATGCCCAACCTGATGTACCTGACCACTTTTGAAAATAAAGCTGCCCGTGAGGCGCACTGGAAATCCTTTGGCAGCGACCCGGCCTGGAAGCAATTATCCGCTATGCCGGAGTACCAGCATAATGTATCTCACCAGGATATAATGTTCCTGTATCCAACAGAATACTCAGACTACTAATTGGGAATTACGGATTACCTTCGCTCCCATGTCACACATAGCCATTACAATAGCCTGTGCACCTGAGCTTGCAGATGTGCTGGTAGCGCAGCTTACCGAGATCAGCTACGAAGGCTTTGAAGAGCGGCCGGGTACCCTGGTTGCCTACATACCTACCACAGATTTTGATGTTACCGCACTGGATAACCTGCTGCAGTCTTACGGTATTACCTATACGAAAGAGGAAATTAAGCAGGAGAACTGGAATGCTCTGTGGGAAAGCAATTTTGAACCGGTGGTAGTAGGCAGTTTTTGCGGCATACGTGCAGGGTTTCATGCACCCTTTACACAAACCCTGGAGCATGAAATAGTGATCACGCCTAAAATGGCTTTTGGCACCGGACACCATGCCACTACCTTTTCCATGATCCAGCTTATGCAACAGCTGGATATTGCCGGCAAAAAGGTATTTGATTTTGGAACCGGTACCGGCATCCTGGCCATACTGGCGCAAAAAATGGGCGCCGCACAAACAGATGCCATTGACATTGACGACTGGTCGGTAGAGAATAGTCAGGAAAACGCTGCCGGCAACCAGGTGGATGTAAACATCTGGCAGGCCGATAGCCTGGCAGATCTGAAAGGACCTTACGATATCATACTCGCTAATATTAACCGTAACATTCTGCTGCAATTCATGACAGACATGCGCCGGCTGCTGAGCCCGGGCGGACAGCTGCTGCTCAGTGGTATAATGACCCAGGATGAAAAAATAATTTTAGAAAATGCCGCAAAAGCAGGCCTGCAGAGGCTGGAACAGGTAGAGAGGGATAATTGGCTGGCTATAAGACTGGTAGCGGAGTGAAAAAATAATTATATTTAACAATCATAAAAAACAAGAATTATTCAACTTTCGTGTTAAAGAAAAAAATAATATTTTATTAATTTTGGCGCAGATTTTCGTTATCTTAGCATTCTAACTTATTGTGATGATAGAATTGTTATTCCTTATATGTGCCTATCTCATAGGATCAGTGCCTACCGCCGTTTGGGTTAGCAAAGGGGTTTTTGGTATGGATATACGGGAGTATGGCAGCGGCAATGCCGGTGCTACCAATACTTTCCGTGTACTCGGCCCTAAAGCCGGAACCTTTGTAATGGTGGTGGATATGCTGAAGGGAGTTATAGCAGTCAGGCTTTCCTATCTTTTACCCTATTATCAGAACTCAGATCATTTAACACAGCTCGTAAACTTCCAGATCGGCTTAGGTTTGGCCGCTGTTGTAGGCCACATTTTTCCGATATGGGCCGGTTTTAAAGGCGGTAAAGGTATTGCCACCCTGTTTGGGCTGGTGCTGGCCATACAGCCGATTGTAGCCGTTTGTTGTGTAGGCGTGTTCTTAATGATCCTGTTCTTTACAAGGTATGTATCCCTGAGCTCTATTATAGCCAGTATTGCATTCCCGATCCTGATCCTTTACATCTTTAACGAGCCGGAGGTTTTTTACCGCATTTTTGCCATAGCGGTGGCTTTAATGGTGGTGCTAACCCACCAGAAGAACATTGCGCGCCTGCTTACCGGTAACGAGAACAAGGTGCCGCTGTTCAAGAACAGAAGGGGTTTCCGCCGTAAACCCTGATCATCTTCCCTTTGATATAAGTTCCACTTATTTATATACACAGTCAAATATCACTGCCAGGTAGTGCAGGTGGTTCTTTTTTATAAAAGAGCAACCTGCATACCTGCTTTGATAGCGGTTTTGCATGATTCCCGAAAATTTGCTGACCCCGTTTGTTTGGCATACCGATTGCTCTAAGTATTTTTGCCATTACACCAACTTACAATCATCCTGGATTGTTATTCAGAAATATGCGAACCTGTAGCGTAGGAGTTGGTATAGTTGGTTCAAGAAAAAACAAATGACTTCACCCATGAAAAAGACTGTTTTATTTTTAACTGCCGGCCTGGGATTCATGGCTGCCTGTACCAGGGTGCCTATTACCGGCCGCAGTCAGCTGAACCTGATCCCCGAAAGTCAAATGCAGTCTATGGCACTGCAGGAGTACCAGACCTTTTTAACAGAGAACAAAGCGGTTTCCCCTGCAGCCAGTAAAGATGCTGAAATGGTTAAAAGGGTTGGCTCACGCATAGCCGGTGCGGTAACCCGTTACATGAACGATCATAACGCCGGCAAAGAGATCTCCACTTACAAATGGGAATTTAACCTGGTAAATAATAAGGAAGTAAATGCCTGGTGTATGCCGGGCGGTAAGGTAGTAGTGTACACCGGCCTGCTGCCGGTTACGCAGAATGAAACTGCGCTGGCCTGCGTAATGGGCCATGAAATTGCGCATGCCATTGCCCGCCATGGTAATGAGCGTATGAGCCAGGGCCTGATAGCGCAGGGTATCCAGGTAGCCGGTTCCGTAGCGCTGAACCGCAACCCGCAGGCGCAGAACATCTTTTTACAATCCTTCGGCGTAGGCGGTAATGTGGGGCTGATGGCTTTTTCCCGCCAGAACGAACTGGAAGCCGATCACCTGGGTGTGATCTTTATGGCGATGGCAGGTTACAATCCGCAGGAAGCCATTCCCTTCTGGCAGCGTATGGCTAATACCGGCGGCGGACAAAAACCACCGGAGCTTTTAAGCACCCACCCCAGTGATGCCCGCCGCGTGCAGCAGCTGCAACAGCTGATGCCGGAGGCAATGAAGTATTATACGCCTGTTAAATAGGCTGAACGCTGAATGCCGAACGCTTAACGCGTGGAGCACAAAGCATAAAGCAAAAAAGCATAAAGCTCATGCAGCGATTGCAGCAGCTTTATGCTTTTTTATTTTAAAGTTCTGGTATTATTGAAGCGCTGCGTTCAGCGTTTAGCATTCAGCGTTAAGCGTTCGGCACCTTCTCCGGCACAATATCCACTACTCTTCTTTGTTTCTGCACTTTCATTTTCTCCGGTACCTGCGATAGTATTTCCTTCTTAAAGGCCCCGATCAGCGCCTGTTTAATGAAAAAGCGGTGAGTGACCAAACTGATCTCCCGCACCGGCTCCGGCGTCTTAAAATAGCGTACCATGTTCATTTGGCGGGTGCTAAGGTCCTGCAGGGAAAGCTCCGGCAAGATCGTATATCCTTCATTCAGGTCCACCATTCTTTTCAGGGTCTCTACGCTGCCGGTATTATACTCCAGGTTCTTGTACTCGCCCATGGTAAATTTATCACGGCAAATGTTCAATACCTGGTTGCGCATACAATGCCCTTCATTCAGCAGCCACACTTCTTTTACATCCAGGTCCTCCGGCTTAATGAATTTCTTGCTGAACAGCTCATTGCTTTTAGCGGTATACACCACAAAGGATTCATAGAACAGCGGCTGCTCTTCCAGGTTGGGATTATGCAGGGGAGTGGCCAGCAGCCCGCAATCCAGCAGCTCCAGCTTCAGCTGCTGCATGATCTGCTCTGTAGGATATTCCCATATTTCCAGCTTAACCTTTGGATATTTTTTCATGAAGCCCGTAAGAATGCGCGGCAGCAGGTAAGGGGCCAGCGTAGGGATAATACCTACTTTCAGGTTGCCCTGGATCTCTTTTTTATGGCCTGCAATGATTTCCTTGATGCGGGAGCTTTCTTTTAATATTACGCGGGATTGCGCTATTACAGAGATGCCTATTTCTGTTGGTACTACCGGCAGCTTGCTCCGGTCAAAGATCTTGATACCCAGTTCATCTTCCAGCTTCTGTATCTGCATGCTCAGGGTAGGTTGTGTTACAAAACACTTTTCTGCTGCTACCACAAAGCTTCTGTACGTATCTACCGCTACAATGTATTCCAGTTGTACAGTGGTCATTGTTCCCTATTTTATAGGTTAAAGGTATCGATAATATCTATAATTACGAATTATCAATTACGGTTGCGGATCAGGTTTTCGCAAAAAAAAGTCCTGCGCTCTAAGAACGCAGGACTCCTAACTAAGGCGTAATATTGATTAAAATATTCTATAGCGGTATTTCACTTTATCCGTATTATTATACAGCTCCTTAATGTTAATAGAGGCTTGTATATCGCCCACGGCCTCATTCTTCAGGTTACGGAACTCCGCCTGTTTGCTGTCGATAATATTCTGCGCCGCCAAACCATTATCCTGCGCTATTTTCAGAGAGCTGTTCACTTTGCTGTAATAAGAATCCAGCAGGGTAAAGTACTCGTTATACAGGTTCTCAAAACGTTTGGTTTGCAGGATCAGGTCTTCCAGCTGGTTATTCACTTCTTTCAGGTTCGGATTTTCGCGCAGCAGCAATTCATAATCTATCCGTTTGCCTTTGGAGTATTTGGTTTCCAGCTGGCTAAAGAAATCCACTACCTTTTCTTTTTTGAAGTCCAGGAAAAAATCATTCATGGTTTCTCCAATGGGTTTGTTGCCCCGCTGCGGCAGCTGGAATTTCAGCGCGCTGGCAGTGAACATCAGGTGATCATACAGGTTATCCTGCAACAGGGTCAGCTGATCTTTATTAAAGTTCAGGCCAAACTCAAATTTTTGGTTGGCATCATTTAATGCCGTATAGTATACTACGTATTTATTCAGCTCCTTTTCAAATTCCTGCAGCGTTTTCTGGTTGATCTGTTTATTGTTCACGCTTACGCTGTGCAGGAAGTTCATTACGGAATTGGCAATGGCCAGGGGAGGCGTTAATGAGGTAAAGCTCTGGAAAATGGGGCTGTTGATAATGGATTTAGTGGATTCCACTATTTTGCCGTTTTTCTCGCCTTTATCTGCATTGCCTTTCAGCACAATTTTTTCTACCAGTTCTACAATACGGTCGCTGAAGGAAAAGCCCAGCTCTTTACTTTCCGGGTTGTTCAGCGCAGTAATGAACACGTCCAGGTTATTGGTAGTGGTACGTGATTTTAAGTCAATTATCTTTTTATTAAGTAAGTAATAGGTTTCGCTGGCGTTGATCAGGTTATTTTTAATCAGCTCGTATTTGGTCAGGTTATCTATTTCCTTACCCTGTAATAAACCCTGAATAGCGCTGGAGTTTTGCCGGTCGCTGTCTGCTACTTTCTGCAGGTCTTCAATAAGCTTTCTGATGGTGGTGTCTGCTGTCCGGATATTGGTCCGCATTTCCTGTGGCTGTGTCACCGTTACCGGCACCGTATCTGCTTTCGGTTTTTCCTGGGCCCGGGCCGTCACAAAGCCGCTAATCATCAGAGAAAACAGGGAAACACATCTTGAAGCATTTTTCATATAAAGCAAGTTCATGCAGTGTTCGCTTTTTATTAACAATATGTTAAGAAAATATGGTGCCAAAAATAAATTCCGGTGCAAAGATAGTACGATTTTATTTGATAGGTACGATTGCCAGGTTTCCTGTTATATTTGCAGGCCAAATGGCCACTTTTTATGCTGAATGGTAAAAAGATAATAGTGGTATTACCAGCTTACAACGCAGCATTAACGCTGGAAAAAACCTATAGGGAGATCCCTTTTGACATTGTAGATGAGGTGGTATTGGTAGATGACGCCAGCCGGGACGATACCGCACAGGTAGGCCGGGAGCTGGGCATTCAGCATGTTATCCGGCATGACCGTAACAAGGGATATGGCGGTAACCAGAAGAGTTGTTACAACAAAGCCCTGGACCTGGGCGCTGATATTGTAATTATGGTACACCCTGATTATCAATACACTCCCAAGCTCATACAGGCCATGTGCAGTATTATTGCAAACGGGGTATACCCGGTAGTGTTAGGTTCGCGCATTTTAGGAAAAGGCGCCCTGAAAGGGGGCATGCCCATTTATAAATATATTTTTAACCGGTTCCTGACCCTGACCCAGAATATTCTTATTAATGAGAAGCTGAGTGAATATCATACCGGTTACCGGGCCTTTTCCCGCGAAGTATTGGAGAACATCCGTTACATGGATAATAACGACGATTTTATTTTTGATAATGAAATGATATCGCAGATCTTCATGAAAGGGTATGAAATAGGGGAGGTTACCTGCCCTACCAAGTATTTTGAAGAAGCGTCCAGCATTAATTTCCGGCGTAGCAGTATCTATGGCCTGGGCGTGCTGCGGGTATCGCTGCAGCACCGCCTGCACCGCTGGGGATGGATTAAGGGAAAAATTTATTAAACAATTTTAGGTTTTAGATGTACGATTTAGATTGATAACAGCAGACACCATATGCACAGCACAGTCTAAGATCGTAGATCTGAAATCGTAAATCAGATGATGGCTCACCAAATTGAATTTGCTAAAAAATACCTGCGCTACTATTTTACCGCGGGCAACCGGCACGATGTGCATTCGCCTTTTGTGTATGCTTTGATAGAAGAAGTACTGCGCGATAAAAGTAAGCCCAATATATTCAAGGAAGTGGAGGCCCTGCGCCGGCAGCTGCTGCAAACCAAAGAGGAGCTAACGGTTACGGACCTGGGAGCCGGCTCGCTCACCGGCGCCGGTACTGTACGTAAAGTAAGCGATATTGCCCGCCATGCAGCCAAACCGCCCAAATTCGGGCAGCTGTTCTACCGCCTGGTGCAATACCTGCAGCCGCAATACCTGCTGGAATTAGGTACCTCCCTGGGTCTTTCCACCGCTTATATGGCCTTGGCTAAACCCGATGCGCAGGTGCTGACCATTGAAGGCTGCCCCAATATTGCCGCCCGCGCCCGTCAGAACTTTGAGCTGCTGGATATAAAGAATATTCAACAACGCACCGGTAATTTTGATGATGTGCTGCCCGCCCTGCTGCAGGAAAAACCCCGGCTGGACTGGGTGTTTATTGACGGCAACCATCGTAAAGATCCTACCCTGGCTTATTTTGAGCAGTGCCTGACCCAGGCGCACGACCAATCACTGTTTATTTTTGACGATATTCACTGGACGCCGGGCATGGAAGAAGCCTGGGCCACCATTCAACAGCACCCGCGCGTAACGCTCACCATTGACCTGTTTTTCATTGGGCTGGTATTTTTCAGGCCGGAAGTGAAGGTGAAACAACACTTTATACTGAAGTACTGATTACGGATTGGAATGCAATATGCCGTCCACACACATAATTCGCATTTCATAATTGATAATTCGTAAATTCAAAGAAAACTTCCCCATGCGTTACCTCTTATTGTTTGCGCTAACGTTTACGAATATATTTTATATGCAGGCCCAGGATGTGATATGAGCGCTTACAGCCGTGAAAGCTTTTACAAAGATGGCGATACCCTGCAATACCGTATGCTGGAGCCTTTACATTACGATAGCTATAAAAAATACCCGGTTATTATTTTCCTGCATGGCTCCGGAGAGCGTGGCAGGGATAATGCCGCACAGCTGCTGCATGGCGGTGCGCTGTTCCTGAAAGATTCCCTCCGGAAGGCATTCCCGGCTATTGTAATATTCCCGCAATGCCCGCCGAATATGACCTGGGCGCCTTTGCGGCTAAAACGGGATACTTCGGGTAAGGTTACCGGGGCAGATTTTCCAACAGATGTGCCGCAGCCCAAACCGGGTGCGCTGGTAAAAGCCCTGCTGGATAGCCTGCTGGCATCCGGTAAGGTGGATCCCAGGCGGGTGTACATTGGCGGCCTTTCTTTAGGCGGCATGGGTACATTTGATATGATAGCCCGTTACCCGGATGTATTTGCCGCTGCCTTTCCCATTTGCGGGGCCGGTGATGCAAAAACCGCGGCCAATTACGCGAAAAAAATACCGGTATGGATCTTCCATGGCGGTGCTGATCCTGTGGTACCGGTACAGTTTTCCCGCGATTTTTACGCGGAACTGCAACGCCTGCATGGAGAGGTAAAGTATACAGAATACCCTGGTGTAGGCCACAACAGCTGGGATAATGCTTTTGCGGAACCCGGATTAGTGCCCTGGTTATTCAAACATCATAAATAAATGCTTTTTTGTAAATTACGCAGCGTTAGTTGTGCATAATGGAGCTAGATCAAAAATGTTGTGCATGATTGATCATTCGTAATTCATAATTATGAATCAAGAACAAACTCTCGATGTTCCTCCCACGTTCTATGATAAGATCCGCCGCCAGTTCTGGTATGGCAAGTGGATGTGGGTGGCTGCAGTGATCCTCTTTGTGCTTTCCTTTATTTTATGGCAATGGTTTGGCATGAACATGGTGCAGGTGCGCACCGGTGATGCCGGCAACCGTAAAGTGCTGCTGCCGGATGCTTCCGAAGTATTGCTGGATGCCAGCTCTACCTTACGTTACCGCCAGCATTTTAATGAACGGGAGCAGCGGGAAGTATGGCTGAAAGGGGAGGCTGCTTTTTCTGTAGTACGGGAAAAGGAAGCCGATCAGCATTTACGGCCTTTTGTAGTACACACCGCTCCGCTGGACATTATAGCCACCGGCACTGAGTTTGGCGTAAAAGCCCATCAGCAGCAAATACGGGTTACATTAAATAACGGGCGGCTTCACATTCATTTCAAAGATAAAAAGCTGTCCGACCGTTTACTGCAGCCCGGCGAAACGCTGGAATACAACGGCGATAGTATGCAGGTGCTCCCGGCATCCCGGCAGCCCATCATCCCTAAGTAAATAACATCTTCTATAAAACAAAATCCCGGCACATTGGCCGGGACTTTTTCACGCTGCACTGGATTGATTAGTTAACTATTTGTAATGGCTTTAATGGCCTTTTTTGTTGCATCTATAGTGAAATCCAGGTCTTCCTGGGTAAGCGCATTGCTTAAGAACCAGCTTTCAAAAGCAGAGGGCGGCAGGTACACACCCCTTTCCAGCATGGCATGGAAGAAACGTTTAAACAGCTCATTACTGGCACCGGAAGCAGCGCTGAAATCAATAATAGGGTACTCTGCAAAATGCACGCTGAGCATGGAACCTACGTGGTTGATCTGGTGTACAATGCCTGCTGCACCCAGGGCTTCGTGCAGGCCTTTTACCAAATAATCTTTTTTCTCTTCCAGGCGGCTGTATATCTGGGGATGCTCATCCAGGATCTGCAGCACAGTGTAACCGGCTATCATGGCAATGGGATTACCGCTCAGCGTACCGGCCTGGTACACTTTACCGGCAGGTGCAATATGCTGCATAATTTCCCTGCGGCCTGCAAAAGCGCCTACAGGCATGCCGCCGCCAATGATCTTCCCAAAGGTTACCAGGTCGGCCTTTATATTGAACAGCTCCTGTGCGCCGCCACGGGCCAGGCGAAAGCCGGTCATTACCTCGTCAAAGATCAGCAGTATGCCATTAGCATCGCACAGCTGGCGCAAACCTTCCAGGAAGCCCGGCTGTGGCAGTATACAACCCATGTTACCGGCTACCGGCTCTACAATAATGGCGGCTATCTGCTCCGGGTTATCTGCTATCAGCTGTTCTACAGCAGGCAGGTTGTTGTAGGGCGCTGTTAAAGTATCTTCCGACACGGCCTGCGTAACACCGGGCACGGCCTGTATGTTCAGTGTGGCCACGCCGCTGCCTGCGCTTACCAGGAATGCATCTGCATGGCCATGATAATTACCTTCAAACTTAATGAACTTGTTACGCCCGGTATAGCCACGCGCCAGCCGCAGGGCCGACATACAGGCTTCTGTACCGGAGTTTACCATACGCACCTGGTCAATATTAGGCACCATTTTCACGATCTGCTCCGCTACTTTAATTTCCAGCTCTGTAGGCGCGCCAAAAGAGGTGGAGTAGGTGGCATATTCCTGTATAGCCTTTACCACGGGCTCATAGGCATGGCCTAAGATCATAGGGCCCCAGGAGTTAATATAATCCAGGTAGCGCGCACCATCCACATCATACATATAAGCGCCTTTGGCGTGTTTCATAAAGATGGGCGTACCGCCTACACTTTTGAATGCACGTACCGGTGAATTTACCCCGCCGGGGATCAGCTCCTGCGCCTTTTCAAATAACAGTTTACTTTGAAAATACATGGTGTTTGTTGTGTGAAGGGTGAAACATAGTTAAGTTATGCCTGCAATAATCTTACCGCATCCTTGGCAAAATAGGTAGCAATAAGGTCAGCGCCGGCGCGTTTAATGCTGGTCAGTATTTCCAGGATGGCCTTATCCTCGTTCAGCCAGCCCATTTTAGCAGCAGCCTTTACCATGGAGTATTCGCCGCTTACATGGTAAGCGCTAACGGGTACGTTTACACGGTCTTTAATAGTACGTATAATATCCAGGTAGGAGAGGGCGGGTTTTACCATCACAATATCAGCGCCTTCTTCCACATCCATCAGGGTTTCTTTGATGGCCTCTTTGGTATTGGCATAATCCATCTGGTAGGTTTTCTTATCGCCAAAGCCGGGTGCGGAATCCAGCGCATCACGGAAGGGGCCGTAAAAGCAGGAGGCATATTTGGCGCTGTAGGCCATAATACCCACCTTGTCGAAATTATTTTCCTCCAATATATTGCGGATGGCCAGTATGCGGCCGTCCATCATATCGCTGGGCGCTACAATATCGGCGCCAGCTTGTGCATGGCTCAGGCTCATACGGGCCAGCACGTCCACGGTGACATCGTTCACAATTTCCTGGCCTTTTACAATACCATCATGCCCGTAGGAGGAGTAAGGGTCCAGCGCTACGTCTGTCATCACCACCATTTCCGGAACAGCATGCTTAATGCTGCGGATGGCGCGCTGCATTAGCCCTTCCGGGTTCACCGCTTCCGTGCCTAAATTATCTTTCAGCTCATCAGCACATTTAATGAACAGTAATACACTTTTAATACCCATGCTCCACAACAGCCTGGCTTCTTTCACGGTATTTTCCAGCGAGTAGCGGAAATAACCGGGCATAGAGCTGATCTCTTCCTGCACATTTTCTCCTTCGGTTATAAATAACGGGGCAATAAAATCGCTGGGCGTTAATATTGTTTCCGCTACCATGGCGCGTATGGCCGGGGAAGTTCTGAGTATTCTGTTTCTGCGTATCATAATCAGTAAATTAAAATGTAAAATCAAAAATGTAAAATGCTAAATGTAAAAGTGTGATTGCGTTTTACATTTATTATTTATCATTTTACATTTATTATTCATTAGCTCGCCCATTCCCGGGGCTTTAAATATTCCAGCAGCTCTGCCTCTTTACTGCCCGGTTCGGGATGATAGTCGTACTCCCAGCGGGCCCGGGGGGGAAGGCTCATTAAAATAGATTCTATACGCCCGTTGGTTTTTAAGCCAAACAACGTACCGCGATCGTGGATCAGGTTAAACTCCACATAACGGCCACGCCTATATTCCTGCCAGTCTTTATGCACAGTAGTAAAAGGCAGGTCTTTTGTTTTTTTCACAATAGGCAGGTAAGCTGGTAAGATAGCGTTACCATTAGCCTGTGCAAACTGGAACAGCTGTTCAGCGCTCCTGTTGGCATCCGGCCGCAGGTAATCGTAAAAGATACCGCCTATGCCGCGGGCTTCGTTATTGCGGTGCTTATTGATGAAATATTCATCGCAATGTTTTTTAAACTGCGGGTATAACTCTTTCCCAAAAGGATCGCAGGCATTTTTAAAGGTTTGATGAAAATGTTTGCCATCTTCCTCAAACAGATAATAAGGTGTAAGGTCTGCGCCACCGCCAAACCAGCTATCCTTCAGATTCCCTTCCTTATCATACAGCTCAAAATAACGGAAGTTAGCATGTACGGTAGGCACAAATGGGTTCAGCGGGTGTATCACCAGTGAAATACCACAAGCCATAAACTGGCTGTCCTGCACGCCAAACTGCTGGGCCATTACTTCCGGCAAAGCGCCGTGTACTACAGAGGTATTTACGCCGCCTTTTTCAAACACGGCGCCATCTGCAATTACCCGCGATCTGCCGCCACCGCCGCCAGGCCGCTCCCAGCGGTCTTCACGGAAGCTTGCCTTACCGTCAATGTCTTCCAGCGCGGTACATATTTCATCCTGTAAGCCGTGAATAAATGATATGAAGGATTCTTTTACAGACATGGGTTCCAATTTAATTAAGAATTAATAATGAATAATTAATAATCGTGGTGCGGGTACATCAGGTGAAGACCTGCCTTACGATTATTAATTATTAATTCTTCATTATTAATTATTCTTTACAGCATTCACAAACGCCTTCGCGTGATCAACCGGTATATTCGGTAAAATGCCGTGGCCTAAGTTAGCAATATGCCGCTGCGGGCCAAAGGCTTTTAACATGGCTTTTACGGCCTTTTCAATTTCCGGTATGGGCAGCAGCAGCCTGGCAGGATCAAAGTTGCCCTGCAGGGTTACATTGCTGCCTGCAAAAGCGCGGGCCCGCTGTGGCTGTATGCTCCAGTCAATACCTAAGCCATGTGCGCCGGTGGCTGCCATTTCTTCCAGCGCAAACCAGGCGCCTTTCGCAAACATGATCACAGGGCACACATCTTTCAGCGCAGCCACTATCTGCCGCATATATTGTAAAGAGAATGTTTCAAAATCTTCGGGGCTCAGTAAACCGCCCCAGGAATCAAACAGCTGCACCAGGTCGGCGCCGGCAGCTACCTGCTCTTTCAGGTAAGCAATGGTAGTATCTGTGAGCATTTGCAGCAGCTGGTGCGCTACTTCGGGCTGCTGGTAGCAGAAACCTTTAGCCTCATCAAAAGTTTTGGATCCTTTGCCCTGTACCATGTAACACAGCAGTGTCCAGGGGGCGCCGGCAAAACCTATCAGCGGCACGCGGCCGGCCAGGGTTTGCTTGGTAAGGCGCAGCGCATCAAATACATAATGCAGCTTATCCTTTACATCGGGTACGTATACGCGTTTCAGGTCGGCAGCGCCTTTAATGGGGGCCGGTAATAAAGGACCCAGCTTTTCTATTAACTGCACTTCCAGTCCCATGGCCTGCGGCACCACCAGTATATCCGAAAATATAATGGCAGCATCCACGCCTACCTGGTCTACGGGCATTACCGTGATCTCTGTGGCCAGCTCCGGGTTTTCGCAGCGTTCAAAAAATGAATATTTGTCGCGCAGTTTAATATAGTCCGGCAGGTAGCGGCCGGCCTGGCGCATCATCCATACAGGCGTGCGTTCTGTTTTTTCTCCGCGTAAAGCTCTCAGCAAAAGGTCATTCTTCAAAGCGCTCATTCGTTGCAGTTAAGGTTTGTTAAAATATGCTGTAGCGGCGGCCAGCAGTGCATACGCACTGGGACTTTCGCTGATAATGATCTTGTTGTTGGCCGCAGTCTGTAATGCGGCAGCGGTGGTTTCGCCTATCGCAAAACAAACGGTGGCTGCAGGCAGCGTGTTAGCTGAAAAAAAGCTCCGTACTGCGCTGGGACTAAAAAAGAAAACGCCATCATATGCAGCGGCATCCATCTTTGCAGGCGTAGCCGCATTTTCATACACCACTAATTCATGCACCCTGATATGGTTTTGCTGCAGTATGTTAGGCAGCTCATCCCGCCGTTGTTTGCCGCAAATAAAATATACCTCCTTTACATTTCCCAATGCTGTAATGGCATTGGCCAGCGCAGTAGCATTGGCTGCAGTGGCCTTCACGGTGCAGTGTGTTAGCGCTTCCTTCACGGCATCCAGGGTGCCTGCTTCCAGGCAGCAAATATCCCAGTTGGCCGGTACATAATAGGTATCCGGCTGATGCAGGTAATGTTTTTCCAGGATCTCTACTGCATGTGCACTGGTAAATACCAGGGTAATGCGCTGTTGAAATAATGATAGTATAATATCCCGCACATCGTTTGATACAATGGGATGTATTTCCGTAAACGCTTCCACGGTTACATCCACACCCTCCCGTGCTGCCAGTTCCAGCAGGCTTTCCGGCAAGGGCCTGGTGCATAATATGCGGGGGCGTTTATTTTGCATCTCTGATAGCGGCTACTATTTTGTCGCCGCCTTTTGCAAGGATCTCTTCAGCGGCGGTTTTTCCCAGGTCAGCGGCCTGTTGTACAGGTACCTGCCGGTGGGCTTCCAGGAAGGTAAGCCCGTCCAGGCTGCTGAGTTCAGCGGCAAAATGTAAAGTATCACCTTTTATATGTGCATATGCGCTGATGGGCGTAGTGCAGCCGCCCATTAAAGTGCGCAGGAAATCTCTTTCTATTTGTGTGCAAAGCGCTGTTACGGTATGGTGTAAGGGGGCGCAGGCTTCCCTGCAAAAAGTATCATCTTCCCGGCACACTACTACCACAGCACCTTGTGCAGGTGCAGGCAGCATCCAGTCCAGCTCAATGGATTGCGCGGGGCGTAAATGAATGCGTTCTAAACCGGCGGCTGCAAAAATAGCGGCGTCCCAGTTCTCTTCAGCCAGCTTTTTCAGGCGTGTATTCACATTACCACGCAGGTTATGGATCTGGTGCTGCGGAAACCTGCGCTGCCACTGGGCTTTACGCCGCAGGCTGCTGGTAGCCACATTGGCTGTATAACCAGCCTGTTCCAAAAAAGCCGTATCCTGCTTATACACCAGCAGGTCCTTTACAGGGCCTCTTTCCAGTACGGCGGCTTGTATAATATTTTTTGGCAGCTGGGTAGGAACGTCTTTCAGGGAGTGTACTGCAATATCTATACGGTTGTTCAGCAGGGCTATGTCCAGCGTTTTGGTAAAAATGCCCTGTACGCCTATTTCATACAGGGGTGTAACCAGGTCTATATCGCCTTCGCTTTTTATGGGCACCAGGGTGGTGGCAAACCCCTGCGCTGCTAACAGATCCTTTACCAAATTAGCCTGCCACAGGGCAAGCTGGCTTTCCCGTGTACCTATCCGTATTTCTTTTTGCATGAATTGTATTAATCCTGTTTTATGCCGGTCTCGAAAATGTCGTTGATCATGGAGATATACAGGTCGCCTTTTTCGGTTTCCTTGCGTACTTTACCTGCCATCAGGTTGATCATTTTTTGTATAATGCGTGAAGATACTTCTTCTACATCTTCCAGGTCGTACTGGGCGCCATTCTTCTGCTGCTGTATTTCGCGCGTATGGATCTCATGCAGCTTATCTTTTACTGCTTTTAATACCACGGCATGCTTGCGCATTTTATACCAGTACAGGAATTCGGCCATATGCTCTTCTATGATCTCCTGTGCGCGGGGCACTTCTTTCTGGCGCATCTGCAGGGTTTCATCCTGTACCCTGGATAATTCATCCACATTCACCAGCTCTACATGGGAAAGCCCGCCCACGGCAGGTTCCACGTTAAAGGGAATAGAGAGGTCAATCACCAGCTTAGGTGTAGTAGCAGCCTGTAAGTGGGATGCCAGCACTGTAGGGTGTGGCGCATTGGAGGCTACCAGTATTACATCGGCCTGCTGAAGGGCCGGCACCATTTCTTCATATGGTGCAAACTTTAAACCGTGCACACAGGCAAATTCTTCGGCTACAGTGGCAGTGCGGTTAATGAGGGTAATATCCTGTGCGCCCAGGTAGCTGATCATGTTCTTGCAGGTGTTACGGCCTATTTTGCCTACACCTACCAGCACGATCTTTTTATTTTGTATATCCGGCACCTTTTTTTCCAGTAAGCGTATGGTGGCAAATGCCACGGATACGGTGCCGGCGCTCAGTCCTGTTTCGTTCTTAATTAATTTGGATACCTGTAAAACACTATTCACCAGCCTTTCGGAGAAACCGCCTAAACAGCCATGATTCTTGGCAAAGCGGGAGGCCGTGCGGATCTGGCCTACTATTTCATAGTCGCCTAGTATTTGTGAATCCAGGCCGGTGCTTACCTGGTACAGGTGTTTCACTGCATCTTCACCGGAGCGTATATAAGCCAGTTGTGCAAACAGGTTACAATCGCCATTGGTTACCTTGCATACAAGGTCCATCAGCTGTTGTGCATCGGGTGCAAACCCATATATTTCTGTTCTGTTACAAGTAGAGAGTACAAAAAGATCATCCAGTTGCGCAGCTTTCGCATGCTCCAGGAGGCTCAGGTATTGCGCCTGATTAATGGCGAATAAGCCCCTGATAGCAGCATCTGTTTTTTTGTAGTTGATCCCAATACTATGAAAATTGGTAATATCTTTTGAGTACGCAACCTGCATTTTAATATATAAGCTTCCGGCTGCAAAAATACTGGCAAGTGCAGTAACATAAGGCATGTAGCTGGTCATTAGTGTGTCATTTCTACTCATGGTAGTAAGGCTTCTTAAAAAATGATTTTTATCAGCTTTACTGCGCCTGTATTCTAACAATTGTATGACATTTCATTGTTTATTCGCATGATAGAACCGTTACTTTTGCAACAATTTCTGATAAATGGAAGCAAGATCTGATGTAGGCGTAGTGCTTATGAACCTGGGATCGCCTGATTCTACTTCGGTTCCCGATGTACAGCGTTACCTGAACGAATTCCTGATGGATAAACGGGTAATAGATTATCCTTATCTATTCCGCTGGCTGCTGGTTACACGTATCATTGTGCCGCGGCGTGCGCCCAAGTCGGCAGAGGCTTACCGTTCCATCTGGTGGGAGGAGGGTTCTCCATTGATCGTATTAACCAAACAGCTGCAAAAGGCTGTGCAGCATGATCTGCAGATGCCGGTGGAAATAGCCATGCGTTATGGCACGCCCTCGCCTGCTGCTGCATATGATAAATTACTGAAAGAAAATCCTCAGCTGAAAGAGGTGATCCTGCTGCCTTTGTACCCGCATTATGCCATGTCGTCTTACGAAACGGCTGCGGAATACGCCAAAGAGGTATATAAAAAGAAAAACTACCCGTTCAAGCTTACCGTTATACCGCCTTACTTCGATGAACCTGATTATATTAACGCAGTAGCGGAAAGCATGCGTCCCTACCTGCAGCAGGATTATGATCATGTGCTGTTCAGCTACCACGGTGTACCGGTACGGCATATACGAAAAGGTGATATAACCGGCAAACATTGCCTGCAGGTAAATGACTGCTGCCATGTGCAATCACCGGCCCATGAGTTTTGTTACCGCCACCAGGTGAAAAATACTTCAGAGCTGGTAGCGGCCAAGCTGGGATTGCCGGCCGATAAATGGAGCGTATCCTTCCAGTCGCGGCTGGGCCGGGAAGAATGGCTGCAGCCCTATACTGCGGCGCGTTTGGAAGAGCTGCCTAAAGAAGGTAAAAAGAAGCTGCTGGTAGTATGCCCTGCTTTTGTATCTGACTGCCTGGAAACCCTGGAAGAGATTGCCGTGGAAGGTAAGCATTCCTTTATCAGCAATGGGGGAGATAGCTTTACCATGATCCCCTGTTTGAATGTGCACCCGCTGTGGGTACAGGCGGTGGTGAAGTGGTGCGCAAAGCTGGCTGGTTAATAGTTGGTAGTAGGGTAATAGATCGCATCGAATTTTCCATGCTTATATCCATAGTTGGTTAGTTACAGCAGGCTTTAGGTATCGTTTTCTTGACTGCCAACTGCCCACTGGCAACTGCCAGCTAAAAAACCTTCCTCATGAACAACACCATCCTTATCGCCGGCGCCGGTTTAACCGGTTTAACCATTGCCTACGAGCTGCAGAAACGTAACTTTCCTTATCTGTTACTGGAAGCTGGTAATACACCTGGTGGAGTGATCCGTACCCTTAAAAAAGATGGTTTTATACTGGATGCCGGCCCCAATTCTATTGGCGCTACACCGGCTACCATGGCTTTTATTAAAGAGATCGGGCTGGAGGCAGAGGTGATGGTAGCAGCAGCGGTTAGCAAGAACCGTTTCCTGGTGCGGGATGGCGCTTTACACCCGGTATCCCCGAATCCTGTAAAAATATTATCGTCTAAATACATCAGCGGCGGGGCCAAATGGCGCCTGTTCACCGAACGTTTCCGGAAGCCGCAACCGGCCACCGGTGAGGAAACAGTGGCCAGCTTTGTACAGCGCCGTTTTAATAAAGAGATCAGCGATTATTTGTTTGATCCCATCCTGTCCGGTATTTACGCCGGAGACCCTGCACGTTTATCTGTGCAGGAAGTATTGCCCTTTTTACCCAAATGGGAGCAGGAGTATGGCAGCGTAACCAAGGGCCTTTTTAAGAACAAGGGGCTGATGGGCGGCCGCAAAATTATTGCCTTTAAGGGTGGGAATGAAACACTGACGGATCGTTTGCAGCAATTATTGAATACCCCGGTTCGTTATAACAGCCGCATAACCGGCGTTACTGCAGCAGCAGATGGCTATACCGTACAATATAACAGTAACGGGCAAACGGAAACCGTGCAGGCAGGCCGCGTGATCTTTGCTACACCTGCTTATGCCACTGCAGCGGTTATAGAGGGGCTGGATGCTGCTGCCGCACATTTACTGCAGCAGCTGTATTATCCCCGTATGGGTGTGCTGCATCTTGGTTTTGAGCGGGCCGCCGTACAGCAGCTGCCGGATGGTTTCGGCTTTTTAGTGCCGCATGCGGCGCAGCTGCATTTCCTGGGGGCTATTTGCAATTCAGCCGTCTTTCCCTCCCGCGTGCCGGATGATAAAGTATTATTAACTGTTTTTACCGGCGGTGTTCAGCAGGAACATTTTTTTGATGAAATAAATGAAGCCACGCTGCAGCAAACCATTGTGAGCGAGCTTACTGCCTTGTTGGGAATAACCGGGGCTCCTGTGCTGCAGCAGTTTACCCGCTGGGATAAAGCCATTCCACAGCTGAATGTAGGACACCGGCAGCTACGCATGGCGGTGCAGGTTTTTGAGCAGCAATACCCTGGTATACATATCAGCGGCAATTACATCAGCGGTGTGGCAGTACCGGCTATTATTCAGCAGGCAGGCGTGTTAGCGGAGAAAATAGCCGGGAAGAATGTAAAATCATAAATGTAAAATTTAAAATGTAAAAGTGGAATGCAGCGGTAAGGCCTAAGCCAAACTTCGCTGCATTCCACTTTTACATTTATGATTTATCTCGTTCATAAAGTCTTTTCAGTGGTCTCTATGAACCTCCTTCGTCGGTTTAAAATTTTACATTTTACATTCTTTTGGGTAGAGCCCAAGTATATTGCTGAATTTAAGATCACTGCAATCTCCGGTTTGCCGGCAACAGCCACCAGGAAAACATGGCCACCGCTGCAAACATAAGCGGCGCAATAAAATGCCCTATACCATCGCCACTGGCAATATGGGAAGCCACTGCTCCGGTAAGGTTAAATACAATTCCCGCATATGCCCATTCTTTCAATAACGGAAAACGCGGTATGATCAGCGTTATACCAGCCAGTATTTTCCAGATACCCAGGATAGTGAGGAAATACAGGGGATAACCCAGATGATCCACAGTGCCTTCTACCGTACCCCACAAATGCAACATTTCCCCTGCACCGCCCGACAGCAGCACAAATCCAAGGATCACAATAGTAGCCCAATATGCAATGGACCTCCATTTTGCCGGTTGCACAGCCTGAGCGCTTGCAACAGGCGCTATACGGCGGGAGGCCGGCCGCAGGAACCAGGAGGCAACCGCCAGCGAGGCGAAAATAGCCGGCCAGATGCTTCCCTGAACATCACCTACTGCCAGGTGGGAAATAAAGGCGCTGGAGAAAACAAAAAATGCGCCTGCATATGCCCATTCCTTAAGGCGGGGAGTGCCCGGTATCAACAAAACCACGGCTCCTGGCAGCTTCCATGCCCCGATAATAAGCAGCACATAGGCTGGGTAGCCCAGGCGTGTCATCACTTCCCGTACAAAGGGTATTTGCCGCAGGTCCCAGGTGGCACCATAGGCCAGCTCAAAGGCCAGGAAACCGGTAATAAGCCAGTAGGCAATGGTACGTATGCGGTACCCGGTAGCGGATTGTTGGTATTTGATAGCGTTGTCCATGATAGTATAAGTTTGTGGTTCATTACAATAATGACCGGCCAAAGGGGAATTGGACAGATCCAGGGAAATTTTTTTTCGCCGAAATAAATATGGGCATCCGGGTTACCACTCCCTGTTTATATAAGCGCCCTGGTAGCCACAATGCCATTACCCGTTCAAGTGCCGCGGCCTTTAGTGCCTGCGAACGCTTATAGTGATGCTGAACAGCTCATGGCTAACAGGTTACGCTACTTTCCAATTTTCTTTTCTATTCCTGCTGTTTTTTCTTTAAATTTCATTAATAAATTTTCACAGATGATTGCAGGTGTCCTCAAAGAAAAAACAGGCGAACAACGTGTTTCTTTAGTACCGGAAGTCGTAAAGCAATTGAGCCAGCAATCAGTTACTGTGTGGGTTGAGCCTAATGCCGGCGCCCTGGCCTTTTACCCCGATGATGCCTATACGCAGGCCGGCGCCATTATTAAACCAGCCGCTGAAATTGCACAGCAGGCGGATATTATCCTCAGCATTCAACTACCGGAACCGGCTATATGGGAAAACATGCAGCCCGGTAAAATACTGGCCGGTGTGTACCAGCCGCTTTATAATACCCGGCAAATGCAGCAGGCAGCTGTTCGCCAGCTTACACTTTTCAGCCTGGACAGCATTCCCCGTACCACCCGGGCCCAAAGTATGGATGTATTAAGCTCCCAGGCTAATATTGCCGGTTATAAGGCGGTATTGCTGGCAGCGTATACCTATAGCCGTTATTTCCCTATGTTCATGACCGCGGCAGGAAGCATTGCCCCCGCTAAAGTATTGATCTTAGGCGCCGGGGTAGCAGGTTTGCAGGCCATTGCCACAGCCCGCCGTTTAGGCGCAGTAGTAGAGGTGTTTGATACCCGCCCTGCTGTAAAGGAAGAGGTAATGAGCTTAGGCGCCCGCTTTATTGAAGTGGAAGGTGCGGCAGATGCATCGGCCGCCGGTGGGTATGCCGTAGAGCAAACGGATGCGTATAAACGTAAACAGGAGGAGAAAATAGCCGCCAGCATTGCCAAGGCAGATATCGTGATCACCACGGCGCAAATACCTGGTAAAACAGCGCCCCAGCTTATTTCACAGAAAATGCTGAACACCATGCGCCCCGGCGCCGTGATCGTAGACCTGGCAGCCGCTACCGGCGGCAATACGGCGCTTACAAAGAACGACAGCACCATTCTGCATAATGGTGTTACCATTATCGGTAACTCTAACCTGGCCGCTGCTATGCCGGCAGATGCCAGCAAACTGTACGCCCGCAACCTGTTCAACTTTTTACAGCTCATTATCCGCAATGGCCAGGCCCTGCCGGATTTTGAAGATGATATTGTGCAGGGCGCCTGTATCACGCATGGTGGCGCTATTACCAATGAAAAAGTAAAAGCACTGTGCGGATTGAAAGAGGAAGTATGAAATAAAAATTAAAAACCGCATTCCATGTCATTCATACAGCAACATATTGAGCTCATCTACATCGTTATCCTGTCCATTTTCCTGGGTATAGAAGTAATATCCCGTGTACCTGCAGTACTGCATACACCCCTTATGAGCGGCGCCAATGCCATTCATGGGGTAGTGATCATAGGCGCTATTATTGTTATGGGGCAGGCCGAAGCAGATAATTACATTGCACTGATACTGGGTTTCCTTTCCGTAATACTGGGTACCTTAAACGTAGTAGGCGGTTTTGTGGTTACGGACCGGATGCTGGAAATGTTTAAATCCAAAAAATAGCGTATGTCCTTCAGCGTGTTATCCATCATTTACCTGCTTGGCTCTGTTACATTTATTATTGGTTTAAAAATGCTCAGCCATCCGGCTACTGCCCGCAAAGGCAACCTGATAGCGGCCGGGGGCATGACCCTGGCTATCCTGGGCACTATCTTCCTGTATGAGCACAATGGCGAGCGGTTGCATAATTATGGATGGATCTTCACGGGCCTGATCATTGGCGGGATCATAGGTGTGCTGGCCGCAAAAAAGGTAAAAATGACCGCCATGCCGGAAATGGTAAGTCTGTTTAACGGCACCGGCGGGGCTTGCGCTGCATTGATCTCTGCAATAGAGTTCCGGCATTTAAGTGAGAACGTGGTAACAACCGGAGAGCTGCTCACCATTTTACTGGGTTTAATGATAGGCGCTGTTTCCTTTGCCGGCAGTATGATCGCCTGGGGAAAGCTGAACGGGCGCATTAAAGATTTTGCATTTAAGGGGCAGCATATTGTGAACCAGGTAGTGCTGGCCGCAATGGTCATTTGCGCGGTATGGCTGCTCTGGAGCAATGATGGATTGCAGGTGCACCATCACATTTTGTTTTACATTGTATTAGTATTAGCGTTGTTATACGGGGTATTGTTTGTAATGCCTATTGGCGGTGCAGATATGCCGGTGGTAATTTCCCTGCTGAACTCCTTTACCGGTGTAGCGGCGGCCTGTGGCGGTTTTTTATACAACAACCAGGTAATGCTTACCGGTGGTATCCTGGTAGGTTCTGCAGGTACTATCCTTACTATTTTAATGTGTAAGGCTATGAACCGGTCCCTGAAAAATGTGCTCATTGGCTCGTTCGGCGGCGCCAAAGCCGGTGTGGCTAAGGAGCAGGGATTATACAAAGCTATTTCTTTGTCAGATGCGGCAGTGGTGCTGGCATATGCGCAAAAAGTAATGATCGTGCCGGGCTATGGGCTGGCCGTAGCGCAGGCCCAGCATGCCTGTCATGAGCTGGAAAAACAGCTGGAAGAAAAAGGAGTAAGCGTGCTGTATGCTATTCACCCGGTGGCAGGCCGTATGCCTGGCCATATGAATGTGCTGCTGGCAGAAGCAGATGTATCGTACGATAAGCTCCTGGAAATGGAGCAGGCCAATGCTGCATTGCCCACTACTGATGTAGTGCTGGTTTTAGGCGCTAATGATGTGGTGAACCCCGCTGCCAAAAATGACCCCGATAGCCCTATATACGGTATGCCCATCCTGGAAGTGGAAACCGCCAAAATGGTGATCGTAAATAAGCGTAGCATGAAACCCGGTTACGCTGGTATTGAGAACGATCTTTTCTTTCAACCCAAAACCTCCATGCTGTTCGGTGATGCCAAGCAGGTGCTGCAACAGCTCATTACAGAGATCAAGCAGGTTTAATTAATAATGGATCATTAAAAATTAATAATCGCAGGGCTGGTTTTACGCGCAGTACCGGCACTACGTCTATTAATTATTCATTCTTAATTATTAATTATTTTTGCGAAAAGAACTTCTATTGTCTACATATCTACCTCCTGCGCTGTTAGCCGGTTTGCAGGGACTTCCGGGTTATAATGAGGAAGCATTTTTACAGGTGCATGCAAGCGGAGAGCGGGTTACTTCCCTGCGTTTGAACCCGGCTAAGGTGCAGAATGCCACTGCAGCAGCGCAGGTATTACAGTCGCTCAGCGCTGCGCCGGTAAGCCCGGTGCCCTGGTCGCAGTATGGTTATTACCTGCCGCAACGTCCATCCTTTACGCTCGATCCTTTTTTTCATGCCGGTGCATATTATGTGCAGGAAGCATCGTCTATGTTCCTGGAACATGCCATCCGCCAAACCTGCGATCTGTCACAGCCTTTGAAGGTACTGGACCTCTGCGCTGCACCGGGTGGTAAAAGCACCCTGCTGCAGGCCGTACTTTCTGCAGATAGTTTGCTGGTGGCCAATGAAGTGATCCGCGCCCGTGCCGGTTTGCTGGCAGATAATATCAGCCGCTGGGGTGCGCAGAATGTGGTGGTTACTAACAATGATCCGCGGGATATGAGCCGCCTGCCCGGCTTTTTTGATGTGCTGGTGGTAGATGCGCCCTGCTCAGGCTCCGGTTTGCTCCGCCGGGATCCCGAAGCAGTGGAGGAATGGTCGCCGGAAAATGTAACACTTTGCAGCCAGCGCCAGCAAAGGATCCTGGCCGATGCATGGCCCGCGCTGAAAGAAAATGGCGTGCTCATTTACTCCACCTGTTCTTATTCAAAGGAGGAAGATGAAGTGATCCTGGACTGGCTCTCAGCAGAGCTGGAAGCTGAAAATATACCTTTGCAGATGCCGGCCGGCTGGCATATTGTAACCACCAGGTCGGATAAACGAAATTGTGAAGGCTACCGTTTTTACCCCGACCAGGTAATGGGCGAAGGTTTTTTTATTGCCTGTTTCCGCAAGACCAGCGCAGATTCCGGGGCGCCCCGCAAACTAAAAGACACCCTGCCTGCGTTATCTAAGAAAGAGCAGGAGAAAGTATTTCCCTGGTTGAATACCACGGAAGAAATGTTCTTAATGGATCACCAGGGCGATGCGATTATTTTACCCGCTAACCTGGCGCCCGCAGTGGCCGTATTGCAACAACAGTTATATTTGCGGAAAGCCGGCGTGAAAGCCGGGCAGTTGACTGCGAAAGAATTGGTACCGGACCACCAGTTAGCCATGAGCACTTTACTGGCTGCCAACATACCGCAGGTAGCGCTGAATAAAGCACAGGCCTTGCAATACCTGCGTAAGGAAGATCCGGCAGTACCCACCGGTGTAAAGGGCTGGGCGCTGATGGTATATGAGCAAATGCCCCTGGGATGGGCCAAGATCCTGCCTAACCGCATCAACAATTATTATCCTAAGGAACTCCGTATTTTGAAAGAGATTTGAGGTTTTCACACCGGCGGAGAATCAAAATTTATCAATTTTAACGCATATATTCGTTGCCGGAAAATGCGTTTAGCATTATAAAAAGAGTCAGTATGGTCAGATCATTGTTGATTATCATGGGAATTATGTTGGGTGCAGCAGGTGTACAGGCACAGGACATATTAGAGGTACAGGGCACTGCTCCTGATCTGTATTTAATGCACACTGTAACAAAAGGAGAGACCTTCTATAGCCTGTCACGCGCCTACAGCGTGCCCCCGAAAGAAATTGCCGCACAGAACAATCTTAATTTTGATGGTGGATTACAGCTGGGCCAAAGCGTAAAGATCCCGCTGAACAAAGGCAACTTTGTACAAAGCGGTGAAGCAGCCGGCCACCCGGTATATCATAAAGTATCGGAAAAAGAAACCCTGTACCGCATCAGCGTTAATTATAATAAAGTATCGCTTGATAACATCCGCCACTGGAATAACCTCACGGGTGATGGTGTGCAGAAAGATAGTTATCTGATAGTAGGATATGTGAAAGGTACTAACAATGGCGCCGTGATAGCGTCTCATACACCCGCCGCAGCGCCGCCGGCTACTGTTCCTGCAGCTGCATCTGCTAGCCCTGCGCCAGCACCGCCGGCAACAGAAACCACTACTGTTGTTAAGAATAATCCTGCGCCGTCTACTGTATTAACGCCGGCTCCCCCGGTAGTTACGCCTGCGCCGCCGGTAACTAATAATACAGATAGCGATAACAATAGCGCCAGCGAAACACATGCTTCTGCACCCGCGCCTGCACCAGCTCCAGCTCCTGCAGCCAGCACGCCGCCGCCTGCGCCATCCGGTTCCAGCTTTGAGCAGATCTACTCCCAGCAAACCGCCGGTAAAAAGCCAACCACTGAAAAAGGCCCTGGCTCCTGGTTTAAGAGCAATGCCGGTGCTGGTAAGTATTATGCCCTGCATAACTCTGCCTCCCGTGGCACCATTATAAAAGTTACCAACCCGCTGAATGGTAAATCCATTTATGCCAAAGTGCTGGAAGCCATCCCGCAAATGAAGCAGAACGCCGGTTTGATCATCAAGCTGAGTGATTCCGCCATTGAAGCACTGGGCACTAATGAAACGAAGTTCTATTGTGAGCTGAGCTACGAAAATTAATTACGAATTAGTCAATTACGAATTGATTGAAGCGTATGATTATATTATTTAATAGAAAGGGGCTGTATCAAACTTTGATACAGCCCCTTTCTATTACGCCTCTGGCTAGGGCCCGGTGTTTAACGATTTCAAACACTTTCTTGTTTTTGATCCAATCCGCTTTATTACGAAATATTCACCTAATCGTTCTACTCAATTCGTAATTCACACTTTGTAGCCCCGCAGGAACGCGCTCACATCCATCTTCTTCTTTCCTTCCAGCTGTATTTCCTGTAATACCAGGTAACCATCGCTGGCGGCTATTTTCAGGTAAGATCTGTTATCAGTCAGGGGTTCGCCGGGTGCTACAGAAGGGGTAGCATGTTCTTTGGTGGCTTTGAATATTTTCAGCTGTTTATCCTGCAGGGTGGTCCAGGCAGTGGGGTAAGGGCTCAGGCCCCGCACCAGGTTATAGATCTGGTCAATAGGCTGCTGCCAGTTAATGCGCCCATCTTCCTTAAAGATCTTGGGAGCATGCTTTATCTTTTCCGGATCCAGCGCAGGCTGCGGCCGCTCTTCAGCAGTACCGGCTGCAATGGCTGCTACGGTTTTTAAAAGTACCTGTGCGCCGGTTTGCATAAGGTCATCATGCAGCTCGCCGGCTGTTTCATCATCGCTGATGGGTACCTGCGCGCTGAACAGCACATTACCCGTATCAATGGCATGCTGCAGCTTAAAGGTGGTAACGCCGGATACCTTTTCGCCATTGATGATAGCCCAGTTAATAGGCGCAGCGCCACGGTAGTCAGGTAACAGGGACGCATGTACGTTAATAGTACCCAGGGGCGGCATATTCCACACTACTTCCGGCAGCATGCGGAACGCCACTACCACCTGCAGATGCGCCTTTAAGGCGGTTAATTCTTCCAGGAACCCGGGGTTCTTCAGCTTCTCCGGTTGTAATATTTTTAGTCCTTTCGCTACTGCATATTTTTTTACGGCACTCTCCTGCAGCTGTAAGCCACGGCCGGCGGGTTTATCCGGCGCCGTGATCACTCCAACGATCTGGTAGCCTTCCCGTACCAGTATATCCAGTGATGCCACTGCAAAATCAGGTGTACCCATAAACACAATGCGCAGGTCTTGTTTCTCGATCATCTTTATAATAAATAGTTAAAAATTTATAATTAAAAGTAGCCGTACAACATTATGTTACGCTATTATGCTGCCTTGTGATTCCCCATACAGGTATATGGCAGGCAGCCGGGTAATGGTAAATATATAGTGCTGTAGCGGGTTTCAGACCATACTTATTATTGTATCACCATCGCTGCCAGCCCGGCAGTACCAGGCATCTTATAAGCACCAATGCATACCAGGCCTGTAAAAATACGGATTGCTCAGCTTGTGCGCCATGATCTTTTTTTCTTACCTTGCAGGCAGACATCATCTGTTAACACTTAATTATTATTCGTTATGCAAACAGTTAAAAACGGGGATACGGTACGTGTACATTATCACGGTACTTTAATCAACGGTACTACGTTTGATTCTTCTGAAGGAAGGGACCCGCTGGAGTTTAAAGTAGGTGCCGGCATGGTGATCAAAGGCTTCGACAGCGGCGTATTGGAAATGCAGGTAGGCGACAAAAAAAAGCTGGAGATCCCGGTAGATCAGGCTTATGGTCCCAAGAACGATGAGCTGATCATGGATTTCCCTAAAGCCAATATACCGCCCGATCTGAAACCGGAAATAGGTATGGAGCTGCAAATGAGCAATGCGCAGGGCCAGGTATTCCCGGTAAAAGTAGCCGGTGTAAGCAGTGAATTTGTTACGCTGGATGCGAACCATCCGCTGGCAGGTGAAGACCTGATCTTTGAAATTGAGCTCGTAGAAATTAAATAGTTAATTAAGAATTACGAATGATGATTAGCGAGAGTTGATGTATTATTTGTAATAAATAAAAGAAGTCCTGCACCTTAACAGCGCAGGACTTTTTTTATCGCACTACTCAATTCGTAATTCGTATTCCTAATCCGTTTCCTCCGGCGGCAGTACAATCGCCGTTGGCCGCTTCTGGTCATCAATCGCTACAAAAGCAAAAGTGCCTTCAATGGCCTTTTCCCGGTGGTTGGAATACATTTGTTCCACATACACAGTTACCCGCACCTGCAGGCTGGTTTTACCCACCTGCATTACTTCCCCAACCAGTTCTATAATAGTACCATGCGGAATCGGCTTTTTAAAATCTATACGGTCGCTGGATACGGTTACCACCCGCATACGGGAAAAACGGGTAGCCGTAATAAAAGCTACTTCATCCATTAATTGCATGGCGGTACCGCCAAACATAGTATCATAGTGGTTTACCGTATTCGGAAAAACAGCTTTGTAAATACGGGTAACGGAACGGGCAATCTGAGCTTCGTATGACATTCGTTTATCGCTTTCCAAATAAGTTGAAGATATTATGTAACCGCTGTTTGAATTTTTCCTGCTTGTAGCCGGATTTCATGGCCTGCAAACAGGAAGCGCACAGGCATCCGGAAAAACGTTCTGCAACGTACTGGCGCTCTTCTTCCGTAAGCGGCACATCCTGGCACTGGCAGCGCAGAATAGTACCTACACGGCATTCAAAAGTAGTTTTGCAGCTGGGACAGGTAACGGTTTCGTGACAGGCCATGATTTAATGTGCGAATGTGCAAATATGCAGATGTGCAAATGTGTTGAACACGAAAATTGATAGAATAAATGTAATGAATTTATTACAATCCTTACATTACCATTCACTCATCTGTCGCATTCATTATCCATTCGCTTCAGTCCATCTGCACATCCGCACATCTGCATATTTGCACATTATGCCGGTACCGCTGCCCGCATATTCTGTGCAGCCGCTACCATGTTACGCAGCGCCTGCTCTGTCTCCGGCCACTTGCGGGTTTTCAGGCCGCAGTCCGGGTTTACCCAGATGTTGCGCGCCGGCAACAGCTGCACGGCTTTTTCCAGCAGCTCCGTCATTTCAGAAATGTTAGGTACGCGTGGTGAGTGAATATCATATACACCAGGCCCTATTTCATTCGGATACCGGAAAGCTGCAAATGCTTCCAGCAGTTCCATTTGTGAGCGGGAGGTTTCTATGGTGATCACATCTGCATCCATTGCTGCAATATGATCAATAATATCGTTAAACTCTGAATAGCACATGTGGGTGTGGATCTGCGTTTCATCCTTCGCACAGGACACGGATACACGAAATGCCCTTACCGCCCATTCGAGGTAGGTTTCCCAATCCGCTTTGCGTAAGGGCAATCCTTCGCGGATGGCAGGTTCGTCGACCTGTATCACTTTAATGCCGGCGGTTTCCAGGTCTTTTACTTCATCACGGATAGCCAGCGCAATCTGCAAGGTGGTTTCAGAACGGGGCTGATCATCCCGCACAAAAGACCACTGCAAAATAGTTACGGGCCCGGTAAGCATGCCTTTCATAGGCTTGCGGGTAAGGGATTGCGCATAGCTGCTCCAGGCCACGGTCATGGGTTGGCTGCGCTGCACATCCCCATAAATAACCGGCGGTTTTACGCAGCGGGAGCCGTAGCTCTGCACCCAGCCATTTTGCGTAAATACAAAACCTTCCAGCTGCTCGCCAAAATATTCCACCATGTCATTCCGCTCAAACTCGCCATGCACCAGCACATCCAGGCGCAGGCCTTCCTGCCACTGTACGGCGTCTGCAATAGCTTTTCGTATAGCCATATCATATTGCGCAGTGGTAATGTTGCCTTTTTTGAGATCGGCGCGCAGCTTGCGGATCTCTTCCGTTTGCGGGAAAGAGCCGATGGTAGTGGTAGGGAACAGCGGTAGCTGCAATATTTTTTCCTGCACCTTTTGCCTTAGGGGAAAAGGCTGTAAGCGGGTAGCATCTGCATCTGTAAGTGCGGCTACCCTGGCTTTTACAGCGGGTTTGTGCACAATGGAGGCAATACTTTTTTCGTGCAGGCTTTTACGGTTGGCTTCCAGCAGGGCTTCGTTGCCATCCAGTATGGCCTTCAGCTCCGTTAGCTCCTGCACTTTCTGGCGGGCAAAGGCCATCCAGCCTTTGATCTGCGGGGTTAATACCTGCTCGTCTTTTTCCAGCTCAAGGTCATATGGGGTATGCAGCAGGGAACAGGAAGTGGCCAGCAGCACCCGTTGTGCGCCAATGGCGCCGGCAGCTTTGCTTACCAGCTGTAAGGATTGTGTATAATCATTCTTCCAGATGTTACGGCCGTTCACCACACCCAGGGAAAGCTGTTTATCTGCCGGGAAATTTTTCAGTACAGCATCCAGCTGCTCCGGTGCACGCGCCAGGTCAATGTGCAGGGCCTGTACCGGCAGTTCCAGCGCCAGCGCAGTATTCTCCTGCAGGCTGCCGAAGTAGGTGGCCAGCAGTATTTGTAAAGAAGGTGCGGCTGCCTTTATTTTCGTATATGCATATTGGTAAAAGCTCCTTTGTTCTGCGCTAAGGTCCAGCACCAGGCAGGGCTCATCTATCTGTACCCAGGTAGCGCCGGCCTGCTGCAGCTGCTGTAACAGCTGGGTGTACACCGGCAGCAGCTGTTCCAGCAGGGTTGCGGCCTGCAGCTGCTCATCTTTAATCTTACCTAACAGCAAAAAGCTCACAGGCCCTAACAGCACCGGTTTGGTATGAATGCCCAGTGATTTGGCTTCTTTAAATTCATCTACACATTTGGTGGAGAGTACACGGAACTGCTGGCTGGCATCAAACTCCGGCACCAGGTAATGATAGTTGGTATCAAACCACTTGGTCATTTCCATAGCGGTAATATCCAGGCCGTTCTTCTGGTAACCCCTTGCCATGGCAAAATACAGCTCCGGGCTGCCGGCGCTGGCCAGGCTTGACATCAGCAGCTGAAAGCGCGCCGGTATTACGCCGGTCATCAGGCACATATCCAGCACCTGGTCATACAGGGAAAAATCGTTGGAGGGGATCAGGTCAATGCCTGCCTGCTGCAGGGTTTCCCAATTCTGCCGGCGAAGCTGCCGTGCAGTAAGCTGTAATTTCTCTAAAGACATTTTGCCCGCCCAATAGGCTTCGCATGCCTTTTTCAATTCCCGCTGGCTACCAATACGCGGATAGCCAAGTACATTGGTCTGCATACTTGCAATAATTTAAATGGTAAAAGAATAGGGTACTTACAGCGGTATGCCTGCGGGAGGAGAAGAGAATTTGGGATCTTAGATTTACGGTTTTAGATCTGGCTGAAAGCGAAGCCGAACCCCGCATCCCTTAAATCTAAAATCTAATCTGAAATCTAATTGTACTGCTTTATCCGCGAAAGCATACATCAAATTGTTTACGGCAAGTATCCTGGCTTGTAACAGTGATGACCGTCCTTCTCACACCGGCATAGTGCCGGCGCAATGGACCACGATGGGTCATCACCTTAAAGGTTACTTACAGTTGCGCGTCAGCCCGTGAATTGCACACGGTTCCTTTTTAATCTCCCGACTTGTCGGGAGAACCGCAAACAGTATTGAGTGTTGTAAAGAACCAACGCAAATATAAACACCTTTCATTAATACATGCAATTTTCTACACAAACCTAAATATATAGTACATGTAAATGGTAAACTATTTAAAATTTAGTTTTTTGTATTAGTGAAATGATATTTTAAGGATTATTATTCTATTTTATAACTGGTAAGCGTTGCTAAAAAGAAAATCTTACGTTTGTAAGATGTTTACGAATTACAAGTACACCGTTACAGAACGTTTTTTGCGTTATGTGCAGATAGATACGCAATCCGATCCCTTAAGCACTACCTTTCCCTCCACCGCCAAACAAAAAGACCTGGGCCGCCTGCTGTTGCAGGAGCTGCTGGCTATGGGTATCAGGGATGCGGAGCTGGATGAACATGGTTACATCTATGCCACTATTCCCGCTAATACGGATAAAAAGGTGCCGGTGATCTGCTTTTGCTCACACATGGATACTTCCAGCGATTGCAGTGGTACGAATGTTAAACCTATCATCCACCAGAAATATGATGGTGGTGATATTATACTGCCGGATGATCCGCCGCAGGTAATACGCCCCGCTGATCACCCTTACCTGCAACAAAAAAAGGGAGAGGACATTATTACTGCCAGCGGTACTACTTTATTAGGTGCGGATGATAAAGCCGGTGTAGCAGCCATTATGGATGCGGCCTACTTCTTATTACAGCACCCGGAAATAAAGCATGGCGCTATCCGCATCCTGTTCACGCCCGATGAGGAAACCGGCCGTGGCGTGGAAAAGCTGGATATGCAAAAGCTGAATGCACAATACGGCTATACGCTGGATGGGGGAGAGCGGGGTTCCCTGGAAGATGAAACCTTTTCTGCCGATGCAGTGAAGATCACCATACATGGCGTAGGTATACATCCCGGTACCGCTAAGGATAAGCTGGTGAGCGCCATTAAAGTAGTCAGTGAAATAGTGGCCGCCTTACCCTCCAACGGCCTGTCGCCGGAAACCACAGAGAACCGGCAGGGCTTCATTCATCCCGTACGCATACAGGGCGTGGTGGAAAAAGCAGAGATAGACTTCATTATCCGCGATTTTGTAACCGCGGAACTGGCCAGCCATGAAGCTTTCCTGCGCAGCATTATGGATAGTGTGTTAATACGCTACCCGCAGGCTACCGCCACTTTCCAGGTAATAGAACAATACCGTAACATGAAAGAGGTGCTGGACCAGCATCCACAGGTATGCGAATATGCCGCCGATGCTATGCGCCGCGCAGGTGTAGAGCCTTTAAAGATGATCATACGCGGTGGCACCGATGGTTCCCGCCTTTCTTTTATGGGATTGCCCTGCCCTAACATTTTTACCGGTGAAATGGCCCTGCACAGCAAACATGAATATGTAAGCATACAGGATATGCAAAAGGCCGTGGAAACCATTGTGTACCTGGCGCAGGTGTGGGAAGAGAGGAGTTAGTATACTATTTTTCCTCCGTTTCCGTTAACTTATTGTATCTTAATTTAATACTTTTGCAAGGTTTAAAAATTAGTACATGCTATTAGGACTTGTTACATTATTACAGGATTCTTTACTGACCCCAAAGGCCGATACGGTAGCCACAGCCGCCAATGCCGCAGCCACGGCCGATCAGCAGATACGTTTGCTGGATCTGTTGATGAAAGGAGGTGTGTTAATGATCCCGCTGGGCATCTTATCCCTTATAGCGGTATTTGTGTTTGTAGAAAGGTATATCACCATCTCCAAGGCAGGTAAGCTGGAAAATAATTTTATGCCCATGATCCGCGATCACATTACCAGCGGTAACATGCAGGCAGCACGCTCCCTCTCAAAAAATACGGCCAGTCCTATTGCCCGTATGATCGATAAAGGCATACAACGTATAGGCAAGCCTATTGAGAACATTGAAAAATCAATGGAGAATGTAGGTAAGCTGGAGATCTATAAAATGGAAAAGAACCTGGTGATACTGGCCATTATATCCGGTATTGCGCCCATGTTCGGGTTCCTGGGTACCATTGCCGGTATGATCCAGACCTTCTTCAACATCTCCATTACCTCTGATATTACCCTGGGCACCATTGCCGGCGGTATCTACGTAAAAATGATCACCTCTGCTACCGGGTTAATAATCGGTATCGTAGCATACATCTGTTACAGCTTCCTGAATGCGCAGATAGATAAAGTGATCAATAAGATGGAAGCTGCATCCGCAGAGTTTATTGATATCTTACAGGAACCAACAAGATAATTTAGATCGTAGATCTAAGATCTAAAATCATACTCATGAATTTACGAGATAGAAGAGGAAAACGGCAGGTAGAGCTGCATAATTCGGCCTTGAACGATATTTTGTTCATTCTGCTGCTGTTCTTCCTGATCGTATCTACCCTGGCTAATCCCAATGTTATTAAGCTTACCCTGCCCAAAGCCAAGAGTAACACCAAGGCTAAACAAACGGTTGTGGTAAGCATTAACGATAAAAGAGAGTTTTACATAGGCACCAATAGAATACCTTTTGAAAGCCTGAAGCAAATGCTGGTGCCGGCCATTGCCCGCGAAAATGTAGATCCCACCATCGTGATCAATGCAGAAAGATCAGTGCCTGTAGAAGATATTGTGAAAGTAATGGAAGTAGCGCGGGAGATCGGGGCTAAAGTAGTACTGGCTACCGCAAATCCAAACCGGAAAGAATAGGCATAAAAAAAGAGATCGATGATCAGTTTAATGATGGAGGTGAAACTACAATTTTTGCAAACTTCATCGCCTTCATTTTTTTAACTTTCTCATCGACCTCTAAGGGTCGGAACGCTTATTCCTTTTGTTTTTTATCATCTCCCTTTTACAAGGAAAGAGGATAAGGTTAATTAGGATATCACCGTTCCTTTTCAGAACATTTATTCCTTTCGTTTTTTATCACTGTTTCTTTTTAGGGAAACGGATAATGTGAATTAGGAAATCAATGTCCGTTTGATTAAGTAAGCACCATTATCATGCCAATTCGGCCAGCAGATATTTCCCCTCCTAACAGCAAAAACAGCCCTGAAATACTGTGGCAGCAAGGCCTCACTGCTTAGGAAAAAGCACTACACATCGCGCAGGTTTTCCCCTTTCACCATGCGGTCTTTTCCAAAAATATCCTGCCGCAGCTGCACATTGGCAAACCCTTCCTTTTCCATTAAGCTCACTACTTCAGGTCCTAAGGCTTCGTTGATCTCAAAATATAAAGCGCCTCCCCTGGAAAGCTTGCTGGCAGCCAGTTGCACAATACGGCGGTAAAATAATAAGGCATCTTCATCCGGCACAAACAGCGCTAAGGAAGGCTCATAATCCAGCACCTGCTGCTGCATGCCCAAACGTTCACTCTGCTTAATATAGGGTGGGTTGCTTACAATAATATTAAATGAAGGTAAAGCCGCTGTTGCTTCCTCATCCAGCACATTTACCTGGGTAAAATGTACATCCAGTTGTTGTTTGGCACCATTGGCCTTTGCAATGGTTAGGGCGCCGTCGCTCACATCAATACCCCATACACTGGCTGCCGGCAGCGCCTGTTTTAAAGCTAAGGGAATGCAGCCGCTCCCGGTGCCGATATCCAGTAGCTGCAGATCCTTCGCGCCAACCATCTGCATATTTGCATATTTGCCCATCTGCACATCCGCCAGGATCCATTCCACCAGCTCCTCCGTTTCAGGGCGGGGTATCAGCACATTGCGGTTCACCAGCAGCTCCATACCATAAAACCAGGCCGTACCGGTTACATATTGTACGGGCTGGTGCTGCAGCAGCATAGCCACAGCTTCCTCCAGCCGGGTTTGTTGCCCGGGGTCCAGGTTCCGGTCTTTATACACAATACGGTCCAGCTTATTGAGGCCGGTAATATGTTCCACTACTATATGGGCTATGTTGGCCGCCTCCCTGGGCTCATAAATAGGGGCTATGGTATTGATGATATAGGTAAATGCCGCTTGTATGTTCATGCAAATGGTCTGAAAATAATACTTTTGCAAACATAACCAACGTTCAGCGCATGAACCCTATGCACGACGAACTTTTTATGCAACGCTGCCTGCAGCTGGCCCAGCTGGGCGCCGGCCGGGTGGCGCCTAACCCAATGGTAGGGGCGCTGCTGGTGCACCAGGGCCGTATTATCAGCGAGGGCTACCACCGGGTGTATGGCCAGGCGCATGCAGAGGTGGATTGTATTGAGCGGGTGCCGGAGGCTGATAAATACCTCATTCCCCAATGCACCATGTATGTAACACTGGAACCCTGCGCGCATCATGGTAAAACGCCGCCCTGTGCCGACAGGATCGTGAAAGAAAGGATCCCCAGGGTGATCATCGGCTGTACCGATACCTTTTCACAGGTAAGCGGCAAAGGCATTGAAAAGCTGCAGCAGGCCGGTATACAGGTAACGGTTGGCGTGCTGGAAAGGGCCTGCCGGGAGCTGAACAAACGTTTCTTTACCTACCATGAAAAGAAACGGCCTTATATTGTGCTCAAATGGGCGCAATGCCCGGCTGGTTTTATGGCCACGCTAAGCGGAGAGCCGGTACGTATTTCCAATGAATACAGCGACCGGCTGGTACACCGCTGGCGGAATGAGGAAATGGCCATTTTGGTAGGCACCAATACCGCCCTTACCGATGATCCCCGCCTCAACAACCGCCTGTGGACCGGCAAAAGTCCTGTACGTGCAATAATAGACCGGGAGCTGAAAACACCGCAGCATTACCATCTGTGGGATGGCAGCATAGCAACCTGGTTCTTTACAGAAAAAGCATCAGGCGCCAACGGCCTTACGGAAACTGTGCAGGTTGATTTCCGGCAGCCGTTGTTAGGGCAGGTGCTGGAACACCTGTACAAAAGGAATATTAACAGTGTGCTGGTAGAAGGGGGCGCGTATTTATTACGGCGTTTTATAGAAGCCGGCCTGTGGGACGAAGCCCGGGTGATCAATGGCAGCACTATGCTGCCCGATGGCGTAAAGGCGCCGGTACTGCCCCGCGCATTATTAATGGAACAAACAACCCTGCAGGGGGATCATATAACATATTATAGAAACGTAGAGTAGTTAGCGGTTGGCAGTTAGCAGTTGGCAGTAAGTAGCATATTTACTTCACCAGACTGCCAACTGTTCACTGCAAACTGCCAACTAAAAAAAGATGGAAGTTTATTTTACGATTGAGAAAACAGCCACCGCAGAATATAAGGACAGAGGCAGTAAATTTATTGCATACGCTTTCCCGGTAAAAAATACAGATGATGTAAAAGAATGCCTGCTGGTTGTTAAAAAAGAACACCCCAAAGCCACCCACCACTGTTTTGCTTACCGCCTGGGTACAGATGGGTTGCAGTTCCGCGCAAGCGATGATGGCGAACCTTCCGGCACGGCCGGCAAACCCATACTGGGACAAATAGACAGCAAACAGCTAACTGATACCTTAGTGATCGTAGTGCGTTATTTTGGCGGCACCCTGCTGGGTGCACCCGGCCTCATTAACGCCTATAAAATGGCTACAGCCCTGGTGCTGCAGCTGATACCCGCCGTACAAAAGAATGTGGAGCGAAAGTTCCAGCTCAGCTTTGACTATACCATCCTGAATGAGGTGATGAATACTGTAAAACAAAACAACTGCAGCATCCTTTCACAGGAGCTGCAGCTGTTTTGCGCAATGGAAATAGGCGTGCCCCTGGCCAATAAGGAGCTGTGCCTGCTGCGGCTGAAAGAGATCTACGGGTTGGAGATAAGGGAAAGCAAGGCCGGTAAATGACCGTTACAATATCCCTTATCCGCCCTTCCTGAAGATCAGCGGATTCTGCTCATCGTTATTTAAAAGATCCCCCGGCTTTAAGTGGCTCACCTGCTCATCTGTTAGTATATTCTGGATGCCGTTAAAAACAGCGCCGTCCGGCATATAGGCGCAGGTCATTGCACGCCGGAAACCGCTGGTCATATTGGCGCCTGCACCATGTATGGTGAGCCCGTTGTGGAACGAGCAGCTGCCGGCTTTCATAGGCGCCGCAACAGACCGGGCCTGCAGGAAAGCCGGGTAAAATTCAAAAACAGCATCCATATTTTTCCCGATGCCCGGGTTCTCAAACCCGGTGCTGTGGTAAGAGCCGGGAATAAAATAAAGACAGCCATTCTCAAGTGTTGCATCATCCAGCGCTACCCAGATGGACAATGCGCGGCGGTCGCTGAAAGACCAGAAAGGCGTATCCAGGTGCCAGGAGGTTGGGTTGGCCCAGGGCCTTTTTATCAGCGCCTGGTCGTGCCAGATACGGGTAGCTTCCCAGCCGGATAAGGCGGCCACCATCCCGCCCAGCTTTTCATCCAGCATGATCTTTTTAATCTTATCATTGGTTTGCCAAAGGTTCAGCAGTTGGTCAAACACTTTGCCGAAATAGTCACTTTCCTTGTTAATCCCATCCTCTTCACCTGTTTTGGTTTCCCTGGCCGGCATTTTCCGGCCCTTACGTTCTGCTACTGCTTCGGTTACGGCTGTTCTCCAATGGTCAAGCTCCTCCGGCGACAGGAAATTTTCCACTACCAGGAAACCATCGCGGCGGTAAGTATCTATTTGTTCTTTTGAGAGCGCTGTATGCATACATATGTTTTAACGGTTAAGAAATCTGTTCCTGGTTCACTGTTCTTACACCGCTTAACGTTTACCCGGCCGCGTTAGTAGCCGGGGTTTTGTGTTAGCTGTGGATTGATCTGTATTTCCCGGAAAGGGATCGGGTATATAAGCCGGTTTTCCGTTATGTTAAAAGAATTGGGTAAAAGCCAGGGATAGATGGTTTTTAACCGGTCGCCTTTTGCTTTAATAACCGGTATTGCCTTGCCCAGCCGTATAAGATCTGTCCAGCGGTGGTTCTCAAAAGCCAGCTCATGCCGCATTTCATCGGCTATATTGTCAAGCGTGGCAGTGGCAAGTGCGGGCAGGCCGGCCCTTGTTCTAACACGGTTCACATAGGGCAGGGCTTCCTGGGCCTTATTTTCCCTTACCAGGCATTCGGCCAGCAGCAACAATGCGCCGGAATAGCGGTACACGGGCCAGTTTTCGGGCGTATTGAACTCCGATATATAAGGCGGGTGATAATATTTCTTTATCATGTAAAAGAAACTTTTTCCCGGTTGCGGCGTATAGCCTGCCGGGTTTTTAACAGCAGTGGCGGTAAAATCTTCCACGCCGCTGATGCTGCCTTCCACCACTGCTATGGAGGCATTCAGGCGCAGGTCGCCGGTTTCATAGGAGCTTACCATTTCCTGGGTGGGTACATTCCATCCGCTGAAAATATTCATAGAGCTGCCTTTATATCCCATCAGGAAATCAGGATTGGTGGTTTTAGGTGCAAATGCCCAGGCAAAGCCGCTTTGCTGGCCGCTTACAAGATCTGAGAGGTATTGTACTTCAAAAACAGATTCGCTGTTGTTCTTGTTGGCAGGGTCAAATACTGCCGCGTAGCCAGGCAGCAGCGTATAGTTCATATGTGTTATATCCAGCAGCTCCGTTTCTGCGGCAGCATAGTTCTTATCCGGAGCAGACATATAAACATATGCCAGCAGCATTTTAGCAGCACCTTTGGTAGCCCTGCCGCTTTGCGGAAAGCTGGCCGCTACCTGCAGCTTGGGAATAGCTTCTTCCAGGTCGCTGATGATCTGTGCATATACTTCGTTAACGGTGTTCCTGGGTTTAAAGGACTGGTCAGGTGCGGTAATCTCTTCCAGGTGAAGCGGTACCCCGCCGTAGTGCTGCACAAGATCAAAATAATAGAATGCGCGCAGGAAAAGCGCTTCTCCGGCAATAGAGTCTTTTGCGCCTGCCGGAAGCGCTATTTTTTCAAGCCGGGAAAGGATGATGTTTATCATGGCAATGCCGGAATAATCATCGCCATAACGGTTGCCTGGTGAGTTCACCACTGCGCTGGAATTAGCGTCGTCAAGGATCTCCGGCAGGGATTCCCTGCTGGGCTCAAAGCCGCGGTTAGCGCTGTACCGCGTAAAGAAAGTATTATCAGACCGCATCTCATCCATATACACGCCGGTGTTCACAATGCTGCGCAGGGGCGCATAAGCCGCTACCAGCGCCTGCTCAAACTGTGCCTGGGTCTGGTAAAAGCTGGCGGAGCTTAAAGAGGTTTCCGGATACACGTTCAGGAAATCTTTTCCGCAGGAGGTCAGCAGAACGCCTGCCAGTAAAGCCCAAAGGCCGGGACGCAGATTATAGCTTAGTTTATTTTTCATAACGTTCCTTTTTAAAAATTAACATTTAAGCCAATGGCATACACTTTTGCAATGGGAAAGGCCGTAAAGTCGCGCCCCTGGTTAATCCCATTAAGCCCCTGAAAGCTAACCTCCGGGTTCATGCCGGGATATTTGGTGAACGTAAACGCGTTTTGCGCGGTGAGGTAAGCTCTTGCGCTTTTGATAAGCGATTGTTTTTTAGGTGTAAAAGTGTAGCCCAGTGTAATGTTCTTGGCCATCAGGTAAGTGCCGCTGAATACCTGGCGTGTGGTGAAGTTGCGGAAATCGGCCGTAGTGCCGGAGCGCGTTCTCGGGTAAATGCCGTCACCGGGATCATCTTCCGAACGCCAGCGGCGCGTCACGCCTTTTCTTACGTTGAATACACCGTCCAGGTTTTCGGTTGACTGGAAAGCATCATCTGCAATATCATTACCAACAGAGCCGGCCAGCACCATTGAAAAATCAAAGTTCCCGTAGCTAAGCTGGTTGGTAACGCCATATATAAAATCAGGATTGGGGTTGCCTATCCAGGTGCGGTCGTTAATATCTATTTTTCCGTCCGGCTTTCCTTCGGGGCCGCTTATGTCGGCAAACCTCGCCGTGCCTACCATAGAGGTGGCGCCATGCGGCTGCGTTTCAAACTCCTCCTGCGTCATGTACACGCCGGTATTTACATAACCGTAAAACAAACCTATGGGGTGGCCCACTGCGGTCCTGTTATCATCCCAGTATTCCTGGTAGCCGCCTATAGGCGCATTGCTGGTGCCCAGCTGTTTTACAATATTACGGTCAAAGGAAATGTTCAGGGAGGTGGTCCATTTTAACTTTCCTGTAAGGTTCCTGCTTTCAACGGTGATCTCATGCCCCCAGAAATCGAACCGGCCCACATTGGATGTTACGCTGCTAAAACCGGATTGGACCGGTATGTCTATTGCATATAAAAGCCCATCTGTTTTTTTGTGGTAGTAATCGTAGGTTAAAGAAAGCCGGTTGTCGAAAAGGCCTATGTCGGCGCCCAGATCATAGCCGGTAGTGGCTTCCCAGGTAAGGTTAGGGTTACCAATGCCATCCGGGCGGCTGCCGGCCGCCAGCTGATTATTGAATACGTAATTGTTCTGGTTAATGCCTGCCAGGTATGTGTAGGTGCCGATATTGTTATTACCTACCTTTCCCCAGCTGCCTCTTATTTTCAGGTAGCTGAGCTGCTTAAGCCCTTTCATAAAATTCTCTTCAGAAAGCACCCAGCCGGCGGAAACGGAAGGGAAGTTGCCATACTTGGTGTTGGAGCCGAATTTGGAAGAACCGTCCCTTCTGAATGCCAGGGACAGCAGGTATTTTTCAGCATAGTTATAATTTACCCGGCCTATCAGCGATACCAGTGAATAATCACTGGCAGCTACATTACCTATGCGGCTGGCGGCCACATTCAGCCATTGTATATTATCGTCCGGGAACTGTGCGCCGTTTATGCTGCTATTCTCAAAATCAGATTTCTGAGCACTGTATCCTACAAAAGCATCCAGGTTGTGTTTGGCATTAAATGTTTTGGTATAGGTAAGCGTATGCTCCAGCAGCCAGGAAAGGAAGCTGCTGGTATTGTAATTGGCATCGGCCGAAGAAGCTGGCTGCGCGCCGCCCCTTACAGTAGAGGGAGCGAAAGAACGGTAAATGCTATTATCTGTATTAATATTAGCGCTTATCTTATACTTTAAGCCATCTGCCAATTCATAGCTTGCATAAGCGTTTGAAAGCAGTGTAAGGTTTTTGGTACGGTTTACGCTCAGGCGTAAAACCTGGTAATAGTTGGGCATAGAGAACATACCGGGCTGTGAAAAGCCGATAGGATAGGTGCCATCTGCATTCTGATAGTGAATCGTAGGATCCATCAGGTAAGCCCACTGTATTATATTTCGGCCTTCTCCCAGGCCCGGGGTAATATTCTGGTTGCGGTAGGTTACGCCCAGGTTAAATCCGAATGTAAGCCGGTCTGAAACATTATAAATGTTATTGGCCCTGCCGGTGAACCTTTCCGCCCACTGATTGATCATAACACCGTCCTGCCGGTTGTAATCCAGGTTTACGGCAGATTTGAGCTTGCCGGTACCGGTTGTAAGGGACAGGTTATAATCCTGCGTGGGCGCATCCCGCAGCAATACCTGGAACCAGTCGGTGCCACCATTGGGATCAATCTGCTCCGGGTGCTGGTAGGCGGCAGGTACACCGCCGGTATAACCTTCATAGCGGGCAGCATCTTCATAATACTCTTTCTTAAACTCGGCAAATTCCCTGGCATTCATAAGATCAGGGCGGCCTCTTTTTGAAACGGTTTGCAGGCCGGTGTACACGCTGAAGGTTACGTTTTGCTGCCCGGTTTTGGCCTGTTTGGTAGTTACCAGTATTACACCATTGGCGGCCCTTGAACCGTAAAGGGCGGCGGCAGATGCATCTTTTAATACGCTGATGCTTTCTATGTCGTTAGGGCTGATGGTTTCAAGACCGCTCTCGCTTGGAAACCCGTCAATAACGATCAGCGGATTATTACCCGCGTTGATAGAGGCTGCGCCCCTGATACGAAAGGAGAGGTTGGCTCCCGGCTGTCCGGTGTTTTGATTGATCTGCACCCCTGCAAATTTGCCCTGCAGTTTCTGGCCGGCATTGGCTACGGGCATATCTTTTACCTCTGCTCCTTTCAGCTGGCTGATGGAGCCGGTAATATCACGCTTTCTTTGCGTGCCATAACTTACCACTACAACATCATTTAATGTTGCGCGGCCGGGCAGCAGGCGTATGCTGGCCGTTAACCCGTCTTTGCCGGCTACAAAGGTGCTTTTCTCATACCCAATAAATGAAAAAACAAGGGTGGTGCCATCCTGCACCCTGATCGAGAATTTGCCTGCAGCATCTGTAGTAGTGCCGCCGGACAAACCTTGCGGAATAACGGTAACGCCTGCAAGCGGTTCACCTGCATCGGAAATAACGGTGCCTTTGACCGTTACCTGCTGCTGCGCAAAACAGAAGCTGCTTACCGACAATGAAATAAATAAGAGCAGCCATTGTTTTGGCCGCCATAGATTGACCATTTCTTTCATAACGGGTGATTTTGGTTGTGTAATGATTACAGGTCAAAATTATCAGAAACCGCAGCGGGGATAGCTATCCAAAACAGGACTTCTTTTGTGCTTTTTGATATATTTTCTTTTTTGTTCCGCTGCCCGGAACGTGTGCTGGTAAAGGGTATGGTAAGCACATGCTGAAAAGACAAAAAAGATAAAAATTAACACGTTTTGGGAAAAGCCTTTATAAATGCAGTCATTAATTTTGAAGGTATGCTGCGCACATCAATCATACTTTTCTGTCTGCTGGCCATTACCGGCAGCGCCGTTCTTGCACAATCCGCAGCGCTTTACAGGCCGTTGCATGGCGGGCAATTCAATGCCCCGCCTGTACCTGCTTCGCCGGACCCGCTGATCCGTTACCGCTGGGCAAACCCGCATTACACCGATCCATTGCAGGTGTACCCGCTTTATGCGCTTAAAGCAAAGGCATCTCCTGCCGCCTCTTTTGTACAGCACAACCATGCTTTTAATGTGCAAGGGCCCGGAACACTGATGTTTGATTTTGGCGTGGAAAGCGCGGCCTGGCTGGAATTTGATGCGGATAATATACCCGCCGGCACTGAAATAACCATGAGCATCAGTGAATACAATGAACCTGCTATTGTGAATGCCGGCGCAGCGCACCCGGTAAAAACAGCCGCACCGGTAAAACATGGAAATACCTACCGGCTGGAGCTGAATGATGCGTTGTATGAAGGCGTAAGGTTTGGCTGGATCCATATCAATAAGGCGCCGGTCCCTTTTACTATAAAAGAAGTACGGCTGGTATGCCAGGTAAAGCCGGTGAACTATGCGGGCAGCTTTTCCTGCAGCGATACAGTATTGAACAGGATATGGTACACCGGCGCCTATACCGTAAAGCTGAACCTGATGCAGGATTATTTTGGCGCTATATTAATGGAACGCAGCGACCGCCATTCCTGGACCGGCGATGCCTATCCCGCGCAGGCAGCATCGCTGGTGGCTTTTGCAAACTATAACGCCGTTAAGGAAAATATCAGGCGCACTGCCGGCAAGGATAATGACATACCTGCTTATTCACTGTACTGGGTGCTTAGCCTGGCAGAATATTTTAATTATACCGGCGATACCGCCTTTCTGCAGTCGCTGCTGCCGGTAGCTGCCAGCCGGCTAAAGCTTGCTTACCGGGAGTACGACAGCATACCATCTTTAGGTTTTATGGGCTGGGATGAAAGGCTGGGCGCCGGTTTTGAGCATCCGCAGCTGCAGGAGTGCCAGGATGCCTATAAGATGCTTTGCATTCATGCATGGAAAGATTTCAGCACCGCCATGCTTGCCGCGGGTGACACCGCAGCTGCTTTATTATTTAGCCGTTATGCCGCTGAAAAAACAGCAGGGCTTAGCAACGGCAGCGCTTCATTTGAGCGCTACGGTGTGCATGCAATTGCGGAAGCCCTGAATGCAGGGTTAACAGATCCGGGTGTGTTACAGCAGGCAGCAGCATGTTTTAAGGACCGGCTTAACCGGCTATCCTATTCGCCTTTTAACCAGTATTTTATTATCCAGGCAATGGCGCGCAGCAGCTTTATCCCGCAGGCGCTTACCACTATCCGTGATTGCTGGGGCGGACAGCTGCACTATGGCGGCACCTCTTTTTTTGAAGTGTACCGGCCATCCTGGAACGCCATTTTAAAACCGAATGATGCACCGCCAAATAACCAGTGCGGCTATACGAGCCTGGCGCATCCCTGGGGCGCGGGCGTAACCTGCTGGCTTTCCCGGAATATACTGGGAATACGGTCTGCAGCGCCGGGTTTTAAACAGTTTGTTGTTAAGCCTTACCTGCAAAACGGACTTACATATGTAAAAGGCGTGGTGCCTGCGCCCTCCGGTAATATAGTGGCCTCTTTTGATATAAGATCCGGCCAATGCGAGCTAACAGTTCCTCCCGGAACGCAGGCCGTGAAGGTGGGGCTTCCTAAAGGCGGCAGAAAAATTGCGCAGCTGCGTATTAACAACCGTTTATACAATACAGCCGTTGAGGATAGCAATTATGTGTATGTAAGCAACCTTCAGCCGGGCCGCTATGTTATACGCATTCAATACCGGGGAATGCTTAACAGCAGCGCCTTACAGGAGCCGCCGCTTAGCTGGCGCCTGCACACCTTTATACAGGACAGCGTTACTTCCGGCAGCTGGAGAGGAAAATACGGAAAGGATGGTTTTGCATTTTTTGAAGAAGGAGCCCGGGTAAATGAAAGCCATTTGCCTTCCTATACCGGCAGCATTACAACCAATAAAGCAGGGTTTATCCGCTGGCAAACCGCTGACACCGGCAGAACAGCCGGCGCTATTATTACCCGCGATCCGCTTCCCACACAGCAAACCTTTACCATAGACCTGCCGCTTAAAGAAAAACACCCGGTATGCATCTCTCTGTATTTCCTGGACCCGGATGCGCAGCAGCGCAGATCTGCAGTGGAAATATTTGACCTGGATACGTTGGCAATACTGGCGCCGGTACAGCTTATAGAACATTATGAAAAAGGAAAGTACCTGCGCTTTACGGTAGACCGCCCGGTACGTATAAGGGTAAACCAGGTAAGGGGTAAAAATGCCGCTCTTGCCGGGCTGTTTTTTGACCGCCCCTGACCTGCGCCTGTACAGCGCACCAGGGATGTTTATTCATAGTTGTTCTCAAAGTATTGCTGCGGTGACTGAAGAAATTTTTTCCGGTATTCATTAGGTGACAGACCGGTTTTTCTTTTAAAGAGCTTGGAGAAATAATAGATAGATTCAAATCCGGTTTGATCTGCAATTTCATTTATATTAAGCACGGTGGATTCCAGTAAGTGTTTAGCCCTGTTCAGGCGCAGCTCAAGATGATATTGATGCGGGGAAACACCCGTGATCAGCTTAAAATTTTTTCTGAATGCAGAGTAGCCCATTGGCAGCTGGCTGGCCAGCTCCTGCAGGTCAACAGACTGCTCATAGGATTCCTGCAGCAGGAATTTTGCTTTGGATATCAGCTTTTCTACCGGGTTAATATCCTGCTGTTTGTTCACGGCAGCGGTATGGGCAATGCCCAGTATTTGCAGGGTAACGCCTGCAATCTGCTGCGGATACCCGATAAAGGATGCTTTTACACTATCCGTGATCTGGTTGAACAATACCAGCAGATCCTTATTCAGGCCAATGTGCACGCATGGGTTTGCGGGGTTGAAGAAATTTTCGTCCATAAGCTGCTTTACGTAATACCCGTGGAAGCCAACCCAATGCTCTTCCCAGCCGGATTTTGCATCCGGCTTATAACGGTGCCATACGCCGGGAAATAAAAAGAAGCAGGTACCGGCTTCCACTTCCACCGGCGGGGTAAGCGCAGAGCAGAAAACGCCCCGGCCCCGGGATATGAATATCATGTAATAGTCGTTAAGGATCCGGCCCCTGTTCCAGGTAAGGTGGTGGCTGCTTGGATGCTCCTGGTTGGGATAATGTTCATGCGGGGCTACTTTGGAATAGCCTGCCGTGGTAACATACATTCCCCATCTTTCCTCTGTTGGTCCAATACTGAGATACTTAAAGAAATTATTATTCATTGCGTGGATTCAGGTATTTAAATAATGGAGCGGCTATTATCCCCCGGCTTGCTGCCTGCGCTATTTAAATTTAGTAAAATAATATTCACCCGCGCTTAAGATAGTATAGGATAGTTGCCCTGAATTTTTATTCTAATTTAACCTCACCTTCAAATGTACTCAGTTATTTCAGGAGAGCCTTCTCCTGCCATGCCATATTATTTAAACTAAAACACGTAAAAATTCCTCGGTTATGAAAAAGTATCACCACTATTATCATGCATACCGGTAGCTTTCATATATAGCTAATACCATATTGTAAACCGTCTTTATGTTTTGCCTCCGCCATCATCCGGAAGGCAGGGATATCTCTTTGCATATCCATTCCTAACAGCTAAACCCATTCCCGTTATGTACAACAGCATTTCCAACAAACAAACAAAACGCTGGCCTGTTTTTCTGTGTAACCTGGTGCTCATGCTTTGCTGCCTGTGTGCCACAGCACAGCAAAAGAGCACTGTCAGCGGACAGGTGACCGATTCTTCCGGCAACCCTTTGCCGGGTGTTACCGTGCAGATAGCCGGTAAATCGCAAGGCACACAAACCAGTGCCGGCGGACAATTTAGCATTGCCGCTGCTGCCGGCGATGTGCTTTCTTTTCATTATATAGGCTATGATGAAAAACGTGTGCAGGTAGGCAGCCAGCCGGTTATTAATGTACGGTTGATCACTTCTACTGCAGGGCTCAACGAAGTAGTGGTGATCGGCTACGGTACCCAGCAAAAGAAAGATCTTACCGGTGCAGTAGCCAATGTAAGCGGCAAACAGCTGCAGGATCTGCCGGTAGCAGGTATGGATCAGAAACTAACCGGACAAGTACCCGGCGTACAGGTAAGCAGCGTAACCGGTACGCCCGGTGGTGGCGCAGCCGTGCGTATCAGGGGCTCCGGTTCCATAGGCGCAGGCAGCGATCCCCTGTATGTAGTGGATGGTTTCCCGCTGTCATCCGGTTTTGATCAGCAAGCCAGCCCGCTGAACATCATCAACCCAGATGATATCGAATCCATCACGGTGCTGAAAGATGCTTCCTCCACCGCCATCTACGGCTCCCGTGGCTCTAACGGGGTGGTAGTGGTTACTACCAAACATGGCAAAAGCGGCGTGCCGCGTGTAAGCCTTAACACAAATACCGGCTTCCAGGAAGTGCCTCAGAAGGGACGGCCGCAAATGCTGAATGCACGTGAGTTTGCCCAGTTCAGGAAAGATATTATTATAGATGATTTTGCATCCCGCGGGCAAACCGCTACCGATGCAGATATACCGGAAGAATATCGTAATCCCGGCAAATACGGCGCCGGTACCAACTGGTACAACACCGTACTGAAAAAAGCATTGCAGCACAATACTACCCTGAGTGTTAGCGGCGGTACGGAGAATACGAAATATAATTTTTCAGCAGGCTATTATACCCAGGACGGTGTAATGCGTTACACGGGTTATGACCGTTACAGTGTACGGGCAAATATCGAAAGCCGTATTGGCCGCAAAGTGAAGATAGGCCTTAACCTGGCGCCTACCTACAGCACGCAGCAGGTGAACAATTTCGAGAACAGCTTTACTGATGTGCTTACGCAAAGCCTCTGGCTTAGCCCATTGATACCCGTGTATGATAATAACGGGCAGCGTACGCCTTACATCAGCTCACCCGGCATGTTCAGTGCAGCCAACCCTTTGAACTCCCTGGAGTATGGAGTAACCAATGTAAAGAGCTTTAATGGACTTGGCAATATTTATGGCGAATACGAGATCATTAACGGGCTAAAAGCAAAAGCGAGCTTTAATGTGAACTACGGTAACGGCTCTACTTTTGTATTCAATCCCTCCTTTTTAGGCGGGGTAAATAATCCGCCGCCCAGCATTCCCAACTCTTCCCAGTCAAAAGCCAATGCAATGAACTGGCTCACGGAAATGCTGCTGTCATACGATAAAACATTTGGCAAGGATCACGCGCTGAACGTGGTGCTGGGTTATACCGCGCAGAAGGAGCGCCGGGATTTTCTGCAGATCAACGCTTCCAACTACCCGGATGACAAAATCCAGCCTATTGGCGCTGCCGCCACCATTCCTTCCTATTCGCAGGATGTGCAGGAGTGGGCCGTGCTTTCTTACCTGGGCAGGATCAACTATTCGCTGAAAGATAAATACCTGTTCACCGTAACCGTACGTTCCGATGGCTCCTCCCGCTTCGGTTACAACAACCGTTATGGTACATTCCCTTCCGGCGCTATTGCCTGGCGCGCTTCAGAAGAAGAGTTCCTGAAACGCGTTTCCTGGCTGAGCGATCTGAAGCTGCGCGCCAGCTATGGCCTTTCAGGTAACTATAATATCGGCAACTATACTTACATGTCTAACATTGCCGCTTATAACTACGCTTTCGGCGGCCAGATCGCCAATGGCAGAAGCGCATCTTCCCTGAGCAATTTTGATCTTACCTGGGAAGAATCATCCCAGCTGGATGTAGGGATGGATGCAGGCCTGTTCGGCAACCGCATAAACCTTACGGTTGATTATTACCGGCGTATCACCAAAGGCATGTTATACAATTCGGAGATCCCGCTGTCATCCGGTTACACGAACGTGATCATCAACTCCGGTAAAATAAAGAACCAGGGCATTGAAATAGGCATCAACAGCGATAACCTGGATGGTGCATTGAAATGGACCACCAACGCCAACATTGCATTTAACCGTAACAAGGTGCTGGCATTAAATGCCAAGAACGATCCTATTTACAGCGGCCGCAGTGGCGAAGGCTCTTTTCAGCATATTACAGAAGTAGGCAAACCGGTAGGCCTGTTCTACGGTTATGTGGTGGAAGGTGTTTATAAAGATCAGGACGATCTTAACCGCTCGCCCAGGCATGTTACCTCTGTAGTAGGTTCTATCAAGTATAAAGATGTGGATGGTAACGGCATCATAGAACCGGTGAATGACTTTGCCATCATTGGCGATCCTAACCCTAAGTTCATCTGGGGCCTCACGAATAATTTCAGCTATAAAGGCTTTGACCTGGGTATTGTATTAGTTGGCTCACAGGGCGGGCAGGTAATGAAAACCGCCAATCAATACCTGCTGAATATTGACGGCATCTTTAATGTAGACCGTAAAGTGCTGAACCGCTGGCGCTCGCCGGAGCAGCCCGGGGACGGCGTTACGCCCACTACCAATGGTGCAAGGGTGATTTACCGCGATGTGAATTCCTCCTGGATAGAAAGCTCCTCTTTCATGCGAATCCAGAACATTACGCTGGGCTACAACTTCAGCAGAAGATGGCTGGAACATACAAAGTTCATCAGCGGCGCAAGGCTGTATGCCGGTGTACAAAACCTGCACACTTTTACAGGCTACAGTGGCGCCAACCCGGAAGTAAGCCGTAAAACTGTTTCGGGTAACGCCACCAGCACGGCGCTTACACCCGGTGAGGATTTTACTAACTACCCGATAGCACGTACGTTCACACTGGGCCTTAACCTGTCCTTTTAACCGCAAAATTATCTGTTATGCAAGGAAAAAGATCCATTCAATATATCCTCATTACGCTAGTGGCAGCGCTGCTGCCCACCAGCTGCGGCAAAAATTTCCTGGACCTGAACCCGGAAGCCACCATCAACAGCAATGTATTTTACAAGAATGAAGACGAGATCAAACAGGCGGTGAATGCGGCTTACAACATACTGCAGGACCTGGGCCGCGAAAGCTACTGGATCTTCGGCGAAATGAGATCGGACAACAGCGCTTTCCAGTACAACAACGCCGACAGGGGAAGAGAGCAGTGGGAGTTTGTAGATGAATTCCTGGTAGGCGCTACCGCCGAATGTATCCGTAACTTCTGGCAGGATAGCTATATCGGCATCTCCCGCTGTAACGATGTGCTGGCGCATATTAGCGAAGTAACCATGTCCGATGCTGCACGCAACCAGTATACCGGCGAAGTGCAGTTCCTGCGGGCCTTTCATTATTTCAACCTGGTACGCCAGTTCGGCGGTGTGCCCTTACGCTTAAATTCCGTACAATCGCCTGATTCGTCGCTTTCAAAAGGACGTGCAAGCGTAGACCAGGTATATGCCGTTATTATATCCGACCTTACGGCTGCTGCTGCAAAGCTGCCTGCAAAATATAACGGCGCTGATGTAGGAAGGGCAAGCTCCGGCACGGCAAGCACCCTGCTGGGCAAGGTATACCTTACACAAAAGAAATACGCCGAAGCATTAACAGAGCTGCGCAAAGTTACTGCCCTGGGATACCAGCTGGTTCCTAACTATGCTGATATCTTTGACCCGAATAAAAAGAATGGGCCCGAATCCATTTTCGAGATCCAGTACCTGGGCTCACAAACAGGATTGTTCAGCAGCTTCATGTACACGTTTGCCCCTTATACATCGGGCAGCGCAGTAACCGGCGATACCAAAACAGGCATCAATGGCAGCGGCTCCGGCTGGAATATTCCCACACAGGACATGATAGCCGCCTATGAAGCAGGCGACAAACGCAAGGCAGCATCCCTTGCAGAAGGTTATACCAGCAACGGCGTTTTTGTGAACATTCCCTATGTGAAAAAGTATAACCATGGCTTTACGGAAGTAGGACGTACCAACGATAATTTTCCTGTGCTGCGTTATGCAGATGTGTTGCTGATGATCGCTGAATGCCTGAATGAACAGGGATTTGTGGCCAACGGTGAAGCATTTGACCTCCTGAACCAGGTAAGAACAAGGGCCGGCCTGCCAAACAAAACAGCCGCGGATATAAACAGCCAGACTGCATTCAGAACTGCGCTGTTCCACGAAAGGCAGGTAGAGCTGGCTTTTGAGAACCACCGCTGGTACGACCTGGTACGTTCAGGCAATGCCGTTACAATCATGAACGCACATGGTGTGAAGGAAAAACAGCAGCATGCTTACATACCCTCAAACGCCTACCAGGTAAGCAACAACCGTTTGCTGTTACCCATACCGCAGACAGATGTAAATCTCGATAACCTCGAACAGAACCCACAATAGCATTTATTATTTAAATACAACAGCATGATAAAACGGATCCTTCTTTTACTTCTGCCGGTAGTATTGATCTACTCCTGTAAGCAAACCAGCACTGACCTTACACTGGCGCACCTGCGCTGTGAATTCCGCGAAAACCCGTCAGGCATTGATATTAGCGCTCCCCGTTTAAGCTGGGAGATCGAAAGCAGCGGCAGAGGCACCGAACAGTCGGCCTACCAGTTGATGGTGGCCTCTTCTGAAGATGCATTGAACAACGATAAAGCAGACCTCTGGAACTCAGAGAAAGTGAGCTCGGATCAATCCATTAACGTAGCCTATGCAGGTAAGCCGCTTAACAGCGGCGCGCAATGTTACTGGAAAGTGAAAGTGTGGACAAACGACGGTAAAGAATCCGGCTGGAGTAAGCCTGCCAGCTGGAGCGTAGGCCTGTTGCAGCCCACAGACTGGCGGGCAAAATGGATAGGGCTTGATTCCGCTTTCACCTGGGAAAAACCTACAGATACCTTCACCCGCCTTTCTGCACGTTATCTCAGGAAAGAATTTCCTGTTGGCAAAAAGATAAAGCGCGCCACCGCTTATATCAGCGGACTAGGATTATATGAGCTGTACATCAATGGTAAAAAGATCGGAGACCAGGTGCTGGCGCCCGGCCCCACCGAATATAACAAGCGCGTATTTTACAACACCTTTGATGTAACTGCTGAATTAAAAGAAGGCAATAATGCGATCGGCGCCATCCTCGGTAACGGCCGCTTCTTTCATATGCGGATACCCAATATAACAAACTACGGTTATCCTAAAATGATCTGCCAGCTGAACCTCGTATATGACGATGGCAGCACCGGCAGCGTGATCACAGACGATAGCTGGAAACTAACCGCCGCAGGACCTGTTATCGCTAACAATGAGTATGACGGTGAAGAATATGACGCCACCAAAGAGCTTACAGGCTGGGCACAGCCGGGGTATAACGCTGCTAACTGGCTGCCGGTGCAGCTGGTAGAAAAGCCTGCGGAGCTGCTGGTAGCGCAGCCCAACAATAACATTAAAGTGATGGATACCGTGAAAGCGGTAAGTGTGAAAGAGATCAAATCCGGCATGTTCATTTACGATATGGGGCAGAACTTTGTAGGCTGGGTGCATCTTAAAGTAAAAGGAGAGAAAGGCGCCAGAGTAAGCCTGCGTTTTGCAGAACGCCTGAAAGATGACAGTACCCTGTACATGGATAACCTCCGCTCTGCAAAAGTAACGGACATCTATACACTAAAAGGGGAAGGTACTGAAGAATGGGAGCCCCGTTTCACCTATCATGGTTTCCGTTATGTGGAAGTAACAGGCTATCCCGGCAAGCCCGGTCTGGCTGCCATTGAAGGCAGGGTGGTGTATGATGAAATGGAAACTACCGGCAAGTTTGAAACTTCCAATGAAGTGATCAACAAAATATATAAGAACGCCTACTGGGGCATACGCGGCAACTACCGCGGCATGCCTACGGATTGCCCGCAGCGTGATGAGCGTATGGGATGGCTGGGCGACCGTGCTGTGGGCGCCAGGGGAGAGAGCTTTATTTTCGATAACCATATGCTGTATGCCAAATGGCTGCAGGATATAGAAGATGCGCAAAAGCCGGAAGGCAGTGTGCCGGATGTGGCGCCCACCTACTGGAAAATATATTCGGATAACATGACCTGGCCTGCGGCCTACCTGATCATCGCCAACCTGCTGTATGAGCAGTATGGGGACGATCAGCCGCTGCGCAAACACTATCCTTCCATGAAAAAATGGATGTACTACATGAAGGATAAATACATGAAAGATTACATCCTCACAAAAGATACCTATGGCGACTGGTGTATGCCTCCCGAATCGCCGGAGCTTATTCATTCCAAAGACCCTGCACGTAAAACTGCCGGCGATTACCTGGGTACTGCTTTCTATTATCACCTGCTTACCGTGATGGAACGCTTTGCCACCATCACCGGTAATACAGCCGATGTAAGCGCCTTTAAGGAGCTGGGCGAAAAAGTGAAGCTGGCTTTCAACGATAAGTTCCTGAATAAAAAAGAAGGCTATTATGCGAACAACACGCCTACTGCCAATATCTTTTCGCTGGCTTACGGGCTTACACCTTCCGGCAGCCAGGATACGGTATTCCGCCACGTAGTGGATAAAACCCTGCAGGATTACAACGGGCATATCAGCACTGGCCTGGTAGGTGCAGAATGGCTGATGCGGGTGCTTACCAATTATGGGCGTGGCGACCTGGCTTACCAGCTGGCCACTAATACCACCTATCCCAGCTGGGGTTATATGGCCGAACATGGGGCTACCACTATCTGGGAGCTGTGGAACGGCAACACCGCAGATCCTGCTATGAATTCGGGCAACCACGTAATGTTGTTGGGCGACCTGGTAGTATGGTATTACGAAAACCTGGCAGGCATTAAGCCTGATCCTTCAGCACCCGGGTTTAAGAAGATCATTATGAAACCGCTGCCGGTAAAAGATCTGAAGAAGGTAAGCGCCAGCTACCACTCTGTACATGGCTGGATCCGCAGCGCCTGGGAAAAGGAAGGCAATGCCTTTAACTGGAAGATCACAGTACCGGTTAATACCCGGGCAGCTGTATATGTACCGGCAGCGTCGGAGCAGCAGGTAAAAGAGGGTAATGCCGCTATAGCAGGGGATAAGGGAGTGAAGTTTGTAAAGATGGATGGAGGATATGCTGTATTTGAGGTAGGCTCAGGAGAGTATAGTTTTAGTGCAGGAGAGTGAGTTGAGGGTTGACCAGGAAGAATGTGAAATGTAAAATTTTAAATCATAAATGTAAAAGGGAAATGCAGCGATTAAGTTCCGGCCAGGCTTCGCTGCATTCCCCTTTTATATTTTACATTTTGCATTTATGATTTTACATTCTTTTCGGCCGCCCTTTTTATTTAAAACGCCCGCTCACCACCAGGTCTTTACTGCCAGCGGTGTACTTATAAAAACCTTCCCCGCTTTTTACACCTAAATAGCCGGCCATAACCATATTCACCAGCAGCGGGCAGGGAGCGTATTTAGGATTGCCGAAACCATCATGCAGCACCTGTAAAATAGATAAGCACACATCCAGCCCTATAAAATCTGCCAGCTGTAAAGGGCCCATGGGATGCGCCATACCCAGCTTCATTACGGTATCGATCTCATTTACACCGGCCACGCCTTCATATAAAGAATAAATAGCCTCATTGATCATGGGCATTAAAATGCGGTTAGCGATAAAGCCGGGATAATCATTTACCACGCAGGGTACTTTCTCCAACTTTTCCGTCAGGCCTGCGATTGTTTTAGTAACCTCCGCATCCGTAGCATAGCCGTTAATGATCTCTACCAGCTTCATAACCGGTACGGGATTCATAAAGTGCATGCCAATTACTTTCTCCGGCCTTTTGGTGGCCGCGGCAATGCGGGTAATGGAAATGGAGGAGGTATTGGTGGCCAGTATCGCATCTGCCGGCGCGTGCTGGTCCAGCTCTGCAAATATTTTCAGTTTCAGGTTAATGTTTTCCGTGGCTGCTTCTACTACCAGTGCTGCATTCTTAACACCGTCGGCAAGGGAAGTATGGGTAGTAATGTTTTGCAGGGTTTCAGTTTTCACGGTTTCAGTAATGCTGCCTTTGGCCACCTGCCGGTCCAGGTTCTTCTGGATAACGCCCAGGGCCTTTTCCAGCGCAGGCGCAGATACATCTATGAGGTTTACTTTATAATTATGCTGTGCAAATACATGGGCTATGCCGTTTCCCATAGTTCCGGCGCCAATAACAGCTATTTGTTGCATGTGTTCTTTGTTTTAGTGTACGATAACAATTTGCAGATATGCAAATATGCAGATGTGCAAATATGAGAAAATTTCAGGTACAAACATTTCGCAAATGTCAATCCATCTGCACATCTGCATATTTGCACATCAGCACATTAACTAATCGTCTTTCTTTTTGAAATCGCCCCGTTTCCAGGCCTGTATAAACTGTGCCCAGGCCAGCGGGTTAAAGATATTCTGGGGTGGCTGCTGCCCGGCGTAATAGAGGGATTGCGCCTGTTTTTTCATGTACATGTTCGACGCCTCGCGCCCGTCCACCGGCAGGTAACGCGCCAGGGCCCGCATTCTGGCAGCATCCGTGTTCTTACGGGCTATTTCATATTCATCATCGGGTATATCATCGCCAATGAAAGCTTTTTCAAATTCTTCTTTGGTAGGGTAGGGCTTAATGATGGTTACCGGCAGGTAAGTGGTATCCTCCACCATCAGCTGTATCATGGAAAAATTATTGCCCTTCAGATCGGGCGGTATGCGGAAGAGCTTCTTTTTGAAACCTACCGCTGTGAACGAAAGACTGTCTCCTTTAAAAGCCACAATAGAAAATACACCCTGGCTGTTGGAAATGGTGCCCCGGCCCTGGCCTTTTATAACCACGCTTACGGCCGGAATGGCCCGCAGGCTGTCTGCCGTCATAGTAATACCGGAGATCTGGATAATACTGTCTTTAAACTGCGTGAATTGCGCTTTCAGCAGGAAGGGAGATAGTAAAAAAAAGCATAACAGTATGTAGGAACTAATCTTTCGCATGTGGTCCTAAGATAAAAGAATTTGTCAAATGTTCCATCGCTTATGACCACATTGACAAAAACTATAATTTATCGCCCAAATTAACCCCCGATTAGGTTAACTTTGCAGTCTGGAATCAAATTTAACAACTTTTTATGATCACAAAAGAGCAGGTGTTACAGGCTTTGAGCAATGTAGAAGAACCGGACCTTGGCAAAGACCTGGTAACACTGAACATGGTGAAAGACATAGAGATAGACGGCAATAAAGTAACATTTACCGTAGTACTTACCACGCCCGCCTGTCCGCTGAAAGATATGATCCGCAATGCCTGTATCACCGCCATCCACCTGATGGTGAGCAAGGAGGCACAGGTGCAGGTAAATATGACCGCCAACGTAAACTCTAACCGTAAAGACGGCAGAGCTGTACTGCCCAACGTTAAAAATATTATTGTAGTAGCTTCCGGCAAAGGCGGCGTAGGTAAATCTACCGTAGCGGCCAACCTGGCGCTGGCACTTGCGGATGGCGGCGCCACCGTGGGTTTGATGGATGCTGATATCTACGGCCCCTCTGTGCCCATTATGTTTGGCGTACGCGGTGAAAGGCCTTTAATGACCAATGTAGATGGTAAAGGCATGATAGTGCCGCTGGAAAAATACGGTATTAAGCTCATGTCTATCGGCTTGCTGATAGATGAAAAGCAGGCCGTGGTTTGGCGTGGCCCTATGGCCAGCAGCGCACTGCGCCAGTTTATTACCGATGTTTACTGGGGCGATCTGGATTACCTGGTAATTGATATGCCGCCCGGCACCGGCGATATTCACCTGACGCTGGTACAAACCGTTCCGGTTACCGGCGCAGTGATTGTAACCACCCCGCAGGATGTAGCCTTGGCCGATGCTAAAAAAGGCATCATGATGTTTAACGGCCAGCAGGTGAATGTACCCATCATTGGTTTGGTGGAGAACATGTCCTACTTCACACCGGCAGAGCTGCCCAATAACAAATATTACATTTTTGGTAAGGATGGTGGTAAACGCCTGGCAGAAGATATGGAAATTCCTTTCCTGGGACAGGTACCCCTGGTGCAAAGCATCCGCGAAGGCGGCGATGAAGGCGAGCCCGTAATGGTAGGAAAAGATGAGATCACGAAAAATGCGTTCATTGAATTTGCCGGCAATGCCGCCCGCAGCATAGCCATGCGCAATGCCAATATGGAGCCAACTAAGATCGTAGAAATAGTATTGTAAGGATTGGAGAAGAGAAGAAAATGATGTGCAAATATGCAGATGTGCAGATGTGCAAATAAAAGAGCGAATGTTGTTGAAACATTCGCTCTTTTTATAAATCGCTGCATTGATCATCTGCACATCTGCATATTTGCACATCTGCACATTACATAATAAACGCTTTCCCGCCTACCATCACTTCCTGCTTGCCTTCATCAAACGTAGCCTTCTGGCCGGTGCGGTAAGCCGCATTCCCCATGATCAGTGCAATAGAGTGGGAGTAAGCTGCTTCAATGGGCGCATTGGTTTCCTTACGGGAACGTACACACTCCATCCAGTTACGTACATGCCCGTTGGTTAATGCGTCACCGCCGGTATTAGCGCTGGTAGTGGCTTTAACAGCATCGCTGGCGAGGGTAATATCCGGCAGCAGGTTGGCATGCATGCCCATTTCCTGCGCTTCCCTTTCTGTTAACCCGCCGGTATGGCTGATCTTATTGCTGTCCATATCAATGGTGCCGCCGTTGGAGTAATAGATCTCTTTGATACCGCCGGCAGAGTTATGGAAGCGGGAGCTGTACATTACCTGGAAGCCGCTCTTGGGATCATCTTCCGGTCCGTATTCAAACACCGCAGTTAAAGTATCTGCATTTGCACGGCCATCTTTCCATACATAAATGCCGCCATTGGCTACGGCAGAACGGGGATGTTTCAAACCGCTGAACCAGTGCACGGTATCGATCTGGTGGGTCATCCACTGGCCAAAAATGCCGCTGGAATAAGGCCAGAACAGGCGGAACTCCAGGTATTTGCGCGGGTCCCAGCTATCCTGCGGGCGGCCTGCCAGGAAGCGTTTCCAGTCGGTATCAGATTCACGGATGGATTTTACAAGATCAGGACGGCGCCAGCGGCCGGGCTGGTTCACGTTCCACGTCATTTCCACCATGGTAATAGGGCCGAATTTGCCCTCCTTTATAAAGTTAGCAGCAGCATGGTAGCTGGGGCCGCTGCGGCGTTGTGTGCCTACCTGGAATATTTTACCGGAGCCTTTTACAGCTTTCAATGCAGCACGTGCATCTTCCATAGTTTCTGCAAAAGGTTTTTCGCAGTACACATCCATTTTATGGCCTACCGCCTCAATGGTATGGTAAGCATGCTGGAAATCAGCCGTGGCAATGATCACTGCATCCAGGTCCTTATTCTTATACAGCTCATCATTATTCACATAGGTCTGTATGCTATGCCCTGTTTTATTTTCCAGGAAAGCTTTGCCTTCATCGCGGCGGCGGTTCCAGATATCAGATACGCCGATCAGGTCAAAGTTCAGCTCCTTGTTATTAGCAAAAAAACAGGGGAGCAGCGCCTGGCGTGCCCTGTCTGAAAAGCCTACCAGTCCTACATTTACACGGTCATTAGCGCCCAGTATGCGCGCATAGCTGCTGGCTGGCATACCCATAGCAGTGAGGGTAATACCGGCCCCGCCCATAATAGATTTTTTCAGGAAATCACGACGTGAGTTGTTCATATAACAGATAATTTTTTGAGAGCTGTCAGCCACCGGCGTTTAACCGTTAGCCGTTAATATGTACCAGTTTAAGAGTTAGTCCTTATAAGTTTCTTCCAGCTGCTTTTGTAAATATTCCAGTGCCGGTTTTGCCTGTTCAGCCATATTATCCCAGCGGCATTCCACCATAATGCGGCCCTCAAAGCCAATGCGGTGCAGGGCTGCAAAGTAGGGGCGGAAATCCTGTTGGGCCACACCCGGGGCAGCGCGTTTTTCCCTTTCTGCAATATGGCAGTGCACCAGGTTACCGCGGGCATCGTCAATATGGGCTGCGGGTTCATGTTCCATTAACATATGGTACATATCGGCCGTTAGTTTAAAATTAGGATGGTGAACGCCGTTCACCACTTCATTCGCTTCTTCCAGCGTATTTACAAAATTGGTTTCCGTACGGTTCAGGCATTCTATAGCAATAATGCGGTCATAACGCGCCGCTACTTCCGCCATTTTGCGGCAAAGCGCAATAAACTCTTTTTTTACCACGGCATGGTCCACGCCCTCCGGTATTTTGCGGGCTTCGCCGCTGCCCAGCACTATCAGCTGTATGCCGGCTTTTTGCGCGCGTTGCATTACGGTATCCACATAGCCCAGTACGCGGGTTTCATTTACCTGGGGGCCTACAATTTTAAGATTACCGGGAAAAAAACCGTTACAGGTCTCTACTTTACAACGGATGTGCTGCAGGTCGGCCATCTGCGCTTTAAATTGCGCTTCGCTCACAGTGGGCGCCAGCAGGTGGCTTACCCCTTCTTCTATATATACATAACCGGCTTTGCCAAATATGCTGTCGTTCTTATAATTGCTGCAAACGCCAATAGAAGGCAGCTTTTGTGCATTCGATTGCAGGGTCAGTGTCAGGAGAATGGAAAAGAGTAAAAAAAAGCGTTGTTGCATGGTAATTTTTTCAGTGAACGTGGAGGGTGCAGCCAGGCATGTACGGTTCATAAATGAATGAACATCAGGTCATGCGGCGCTGCAGCTAACCTCTGGGTATTATAATCTGTTTCCGGTGGATAAGTTAATAAGTAAATCCGGAAGATCAAAATTTAAATGGCGGGCGGGCTGCTCCCTGCAATCCACATTCAGTGCCCGGAATTGTGAAAAAATGATCAGCTGAATTTGCCAAAAATAGCGGAACTTTAGCAGGTGAGTCTGATTTTGCCAACAGTAGCCAGCGTGCCAGAACAACAACCAAGTAACCCAACGATACTACCAGGAAGCTTACCTGTTAATATACGCAGTGGACAGTGTGCCACGAACAATGGATCAAATCAAATATTTCAATCACCTGCAATGATTAAGTTTTGCTTAACTTTGCGCCCCAAATTTAACTGACTATGAATCGACAGGAATTAGTGGGCCTGATCAAGGAAAAACAATCTTATCTGTGTGTTGGCCTGGACACGGACATCCATAAGATTCCGAAACACCTGCTTTCACACGCAGACCCGGTATTTGCCTTTAACAAAGCTATTATTGATGCTACACGCGATCTGTGTGTATCCTACAAGATCAACACCGCTTTTTACGAGTGCATGGGCATGCGCGGCTGGGAAAGCTTACAACGTACGGTAGAATACATTCCCACCGGCATTTTCACCATTGCCGACGCCAAACGCGGCGACATAGGCAACACTGCCACCCAATACGCCAAAACATTCTTTGATACCTATAATTTTGACGCGGTTACCGTAGCCCCTTACATGGGCCGCGACAGCGTTGAACCTTTCCTGCAGTTTTCGGAAAAATGGGCCATTGTGCTGGGCCTTACTTCCAACGAAGGTGCGCAGGACTTTCAAAAGCAAAGGGTAGGAGATGAATACCTGTATGAAAAAGTGATCCGCACCACCATGGAATGGGGTACGCCCGATAACCTGATGTTTGTGGTAGGCGCTACGCAAACCTCGCAGCTGGCAGCCATCCGCCAACTGGCGCCTGACAATTTTTTCCTGGTGCCCGGTGTAGGCGCACAGGGCGGCAGCCTGCAGGAAATATCTTCCCTGGCTATGAATAAAGATTGCGGCTTACTGGTGAATGCCAGCCGCGCTATCATCTATGCTGGTAACGGGGACGATTTTGCGGTGGATGCCCGCCAGGCGGCGCAGCAATACCAGCGGGAAATGGCGGAGTATTTATCGCAGGCAGTGTCGCAAACAATGTAGGATATAAGATATTGAATTGCATAAAAAAAAGAAGTAGGATCAGCGTCCTACTTCTTTTTTTTATGTTGATAGCGTTTCCTCAAAAATCAGGATCTGCAGGTGTGTTGGGATTATTATCCCTTTCCGCAAACGGGTACGGGAAAAAGTTCCGTTTGCGCTCGGTAAGCGGGCGGTTAAAGCGCCGCATATCTTCCATTTTTAAGCCGGACATATACAGCTCTATACAGCGGTTCTGGTAAATAGCCGTTAGCAGCTGCGCCTGTGAAAGCGGGCCTGTAATGGCAGGTAAGGCAGCGCCAACACCTAGTGAATCTTCCGCCGCTTTTTTGGTAACCACTTTATTTAACTCGATCAACCCGTTTGTGAGATCATTTTTGCGCGCATAACTTTCTGCTTTTATCAGGGTAATTTCACCGGCTATGTAGATCGGGAAGAGGGTCGTGTTGTTACGGCCAAACCCATTGATCTTATAACGGGGCGCAATTCCGGAGGTATCGATCCAGGTATAATAAAGCACCCGTTTATCCGCCATGTCAGGCCGCAACCCCACAGGTAAGCCCAAAGTAGAATCTATTACCTGCCATACATTGTTGGTAGAAGAGGCTGTTTCCCAGATCGGATTTGGAAATACCGGGTCATACAGCATTAAAGCTGGTTTTAACGTTACACTTTGAGCAGTGGTAAGCGCCAGGTCGTAATTACCGGCAAATAAAGCATACCGGGCTTTTAATGCTTTTAATGTATTGGTAACATCTATGCCTTTTGGAATATTATTCATAAAACTGGTGCTGGGGGCATTGGCGGCGATGGTTGCTAAAGCCTGATCAATCCAGCCAAGGGCTTTATTAAAGCCCGCTACCCGGTCAATAAAAGATGCGTTGGTAGTTAAGGTACCGGCGCTATCTGGTACTTGCTGCCAGTACATAGACATATTGCCCAGCGCCAATGCCTTAAAAATAGTTACATATCCGATCAGGCCACTGGCATAGGCTTTGTCATCCATGGTATTTGCATAATCAATTACACGGTTGGCATCAAAAATAATCTTGTTACTATTAGCCCAGATGTTGGCCAGGATGGTATTGGTGCCATCAACAGTACCGCCTCCAACACTCAGCTGAAATTCCGGTACATTCCCCTCATTGCGCAGCGACAGCTCGTTGGTACTGAAACCATTTGCCGTAACAATGTTATATAATGAACCTGCGCGATTGGTTGAATAAATACGTTGTAAACCCACCGCAACGGCTGTTACCGCCTGCGTGGAGGTGAAAACATCATCTTCTTTTGCTGCAGACGGGTTGGTGAAATCCTTTTTGCAGGATGCGCTCAACAATGTGCTGGCTATACAGATACCCGCTATTATTTTTTTCATACAATGCTTTTTAATAGGTTAGAATTTTGCAGACAGGCCCACACTAAATGTTCTTGGCACCGGTACGGGGCCAAAGTCAATACCGCGTAATACAGTGCTTTGTCCTGCTGCATTCACTTCAGGATCATAACCTTTGTAATTATCCCATGATACCAGGTTACGGCCGCTCACATTTACGGTCAGATCGCGGAAACCTTTGATCTTACCAATGTTGTAGCCGATATATACTTCGCGCAGTTTTACAAAAGATCCATCATCAATACGCCACTGTTCTACACTGTATACACCGGATATATAACCGCGGGGCAGCTGTCCAAGGTATTCCTGTTCTGCTACTTTACCATTTCCTACGCCCTGGCGGGTACGGAAGTCGGCGTTAAATACATCATTGCCCTGCACCGCATCTAACTGCACGCGTACGTTGAGTTTTTTATAGCTGAACTCATTCACCAAAGATGCCGTATAATCCGGGTTCGGATCACCTATGATCTTACGAAGCGTAGTACCGGTGGGCAGGCCCGCAGCATCACGCTGGGGTGTGTAGGATAAAGGACTGTTCTGGGTACCTTTTTCTATTTGTGGTATACCGGCTGCATTCTTCAGCTCAGCGCCATTTGCATCCTGCGCAAAGAAAGAACCATAGAATACGCCGATCGGCTGGCCTTCCAGAATAGCCACCGGCGCGCCGCCATTGGTAGCATACAGGATCAGCGCCTGGCCTATTTTTAATGCCTTGTTACGGTTGCGGTTAAAGATACCGGTTACGTCCCAACGGAAATTTTTGTTCTGTACAGGTACCAGGTTCAGTACTACTTCTATACCCTTATTCTGCAGGGAGCCGATGTTGTTTTTGTAGCTGGAATAACCGGTGGTGGGTGCAATTACGCGATCCAGCAACAGGTCATTCACCTTTTTGTTGTAGTAGTTAAATTGTAAGCCAATGCGGTTATTCAGAAAAGCCATGTCTGTACCAATTTCAATTTCCTTCTGGCGTTCCGGTGCAACGTTTTCATTCGCCAAAATAGTACTGCCTGCAAAAGATGTTTTTGAATTAAATGCATTAGGTGTGTAAGAATTAAAACGGTCATACGCGCCAATGCCCGTCAGGTTACCGGATTCACCGTAAGCGGCGCGTACTTTCAGCAAATTCCACCAGCTGTTTACGCTGGCATCTTTCCAGAAATCAGATTCTGACAACACATAACTGCCGCTGGCTTTCACATACACCTGGTTGCGCTCATCCTTACCAAATACAGAAGAGCCATCCATACGCACAGCGCCGGTCAGGAACAGCTGGTTCCTGTACTGGAAGCTTTGCTGCAGGTACACACCGGAAATGGATATTTCACTGCGGCTGTCGGCCGTAGGTAAGGGAGTGGCTGCGCTGTTCACCGCTTCTACAAACGGCGCCAGGCCCCTGCCTTGCGTAAGCAGGTAGTTGTTCTTTTCATATTGTACAGAGTAGCCTACCTGTGTGGTAGCGCCAAAATTGCCGGAGAGATTCCATTTGTAGTTGGCGCTCAGGTCGTGGTTGATCTGGAAAAAGTTATCGGTAGCGGTGCTGGCATAACCATTCTGTGTAGCATCCAGGTTAGCGCCGCCGCCAAAGAAACCGGTGCTTACATTGTAAGCAAAGGGCGGCATAAAGGTATTACCCTGCTGGCTGTAGTTATCAATACCCAGATTATAGTTCAGGGTAAGGTTCTTCACCGGGTATACTTTCAGGCCCACATTGGCCAGTACGCGGCTGGTTTGCTGTTTCTGCTTAAAATCTTCTATTACAGATACCGGATTCACACGGCCTCTTTCACCTACTGCCTTCAGGTTGCCGGCAGCATCGCGGGTAAAAATATCGTGCTCATTGGCAATAATGGTAACAGAGTTCATGGGAGAGTAAAAGGAGTTCCCATCCGGCTTTTCATCTGCCGCGCTGTTAATGTAGTTCACGCCGGCATTAAAGCTCATCCAGTCGGTCAGCTGCTGATCCAGGTTCAGGCGGAAGCTGTAACGCTGAAAATCTGTATTCTTAATAATGCCCTGGTTGTAGAAGTAAGAGGCAGAGGCATAATATTTTGTTTTATCCCTGCCGCCGCTTACAGATACGTTATTATCCGTACCTAAGCCGGTATGGAAAATATAGTCCTGGTAATCGTAACGCTGCACCGGAGTGGTATTGGTAAGCGTAGGGGTTAAGATGTCCTGCGTTTGCACATCCGGTGAGCCGCCGAATTTAATGGGCGCCTGGTTCACATCCAGTTTTTTACGCAGCTGGCTTACCATCATGCTGGTGGAGAAGCTTACCACCGGTGCACCGGAGCTGCCCCTTTTGGTAAAGATCTGCACCACCCCTGCATTGGCGCGTGAGCCATAGATAGCGGCGGCTGCAGCGCCGTTCAACACTTCTATATGGTCAATGTCGGCCGGGTTAATATCCACCATCCTGTTCTGGCCAACGGTGCCAATAAAGTTAGCGCCGTCATAGGTGCCGGCAGTATTGGTTACGCGGTTGGTAGCGTTGTTCACAATAATACCATCCACAATGTACAGCGGATCAGAAGAGCCGGTAATGGTGCTGATGCCCCTTAGCCTTACAGAAATACCGCCGGCAGGGTCGCCGGAGTTCTGTGAGATCTGCGCACCGGCGGTTTTACCCTGCAGGGCTGCAAGGGCGTTACCGGTAGCGCCTTTGGTCAGCTGCTCAGCTTTCACTGTACTGATGTAGTTGCCTAATTGTTTACGGGTAGTACCTTCTGTAGTACCGGTCACCACTACTTCATCCAGGCCCAAAGCATCTTCAGAAAGCTGGGTGATTATACTGTAGGTAGTGGCATCGCCTATTTGTAAGGCCTGCTCTTTGCTGGCAAAACCAACGCCGGAGAATTTTACGGTATAGGAGCCGGGTTTTAAGGTGGCGTTAAAGCTAAAGTCGCCTTCTGTGCCGGTCACCGCGCCATAAGTAGTACTTTTTATTTGTACGGTGATACCGGGTATGCCGGCGCCTTCGGCACTGGTAACTTTACCGGCTATACGCACCTGCCCGAAGGCCTGCGTAACACTTAAGCCGGTTAACAGGAAGAGGCATAATAGCCGCCATTTCCTGCATGCTGGTAATAACAAATTGTTCATAACTGTTTACGATTTTAGATTTGGATGTACTTCATATTGCAAGACAATTGATTGATCTGCGATCTTAGATCTCGAGTATGCCGCATTGGTTCTTCTTTGTAAGAAAAATATATCACACGCATGGAAGCCGCTACAGCCTTCGCTTTTATCAGATCTAAAATCGTAAATCGTAAATCAAAGGATCTCCAGTCCTTGTTTTTTATAAGCAGATAATAGCTGGCTCTCTGGCGCCAGTTCGGTAACAAGTGTATGAATGCCGTGTATATCGCATACCTGAATGCGCTGCGCGGTATTCACCTTTTCTGCAATGGTAAGCGCTACTACCTTTTGTGCGCTGATTACCATGGCCTTTTTGATTTGCATGACTTCCCAATCGTTTTCCGTTAATCCATGAGTAGTATCAATGGCGTTGGTCCCTAAGAAACAGATGTCTGCTTTAATTTGTTTGATCTTGGCCTGCGCCTCGCCCCCCACGGTGATCTGCGCATTTTTTGATAGTTTATCGCCTATGAGAATAATTTCAATGTTCGGATGCTGCATGTATTCCATGGCTGCCGTAAGGCTTACGGTAAAAAAAGTAGCCTTTAGCTCCGGCGGCAATGCCCGGGCCAGCTCTATGATGGTAGTGCCCCCGGTGGTAAGCACAAACATGCCATCCTTAATCAGCTTTGCGGCTTTTTGCGCAATGCACTTTTTTTCATCCAGCGCATATACCTGTTGCGCATGCACGGAGAAATGATACCCCTGCGATAATGCCCCGCCATGTACTTTAATAAGCTTCCCCTGTTCTGCCAGCTCTGCCAGATCGCGCCGGATGGTGTCTTCCGATACTTTGATCTCCTGGCTCAGATCGGCGGACAATACCCGGTTATGCAGGTTTACCTGGTGAAGTATATAGGTTTGCCTTTCTTTTTTAAGCATAACGGAACAGCGAAATAGACATTGGTTACTTTAATGTCGGCACAAAAACGCAAACAAACAAGCAAAAAGAAGCATTGATAGTAAAAAACCTGCAAAAACCAGCAAACTAATCTTGTGGAGGATAAGAAAATATTGGTGCGTTTCCCATGTGTTTTCTATGAGTTTCTCATGAGTTTCCCTACTGGATCCCATGAGTTTCCCTAGTGAATCCCTAGTGCTTCCCATATTAAAAGCGCATGCACTCCCTATTAAAAGCGCATGATGTTCAGGGTAAAAGCGTATGTAATGAATATAAGATAGGAGAGAGGGTTACTTAAACACGCAATTTTTGGCAGTCCACCAGGGTTTTATTTCAAAGGCCAGGCGGCCGGTGATCACCGCAGTATCGGTACGTACAATATCTGCCGCTTCGGCGCTGTCGGCACAATCCAGTATAAAAATGCCCCGCAGGTCGCCATCATCGCCAAAAGGGCCGGCTACCATCAGCTTGCCGGAAGCTGCCAGTCGGTTAATATTGGCCATATGCTTATCCTGTATTCGGGCCGCATCTGCAGTACTTTGGTTACGATGTGGCCCCCTTTTCAGGAAAACCATCCAATACTTTTTCATTTCTACTTTAGGTGTATCGGAAACTGCTTTATTAGCAAAGGAGCGGGTAACAGCAGTGGGTTTAAATGACACGATCAGTACAACAAGAAACCCTACCAGCAGCACCGCAGGGAATAATTTGCTCGACATAACTCCCTTATTTTGGGTCCAAGTTACATCTAAAATCCTAAATCAGTATATTGCTGATAAAAGTGATTCACATGGGGAAAGATCTTTTCCAGTCACCAGATTACTTTGCAGTTGATGCGTTGTTAACCGAAGAACACCTGCTGGTCCGTGATGCGGTACGCCAGTGGGTAAAGAAAGAAATATCACCGGTTATTGAAGATTATTGCCAGCAGGCTACTTTCCCGTCCAAGATCATTCACGGGCTGGGGCAGCTTGGATGTTTTGGTCCTACCATTCCCACGGAATACGGTGGGGGCGGGCTGGATCATATTGCCTACGGCCTTATGATGCAGGAGCTGGAACGGGGCGATAGCGGCGTACGGTCCACCGCCTCCGTACAGGGCTCCCTGGTAATGTATCCCATTTTTGCTTTTGGCAGCGAAGAGCAGAAACGTAAATACCTGCCCAAGCTGGCCACCGGTGAAATGATGGGCTGTTTTGGGCTCACAGAGCCCGACCATGGCTCCAACCCCGCCGGCATGATCACGCATTTTAAAGCAGACGGGGACTATGTGATCCTGAACGGCGCCAAGATGTGGATCTCCAACGCTCCCTTTGCAGATATTGCTGTAGTATGGGCCAAGGACGACCAGGGCGATATCCGCGGTATTATCGTAGAAAGGGGCATGACCGGCTTCACCACCCCGGAAACCAAGGGCAAATGGAGCCTGCGGGCCAGCGCCACCGGCGAGCTGGTATTTGATAATGTACGCGTACCCAAAGCCAATATCTTACCCAATGTAAAAGGCCTCAAGGGGCCTTTGAGCTGCTTATCCTCCGCCCGTTACGGCATTGCCTGGGGCGTAATAGGCGCTGCCATGGACTGTTACGATACTGCCCTGCGCTACGCCAAGGAAAGGATCCAGTTTGACCGACCGATTGCCGGTTTTCAGCTTACGCAAAAAAAGCTGGCGGAAATGATCACGGAGATCACCAAAGCACAGCTGCTGAACTGGCGCTTAGGTGTGTTGAAGAATGAAGGGAAAGCAACGCCTGCACAGATCTCCATGGCTAAAAGGAACTCCTGCGAAATAGCTACCAGCATAGCCCGCGATGCCCGCCAGATCTTAGGCGGCATGGGCATTACCGGCGAATATCCCATTATGCGCCATATGATGAACCTGGAAAGTGTGATCACCTACGAAGGGACACATGAAATTCACCTGCTGATCACCGGTATGGATATTACAGGTATTGATGCGTTCCATTAAACGAAGAATGAAGCCGAAAGTCAGCAGCAGGATGAATGAAGCAACAGGTATGAGGATGCCGCTCCAATGGATGTGCGCCATCTTATTGTTTATAGTATATATCCTTTTTCCCGGTTCCACATTTGCGCAGCATTTACAGGTAAGTGAAGGCAAAGCCCAGGGCACCTATTACATTGTTAAATACATCAGCAGGGATACGGTGTCCCTGCAAAGCCGCATTGATTCTATCTTTTCGGTCATTGATCAATCTTTATCATTATATCAGCCCGGATCATTGATCTGCCAATTTAATGCCGGCCGGCAGGTGCAGATGGATGCGCATATGCAGGCCGTTATTACCCGTGCCCTGCAGGTAAGCCGCGCTACCAGCGGTGCGTTTGATATTACGGTAAAGCCTTTGGTAGATGCCTGGGGTTTTGGCCCCGTAAAACCAGCCTGGCAGGGCGTACCCCCGGCAGATACCCTGCAGCAGCGTTTACAGCTGGTAGGCTATCGCTATTTACAGGTGAATGGAAATATGCTCAGCAAGCAAAAAAGCGGCGTGCAAATAGACTGTAACGGCATTGCACAAGGATACACCGTAGATGTGCTGGGCCGTTTCCTGGAGCAGCAGGGTATTGAAAATTACCTGGTAGATGTAGGTGGGGAGCTCCGCGCCCGGGGGCAGAACGCACAGCACAAAACCTGGAGCATTGGCATTGAAGGCCCATCGCCCGGCAGCAGTGATTATCCTGTACAAACGTTATTATACCTTTCCAACAAAGCCATTGCTACCAGCGGTAACTACCGCCGTTTTTTTGACCAGGGCGGCACCCGCTTTGCCCATACGATCGATCCCGTTTCCGGACAGGCCTTACATAACAATATTATCAGTGTAACGGTAATTGCCAGGGACTGTATCACGGCAGATGGTTTTGATAATGCCCTTATATTAATGGGGGTGGATAAAGCCCTGGCTTTCCTGCGCCGGTACCCGCAATACGGACTGGAGGCCTATTTCATTTACAAGGATGCAGCGGGCAACATACAGGAAAAATATTCCCCCGGCTTTAAGAGGTACATGAGCGGAAGCTGAGCTTTCTTCGAATAAAAAAGCCCCGCCGGCCTTCTGCCAGCGGGGCAACCGATATTTACACGGCTTCCCTCGATAGAATATGGACAAACTTTAGTTGATATGCCAGTGCAAACCAATATTTCCTTGTAACGTACTAAAGTTGGTGATCTCGGCTAATTTGTAGGAAGCGTAGTTGTATTCGATACTTGCATTAAATAATAACGGTGAAGCTTTGCCAAATGGTATATTAATCCCTAATTCCGGGCTGACCATAAAATGCCAGCTGTTATCCTTATCTACAAATTCACCCCAGTATTTCTCATAATTCATATTGGCCGCTCCTATACCTAACGATGCATAGGGTATAACTATTGCATCCGGCTTGGTAAATTGATATTGTACGGTGGCCAGGGCCGGTATTACCTGCAAGGTACGTGTTTGCACTGCAGAAATATCGCCACCCTTTGTAGGATATACCGCGCGGGGCGCTCTTTCATAAAAATCCTGGAAACCGCTTTTTATACCCACCCCGATCTGGTCGGAGATCATGTATTGCAGGCCGGCCTGCCATCCGCGGAAGCTGGTTTTATCACTATAATCCTTCACAGAACCAAAAGGCTGTGCAATGGAATAATTAATATTAAAAGATAAAGGAGGGCGTACCTGTGCGGATGCAGCCTGCATAACCAGGCACCCTGCTATGATCATGATCCAATTCTTTAAGCGTAACATCGTCTTCAGTTTTAAAGTAACTACTATTATTTCTTCAGGTAAGCTGATTGCGCAAATGCGGCTGACACCATGTTGTTGATGTTATTACTGTCCCACACACCGGAACCCCTGAACATTGCATTCCATATAGCATTCAGCTGCTTATCCGCCTGGGCGTTCTTCAGGTCCACCAGGTCAATGGATACGGCCCGCTCTTTATAGTATACAGTGTAATAAGCGGGGAAGTAGTAACCATAACCGGGGTAACCCCAGTAGAACGGATCATAATAACCGCCCCAGCCAGACCAGTAGCCGGCATCATAATAGCTGCTGCTGTAGGTATCATCAATACGGGTCAGGTTCACGGCCAGCTGCGGTTTTGCGGCTTTATCCACCAGGGTGTAACCTCTTGCCTGCATGGCCGATTTTACAGCTGCTATCAATTGTTTGTCGTAGTCTGTAAGCGCACGTTTTGCTTCTGTACCATTGCTGGCCACTGCCACAGAATCTACAATGCTGAAAGTAGCGTAGGAGCTAAAATTTGCTGTACTATCCCGGTTGGTGATATAGATGCGGGATTCTTCATCCGTCATATCATTCAGCGGATCTTTACGGCAGCTATTGAGGGAAATAAGGGTAGTAAGGGCTACCGCAGCACTCATCATAAACCAAAGTCTTCTCTTTTTCATCTCTCTTGAAATTTAATTTTGTTGATCGGATAGCTGATCCTTGCATGCAATATTCTCCCTATGCCGCTTCCACAGCTGCAGGTAACCAAACGTGGTTTCCGGAAGTGCATAGAAAATATTGTTCTGCACGGTTACGCGTTTGTACTCTTCGTGGTTCTAGTGCCTCACCAGTTTGATCATACACTAAGTATGCCAAATCCAGTATACGTACGGGTTTGACAGAATTGTTAGGAAAGCTTACCAGCGTTTTATATTCAACGCATTAGAATCCCGTATGGTTACAGAAGTTTATTGTAGAAATGTTAATGTCTTCCTAATATTTTGTTAAGTAGACAATTGATCAGGGTCTTATGTATAACGTATGGTGTTAACTTAAAATTGCTTTAGCTGTGAGTACTTGTTTAAGCTGATCAGGAGAGGTGAAGTGAACGCTTTCTATACCGCAGGCTTCAGCAGCGGTAACATTGCGCAGGTTATCGTCAATAAATAAGGCATCGGCTGCATTAACGTGGTAGCGGTTCAACAATAGTTCATAAAAACAGGCGTGGGGTTTCCTCATTTTTTCACGGCCGGATACCACAATGCCATCAAACCATTGCAGAAAAGGGTACTGGGTAAGTGCAATCGGGAAGGTTTCGTTAGACCAGTTGGTGAGCGCATACAATTTATACTGGCCTGTACTTTTAAGCTGTTCCAGGATGGCTACGGTATCATCAATAGTGCCGCCCAGCATTTCTTTCCAGCGGCCGTAATAGGCGCGGATCTGCGATTCATAACCCGGATATTGCTGTACCAGCAGCTCTGTAGCGTCGGAGAGGGCCCTGCCGGCATCCTGTTCCTCGTTCCAGTCGGAGGTGCAGATGTTCCGCAGGAAGTGCTCCGTTTCCGCCGGGGTGGAAAAGATCTTGTTGAACAGGTACCGCGGATTCCAGTCAATGAGCACGGCGCCCAGGTCAAATATGATGGTAGCGTATTGTTTCTGATGGGTTTGCATATATTAAAGATAATAATAAATTAATAATATGGTGGCCCTTCTTTTTCATTTATCGTTATCGGTACCCAGCAGCAGCTCGTCGGCCGCATCTTCCAGCAGCTTAAGGTCTACCGAATCGGTGCCGGCAATACCTTCTACGGAGCCTTTGATATGAGCGGCATTCAGCAATACTTTTTCCAGCTGTTTTTCGCGGGCTTTCCAGAGCTTTTCCATGGCTTCCCGCTCTTTTTGTATGGAGAGCTTCATGGCCTGGAAGCCTTCACGGATGGCTTTCCACTGTTCTGCAAACTCGCTGCTGGTAAGGTAGTTGTACAGCATGTGCATTTTATCGCCTTTATTCTCCTGGCTTTTCAGTGCGCTGGCTACTTTCATTACACCATCGCGCAGCACCAGGGCCAGGGCTTTTACTTCGGTAAAGGTGCAGATCCATATACCATCGCGGTCGCCAAAGCGGTCCATATCCTTGGGCATGGTTTGGGTAACCAGTATAGCTACATCCGCGCCCTGGCTGCGCATATCCGCCTTCAGCTTTTCCACCCAGTCTTTGGAAAAATCTTTGGTGCGCTTGCTTTCGTAAATGATCTTGCCACAGTCCTGCCCAAACTGGTTGCGGATGGTTTGTATACAGTCGGCCCCTCTAACGCCTTTGCCTACTTCCAGCACTTCATCAAAAGGGAAGGCGGCCCTTAGCATTTCTTCCAGCACCAGCTCCTGTACTTCGCCCTGCAGCTGCATGGAGCCTTGTTCGGCGCGCCGTTTCATTTCTTCGGCCAGTTTGCGCTGGTCTTCCAGCTGCTTTTCCATTTCGCGCATACGCAGCTGAAACTCTGATTCCCTTAGCTGGCTGCGTTCTGTTTCCTCTTTGCGGATCACTTCTGTAAGCTGGTTGCGTGCTTCCAGGATCTTTCTTTGCATGGCTATTTCCAATGCTTCTTCCTTATTACGCAGCTCCTGCTCTTTGCGCAGGAAGTCCAGCTCCTGGCGGCGGGCCTCCCGCAGCTTCTCTTCCTGCTCCTGGTTAGCCTGCTGCAGCATACGCAGCTGGTTCTCATAATCGGCGCTCAGGTTCTTACGTATATTGTCTGACAGGCTTTCCTGCATTTTTTCTTTTTCCGCAAGCAGGCGTTTATTCAGCTCTTCTTCCTGCGCCTGTTTCTGTAGCTCTACCTGCTGGCGTTGTTGTAACAGCTGTTGTTTTTCGGCTTGTAATCCTTCCATTCGTTTGCGCCACTCCGTCTCCATTTTACCCCGCATTTCCTTTTCAATGTCGGCGGCAAAAGCCTCTTCCATCACAAACTGGTGTTTGCAATTAGGGCATGTGATTGATGTTCCCATAATTCAAAAGCAAGAATAGTATTGATTTTTTATGAATGTAATACAGTGCTACGCATTGTATCAGCGTGTAAAGGTAGGTAAAAACAAAAAAGGAAGGAGAACCTTCCCTTCCTGGTTAACATAGCAAAAAACAAACAATAAGGGGCGGGGATTGTGGCAAAGGCATAGGCTTCTTCTTCCAGTTGGAAACGCGCTGTCCGTTGCGTCATCCTGCGTATCGTGTAAAAATCCGGTTGTTAGAATGAATATAATTGATGGTTAAAACTTTGTACTTCGAATTTCGGAAGGGGATGTTAGGTGGAGGTTAAGCGGGGATTAAGGTATTGTTAAGAGGACTATTAACATGAGATGAGCTGTAGCGGAATTGCTTTATTAATAACATATTTAACGTAGTAAGCCCTGATCATGCAGGGATGAGCGGGTGTTATTGGAACTACTAACGTTAGTAAGATCCATAATTTCCCCCAAGGTCTTCCTACGGGCTGTGGAATTGCAAAAGGGAATTTCATCATCACATTGGGTATTCATATAGTTGATATTTTTTACATGTGAATATCTCCGGGGCAAAATCTTCAGAAAAATTAAACATTACACCTTCAATTGCTGTTAATTAGGTTTAGAACCATTTAAAGTTGTAGGATTTATTCCCGAAGTGCTTATAAATTATTAATAGTATGAATAGATGAGATGTGAATGTAAAATGATAAAAAGCTACAATATGTAAACAAGGCTAACGTTTATGGATCGATGAAAACGGATGAATTAGGTATCTTTTTTGCTATAGATTCTATATGGAAAAGCAACAATTAACAGTGCCCTATAAGGGAAACGAATATGATGTTTATCTGGCAATAGAGAAAAAACCAACGCTTCGCCGTATATGCGCGCAGGTAGGTGGTCAGGATATATTGTTTGTAGCCAATGACCAGGTTTGTTCCCATGCCATTTATCGTGAAAGCATTATAGATGAAGGTTTGTTAACAGAGATCGGCAAACGTATTTGTAAGGAGTATTTGTAACCTCTGATATTATTTCAAGAAGCTGCCTTCATCTATTGTTGAAGTATAAAAGGAACTTAATTAATGGCCTTTATATCCTCAAAATAGCAAACCCGCCAGAATGGCGGGTTCTTTTTTATACACCAGGTCATCGTTCTAACAGATGTAAATTTCAAGGGCAGCTGATTTTCTTGGGTTACATTTCTCCGTAGCTCCCTACCGTTTTATTACCAGCAACTTTTTGTAAAAAAAGAATATTGTATTCCTGATCACGCACTAATGATCCCACGGTATCAACCATTTTTTTTGCTGCAGCTGCCCAGGCTGCTAGTGCAATCATTCAGCGGCTATGTTAGCCGGCGTGTATGCCTTGACGTATGATGCAATTAATGCGCTTCGTATCAATTGCTGAGGTGAAATTTTCGCTAATTGTATCTGTTCATCTATACAAACATCCCCAACTGCTCTGTTAGCCTTCTACGGCTGCACTTGGTACGGTACTTGTTTTTTAATAGGAAAAAACTATTATGAAGCACCTAATGCGAATTCTCGGAGCCATGATGATCTCAATGGCAATTTTTACTGTTGGATGTAGTAAAGATGATGATCCGGCAGACAACGATTTTTTTGTAGGCACCTACAATGGAAACATCACATTTAATAATGGAAGTGAAACCATCACTGATAGCGACGGGCGTGTAACAGTAGTAAAGGTTGGCGATTCTTATTCTTTTGATTTTGGAAGCAACATTCCCAATATTACAGGAGTAAAATTCCAGAAGAAAGACGACAATACCTATGTGAGCATAGGTGATGGGATCACAGGTATTACTGTTACAGCGAGTACACTAAAGATGTTGGTATCAAATAGTAAGGGTACGTGGACGGCAGATTGTACGAGATAGCTATTAAATTATTTTGTGCCATAAGGCCATAAAAAAGGGCCGGCCTGAAAGTGCTTTTACTTTTAGGCCGGCCCCGCTTAATTCGGCTACTGGTGTTTATGCTGTATCTTTGCAGTATGAAAATGAGTAACAAGGATATTCTGCGGTTGTCTGAGATTAAATTATATTTCCTGGATCCGCCTTATACGTTCAAGATCCACAGCTATGCAGCGCCGCAGGTAGATGAGATCTTCACTATTCTAGAAAAATATGCGCCGGTGCCCGTAACCATTATGGATAGCCTGTTGGCGTTGAAATCGTCGTTCATAGAAGCAGGTGATAATGTAGAAGCCACCCGCAAAGTAATGAAAGACATCGCAGGAGTATTAAACCTGCTAAACCGCACTAAATAAAGAATTGCCCAGCCCGTCACATTATGACGGGCTTTTTTGTCCTTAATAGCAATGGCTTTCCTGCAGCGTTATCTTATCTGGCACTACAGCTCCTGTATTACAGCAAATTATTACCCGCCTTCCTTTAATCTTATTGTTGTGTAACGTATACGTGCATACGAAATTCCATCCGTGCCAGAGCCGGGGAATATACCGGGATCTTTAGCTAAAATGGAAAAAAAGGAACTTGAAGAAGAAGATGTAAAGCTTTTTAAAATAAATGAAAAGTTCGTTTTGTAGCGGCATTTTATTTCACTGCATTTTTATTTCAGGATTATTTGGAAATAAGAATATATTATATATCTTTATTTGGAATTGGAAGTGTCCCTAATATTAATCGACCACGTTGAAGCTTGTATAACCATTAGCACAGCCTTGTATAACCATTAACACAATTTAGTTCAATCAATACTTTAAAAGCCTGGACCCTATGGATCTGCGATTAGGACAGCGCCTGATTGCGAGTATCCAGACAGACCTTTTCCATTTCATCGTACTCATCACTGCTATATTCTGGTATTTGCCGACAGCCTGTAATAGTAGTGGTTACTATCATCCTGATGAACATTATCAAATAGTTGAATTTGCACGTTATAAACTCGGGTTTGACCGGCCGGGTGATTTAGCCTGGGAATATAATGCTGCTATCAGATCTGCATTTCAACCTGCGATTTGTTTTGTTGTATTCAGGTTCTGTAATGGAATCGGACTGGAAGATCCCTATCTGCAAGCGTTTGTACTCAGGCTATTGACAGCGTTATTGTCAATAGCAGCTATATCATTTTTTGTTAAGAAAACTTTGGCGCAGTTACCCATAGCTTATCACAAAGCATTTATTGTGCTTTCCTATTTTCTATGGTTCCTGCCTTTTATTAATGTCCGGTTTTCCTCCGAAACCTGGTCTGGTATATTCATATTACTGGCCGTGGGATTGGTGCAGGGCGAAGGTTCCATACGCCTATATACGTACGGGTTATGCGGAATGTGTATGGGGGCTGCTTTTCTATGCCGTTTCCAGGTGGGGGTGATGGATGCCGGGCTTTTTTTATGGCTGATAGGTATTAGGAAAATAAAGCTGCAGGAATTCGGCAGCTTAGCAGCAGGCCTGTTACTTCTGTTGTTGCTGGGAGGATTATTGGACCAATGGCTGTACGGGACATGGAAATGGACCGCCTGGAATTATTTTAAAATAAATATTCTGGATAATGCTGCCTCAAAATTTGGGACAGCGCCATGGTACCGGATCATGGAGTATATGATCAATGCACCTGTGATGCCGCTGGGAATTGCCATCATCGTATCCATCGTGCTGATGGGGGTATACAAACCGCGAAGTGTTTACCTCTGGGTGATGATCCCATTTTTAATAGTGCATGCTTTGATACCGCATAAGGAATTACGTTTCTTATTTCCACTTGTGAACTTTATACCTGTAGTGATAATAGGAGGGGTAATAAAAATAAGAGAATGGACACGGCCGGCTGCCTGGGTGGAGAATACATTATTAATAGGTTTCCTGGTAATCAATCTGGCAGGGCTGTTGGCAATGCAATGTAAGGCAGCGGGGGCAGGAAGGAATGGTATCACCGCATATATTTATCATCATTGGAAAGGACAACCGGTGAAGCTGCTGTACGAAGAGGGGCGGAATCCCTATAAGCCCTGGAGAGTTTTAAGGGAAGGACAGTACGAACAAAAGGGAATGGCTTTACAGGTTTTTGGTGATCTGGATGAGTTGAATGATCAGAGCCGGAACAGGACTGGAAGAGATACGGTGGTACTGATAGTGATAAGATCATATTATTGGGACAATGGCTGGTTTAACCGGTTAGTGCATGGCCACGGCTATTTGTTCAGAATGCAGGCGGTACCGGATTGGGTGCTTTGGCTGAACAGGTTTTATAAAGGATTTAATGAAGAGGAAGTACTTGCTCTGTACGAAGTACAGCCCCACTAAAATATCGCAACTCCAATATACGATGTGAACTAAACATTATGCCCATGATCACCCGTAATTCCCCGGATCCGGCGGCCATGCCTCCGTCCTCTACCGTTTCTGCTGTACCCAGAAGTCAGCCTGTCTTAGTGGTCTACGAAAAATTGGGAACGCTTAAAAAACCTGTTGCTGCGCTGATACTGACAAGTATTGCTTTATTAATTTACTGGCCCGTATTGTTCAACCAGTTCCAGTTGTACTGGGATGATCATTGGGTGGTCATGAATGAATATACAGAAAAAGGCCTGGCGCTCCCGAATCTATGGAAGGTGCTGACGGAATTTTATCATGGCCAGTATGCGCCGGTGAATGAATTTTCCTATATTATTCTCTATAGTCTTTTCGGGTATAGTCCTTTCTGGTTTCACCTCGTGGGGCTGTGTGTACATCTTGCCAATATTTGCCTGATATTTTATTTTATTGACCGGCTGCAACAAATGGCTGGTATAGAACAGGAGAAAGCAAGGCGTATTGCTTTCTTCACGGCTTTGCTCATGGCTGTGCATCCTTTCCTGGTGGAATCAGTGGCCTGGGTATCGGCATCCAAGATCATCCTGTATGTGCTGTTTTACCTGATTGGATTAAATGCTTACCTGAGCTACCTGGGAAAGCGTACGGCTGGCAAATATGGCCTTGTATTATTGTGCTTTGTGCTGTCATTTGGTGCAAAGGAGCAAGCCGTGGTGTTCCCTGTTTGCCTGCTGTTGGTGGATTATGTGACCGGACGATCCATGAAAGATGGAAAGGTATGGCAGGAGAAGATCCCGCTCTTTCTGTTAGCGCTTTGTTTTGGCCTGTTAAGTATTGTTTCCCAGGAGGCGCACCATAGTAAGTTCAGGGAGAATGCGGATAACAGCTATCCTTTTTATCAGAATGTTGTTTTTGCCTTTTATTGTCTTACTGAATACCTGTCGAAATGTTTCCTGCCCATTAATCTCACTTATCTGTATCCTTTCCCCATCCGGGCCGGAGAATCATTACCCCTGCGCTTCTGGATGTATCCGGGGCTGGTATTGTTAGCCGTTGTATTGCTGCGTGATTTCTGGAAGCAGAAATGGGTATTCTTCGGTATTGCTTTCTTTTTTATTCATATTGCTGTTACGCTGCACATTATTCCTATTTCCCGCTTCACCATTATTGCAGACCGCTATGTATACCTCTCTGCTGCCGGCGCCTTCTTTTTGACTGCCATCTTGCTGGAATATGCTATCACAAAGCCTTACAGAGCATGGGCTATTACCGGTGCCATGCTCTATTGCCTGGTATTGGGAGTATATACGCATCAACGTGTACGGGTGTGGTATAATTCCGATACGTTGAAAAAGGAAATGCACGAATTATTACATCAACAGCAGCAGGGCATTCAGCAGGTAAAAAAATAGATCCTCTACGCAAACAGGTACCTGAATTATAATCAATTTTTCTTCACCCAAAAACAAAATGACATGAAAAAAAAGCTGCTTAAAGCCACGGGAATAGTGGCGGTAGTTTTTGCGCTGGTCGCAAATGTACAATATGCGCTTGCTCATTATGGGCTCGGCACCCTTACCCCGGCCGTGCAGATGAGCTCGAGCACCAGTACTGACGAAACCAGTACCGACGAAACCAACACAGACAGTTCTGCTGCTAAAAAGGTTTGTGGAACGGATGACTGTGAAAAAACAACTACCTATGGAGTGCCTCCATACCAGGTGACTGTAACGCTGCACGGTCATTATACGCATTGTAAGACTGCAACCAGTGGTTCCTGTTCTTCCTCCAGTTGTAATATTGCCTGCGACGCTACAGAATGATGTGGTTGAGGTATTCGATGCATATGCCGGCATATGCATCGAATATCAATTTTAAAGTAATATCCTGATTCTATTAACCTATTCATTGTTTTATGAAGCTTCAATTTCCCGTTATCCTTTCTTCCGTTCTTATTTTCTTTTCCTGTAAGAACGCCGTTACTTATACGGAAGATAGCAGTCATGCTGTTATCATTCATTCCCCGCAACATATTAAGGACCTGCAGGTTGCTAAATACTCTGAGGTCTTTGATAGTGTTAAGATCATTCCGCTACAGTCGCCAGCGAATGCCCTGATCGGGCAAATAGACAAGATCCTGGTTCACAATAACAATATATTTATACTGGACCAGGTTCAGGGAAAGGCAGTTTTTGAATTTGATATAAATGGTAAGTTCATCAGGCGTTTCGGCCGGATTGGGCGCGGACCCGGAGAGTATATTGAACCGAATGATATATCCGTGAATGACAAGGAGCTTTCCATTTGGGTGAATGATCAGAGGAAATTTATCATCTATGATCTGAATGGAAATGTTTTAAGAGAGATCAGGACCGGATCCGTTGGTAAATGCGGTGTTCCGATTAATGCAGATAGATATGCCCTTTATATGGATATAGGCGGTGATGTAAAAACGGATGAGAAATATGACCTGAAGGTGTTTGATCATTTTGGGAAAAATACAAATATCGGTTTTGAAAAAAAGGATAAGAATTTTAGTAAGGGAAGCTTTTTCTTTAGTCAGAATGACAATGGGTTTTTGGTATCACCCGGTTATTCGAACAATATTTACGAAATAAGGTCTAACAGCGATGTACTGGTAAAAAAATATAAGATAGATTTTGGACAGTACACCCTGCCTGAGGAATTTTCGCTGAAATATGGCACCCCGATCAGGTTTTTACGTGGATTAGATAGATCCGGTTATGCAACGCTGTCAGGTTATTGGGAAACGCCTGGTTTTCTTGTATATTCTTTCAGCTATAAAGGGCTGATATATGAAGTGTATTATTCAAAAAGTACGGGAAAAATAAAGTATGGTAATGCGTGGTTCAATAATGTGTATGGGATATTCTCAGGAACAAACAAAGGCGCATACCGGGATTATGTTATTTCAGTTTTTGACCCATCCAATTTAGTATCCTATCAAAAGAACTATACTGCCCCGCCTTCAAAGATACAGACAGATACCATAGCAGTTGCAGCCAACAAATTTTACGGATTAAATACGGACGGGGAAAAGTTCGTGCCCGGCGATTTTGCCTATAGCCAGGAGGAAATAGACCAGCTGCAATCCATTAAGGCATCCGATAATCCTGTTATTATTATTAAGAAGCTCAAACAGTTTTAATATTATCGTCATGAATAAAAATATTTTGTACCTGGTGATAGTAGCATTGCTGATATTCAATTGTTTATTGATTTTTAAAGTATCAAGTTCAAATAGTGTGGTGCCCCGGGAGCCGGAGCATTCAGACAGTGCCGCATTATCCCTGAATAAGTATTACCATATGAATAATGTGGTTCATTCACAATTGAATAATAACCTGCAGCTCCGCGGTGCGCTGGAATTAACTGGGATTGATAACCAGGTGGTGACTTTGAAGTCGATGGTTGCTCATGGACCTAAATTGATTGTGAGAAGCAATGAAAAAAGCTGTAATGCCTGCATTGAAAATGAGATCCAGAAAGTTCAAAAATTCGCTAAGGTCATTGGAGATACTAATATTATTGTGATCACTACTTTTAGTAATATCCGCAAGTCAATCGTGTTCAGGGAAACGAACCATATCTCATTAAGGATCTTTACCTGCCCGGATCTGGGTATGCCTTTCGAGAAGGTGAATGATAAGCCTTTTTTGTTTTTGCTGAATCCGGATCTAAGGGTGCAGAATTTTTTCATCCCGGAAATATCTGAAGGGGAAGTGTCTCAGGGTTATTACTCTTCTATATATAAGCGCTATTTCAGAACTTCAAAAGATCAACCGGCAGATATTCCCAATTTGTAATTATAGCATAGGTCCATGAAGCTCCAGTTACGCGGTTACTTTATTGAGCTGCCCCCGTGGGGTATAAGCCTTTTCATGGCCATGATCATCTTTATGCCCGTTATCGCACAAAATAATGCCGGTACTGCCAGAGGGGTGGTGAGGGATAGTGTGCACAATTATGCCATGCCATCGGCAACGGTATCGATCTATAGAAGTGAAAATGGCGCGCTTGTCAGTTACCAGTTATCCAACAATTTTGGAAAGTTCCTGTTTAAGGAGCTGCCGGTAGGAGTGGCATTACGTATAGTAGCTACTAATGTGGGATACGGAGCCACTAAGAAAGAATTTATTATTCGTGAAGAGACCAAAGAGATTGACCTTAATACGCTGGTGATGGAACGGCAACCCTTAGCTTTGAAGGAGGTGACAATCGAAGGCGCCCCGCCTCCCGTGCTAATGCGGGGCGATACACTTGAATTCAATGCAGATGCTTTTAAGCTGGATTCTAATGCCGTGGTTGAAGATATGTTGAAAAAGTTGCCGGGGATCACTGTCTGGAATGATGGCGTGATCACGGTAAATGGGAAGAAGATCAATAAGCTGCTGGTAGATGGTAAAGAGTTTTTTGATGCGCAGGGAAAGATCGCATTGCAAAATCTTGCCAAAGATGCAGTGAAGAAAGTGCAGGTGTATGAAGATAAGAACAACCCCGACCCCATGGAAGTAAAAACGGATATGAATATTGTTCTTAAAAAGGATAAGAAGGAAGGTGTTTTTGGAAAGATAAGTGGAAGCGGCGGAACAACGAAGCGGTATGACGCCAATGGGATGATCAGTTATTTTTCGCCGGGGAACCAGGTAAGTGTGGTGGGCGCTGTTAATAATGTAAATAAAACAGCGGATAATGTGAATACGCTTGTTCAGATCAACTCTTTCAAAGGGCAGGGGATTAATAATGATTATCATTCAGACTTCACCCGGGCAGGAACTATTGTATACAAAGCTGCAGGCTTCACGGCACTGCATGATTTTAGCCGGAATGAGAATGATAAAGTTGACACGAACAATTTACGGCTGGAATCTTTCCTGACCTCCAATAAAGCAGCAGTTGACCAGCATTTACATACAACGATTGCTTTGGGAGGGAATAAACAATTGAACCAGGCGATTGTAAATAACTCCGCCTCAAGGGTGAATGAGCAGGTTTTTCATGCTGCTTACGATAAGAAATTCGATCACCTGCATCTTAATGCGGCCTATGATTTTCAGCATGGCACCTCGGGTAGCGTGAATATAATGAGTAATACAACATCGGGAGATACGGGTGATGTACAAAGCCGGAACAATGATCAGCAGCATGCTGCAGCTTCTAATACGGTTCATGCGGGCAAAATCAGTTTGATCAGCAACCGGTACACGGATTTTGCTACACACAGGAACCGATCGGTAGATATGTCTCTTGATTATTGGTTCAATGTGAATCATTTGAATGATGACAGGGACCGGATCACTGATTTTATTTCAAGGGATACAACGGAGAGCGAACATTTTAACCGGCATTATTTAACGGAATCAACAGGTATATCCCATAATATTTCGCATAGCTTCAATAATATCCTTGGGCTTGGACAAAGGATAGATCCGGGGTTACGGATAGATGTTAAAAATTTACTGATGTATTATTCTAAAGCCGAAACAGACGCCGTAAGTGATTTTTCAGATTCCAACGGGAAGTATGTGCCCAATACCAGCCTGAGCACGCACATTGATACAAAGGTTATTGATTACAGGCCGGGGATTGATCTTACTAAATATATTACACACCGTTTATCCAACCGGTACAGGAAGGTTTGGAAATTTGAATTCTTTGCACAAGCTCAGGTCTATAAATTTGACAATACTTCCCTGCAGGCATTTCAAAACCTGAACCGGTCTTATTTTTATTTTATTCCAGCTGCTGCTATAGGATATAATAATTATCAGACCGGTAAATTCAGGGAGAATTATGAACTAACCTATAATACCAATGTTACTTTCCCTACACTACAGCAGTGGGCGCCACTGGTAGACGATGCAAATGTTTCTTTTATTAGTTATGGTAATTTGAATTTGCAGCCTGCTTACAGCCATGATGTGTCATTTAATTATGAATATAATAATGGAGAAGCTAAAGACCCATTCCTTGGAAGGGTCAATGTTTCAATGGGACTAACAGATCATTATATTACCGATAGTATTTTTTATGATGAGCTGGGAAGAAGTGTCTATTTTCCGGTCAATGTTTCCGGCGAGCATCATTATGCTGTTGGTGGGTCCATACAAAAAGCATTTAAGTATGAAGAGCACCAGCTGCAGTTTTCTGCGAAGCCGAAGTTTAGTTATCTGCAATACGCTTCCGGTTTAAATGGATCTTTTTATGAAACCAAAAGATATACCTGGCTGGCGAATGCAGATCTTACTTATACTTATAAAGACCTGATCGCACAGGTAGGGGAAACTCTTTACAACAATAAAAATGTGAGGCCGGGGTTGAACGAGTATAATTATCGTAACTGGAAAACTTATGGAAGTGTTGCCTATATGATGCCTAAAGGCCTGTTTATTAATTCAAGAATTGATTTTAATAAGAGCATCTCTACTAATACGGAGGATATTTACTTTACTATCTGGAATATAGATGCAGGATACCGGTTTTTGAAGGGGAATAATGGGGAAGTGAAAATATCCGGATTAGATCTGTTGCATCAGAATAAGAACGTGTACAATAGCATTAGTGCAAATAGCATTACTAATGGAACGGTGAATGTTTTGCAACAGTACTTCATGATCACGCTGGCTTACTATCCCAGGAAATTTGGTTTAAGGAAAAAGTAATAATTATGTGTTTCAAATTCATCATTGCGGGTTGTTGTATGGCGTTGTCTGTAAGAGTTTGCGCTCAGAATGTAATGCCCGTAGATTCAAACTATTATATATCTATTCGTATTGATCCGGCGAATGCTATGGGAGGGACTGTTTCAGACGTTTTCCGGGAAGTGGAATATATACCGTTGGAGACGACGGCAGAAAGCCTGTTTGGAAGGGTAAGCCAGCTGGAAATAATGAATGGCTACTATATTATTTTGGACCATGATAAAAATGCCATCTTCATTTTTACAGCTGCGGGTAAATTCCATGCAAAGATCAAAGGGAAGCCCAATGTGAGGCTATTTAATTTTTTGGTCAATAAGTGGACGAACCAGATCATCTTCTCTAATGATAACTATCAGAGCATGACTTATTGTGATATAGATGGCAAGGTAATTAAGAATGAAAAGAATTGGCTTCCCAATGAGGGACCGGTCATTTACCTGTTCACTCATTTCACTTCTCCTGATCAGCTGATAAGTTTTTTCCCCTACAGGGATATTGATCCTTCAGCCAAGGATTACCGGTCCTATTCAAGATCACTATTAAGGTTTGGCCGGCCGGTTCTTTCGACCGGCATGCCTTATACCGCGAAGGAGGGAAAAGTAGATGTTACTACGAGCGGAATAGGCCCGCTGACAGCTTTTGGAAAGGATACAACTTTTTTCTTTGCCAAGCCTTATGATTATAATATTTATACGGTTACGCCGCATAACATTCAGCTCACCTATAAGTTTATATTTCCACAGCAGTTATCATTGCCACCTGATTTTTTGACCAATCCTGCTTATGATTTGAAACGGATAAATTTTGTGAACAAGAATAAGGGTTTAATATTTTGTTTGAGTAATTGCTATCAGATGGGAAGTAACCTGTTTTTCCAGGTGAATAGTGCGTCCACTACACAGGAGAGTAATTTATTATATAATTTAAAGTCAGGCGACGTGGTTGCCTTTAAGCATATCTTGCCGGATGCAATGTCCTATTATCTGCCGGTATATGATAACAGCAGTTCGCAATTTGATAATTTAGGGTTTCTTTTTTGTGACGGCACAGCGGTTTATACCAGCTTGTCGTCGTTGATTATGTTTAAGGCGAAGGCTGAGAATAAGGAGAAGGTGGAATGGCCGGACAGGCTGAAAAGGTATTTTGATAAGGGTAGCGCAAAAGATAACCCGGTTATTGTGCGATTGAAAGTAAAGGAGGAGCTGTGAGAAGGAAGTTGTTAAAAAAGAAAAACGGAGAAAAATTACTTTATAGAAGCAATTTTCTCCGTTCGTGCGGAAGAGGAGATTCGAACTCCCAAGCCCTTTCAGGCACTACCACCTCAAAGTAGCGCGTCTACCAATTTCGCCACCTCCGCAGGTGAAGTGGCTGCAAAAATAATCGGTTTTTGAGAATGTACAAATTTATTATCGGCCCTGGCGCAACTAAGGTGTGCTACGGCATGACCTTTATATAATCCACAGGCCAATACCCCTATTTCCGCAAAATAATCCTGAAAGTAGTACCCTTACCCAGTTCCGATGCCTTTACAAACAGCCGCCCCTTATGGTATTCTTCAATAATACGTTTGGCCAGCGACAGCCCCAGGCCCCAGCCGCGCTTTTTGGTGCTGAAGCCGGGTTTGAACACTTTCTCATAATAGGGTTTGGGAATGCCTTTGCCGGTATCTGTTATGTCAATGGTAATGTCAGTAGGATGATTATCAATGTAAATATCAATAGCGCCTTTACCTTCCATAGCATCCAGCGCATTTTTTAGCAGGTTTTCCACTACCCAGTCAAACAGGGGAGGAGAGATCATGGCAGGCATGTCAGTATCTTTGGCGTGTACGGTGAACTGCACTTTCTGGGGCGCCCGTTTGCGGATATACGCCGTCATGTGTTCTATTTGCGCTACCACGTTCTTTTCTTCCAGCTTGGGCACACTGCCGATCTTGGAAAAGCGGTCGGTGATCAGCTTCAGGCGGTCCACATCTTTACCCAGCTCTGTGACCATGCTGGCATTGGCTTCGTTCTCTTTGAGTATTTCCAGCCAGGCTTCCATGGAAGATAAGGGGGTGCCCAGCTGATGGGCTGTTTCCTTGGCAAGGCCCACCCATACCAGGTTCTGGGTAGCACGGTTGGTAGTGGATAGGGCAAATAGCACCACGCCAATAAAAAGGGTTACCACCAGCAGCTGTATATAGGGGTAATACCGCACCTGCTTCAGGATCAGGGAATCGCCGTAATAAATGTAATTGTAGATCTTTTGTTTGGCATCCACCTCCATGATAAAGGGGGGATGTTTTTTCTTGAAAACGGCCAGCTCGTCCCGCAGGTAGCCGGGGCTACGGGCCTTTACGGTATCCAGGTTGCGGCTGTCAATGATATCGCCGGTTTCATTGGTTAATATAAGGGGAATGGTAGTGTTGTTGGTTACTATTTCCACGGCCAGGTTCAGGTTGGCGTCTGCCGGCGCCTGTAACAGCTCCCGGTTGGCTTCTACCCAGGTAGCTACTTTTTTGGTCTCTTCTTCCTGTATCCGTTGGGATAAGCTGCTCACAAACCAGATGGTGGCTACAATGATCACCACTGCCATGGAAACCAATACAAACTTCCAGCCTATATACTGTTTAACCATTTGGGCGTAAGTTAATATAAATCTTTAGTCCATGGTCCATGGTCGATGGTCCATCGACCATGGACTTCTCCCTCTCAACTTTTCTGTTATATTTGCAACGCAAAATATTCATCACGCGTAAACGAAAGAGCTGTTGTCCGGATTGCCATCAGTAGCCGTAGTCATTCTTAACTGGAACGGGAGGGGGTTTTTGGAAAAATTCCTGCCTTCGGTATGCCAGTCCACTTACGGCAACCTGGAACTCTACCTGGCCGACAATGCCTCTACCGACGACAGCGTTGCCTTTACCCAAACCCATTTTCCGCAGGTAAAGATCATCCGGAACCCATCCAACAATGGTTTTGCCGGTGGTTATAACGAGGCCTTACAGCATGTACAGGCGGATATTTACGTGCTCCTGAACCAGGATGTGGAGGTATCTCCCGGCTGGATAGAGCCCGTGGTAACCCTCATGCAGCAGAATCCGCAGATAGCCGCATGCCAGCCCAAGCTGCGCGCCTATTACCAGCAGGATGAGTTTGAGTATGCCGGCGCCGCCGGGGGCTGGATGGATATCCTGGGCTACACCTTTTGCCGCGGCCGCATCCTGTACACCACGGAAAAGGACGAGGGCCAGTATGATGATGTGCAGGATGTATTCTGGGCCACCGGTGCAGCATTGTTCATCCGCTCCAGGTGTTTTCATGAAGTAAAGGGCTTTGATGCCGATTTCTTTGCACATATGGAGGAGGTAGACCTTTGCTGGCGGCTGCAGCGTGCCGGTTACCGCATCAGCTACTGCCCCGATTCGCTGGTGTACCATGTGGGCGGGGGCAGCCTGCCCCAGGGCAACCCGCGTAAGCTGTATCTGAACTTTCGCAATAACCTGATGATGTTGTGGAAGAACCTGCACCCGTTCGACCGCTGGATCGTGCTGTCGCAAAGGTTCTTCCTGGATGTGCTGGCAGCGGTAAAAAGCCTGGTTGCGGGCAAGCCGAAAGATATGACGGCTATTATCCGTGCCTATAAGGATTATCATAAATGGCGCCGTACATATGACCTGAAGCAGGACCATCTGCCCTGGAAAAAACTGCTGGATATGCAGGGCGTATTCCATGGTATTATGATCTGGCGTTATTACTTCCTGGGCCGTAAAGAATTTTCCAAGCTGGAGCATGAGAAGGAACGCTAAATGCTGAACGCGTAACGCTTAAGGCTGAACCCACACCCACAGTATCATAAACTGCTTACCACGCTTATCACGGAGTTCCGAACGCTAACAGCTAAAGGCTAAAAGCTGCACATCCCATCCTTATCCCCTAACACTGAACCCCTAAAGCATAACACAATGGCGTTAAGCGTTCTGCATTAAGCACTAAGCCTTCACCCAGTTTTTTTCAAATATTACTTTGATTATTATTTGACATAGTGTAAGTTTGCACCGCGAAAAGAATAAATCATGGAACAAAATACAGTTGAAAATAAGAACGATTTTTCCCAGAACTGGGTTAGCTCTTCCCGTTTCCTTTTTTATATAACAATATTTTGCATGCTCGCTTTTGTATTGGGCGGCTGCTACAAACTGTATCAACACCGCTACCCGGGTAAACCAGAAGTGGCTGTTCCGGAAAGCACACTGTACAATCCTAAGTATAAATAATTTGGTTATTTCAAATACTTCCTTATTTTTGCAATCCCAATTTCAAAAATAAGCAGGTAGCAAAACTTGCAAATAGCTGAAGTTCTTTTAATAATGCGGAAGTAGCTCATTTGGTAGAGCACGACCTTGCCAAGGTCGGGGTGGCCGGTTCGAGCCCGGTCTTCCGCTCTCAGGTAAAGACCTGACAGGTTGCAAAACTTGTCAGGTCTTTTTATTTTATGCTCATCCTGCTTTTACCTTTTTCAGATAAGCCGACGGTGGAATACCGAACTGCGCTTTAAAGCATTTACTGAAATAGAACGGGTCATTCATTCCCACCTTATACGTTACTTCCGATACCGTGTAATCTCCTGTATTCAATAGCTCCGCTGCCTGTTTTAACCGTACCAGCCTTATGTATTCATTGGGCGAGTAACCCGTAAGCCCTTTTACCTTTTTGTAGAACAGTGTGCGGCCCAGCTTCACGGCGGCAGCAAATTCGTCTACCGAAAATTGGGTGTTATCCAGGTTGCGGGTAATAATAAAATGCAGGCGGTCCAGGAATTTTTTGTCGGCCTCATGTTCTGCAATGTTCACTTCAAAAAAGCCGGGATCATTGGAGAAACGTTTACGGATCTTTTCCCGCTGCTCAATAATGCGGATGATGTTGGTGAGCAGAAAACGGGTGCTGAAGGGTTTTGCTATATAAGCATCCGCACCTGCATCCACGCCCTGCAGCTGGTGTTCGCCGGAGCTAAGGGCTGTTAGCAGCACCACCGGTATATGGCAGGTCTGGAACTCATTGCGTATGCGGCGCGTAATTTCAAAGCCATTCATCTCCGGCAGCATTACATCGCACACTACCAGGTCTGGCGCAGTTTCTATGGCCAGCGCCAAACCTTCCCGCCCGTTGTTGGCAGTATATATATGAAAGTATTGGCTTAATTGGGAAGAGAGGTAATCGCAAATGTCCGGGTTATCTTCTATCACCAGGATCTTATAACGGGAGGTAGGCTCCGGCAGCTCCATGCCCGTTGCATCCGGTATATAATTAATGAGTGAAGAGGGGATATGAGGATGATCAGCCACCGCATCCGGTGCTGCCAGGTCCTCCGGGGTGTAGGCCGTTTTGGAAAGAGGCAGCGTAATGGTAAAGGTTACGCCGGTATCGGGGTTATTGTGGAAATCAATATGTCCCTTGTGCAGCTCTACTAATTCTTTGGTGAGCGATAATCCTATACCCGTTCCCGTAGGCGAGAAGTTCAGCTGGGTGAACCGCTGGAAGATCTGTTCCCGCCTGCTTTCCGGGATGGAAATGCCGGAATCGGATACCTGCACCTGCAGGGTGCCCGCGGTTTCATCCACTATTACATTCACGGCAATGCTGCCGCCTGCAGGTGTAAATTTATGCGCGTTGGATAACAGGTTGTACAGCATTTTATCCAGCTTATTATCATCTACCCACATCGTATATTCAGGCACGTTACTATGGAACTGCAGCTGAATATGTTTTTGTTCCGCCAGGTCATTAAAGCTGTCGCAAAGCTCCTGCAGCAGGTTAATAACAGGCAGCTCCTGTAATTGCAGCTTCATGCGCTGGTGCTGGATCTTGCGGAAGTCCAGCAGCTGGTCTATGAGCCGCATTAAGCGCTGCACGTTCTTTTGCATAATGTGAAGATGTTTACCGGTTTGCCAGGCGCTTTGCTTGCCGGGCAGCAGGTTTTCCATGGCGCTTACAATTAGCGAAAGCGGCGTACGGAATTCGTGGGAGATGTTGGTGAAAAAGTTCAGCTTATATTCCGTTAGCTCCTTTTCCAGCGCCACTGCATGCTGCAGGCGGTTAATACGCTGCCGCACTATACGGATGCCAAAGAACAGCGCCGCAATAACCGCCCCGTATAGCAGGAAGGCCAGGTTAGAGCGCCAGAAGGGCGGCAGCACGGTAATGTGTATGCTGGCTTCCTGCCGGCTCCAGCTGCCATCATTGTTGGTGCCTTTTACGCGGAAAGTATATTCACCCGGCGGCAGGTTGCGGTAAGTGGCAATGTTATAGCTGGTAGCTGTGTTCCACTCTTCTTCATAATTCTCCAGTATGTAAGTGTATTTATTTTTCTGCGGGTTGCGGAATGCCAGCGCAGCAAATTCAAGGCTGAACACTTTTTGGTTAGGTTCCAGCTTTATTTCAGCAGGAAGCGTATTGGATTGTTTTTGTGTATTGCCTGCAATACTAAAACCGGTGAGCACCACCGGTGCATCCAGGCTGTCTGTTTTCATGCGTGCAGGCATACAGCTGTAAAAGCCATCCATGCTGCCCCAGAGCTGCTGCCCGTTGCGGCGCTTGCAGCAGGAGGTTTCTGCAAACAGGTTACCCAGCGTGCTGTTGGAAAAATAGAAAATCTCAAAAATATTCTTGTCCGGATTAAAACGGGTCAGGCCATTTTCAGTGCTTACCCACAGGTCGCCCTGGCCGTCTTCCAGCAGCCCGTTTACAATATCGTTAGACAAGCCTTGTTGCGTGGTATAGGTTTCAAAGTAAGCATTACGTACGCCCGTTCCCGGTATAAAATGGCAAAGCCCGCCGCCGTAAGTGCCTACCCAGAGGCGCCCGCGGTGATCTTCGCACAGCGTTTTGATCACATTGCTGGTAAGGCCGTTCGGGTTTTTCAGGCCGGATTGATATACCTTAAAGGCGTTCGGATTTTTCAGCAGGTCTGCCGGGTTAAATACTACCAGCCCGTTATTGGTACCTGCCCATATTTGCCCCGTACGGTCCTGCAGTAAACAGCGTATATCCTTCAGTGTTTCATGTGCACCCAGGAAATTCGTAAAAGTGATCTGGTTGCCGCCTTTGTACGCTGCCAGGTTAAAACCCGCGCCAAATGTACCTATCCACATGCGTTGCTGCCGGTCCTGCAAAAGGGTGTACACCAGGTTATTCTGATTACCTCCATCTGCCGGTTCCGGTAAGGTAAAGTGCCGTGCAGGCCGCTGCAGGGAATCCAGGTGGGTAATGTATAAGCCCTGTCCTTTGGTGCCCAACCATATGTAACCGCGCGCATCTTCCTGTATGCAATATACATTGGGCGTTTGCCGGGGAAACAGGTGGTTCAGGGAGCGGATCTGCTGCAGCTGGCTGTTATACAGGTTAAGCGATCCGTTCTTGGTGCTTACCCATATATTGCCGCGGCTGTCTTCAAACAGCGTTTTTACAATATTGGCGCTGTAATGTTTGGGCGTGCTGGGGTCGGGGTAAAAATGCGATACCGTAAATGACTGCGGCATCAGCTTATTCAGCCCCGTATGTTCAGTGCCTACCCATACCAGCCCCGAGCGGTCGGCCAGCACGCTTAACACATAATTGGAGCTTAACCCATTGGCATTACCGGCATTGTAATCAAAATGCTGCAGCGAATCGGTACGGCGGTTATAACAATACAGGCCGCCCCCATAAGTGGTGATCCAGGTATTGTCTTTATTATCTGTGTGAATGGTAAAGCGGTCGTCATCTACACGCGCTATTACCTGTGGTGCTATCAGGTTAAAACGCCTGCTCCGCTGCTGCAGGGTATCATAATACCATACGGTGCCGGAGTGGTTGTTGATCCAGATGGCCTGCTGAGGGCTTCTCACCAGGTCTGTATGCCCGGCTATGGTTTCTCCAAACAGGGTGCTGGCGGATGCTACGTGACCGGTATTGAGTTGTACTACAAATGCACCGGAGCGGGAAGTACCTAACAACAGCTGCCGGTGGTTCAGCAAAGCCCCGCTGGTAAGCGATAAGGACTGATCCATGCGCAATGCGCTGAAAGTGCCCCGCTGTAAATGGTAGGTAAAAATACCGTTGCTACGCGTAATAAAATATAGCTGGTCTTTACCGGGTATGGCTTGCAGGAAATCGGCTGACGGCTGAAAGATGGTCAGTATTTTCCCTGCTGCATTTAATTTGTGCAAACGTTTGCTCGTACCTGCCCATAAATAATGATTTGCATCTTCAAAAATAAAATTTACAGTAGGCATATCGTACTGCTGTGTTACAAACTTACCCTGCCGGTACTGAATGCGCAGGCAGCCGGTGCTATGCCCGAATAACCAGATGTCGCCATTGGCAGCTGCAAAATACTGGTCATATGCCGGCGCTTTATTGTCATTGGTAAATTCAATAAAATCTTCCCGGGCCGGATCAAAACAATGAAAACGCCCTTCAAATGTTTTTACCCAGATAAATCCATTGGAATCCTCATGCAGCTCACGGATGCGCGTGTCGCTGATGGAGTGCGGGTTGCCATACTCCGGCCGGTACACAATAAATTTCTTGCCGTCATAACGGTTCAGGCCATTAAGGGTACCGATCCAGATAAACCCTTTTTTGTCCTGCATCAGGCAGCGTACTGTGTTTTGGGAAAGACCGTCGTGGGTGGTCAGCTGTTCCAGGCATACATTATTACTTAACCCGGTTTTGGCAGTGGGGTGGATAGTGAGTGCAGCGGTAAGGGTTTGAGTAAATAACAAGCTGCTGCAAATGGTTAGAACGCATTTCAGGAATTGCATAACGATATTTAACGGAATTTATAAAGTCCCGGATCCCGGTTTTTCAATTCATCTGCACTTTTCCAGGTCTGAAGATCCAGCATACTGAATTTGGCATTTTAAATGGTAAGATCCATCCTATGCTTTCCTACTGGGCCTGTTGCCGGTACATTTTTACAGCATAAAGTCAATTTTTCCATGTCGCAGCCTCCATTTTACAGGCAACTTTACGGGCAGGCATTACCTCACTACAATTACACGGAAATATGTTCAGGACCATTATTACCCTTTGCACGGCTTTCTGTATAGGCGCATTTGCGGCACAGGCACAGGTGGGCAGCTATCAGCAGGATTTTTCCAGGAAAGGCAACACCTTTTATTTCACCACTACCCAGGCCCGGGTGCAGCTGGAATTTTGTACAGCCGCTATGTTCCGGGTGAGAATTAGCCGCAGCGGCACTTTTGCACCAGATGAGCCCTGGATGGTGGTACAATATCAATGGGCTGAGCTGCCGGTGCAGGCAACAGAGACCGGGGAGGCTTTCCGGTTCAGCACTACTGCCCTGCAAATTGTGGTGAACAAAAACCCGTTTAACATTAATGTATATACTGCCGATGGAAAATTGCTATCGGAAGAACCCGCTAATGGCGCTGTACTTTCTGACGACACTACCCTTTGCCGCAAAACATTGCAGCCGGATGAGCATTTCTTTGGTTTCGGGGAGCGCATGGATTTCCTGGACCGGCGCGGCAAAAAAGTGCAGCTGAATGTAGGCCGCGGTACCGGGATGCCGCATATTACCGGCGCTTACAATGTGCTGGCTGCCAATTACAGCCCCATTCCCTTTTTTATGAGCACCCGGGGTTATGGCATTTTCCTGCATACTTCCGCTGCTACGGAGTGGGATATGGGCAGCACCCGCCCGGACCAATACACTTTTGCGGCGCAGGGTAAAGGGGAGCTGGATTATTATTTTATTTACGGTCCCCGCTTTGGCGGCATCCTGGAGCAATATACCGCGCTCACCGGCCGCCCGCCTTTAATGCCGCTGTTTGCCATGGGCCTGCATGTGGGCACTTACAGTGGCGGTACCTGGGGCCATGAGCAGCTTACTTCCGCTGCTTATGTGCTGGCGCTGGCCCGCCGTTTCCGGGAGCTGGGCATACCGGTTGATCTTTTGTTCCTGGACTCTACCTGGCGCCTCTTTGGCAAAAATGGCGGCAAAGGGGCTACCAGTTTTGAGTGGCGGGAAACTTTCCACAATCCCCGCGCTATGATGGACAGCCTGTATGCGCTGCACTATAATATGGTGGGGCTGCACATCCGCCCACGGCTGGATAACGGCTTGCACAATCACCTGCTGGATAGTGCTGCGGCCCTGGGATATACCTATCCTGAAAACAATAAACCCGGTGAGTTCGTGAACTTTTTTGACAGCACAGCTGTAAGCTGGTGGTGGCAAAATGCAGCCATGAAAGTGGCCCGCACCGGCGCAAAATTCTTTAAAACAGATGAGGGTAGCGCCTTTGGGCACCTGGCGAATGAAAGTAATAAAACCGGCCCTACGGATGAGAAGGCCCGTGCGCTGCACAATGTTTTTCCCATTGCATACGCTAAAGCGGCCTATGAGAATTTTGCAGCGTATAATCATTTACGTGGTATGAACCATACGCGCGAAGGCTATGCAGGGATACAGCGTTACCCTTTCATTTTTGCGGGCGACTGGCCCAGTGAGTGGCAGTACTTTGAGCCGGTTATAAAAGCAGGTCTTAATATCGGGTTATCCGGCGTAGGCTACTGGGCCCACTGCATGGGCGGTTTTGAGCACCCGGCCGATCCGGAGCTGTACATCCGCTGGTGCCAGTTCGGTATGTTAAGTCCTGTAGCTATGGTATTTGGTATGGATCATCCCGGGTATAAAGAGCCCTGGAATTATGGTAAGGAAGCACAGGTTATTTTTAAGCAATATGCCCGCCTGCGCTACCAGCTGTTGCCTTACTTATACAACCATGCATATGAAATGTACACCACCGGCATGCCGCTTATGCGTGCACTGGTGCTGGATTACCAGGATGATGTAAATGTGTACAATATTACAGACCAGTACCTGCTGGGCAGCAGCTTAATGGTATGCCCGGTTACGCAAAAAGGCGCTGCTACCCGCACGGTGTATTTGCCAGAGGGGCAGTGGATCGATCACTGGACCGGTAAAACTTATCCCGGCAAGCAATACCTGAACGTGCTTACACCCCTGGATAAGATACCGCTGTTCATTAAAGCAGGCAGCATTATTCCCACCCAGGCGCCGCTGCAATATGTAGGGGAAAGGATCATTGATACGCTTACGCTGGACATCTACCCTGGCGATAGCGCCCACTGCCGCCTGTATACAGATGATGGTAAAAGCCTGTTATACCAGCAGGGGCAGTTTGCCATTGCCAATATCCGCAGCCAGACTTTTCCAGGTAATATTGCCATCACCATACAACCGGCAACAGGCCCTTATCACAGCCCGCTGAAAACCTTTGAGCTGAAAGTACACCTGGCCCAAAAACCAAAGGCTGTAACAGCTGCTAAATGGCAGTATGATGCCACTGCCGGGATATTATATATACGCGATGTGCCGGCCGCAGCTGAAAACCGCATCACCATACAGGGAAACTACCAATAATCACAGGCAATTGTACAATCCTCCATGGCGGGGCATTAGAGGGGTGGCTAATTTAGTTGATGCGCTATTGAATATGGAGCCACTCAATAATAACCGGCAAAAAGAAATGAAACGCATTGCAAGGCTGCAAATGCTGGAAAAGCTATTAATACTCACTTTCATCCTTGTTTGTGCGCTGTTCTATTATCTCCTGGTGTGAAAGGGACGTCCGTGGTCTTAACTATTGAATAAAACATGAAAATTCCGCAACATGAAAAATGTTACATCTCATTATTTAAGATGGCTGTTATGCAGTTTACTCTTACTGCCGCAGTCATTCACCTATGCTTTTCAAAAAGATAACCACATCAGCGGGCAGGTACTGGATGAGCAGGATCATACCCCGCTGCCCGGCGTGAACGTGCATATCAAGGGGAGCAACAAGGGGGCTGTTACCGATGCAACCGGGCATTTTGCTTTTGCCGGAAATGCAGGTACTGTACTGGTATTCACCTATGTAGGGTACGATACGCAGGAGGTAACGGTGCCGGGCACACGCAATGTTACCGTTAACCTCTTAAAGAGTAATCAGGGCCTCAATGAAGTGCTGGTGGTAGGTTACGGCACACAAAAGAAAGCCAATGTAACCGGCGCTATTGCTACGCTGAATGCGCAGCACCTGGATGAGCGTCCCATTGCCCGGGTGGATCAGGCGCTGGTGGGGCAAATGGCAGGCGTGCAGGTAAAACAGATCAGCGGCGCACCTGGTAAAGGCTTCCAGATAAAGGTAAGGGGCACCGGCTCTATTAATGCCGGTACAGAACCGTTGTACGTGATAGATGGTTTTCCGCTGGAAGTAGCCAGCGCCAGTGCCAGCGGCGGTTTTTCGCAGGGCTCTGCCTTGGATAATATCAATCCTAATGACATTGCTTCCGTACAGGTATTAAAGGATGCTTCTGCAGCGGCCATTTACGGTTCGCGTGCAGCCAACGGCGTAGTGATCATCACTACCAAATCCGGCAAGGCAGGCAAGAACCGTATGGAGTTCAATACTTACGTGGGCTGGCAGCAAACCCTGAAAAAGCTGGACATGCTATCTGCCGAAGAGTGGATTGACCGTGCCCGGGAGATCATTGACTATAACTATGTAAATCCTGCGCTGGGCCGTCTTGCCACAGACGATCCGGCCGTGCGCCGGCAAAAGCTGGGTGGTTTTGATTTTTCCAAGATCTATGATGCGCGCTGGTACCAGCCGGGGCACCCGGGTTTGCGGTATGTTGACTGGCAGGATGAGCTGTTTCAAAAAGGCCTGGTGCATAGCTACCAGCTGTCTGCTTCCGGCGGTACCGACAAAGTTACGTACCGCATTTCCGGCGATTACCTGAACCAGGATGGTATTGTGATCTATACCGGTTATAAAAGATATTCTTTCCG